>Ga0134125_10001088_pt1 | contig 34235 bp, 30 predicted proteins | sample KB31751_FD_96464 | JGI IMG/M metagenome (GOLD analysis project Ga0134125, IMG submission 96464) | Terrestrial soil microbial communities with excess Nitrogen fertilizer from Kellogg Biological Station, Michigan, USA - KB3-175-1 | ecosystem: Environmental > Terrestrial > Soil > Unclassified ...
ACGGTCGACGCGCTGGCGCGCATTCCGCTGTCGTTCCCGACGTACTCGGGCATCCTCGGGCGCGCCGCCGCCATCGCTGCGCGACAGCTCGATGTCGATGCGGCGCGGAACGAGCTGACGGTTACGATCTAATTCGATGCAGTCGCGGAAGTGGGCGGAGTGCGAAGCGACGCGAGACGATTGGTCACGGCTCGCGTCACGAAGTACGGGATCGCGACGAACAGCACCGCGTACAACAGACCGTACAACAGGTAGACGCGGCGGCGGATCACGTACTCGAAGGCGTACGCGCCCAGGACCGCAAGGCAGAGCGGAACGACAATCGCTCGCAAGCCCTCGATCAGGTGCCGTCCACGCGCGTCTCCAGCGCGGACGAATGCGATGAGAAAGGGCGGGCGCCCATGGCGGTGATCGGCAATGCCGTGAAGGATGCCGAGGAAGATTGCGATTGCCGGCTGGACGAAGAAACGCAAGGTGCCGGGGCCGCCGACCATCTCGGCGATGTGCTGTCTCATGCTCGTCAAGTTACGTCGCGCGGCAAAAGTGGCTACTCGACGTTTCAGCCCTGCCGCACTTGCTGCAGCACCCTGTTGGCCAACGCTTGACATTCCGCCGATCGACGCCACTTCCCCTTGGGAACGAGAGGACCGTGCCTCATGACCGACCCCCTGTCGACGGTGCGCCAGTACACGGATGCCTTCAACAGAGGTGACGTGAAGGCGATGGCGCAGACTTTTTTCGTCGCTGGCTCGATCCTCGACGGGCTTCCGCCACACGTCTGGAACGGGCCAACCGCCGCGGAGGATTGGTATCGCGACGTGATCGCGGCCAGCAAACGAGAGGGTGCAACCGACTACGCGGTACACCTCGGCGAGCCGCGCCACGTCGACGTCACTGGCGATAGCGCGTACGTCGTAGTCCCCGCGAGCATGACGTTCACCGTGCGCGGCGAGCGGGTCAACCAATCCGGTGCGACCCTTACGGTGGCGCTGCGCAGGGACGGCGCGGCGTGGCGGATCGTAGCGTGGGCCTGGACCAAGGGTTTGCCCGCGCGCGGGTGATCGGGCTGCACAGCCGCTCCGGCGTATCTCAACGCGCCCGTTTCGAGCGCGGTCGAAGATCGGCGTACGAGCGGCGAGTGTTCGACTTGTGTCTGGACTGTCGTTTCGTGAGTCGAAGACAGTCGACGTGAGGATCGCGGCATACCAGACGCGACGAAGCGCCGCGCTCGCCCGAGCACGGGCCGGGGTTAATGGCCGGCGTCGATGCGCGTCTGCGGGTCGCGCTGCATGATCGTGGCCGCGACGTCGTTGATGTCGTCGCCGTTCGGCGCCGTCGTCACGGCGCAGACGTTCCACGCCGCGACGGTAACGCGTTGGCAACCGGGCTGGCGAGAGCTACGATGCGAGCCATGGGCGAGCGTGAGCGCTTGTTGCGGCCTGCGCGGTCGGCGAGCACGCGCGTGCGCGCGCTCGCGCCGGCGAGCACCGGCGGGCGTGTCGATCGCGTGCCGTCGCCGCCCGCGACGGGAGCATGGTCGTTCGCCGAGGTGCCGCTCTTCGGCGGCGGCGGCGCCGACGAACGTGACGCCGAGCGGGCCGCCGTGCGCTTGCGCGACGACCCGTTTGCGACGAGCGGCCTGCCGCAGGCGAACGGGCCCCTGCCGGCACCGGTGCGCGCGCACTTCGAAGCGCGCATCGGTCACGACTTCGGCGCCGTGCGCGTGAACACCGACGAGCGCGCGGCGGCGCAGGTCGACGCGATCGGCGCGCGCGCGTTCACGGTTGGCAACGAGATCGCGTTTGGCCCCGGCCAGTATCGTCCCGATCACCCCGACGGGCGCGCGCTCCTGGCGCACGAGCTGACGCACGTCGCCCAGGGGGCTGCCGGTCCAACCACGCTGCGCGCCGCGCCCAAGAAGTGGAGCAAGACCGAGATCGCGGGCATTCAAAAGCAGCTGGTGCGGCTGGGCCTTTTGCACAAGCCGAGCGGCGCGCTCGACGCCGACACGCGGTCTGCGCTCGTCGAGGCGTACGGTGACGAGTCGTGGAGCGGCCTGACGGCGGTCTCGGTGCTGACGTCGCTGACGGCCGCCAAGGCCCCGTCGGGCAAGAAGGGCGAGCATCGCCTGCGTTGGGGCGAGATGTTCAAAGACGGCGTGCTCGACATGACCCTCGGCCTCGGCTTCGACGAAGGCGGCAGCAACAAAGCGGCACGCGACTCGTTCGTCAAGGACCTTACCGGAAAAGGGTTTTCCGAGAAGAAGGCGAGCGACAAGGAGCTGCGTGCGGTGTATGCGGCGGCAGGCCGCGCGATGGCGGTCGACAGCGTCAGCCGCTACTTCCTCAAGAAGGACGCTCTCACCTACAAGCCGCCCGTCGGTGCCGGTCGCAAGATCCACGCAGTGGTGCGGCTCGTCTACAGCCTCGACGGCAGCAAAGGCAAAGAGGTGGCCGACGCCTTCAAGAGCGGCATGGTCCAGTCCGACATCGCCTACTACAGCGGCCACGGCCGCTACGGATCGGGCCCGGACTTCGATCGCAACTTCACCTTCAAGCTCTACACGATCGCCAAGGGGAAGAAGACGCTCGATCGCGTGATCACCGGCTACGACGAGCTGCACAAGCTGCTGAAGAAGGAGGGCGCGGCGCACAAGCGCAGCGCCTGGGGGCAGTTCGAGCATCGAATCGCCGATGGTACGCTCGAGGTCGAAGGGAGCAACGCGGGCAACATCTTCCTCAATGACAAGGATCCGCACGCGGGCGAGTTCGGCTCCAAGCTGATGTACTGGAACCTCAAGCGCAAGGGTGGCAAAGGCGCTCCGCTGCAAACCGGCGTCGGTGGGCCCTTGGCCAAAGCGGCGGACAAGCATCCGGAGCGGCACTATCGCGTGATCGTGTTCGATGGTTGCCGCAGCGAGGATTACAACAAGGCGCTGCGCGCGACGCCGCACTTCGATACCAGGTCGATGGACGAGCTCGGCAGCTCGCACGAGCTCATGTGGGGCGACGAGGGCGGCACGCTGGCGGCCTTCCTCGACGGGATTCTCAAGATGCAGTCGGCGGAGGAGATCGCGCGCCGCCTCGACGATCAACAAAAGAGCCTGAGCAAGGCCGACCACCCGGCCTATCACGCGTATGGAATCAAGGACAATCCGGTCAACAAGTAGTGTGCTCGCCGTCGCGCTCGTCGCTGCGCTCGCGACGGGCGCGCCCGCCAAGGAGAAGCGGATGGGACGCTTCGAGGATGCCGTCGCGCAGCTCCGATCTTCCGAGACCTGGTGTCGCGGCGCGCGCACGCTGGCGCAGCTCGGCGACAAACGTGCGGTCGCGCCCCTGGTGGCGGCGTTGCGCAGCCGGGCCGAGGCCGACAAGGTGTGCCTGCTCGACACGCTCGAGGCGCTCGGCGCCGAAGCGTACGCGCGGACGCTCGCGCGCAGCAGTGACGCCGCCGAGCGCGCGGTCGGCGTGCGACTGATGGAATCGTTTCCTACCGACGAGCAGATCGCGCCGCTCGTCGACCTCGCGCTGCACGACGGCGACGCCGAGCTGCGGCGCGCGGCCGCGGCGACGCTCGCCTTGCAGCGGCGCACGCCGGCGTGGCTGGCTGCGTCGGTGCGATTGCTCGACGCCGACGACGCGGCAGTGCGGGGCGCGACGATCGATTCGATGGCGATGCAGAACAGCGACGCGACCCGGCAGGCGCTGGCCGCCCGACTGGCGCACGAAAAAGATCCCGAGCTGGTCAAGAAGCTCCGAGCGGCGACCGCGCCCCGAAGGTGAGCCGGCGCGTGATACCCTGAGCGACGATGAGCGTCGGCGAGCGCGAACGCCTGTTGCGAGGGTCGGCCGCTGGCAGCGGCCGCGCGATGTTGAGCCGGCGTGGTGACGCGCGCGAACGGCAGGCGGATCGAATTGCGCACAGCGGTCGGAAGTCGCGCGACCGCGATGCGGCGGCGCCACGACCGTCAGCTACTCCGTCGGTGAGTGGGCAAGCGATGCCCGAGCGCACACGCGCAGCGCTGCGTGATCGGTTCGAGGACAACCTGCTCGCCGGCATCCGCATCTACAGCGACGATCGGGCACAGCGGCAGGCGGACCTGCTGGGCGCGCGCGCCTTCAGCTGCGGCGAGGAGATCTGGCTCGGCCGCGGAGAATCGGCCGGCGACGTCGAGTTGATGGCGCACGAGGCGGCGCACGTGCTGCAAACGCGCATCGACGGAGGTCCGCCCGTCCTCGCGCGTCAGGAGGTACCGCCGTCGCTGAAGACGAAGGTCGACCTGAGCACGATGAGCGACGACCAGCTGCACAAACGCTACGATCTCATCGTGTCGACGCTGGCTCAGCTCAAGCCTGCGACCGGCACGGGCGCGCCGGACGCCGGCGCCGGTGCGAACCCCGACGCCGGCGTGCGCGATGCCGGCGCCGGCGACGGCGGCACGGCCAAGAGCGGCGACGGGGACATCGACGCCTTGCGGGCGGAGGCGGGGCGTATCGGCGTCGAGTTGACGGCGCGCGCGCTCAAGTCCAAGCGTACCTTTAGCCCGGCCGCGATTCAGGCGGCGCAAGCATATTTCGTCGCCAACGCCGCCAAAGGCGATTCCGCCGACAGCTGCATCCTGACGCTGAACAAGGGGCTCAAGCTATTTACGGGCGAGCCCAAGCTGCCGACTGACATGGACACGATCGAGAAGTCGCTAGCCAAAGTGTCCAAGGCTGGACACGCCGGCGCCGCGCGCGTCATTGGCTTTGTCGACGCCAAGGGGCGAGTCACCAAGGACTCGATCGAGCCGGCCGCCATCGACGGCAGCGTGTGGGATGCAGTCATCGAGCTCTCGGGCGGCGATTTCGGATATAGCGTGTTCGCCATGTCGCTGCTCGACGGCAACCACAGCGTGACGCTCACGCTCGACAACAACGATCCGAGCGCACCCAAGATCTTTTGGAGCGATCAGTGGTCGAGCAAGCACGGATGGCTGCAGTACGGTAAGACGGACCTCGACGCCGAGGTCCTGCGGTTGGTGAAGGCGTGGTGGGGCGAGAAGGACGACAAGCACAAGCCGAACCTCGTCGTGCGGTTGTGGCGCATCCGCGGCTGATCGCCGTCGGGTGGCTCGTCGTCACGGCGCTCTTCGCGCGCGACGGCGCTGCCGATGCTCCTGCCGCCGGCCTGCGCGTCGAGCTTCCGGCGCCGGTCACGGCCACGGCGACGGCGCGCTTTGTCGTGCGCCGCCGTGGCGAGGGGATGGGCGCGGCGATGGGCATTACCACCGTCAGCATCGGCAGTGAGCGGCGGCGCATCGAGCCGGGTGAGGAGGCCGAGCTGCGCATTGCGGCGGACAGTCGCCGGCTCACGCGGCTCACCGTCGGCAGCACGCCGCTGCTCGTGTTCGTCGCGCCGGGCGCCGAGCTGTGGCTCGTCGACGATCCCTGTACATCGTGGCGCCTCGATGCGACCTGGCTCGACAGCAACGACGTGCCTCCGCCCGATGCCTACTGCGCCGCCGAGAGCGAGCCGTGCCGCGCTGGTTTCGCCGACGGTAGCCGGCCGCGGCTCGCGCGCGATCCAATATGCGCGGGCGCGCCGCCGGGCCGAGAGAACAAGCGCTGCGTGCGACTGCCCCTCGTGCGCGCGCAAGCCGGCTCGGCGATGACCGTCGACGAAGGCGACGATGCGCCCAAGAAGCTCGACGAGCATTACCAGGCTGTACGCTGGCGCAGTTGCGCCGGCACGACGGTGCGCGCGGGCCGCGATCGCGTGGCGCTGGCGATCGGCCCCGCCGAGCGCTGGACCCTCCACGTCGGCAGCGACGGGCGCGTCGGCGGCACGCGCGATGTAAGCGTCCGGAAATGAAAAAGGGACCCGGAGGCCCCTCTTCCTTGAAACAGTGCACCGCACGGGACTCGAACCCTTCCAGCGAACCGGCTGCACCAGCAGGCGATGCACCCTTTTTATAGTTCGCCGCGTCGACGGCGTCAACCGATATTGAGGCTCTGCCGGACGCCGGCCGGCACGTCGACGCCTGTCGGACCGACGGTCCCGGCGTAGGACAGGTTCTCCGCCACCACCCACAGCGACCCTTCGGCGTCTTGCAGGTTGAGCGGCGTCATGCGCACCGACGCCGACGCCGACTCGGCATGGTTGCCGATCACGCGCACCAGCTTTCCGTAGTAGCCGAACAGCCGGATGGCCTCGAAGCGACGTGGATTGCCGACGCGCGTCACCACCACGTGGTTGTTCTCCACGACGACGCTGTCGGAGTTGCCGACGAAGATGCCGTGCCGCTCGCCGAACTGGTCGGCCGGCAGCGTGGTGCGAATGCCGTTGCCGGAGATCTGCACGCGCGTGCCTTGATCGGGCTGGTCGTGGTGGAACGGATCGTGGTGCGAGAAGCCGACGTGGATCGCTTCCAGCGCGTCGTCGATGGAGTTGTCGCGGATGCGCACCTCCTCGCTATACGTGCCGCCGACAACGAATCCTTGTCCTGCCACCGACGCGAAGTTCTGCAAATGCAGGTTGTACCAGCTGCGGAATTGCTCCACCCACTTCGCCTCGACGGGCCCCGCCACCTGCGGATTGGCCAGCTGCGTGAGCGCGGCGCGCGCCACCTGCTTCAGCCGCCGCGCCACCTCGTTGCGCACGCGGATCAGATCGGCCGGTTGCACCGGCGCTGGACCCGCCGCGGTCTCCGGCCGCGCGATGGTGCGCTTACGCTTGCCGCGCGGCGTGGTCGCCACTGGACCTTCGACGGCGAGAACGCCGAGCTCGTTCTTGGCGAAGCTCGGCTGGCTCAGCATGTTCAGCCACGTCGACGTCACGCTGTAGTCGCTGTGGAAGTGCAGCGTGTGCTGCCCGACCTTGACGCTGCCGAAGGTGCGCGGATCGGCGTTCTCCGTCGGCAGCTTGCCGTCGACGTAGACGTCGCTGATCATGAGGCGGCCGAGGCGCGCCAGATAGCGCGGGTCCTTGGTCATCGTGGCGATCTGGTCGCTCGACAGCGCCGCGGCGCGGAGGCGATTGTCCTCGATGTGCACGCGATGGGTGTCGACCACGAGCACGCCGGTCTGCAGGTAGCCCACGACGAAGTCGCAGCCGCGCACGCGCACCGAGCGTCGCGGCGTGGCGGCGAGCGCAGCCTGGTTGGTGCTGGCGTTCATCTGCAGGCGTGGGTTGATGTTGGTGCTCGGGTTGCTGCCCGGATCGCCCGTCGGCGTCGTCGGCGTGTCGGTGTTGACGAGATGTCCGGCGAGGTCGCGGATGAGGGCCGGGTTGGGGATCCGCCGACCCGCCACCAGCACGGAGCGGCCGGTGCGCGACGTGCGCGTCGTCGCCGCGCGACCCGTCCTCGTGCTCGGTGCCGGAGCGGGAGCGGGTGTCGCCGGCGCCGGTGGCTGCACGTTCGTGCGCATCCCGATCTGCACCGTCGTGTGATTGTTCACCGTGATGCAGGTGGCCGCGCGCACCGCGCCCGACGCGCACTCCAGTCGTGCGCGCTCGACGCGCACGTCGTCGCACAGCGCGAAGCTGAGCGTACCTCCGAGGTGGCGGAATGGATCGGGCGGCGGCGCTCCTTCGATCACCGGGCCGCCCGCGCCCGGCGCCGCTACGCCCGCCGTCACGGACAGATCGTGCACGTAGACCGAGCGCCAGCCGGCGAGCTGCAGCGCAGTCTCGAGGCTGGGTGCCAGGAGCTTCGACTCGAAGCCACACCCGCTCACCGTCAGATCGGCCTGGCTGACGTCGAGCTGCAGCGTCGGATTGGGCAGCTTCAGCGGCGCGTTGCCGAGCGTGTAGGTGCCGTCGGCGAAGGCGATGTGCACGCCGCCGAACCCTTTGATGATCGCGTCCTGAATGTGCTTGTCGATGATGCCCTGCAGATCCTGCTCGTCCGGCGTGATCATGTGCGCGCAGCAGGCGTTCTGCCGCTGCGCGCACAACGCATCCAGCGCCTGCTGAACGGTCGTGGCCTTGTTGTCGAAGTCGCAGTTGCCGTTGTCGAACTTGACGTCGCTGGCCCAGATGTTGGTCAAGGGCGGGAACTGCAGCCGGCAGTCGGCGACGACAATCAGCCCCTTGCCCGGATCGAAGGCCACCTGCCCCAGCGGCGCGTAATGGTGGTGCACGCCCACGCGCGGCTCGAACAGCGGTGTGCGCGCCGGGTCCTGGCTACGCGGCCATTCGACGTCGCCCTCGATGGTGCGGCCGGGAACGAGCCAGTAGTCGCCCGTGACGTAGACGCCGTCGTCGAACTGCACCTGTACGCCGTCTTCCAGCGTCAACCAGCCGTCGTCGACGGTGCCGTCGCGCGCGATCGGCGCGTCGCCGGTGGTCTGGGCGGCGTTGATCTCCCAGCGCCGTACGCGCGGATTGGCGCCCTTGAAGGCGTTGAAGTCGATGGTGCCGCCCGGCGCCGTCGTCAGATCGATCGTGAGACGATCGCCCTCGACGGCGGCGACGCGCACGAGCACGCCCGGCGTTCCCGACAGCTCGCGCGTGTCGTCGATGAGCTCGACCCATCCGTCGGCGACGAAGCCCAGATTGTCGTCGCGGTTGGGCGCGCCGATCTGGAGCTGATTGTTCTCCGGCTGGTCGATCCACGAGGCGACCACCGAGCCGTTTTCGCGGCTCCATTTGAAGGTCGCGCCGCCGGCGCTGCCGCCCGTGACGGTGCCGCCGCTGTGGACTTCGACGCGGTAGAGCTGGTTCTCGAGGCGTGTGTAGCTGGAGCCCGGCTTGACCAGACAGGGCGCGTCGTCACCGGCGACGAAGGCGCGCGCGCGCAGCCGGCCGGTCGAGGCGTCGCTCGGCGCCGAATTGCAATCGTAGGTGCCGCCGAGCTCGCCGAGGAGCTTGGTGCGCACCTGCCACACGGTGCGCGCGCGCGTGCAGGTGTCGGGTCCGCCGAGCGCGACGTCGGCGATCGACGGGTCGTCGAGCGCGGTGACGTGGCGTTGCCAGACGTCGAGGTAGGCCAGGTAGACGCCCGCCGACGGCAGCGGCAGGAGCGCGCCCGGCGGATCGGGCTGCGTTCCCAACGTGACGGCGCGCGCCAGCCGCGGATGCTTGCCAGAAAACGGCGTCTTGACGTCGACGCCGCCGGCGACGGTGAGCGTGGTCTGCGCCGCGTCGACGGACTGGACCTGCACGATCTTGCCGGTGACGCCATCGCCGGTGAGCTCGACCCAATCGCCGGCGCGGAGCAGCCGCCCGTCGAGGAGCAGCGAAGGCAGCAGGATCACCGACGGCTGTGGGAAGTCGGCCACCGCCAGCGGCGCGGCATCGTTCTCGCACAGGATCCCGTCGATCCACATGCGGCCGGGCAGGATGCGCACGTCGCCGGTGACACCGTCGAGCGCGACCAGCTGAAAGCCGCTCCCGGGACCATTGCCGTTCTTCGGCGTGCCCGCGTGGCCGATGACATCGAACCCTTCGCGCCCTTCGCGCCACGCTTCGATGTCGAGCTGCTCGTTCCAGTCCGAATCCATGGGCACGCGGCCCTGCTGCTGAATGGTCCGGCTGTAGTGCTTGTCGGCTTTGAACGTGCGCCGGGTGATGTCTGCCTTCATGATGCCCGTGCCCTCTCAGGTGACGAAGAAGACGCCCGCCTCGAGCCCGAAGCGCAGGTACTCGTCGAGCGCCGTGGCGAGGTTGGTGAGTCGTTGTGGTTGGTGCAGGCTGGCGAACGCGCCCATCTCGCTGCCGTCCTCGGCGCCGGTGCGGATCTCGACGGCGCAGCCGGCGGCGAGCTGCGCATAGGGAGGCCGGCCGAAGTGGCGGGCCACCAGCTGCGGGCGCAGCCGTTCGCGCACGTCGAGCTCGCGGCTCGCATCGGCGGCGGCGATGGCGAGATCGGGCTGGCAGCGATAGCGACGCGGCACGATCGAGTCCACCGGCGGCAGCGCGTCGTCGTCGCGGCCCACGTAGCTGAAGCGGAGGCAGCCGACTTGCGTGCGCTCGCAGGTGACGAGGCCGTCGAGGATCGAGTCGGACGCCCACAGCGCGCGCGTCGCGATGGCGCCGAGGACGGTCACGCGCTCGAGGTGCGTCTCGTCGACGCCGGCGAGGGCGGGCGCTTTGCCACCGAGCCCGTCGATGATGCTGTCGGACACGGTCAGCTCGACCATCGCCGCGTCGCCGAACGCCAGGCGGCCCGTGACGCAGTGATCGAGCTCGACGAGCAGCCGTCCCGCTGCCGTGGGATCGGCTGACAACGCCAGGCTGACCGCTTCCAGGCCGGCCGGCGAAGATGGTGTGCCGTCGGCGGCGAGCGACACCCCAGGCACGAGCGTAGAGTGCACGAGGCGCAGCGTGTGGTCGGTGGGATCCGCGCTCGGCTGGATGGGAAGGACCTCGATGCCGCCGTCGGTGAGCCACAGCCCGCTCAGCGTCAGCGCGCTCGCCCCACCGAGGGTCACGTGCAACGTCGCCGGCAGATGCACCGTTGGGCGCTGTTGATCTTGCGCGCGGATCTCGACGCGCGTCGCGGCCGGCACGACGAGGTCACCCAGGCTGTACGAGCCCGAGTCGGCGATCTCGAAGATGACGTCGCCGCCGCCGGCCCAGGCGGCGATGGCCGTCGCGAGCGCGGCGTCGGCGGGCGCCGCCGGATTCGCCGTCTTGACCGTGATCAGCGTCGGACCGCCGGGCACCACCGGGTCGATGGTGTCGGCGCGCTCGTAGTCGCCGCCGCCGAGCTCGGCGGCGAAACCGCGCTGGTACGAGACGCGCACCGGCTGCAACGGCGGCTGGAAGAAGACCATGCGCCCGCTCTTCGGATCGACCGCGACCGCGCAGCGGGTCAGGCTGCCGCCCGCCGGCGTGAACTCGAGCGGCGTCGGCGCGGTCCAGGTGGCGCCGCTGCCGAGGTCGCAGATCTGGATGCGGTCGCTCGGAATCGCCGGCCACTGGAGGAGCGGGTCGGTCTGCGACGGATCGAAGACGGCGATCTCGAGCACCGGCTGGTCCGGATCGAAGAAGGCGTAGACCGGCGGATCGCCGCTCGTCTCGGCGGCGCGCACCGCGTTCAGCTCCTCGTAGAGCGCGCGCGGGCGCAGCGGACCGGGGACGTCCGACTCGGTCACGCGGCGGGTCGTGCCGCCCGCGCTTCGCTGCAGGCCGAACAGCGGCGCATCGAGCCCGAGCTGGTCGAAGCGGAAGCGCGTCGTCGATCCGCCGTCGGCCACCGCCGGCGCGGCGTGGATGCTCATGCCGAGGAGGCGCCACAAGAAGACGCCGACGTTGGGAATGTTGTAGCGGCCGCGCTCGACGGAGATGCGGCGCACCTCGGCGAAACGTGCCGCCCGCTCGAACGGGCCCCCGAGCAGCTCGAGCGCGTTGGTGTCACGCAGATCGGGCGTGCGCAGATCGCGCCAGCGCACGTGGTTGAGGTTCTGATTGGTCGCCAGGAGTTGGAAGTACTCGACGGCCGCCGCCGGCCAGCCGCCGGTGGCGTCGCGCGCCAGCCCCTCGAGCATCGAAGCGGTGCCCTTGCGGCGGCGGTAGCGGATGGTGTTGCCGACGTAGGGGCGCAGGCTGAGCTGCTTGTTGTCGACGGGAAACAGCCCGCGCACACCGAGCAGATCGCCGATGTACGGCACCACCCACTCCGGGCACGTCTCGATGAACCAGCTCTCGTAGAGATCGGTGATGTCGCTCTCGAGAAGGCCGAGCTCCTGTTGCATCGCCGCCAGGAGCGCGCGCAAGGGCTCGCCGTTGGCGGCGTCGCGCAGGCGGTAGATGGCCGGCAGGAGCTTGTAGAGCCGTTCGTCCGTGGCGCTCATGCGGTCACCGGCTCGAGCGTGAGCCCGACGGGGTGGAGGAGAAGCAGCTCGGCGGCGAGGCGCTGGCTCCCGCTCCAGTGCGCGGCCTCGGCGGTCAAGAGCGATTGGTGCGACGGCGTTGCGCTGTCGTAATAGAGCTGGCGCACGTCGACGGCGACGACGCCGGCGATCGACTGGATCACCGCGATCACCTCCGACTCGGTCACCGGCTGCGCGAAGTCGCGCGCATCGAACGCGAAGGCCGCGCGCAGGGCGGCGCCGACGGCGTCGAGCACCGGCTGCGTCTCGTAGTCGGGATCGAGCCACAGCTTGACGTCGGCGCGGAAGAACCGCGGGCGGAAGCTGTCGATGTACACGGCGTGTCCGCCGTCGCTGGCCGCGGCGATTCCCCGGGCCAGGTTTTGGTAGAGCGACGACTCGGGATCGACCGCTTTGCCCGTCGCCGACGCCACCGTCAGCTGCACGACGCGGCGCTGCCCGCTCCAGATGGCCACGGCCTGCGCCTTGCCGATGCCGAGAAACGAGCGCGTGAAGTCCTCGTAGTCGTCGATGGAGACGACGCGGTCGAGTGTGCGCACCGTGCGCGGCGCGTTGCGCACGGCGTCGGCCAGCGTCTCGGGCGCCGCCGAGCCGCTGGCGGCGAGCGGGTTGGTCACCGACTTGAGGCCGAGCGGGCGCGACGACAACAGCATCAGCTTGTCGCGGGCCACCTCGCCGTCGGGGCCGGTGCCGACGCGGTAGGTGGCGATGACGTTGGTGGCGCCGCTCGGCAGGCGCGCTCCGTGCGTGCCGTCGCCGAAGGTAACCGACGTCTTGCCGTCGTCGTCGCGGCGCAGCACGTACACGCGGTCGCTCGGCCCCGCTACGTACAGCGAGGGGACCTCATGCCACTTCACGCCGTTGACCTCGACGACGATCGTGCTCTGTCCGCCCGACGGCGTCGGCGCGGCGACGTAGGTCAACGGCGGCTTGGACAGCATGAAGGTCTGGTTCTTCTGGGCGCCGTCGCCGTTGCCGAGCACCTCGCGCAGCACCGTCTCGCCGTGCGTAGCCATCGCGACGTTGGCGTTGATCGTGACGGTCGCGCGCACGTACGCGTACTCCAGCGGCGCGCTCAAGACCAGGCGGGTACGACCGCGCGAATGCAAGATCTCGGCGAGCGTGACCACCTCGCGCGCTTCGACGCCAGTCGATTGCGCGCGCCAGCCGCCGGGCCAGCCGGCGTCGGCGACGGCGTTCGCCGTGGTGCCGGTGAGCGCGATGCGCTGTCCGATGGCGAGGCCGAGGACCATCGCGTCGAGCAGGATGTCGGCGACGCCTTGCCCTCGCGTCGTGTCCCACAAGACGTCGGTGATCGGTGCCTCGGCGACAGCGAGCGCCTCGCTGTTCACCCACGCGCTCGTCCAGCGCATCGGATAGGGGCGGGCGCTGCGTGCGGCGTCGTCGAGGAGACCGTTGGCATCGGTCGGATCGGTGATCGAGCGGTTCAAGCGGATGCCGGTCGCTTTGGCGGCGATGGCGAAGTCGGCGAGCGATGCTTCGTGCACGTTGTCGACGAGGAACAGCTCCGTCACCGGCGTGGGCGGTTGCGGGGGCCGGAACCCGCCGCGGCTTGCTTCGCCGTGCGCGGCGCTCTTCTTCAGCGCCTCGTAGTAGTAGCGCCGCGGGTGCGGCTTGTACGTCGCCAGCCCCACCCATTGGCCCTCTTGCACCGCGTCGACGACGCGATCGAGGAAGAGGTCGGCGCCGAACGTGTCGACCCAGAGCGAATTCCCGTCCGACATGTTCCAGATCTTGACCAGGATCGAGTCCCAGTCGTTCCACGGGTTGCCGGTGAGGCTCTGCAGCGGCCGCGACGGTGGCGAGTTGTGTCCGAAGATGCCCGTCTTGTTGCGGAACACCCACAGCTCGTACGGCGGCGGATCCCTGTCCAGCGACGCCTGCACCTGCCTGAGGAGAGCGTCGGGGTCCCACCCCTGCAGCGCGATCATCGTCGCCAGATCGCGCTCGGTCCATTCGCGCTCGATCACGAGCGCGCGTACGTGCTCCACGTCGAGCGGCACCGGGTCGATGCTCGGTCCCGCCGCCATCGCCGGTGGCAGCACGAACACGGGCGGCGCGTCGACGCTGGTGCGCAGGCCGAGGCGCGTGCGGCCGAGCGCGAAGTCGGGCGTCACGTCGGTGACGAAGAGCGAGATCGCGGCCGCGGTGATGCGAACGACGAGGAGATCGCCGGGGCGCACGTTGCTCGCGGTGCCCTGGACCCACAGCGCGTCGACGACATTGGCCGGAGCGTCGCTCGTGGGATCGATCCAGTAGAGCACGCCGTCCACGATGGCGACGTTGTGCCGCTGGAAGGCGAGCGGCCGCAGCGTATTGAACGCCACGCGCGCGGTCAGCGGCTCGATGGTCTCGAACGTCTGGGGCAGCTGCCCCGGTCCGGGCATGCTCTTGACCTGCGTGCCCACCGCCAGCGTCACCAGCGACGGCGTCGTCGTCGGCAGGCCCGGCACCTGCGCTAGCGGCGCGTCGAGCGTGAACGCCAGCGCCGCCGATGCCGCCACACCGGGCCCGAGCTCGTACCCGATCTGTCGCGCCAGCTCGAGGACCGAGCGCCTCTCCGTGGCCGTGCGCAGAAAGCCTTCGTTGGCGATGCGCTCCTGGTAGAACGACAAGATCTCGCCGACGACGGCGCAGGCGTCGAGCCAGGCGATGGCCGGATCGTCGTCGGCGCGCGCGGTCAGCGCCGTCAGCGGACGCGTGTCCCGGTTGGGCCCGTCGGCGATCGCGGTGGTCGACAGCGCGTCCTTCAGGCGCGCGAAGATCGTCGACCAGGTGCCGGGGCGCCAGCGGATCGCCGGCAGGCCGGGCCGATTGTCGCGTGGAGGATCGGCCGGCTCGTCGCAGCAGCCGCAGGTGTCGAGCGTGGGATCGCTGCTCGGCGTATCGCTCATTGATGCACCTTCATTGCCCACCCATCAGCGAGAAGCCGATCTGGCCGTTCTCCGGCTGGCTCAGCGAGTTCTCCAGGCGCGCGATTTCGAGCCGCCCCATCGCGATGAGCCCGTCGGCGATCTCGCCGTTCGCTTTCTGTCCGAAGCGCTGGAACCTGAAGTCGCCGGCGGTGGTGTCGACGAAGCCGACGCCGGCCACCTGCATCGCGCGCGCGATGACCTGGCTCAGGTAGACCGGCTGCGCGAACGTGAAGTTGTCGGGATGGAAGAAGCCGCGCGTGCCGTCGGCGTGGTCGCGGTCGTCGAAGGCCTCGTAGAGCGCCTTCTCGACGTGGGCGACGAAGTAGCCCGACTTGACGCAAATGACGAGGTTGATGTCGAGCGGCACGTAGATCGGGTCCTCGAGCTCGAGATCTTCGCCGGCCATGCGGTAGCGCTCGAGAAACTCGCCGAGCTGGTGGCGGAAGCGCGTGTCGAGCGCCACCCCGCCGCGCCGCTCGACGGAGACGAAGACGGTGTACCAGCTGCCGGTCCAGCGCCGCGTGCCGACGGCACGCGCCACGCCGGCGAAGCGCTCGGCGATGGCGGCGTAGTCGGCCTCGGTGACGGCGCGCTCCTGCACGCGGAAGGCTTCCGGCGCGTAGAGCTTGACCTCGTCGATGGGCTCGGCGTCGACGCCACCGGCCGCCGAGAGCGGATTGCGAATGCGCAAAAAGCCGTCGTTTTTGACGTCGATGTGCGCGATCGCCTCGGCGCCCACGTTGCCGACGGCGCCGCGGCCGGCGCGATAGGTGGCGGTGAGCGGCGCGGCGGGTGGCTCGCCGAGCGTGCCGTCACCGAAGCGCAGCTGGCCGAAGCCAGCGTCGTCCATCTCGACGACGAAGTCGCGCGCGAATTTGTCGCTCTCGAGGAGATCGGGTTTGACCTCCCATTCATTGGCGGCGTCGTCGACGAGCGCGATCTGCGGCGTGGCCGCTTGCGGATCCTGCGCGAACGATGCGGTCGCCGAGATCGGCGGCGTGCCGTCGGGCGCCGGTCGCAGGGACGTGAGGTCGAAGGGCACCGCCTGCGACAGCTCGGCGCGCTGTAGGAGCGGGCGGTAGCGCGGCTGCCCCGGGACCGGCGGCGGCGCCAGCTTCTCGACGGCGCTGGCGCCGTGATCGCACAGAATCACGTTGCCGCGCGCGACGCTGCAGTCCTTCGCCGTCGTCGTCTTGCCGGGCACGGCGGACGAGATGCAGAAGGGAAAGCGCAACGCGTCGTCGGCGTGCCACTCGATCTCGACGACGCCGACGCCGGTGAGCGGATCCGTCACCTGCACACCCGGCGTGCGCGTCGCGCCCGGAGCATCGCTCGCCGGCACCGCCGACGGCGTCACCGAGACGAGGCGCACCGCCTGGCGGCGCTTGGGATCGGCGTCGGGCGCATCCTTGTTCGCGCCACCGAGAACCTCCTCGAAGATCAGCACGTCGCCCGCGATGAGCAGCAGGCGGTCGGAGCCTTCGCTGAGCGTCGCGCGGGTGGCGCCCTTGGGCAGGCAGCAGTCGTCATCCTGCCAGGTGTAGAAGGAGATCCGATTGTGCGACGGAATCAGCGGCGCATCGTGGAGCGGCTCGAACACGAGCGGCTGCGCGGCGTCGAGCTTGGCCTTGACGCGCGGATCGCCGACGTCGACGTACACCGAATCGTAGAAGTGCGTGTAGAGCTTCGGCGGCAGCGCCGGCGGCTTGGGTCGCGCGATCAACGTCAGCGGCGCGCTCACCTCGAAGGCGACCCAGGCGCGTGCGCTCACGCCCTCGTGCATCACGTAGTCGAGCAGGCGCGCGTGCCGCCGCGCCGAGATGCGCTGGCGCGCGGTACCGAGATACGCCTCGGTGGCGACGGCGTCCTGGTAGTAGCTGAGATAGTCGCCGAAGTAGGCGAGCAGCTCGACGATGACCACGCCGAGATCGGCGGCGCTTCTTTTTTTTAAATCGGGCGCGACCACCGAGAGGCGGTCGAGCAGCACGCGCCGGAAGCTGGCGTAGTCCTTCGCCAGGTAATCCAACGACGGCGGCGGCGTCACCACCGGCTCGCACGCCGGCGGCGGGCCGCAGTCGAACGGCGACGGACACTCCGCCTTGAAGCTGAACGACACCGTCGAGGTGATCGGGTCGAAGCCCGGCGGCGTCTTGGGGGGCGCAGCCTGCGCGTCGTCGACGATGGCCAGCGTGTAGCTCGACATGTCGCCGTACGCGTCGGTACGCACGATCAGCGCCGAATCGGGCTGGGGCAGCGCGCTGAAATAGGCCTGCTCGGCGGAGCTCAGCTCGGGGTGTACCTGGTCGGCGCGATAGGCCCACAGGATGTGGACGTCGCGCCGGCGTACGCCGCCCGAGAGCACGAGGTTGCGCACGCAGTTGCCGGTGCCGTCGCCGTTGGGGCCGAGCTTCCACGGCCGGAACAGCCGCAGCACGAGCGTCTGCTGCCGCGGTGAGCCGAGCAGCATCGCCTCGTGATCGAGCACCTCGAGAAAGTCGATGCCGTTGACGCTGGTCGTCTTCTGCTCGCGCAGTTGCGCGCGCCGCGCGTCCGAGCCGCAGATGAACTGGGCGTCCACCTCACACGCTCCGGGTGAACTGCGCCGTCTTGCGCTCGTTGGTGCGTCGGACGACGTAGCGCACGCCGACGGTCAGCGTCGAGTCGGCGGCCGCCACCTCGACGCCTTCGAGCTCGATGAGATCGCCGATCCATTGCTGGAGCGCGCCTTGGACGAGGAACTGTGTCGTGGCGACGAGCTCGTCGCTGTTGGGAGCAAAGATGGCCTGTAGGAGCCCGCTGCCGAAGGTCGGGCGGTTGACGCGCTCGCCGGGCGTCGTGAACAGGATCTGCTCGATCAAGTCGCGAATGTGCTGGTCGTCGTCGGCGCCGGCGGTGCGGCCGCGCGTGTCGAAGCCGAAGGGGAACCCGACCTGCGTGCTCACGTCGCCACCACCCGCGGCTGATTGACGGCGACGATCGGCGCGCCTTGCGGCGCCTGGTCCGGCGCCTGGCACAGCCCCGTCGAGCTTTGCAGCATCACCGGCTTGCCCATCGAGGTCACGCGCAGCGCTGGCTGCAGCCATTGGATGCGCACGCACGGATGGGGAACGCCGCTGATCACGAACGGGCAGCCCGCGATGAGATATTGGTCGGGCAGAAGACCGATCGGCTGTCCGCCCACCAGCACGCGTGGCGTCGACGGAATGTCCTGCGCCTGCCCGCCGTGCGGACAGACCGCGGTGTTGCCGACGTGATAGATCGGCCCGGGCATCAGCTCACCACCAGCGCCACGCCGTTGATGGCGACGGTGTTCCCGGTCATGACGATGCTGGCGCCCTTACCGTTGGAGATGATGATGCCCGTGTCGTTCACCTGGATCATCGCCTTCGACGTGGTCATCAGCTGAAAGCCGCCGATGCCCGGCATGTCCGACAAGATGAGCGTGTTCTGCAGCTGCGTCTGCAGCGCGATCACACCGACGGCCGGCGCCACCGCCTGCGCCATCGCCGGCACCTCGCCGGCATTGCCCCAGAAGGCCCCGACCCAGATCGGGTAGTCGGGATCGCCCTGCTCGAACTCGACCCACACGCCCGACTGCATCGGCGGGATGACGAACATGCCCGCCTGCATGCCGGCCATCGGCAGGCACGGCATGGCCCAGCTCGAAATGCCCGGCCCGAGCACGTCGGGCACCTGCACCAGGAGGCGTCCGATCTTCTGCGTGTCGATGTTCTGCAGGACCGTGCCGCGATATTTTCCGTAGTAGCGCTTCTTGTCTTTCATGTGCGCACCGTCGAGCCGATGGGCGTCGTGCCTTCGCGTGCCAGCGAGAAGCTCTGCTTGTATTCGCCGCGCTTGAGGTTATGCGTGACGCTCTTGACGTAGTACGTGCCGTCGAAGGTGCGGCCGCCGCCACGCACGTCGACGAGCGAGCGCGCCGACAGCACGCGCCCGTAGCGCACCACGTTGAGCGAGCCGGTGCCGGTGACGACGTCGTTGCCTTGCGCGGCGCGCGACAGACCGACGGCGAGCGCGCGCGGCAGCGGATACTTGTTGATGCCCTCGTCGAGCGGCTCGAGCTTGAGCGGGAACGGCTGCTTGCCAGCGAGCGGCGGACGGAGGAGGCCCACCGACGGCAACGGCACCGGGATGCTGATGGTGGTCTCGGGAATGTGGACCATCATCGTGTAGAGCTTGGCGGTGAGCGGATCGTAGGTGAAGCTCATGGACTCGACGTTGGTCTGCGCGTCCATGTTCACGGTGAGCGCCGGCTGCACCTGACCCCAGCGGATCTCGGGACCCCAGTAGGCGTAGTTGGTGCCGAGCGTGGGGCCGGGCGTGACGTAGAAGTTGTAGCCGACCTCGTTGGCCATGAATTGGATGTAGGCGAGGTCGGTGCCGGCGTGCGACGGCAGCGTCTCGAGCGGGTTCGGCACGTCGATGAACGCGCTCGGGATGATGATGGGGATGATGCCGTACATGGCGTACTTGGCGAGGCAGACGGCGACGCGCGCCTCGAACGGCATGCACGGATAGGGAAAGCCGGTGAAGTCGAGCTGGTCCATCGCCAGCGAGATGTCCTCGCCGGTGACGGTGAGCGTCGACATGCCGGGGTCGTTGCTCGCGCTCATCTCGCAGCGCGAGACCACGCCGTCCATGAGGATGTTCGGTTGGCCGTTGACGGTGACGACGATCTGGACGCGCGTGAGCGGATCGAAGAAGCCCGACGGCAAGAGCGAGGTGACGATGCTGCCGCGGCGGGCGACGTTGAGGACGAGCTGGAAGCCGGCGCGCGAGCCGGCGGTCTGCGTCACCTGCGCCGTGGCGAGCGCCTCGATGACCTCGCGCGGCACGGCCGAGGTCACGATGGGCCCCATCAAGAGCGACAGATAGAACCCTTTAAGCATTGCGCGGCCCCGGGACGCCGCTCGGTAGCGTGATGCGCAGGCGCCGCCCGACGGTGGCGCAGAGCTCCTCGGGCTCCATGGCGTTGTTGGCGTCGCAGACGCGCCAGAACTGCTCGGGATCGCCGAGGTAGACGGACGTCACGTTGTCGAGGCGATCGCCCTCGGCGACGCTGTGCTCTTGCAGGAGCGCGAACGACGCCGGCGATGGCAGAAAGCGGCGACGCAGATACACGATCGGCGGACTGCCGTCGGGGCCGGGGAGCTGCGCCAGATCGAGCCCGAAGTAGCGGCTCGTCGGCGGGAACGGGTTGCCGCCTTTGCCGTCGCCGTTCACGGCAGCCCCCGCAGGCCGAGCGTGGCCAGCGCACCGGCGGCGAGCTTGGCCAGCTGTTCCTTTTGCTGCATGTGGATCATGAACAGGCTGCCGCCTTTGTTGTCGAAGCCGATGTCGTTGACGTTGAGGACGCGCATCGACAGGCTGACCTTGGCGCGCGTCGGATTGAGCTGCGTCGAGAACTGCTCCTCGGTGACGCTGAAGTCGGTGATGCGCACGGGCAGCACGCGCCGCGCGGACCAGACGAACAGCTGCAGCGGCGCGGCCAGCGGCAGCACCTCCATCGCGCCGGCCTGCGCCTGCTGGTAGGTCTCGAGCGTCTGCTGCGCCGTCGGGTAGACGACCGTCTCGAGCGCGGCGAGCTGCGGGTGTAGGCCGTAGGTGACCGCGTTCGGATTCTGATCGGGAAACTCGAGCTGGTCGGTGGCGTCGAGCTCGGCGTCGAGCTTGATGGTCTCGATGGGCGGACCCTTGAGGCGCAGCGCCTCCAGGTGGTCGGGCGTATCGCCGGTGGCGCCTTGCACCTGCAACGTGCGCGTGAGCGTGTCGGGGTTGTATTGCAGCGTGACCACGCGCTGCACCTGCGCGGTGTCGATGTCGACGAGCACGATGCCGCCGCGCAGGAGACGCGGCTGTCCGGGGAACGCGCTCATCGCTTGCCTCCATCGCCCGCTGCGCCGTTGCCGAGCGCGTCGCCGACGGCGTGACCGACGGCGGCACCGGTCGCACGGCCACCGCCGCGCGGCAAGCGCACCGGCGCGGTGGCGAGGCGCGCCGCGCTGGCCGGCACCGCCAACGGCGCCACGCTCAGTCGCTCCTCGAGCGCCGCCGCCAACGCGGCGGCGATGCGCGGTGCTTCGTCGCGGGCAAAGCCGTGCAGCACCAGCGCCTCGATGGACACCTCGACGCGCGGCCTCATGTCCAACCGCTGACTTCGGCTTCGTTGAGCTGCCGTTCGATCTTGAGGTACTCGACGCGCGCTCCGTGCAACAAGTGGCGCATCTGCACGGGCGCGTTTTCGTCGGCGGCGACGAACGCGGCATTGAGCGCGATGTTGCGGATGGCGCCGCCGGCCACGTGCAGCCGGGCCAGCTTGACCGGATCGAGGCCGTGCGTCGGCGTGCCGACGGGAAAGACGCGCGACCAGATCTCGGCCCGCTGCTGCGCGTCGGGAAACGGAAAGTCGACGATGAAGCGGAGGCGGCGCAAGAAGGCGACGTCGAGCGCGGTGCGCATGTTCGTCGTCAGGATGGCCAGGCCGCGATACGCCTCCATGCGCTGCAGGAGGTAGCTGACTTCGAGGTTCGCGTATCGGTCGTGGCTGTCTTTGACCTCGCTCCGTTTGCCGAAGAGCGCATCAGCCTCGTCGAACAACAGGATGACGCCGCCCTCCTCGGCGGCGTCGAAGATGCGGCGCAGGTTCTTCTCGGTCTCGCCGATGTACTTCGACACCACCTGGCTCAAGTCGACGCGATAGAGGTCGAGGCGCAGCTCGCGCGCCAACACCTCGGCGGCCATGGTCTTGCCGGTTCCGCTCAGCCCGGCGAAGAGCGCCGAGATGCCGAGCCCTCCGGCACGCCGGCCGAAGCCCCACTCGTCGTAGACGCGCGCGCGCTGGCGCACGTGCGAGCAGAGGTCGCGCAGCATGCGCAGCTGCATCGTCGGCAGCACGATGTCGTCCCAGCTGGCGACGGCGTCGATGCGTTGTGCCAGATGGTCGAGTCGCGGCCGCGCCTGAACGCGGCAGGCGTCCCACAAGAGCGCGTCGAGGGGCGCCTCTTGTTGGCTCGCGCGCTCGACCGCTTCGAGGCTGGCGGCGCGGATCGCCGGCAGGCCCAGGCTGAACTGCGAGACCAGCGAGGTCACCGCGCCGTTGAGCCCGTCGGCGGACGCGCCGAGCGCCGTCCGCCACAACAGCTCCTGCTCGGCGGTCGACGGCAGCGACACGTCGAGGCGAACGCTGACGCGGTGATGCGTGCGCAGTGAATCGCGCGTGGCGACGAGCACGAAGCCGGCCAGCCGCTCGAGAAGCGCCGCGAGCGCGCGCGTCACCTCGGGGCCATCGGCGTCGTCGAGCTCGATGACCAGCGCCGTCGGCTGCAGGAGCGTCTCGCGATGCCACAGCCGCGCGACCAGCTCGCGGTCGAACGCAGGCGCCGGGACGTCGGCGGCGCGTGCCCGATAGAGGCGCAATCCGACGCGCGCGCAGGCGGCCGACGCCAGCGTCAGCTTGGCGGTGGCGTCGCCGCCACACAGCTGCACCAGCGGTACGCCGCCCGCGACATCGCGGCGCGACCAGAGCGCGATGAGCCGGTCGACCAGGAGCTCTTGCGACGCCGGCAGCGCGCCCGCGTCGCGGGGAAGCACGTCGACGATCCCGTCGAGGCGTGGATCGAGCGCGCCGGTGCCGGTGAGAAAGTGGAGGATGCGCTCGTCGATGCGCAGTCGGCCGTGCGCAAGCCCTTCGCCGTCGGGCTCGAGCTCGACGAGGCGAAAGCGGCGCAGCGGCGACGACGGCGACAACGCGCTCCAGTGCGCCCCGGGCAACACGGCCAGCGCCAGGCCGAAGGTGGGATGAGCGCGGCGCGGGTCCCCGGCGGCAGCGGCACAAGCGGCCGGCAGCGCGCCGTCGAGCTCGACGGCGGCGCAGAGGAGGAGCAGGTTGCGCTCGAACGGGGTCAGCCCGAAGGCATGCGCGACCAGATCGAGCGCCGACGGCGCGCCGAGTTGGGCGACGACGCGCTCCAGCTCGACGGTGAGCGCCGCGGCGTTGGCGCCGCCTTCGAGGTGATCGCGCAACCGGGCTACCGACAGCGACAGCACCTGCCGGTTTCCCTCGAGCCAGCCGTCGGGCGCGCCGCTCATGTGAGTGTCACCGAGCGCGGGAACGCCGTGTCGAGCGACGGCGGATCGGCGTAGTTGATGATGAAGCTGTCGACGCCATCGACGCGCACGCGCAGCGGGTAGAAGCCGGGCTTGAGCCCGGAGACGTCGAACAGGAGCGTGTTGGTGCCGCTCGGCCCGCCGTCGTGCGGGCGCGAGAGGAACTCGGTGTCGCCGACGAGCAGCGTCGCGCGTTGTTGCGCGCGCACGTTTGGCGTCACCGTGACCGTGAAGACCGCGGGCGAGGCCGCCACCGTCGAGCTGGCGCTGAAGTTGGTGATGGTCGGAGCGATCGGTAACGGCAGCGAATTGGACACGCGGACCTTCTGACCGCCGCTCACCGGCTCGGTCACCGTCGCCGCCACGACGTAGAGCCCGGGTACCAGCACCGTCGGGGTATTGGGGATCGCGAGGGAGAAGCCGAGCGGCGAGAGGCCGCTCATCCACGACGTCGCATCGACGGGCGCATCGAGCGCGGGGCTGGTCACCGCCACCGTCGTCGACGCGCCGGTGACGCTCGACTGCAGATGGTGGCCGCCCAGCGCGACGCTATCGCCGATGCGCGCGCTCGGCTGCAGGGGCGGAACGAAGTCGAGCTCGATCAACGTGGGATAGGGCGGCGTCGGATCGGGGTAGACCACCGGCCCGCGCGTCAGGACCGGCAGCGGCGTACGCGTCGGCAGGCTCGAGTCGATCAGCACCACCGACACCTCGTAGGCCGACGAGACCCGATAGGGCGTCTGAAATACGGCCCACAGCTTCGAGATCTCCTCGGTCGACATGGCGTGGGGCGTGATGCGGATGCGCTCGATCTGTCGCCAGGCATCGTTGTTGGTGAGCGCGATCTGAATGTCGCCGGGCATGAGCAGCGCGCGATCGTGGAGGATGCTCATGGCGCGTCCGAGCAGCCGGTGGCTCAAGACGTCGTCGAAGTTCTTGCCGTACGCGGTGAGCAGGTAATAGAGGTTGATGGCCAGCGGCGGCATCCCCGTCTCGCCCGGCTGCGTCTGTCCCGGCATGTCGAGGTTGCGCATCGCCGCGTTGGGCACGGTCTGGTAGAGGAACAGGTTGAGCTGGTTCTGATCCTCGCTCGAGCGCGCTTTGTCGGGCGGGCGCGCGGTGCAGTGCGCGTCGGCGAGCTCGGAGTCGCCCGGCGGATCGATCGGCAAGGGCGCCTTCACCTGGTCGAGCAGGTTGCGCAGCGTCGCCGTGACGGCCGCGATGGCGAACGAGTTGCTCAATGCTCGCCTCGATCGCGCTGGGCCAGATATTGCTCGAGGCTGAGCGCCGTCGGCCGCGTTGCCTGCGGTCGCCGTGGCGGCGGCGGGGCAGGGGCCGCCGCGCGCACGTCGATGCGACCGATGGTGACGTGCACGACGGGTGGCTCCGCCGCCGCGGTTGCCGTAGGTGCCGGCGTCGACGGCGCCGACGGTCGCTGCACGCGCGACGGGCGGACGGCGCCGCGCGTGGGCGCGGCTGCCGGACTTGCCGTGGCGGAGGCCGCCGGGGTCGTCGGCGCTGCGATCGGCTCCGCGGCCAACGGCGCGGCGTCGCCGTCGTCGTCTTGCTGCCCGGCCTCGGTGCGCGCTGTCACGGTCACGCGCGTCGACGGCAGCGTGCGCAGCTCGTTGGTCAATTGCGGTGCATGCGCCGCCGCCGATGGGATCGCGCTCGCAGGCCGAAGATCCTGCGCCGACGAACGCGGCGGCATCAGCCGTTCGATTGGCGGCAGGCTCGGCGCGCCCGACGACGCGCGCGCCAGTGCCGCCGCGGCCTGCGCGGGCTGTTCGGCCTCCTTCGAGACGACGCGCTCGTCAGCCGTCGCGACCGGCTCCGCCGAATCGTCGCCGAGCGCGGGCTCGGGCGCGAACACCGGCACCGGCACCGGCTCGATGACGGCGTCCGCGCCGCGCGCGCGCCCTATGAGTCGATCGAGGAAGGTGCTCATCCGCCCGCCAGCTGTAGATAGAAGCGACGCCGCGCCGACCCCAGCGCCAGCACCTGGTCCTCACCCCAGCCGTATGCCGAGGCCAGCACGTGCACCTGCTGCAACAGCCGCCGCGCCTCGCCGGCCACCTCGCTCCACAGGAACGCGCCGATGTCGACGCTCGCTTGCCACTGGTGCGCGCAGCTCGGGCAGCTCAGCTCGACGAGGATCTCGGCTTGCGGATCGAGCTCGAGCATGCGGTGCGCCAGGGCTTCTCTCGTCGCCGCGGCGCTCGCGTCACCACGCACCACGCAGCGCGACAGCAGCAGGCACGCAGCCGTGTCGGCGTCGCCGGCGCGCGCGACCACTGCCAGGTCGCGGCTGTCGGGCAGACGGAACTCGATGGTGGCACCGTCGTGCTCGAGCACGTGCAGGGCAGACGCCGCTGGCGGTGCCGGCGTCCGCAGCGCCGCCGTGGTCGTGACGAACTCCAGCCGGTCGCTGCACGACGGGCAATCGACCCCCGCCGTCACTTCGCGGCCGAAGGTCTCTTCGCGGAGCGCCAGCAGCTCTGCATCGCGTCGTCCCAGCGGCAGCGCAGCGAGCGCGCTGCCGTCGAGCTCCGGCAAGACCGGCCGCAACAGCGCGAGCGCGCGGTCGAGCGCGTGCATCGTCAGTCCCGCCTCCCACACGCGCACGATCTCTTGTGGCGTGAGCGCCCGCATTGCTATCCGATGGTGGTGGCGCCGCCGCTGGAGAAGCTCGGCTCCGTCGGCTCGGGTGTATCGTCGTCGATGATCCAGCCCTCGTTCTCGATCTTCACGTGCTGGATGGCGATGGCGTTGGCGTTGGCGTCGAGATCGGGCAGAGCCTGATACTCCGAGACCCAGCAGCGGAAGACGCGGTAGGCGATCGCCTTCTGCCCCGACTCGTTGTAGACCTCGATGATCATGTCGCGCCGGAAGTCCTTGAGTGAGACCTCGGCGCCGAGACCCTGGCCGTAGTTCCACACCAGGTTCGCCCAATCGTTGAACTCGCTGTCGTGTGTGACGCCGCGCTCGAGCGTGATGGCGTCGAACTCGGTGCGTCCCGGCGACTTCAGCGACGAGGACATGTAGCCGCCGTCGCGGTGCTTGACCACTTCGGTGGTGCGCTTGAGGGAGCTCACCTTGCTCACGCCGAGCACGTACTTGCCATTCCACTTCACGCGGAACTTGAAGTTCTTGTACGGATCGCGACGCAGCGGATTGGCGCTGAATTGGGCCACGCTCGTTCTCCTTTCAGGCAGCGATCTGTCCCGCCATTTGCTGCAGCGAGATGACGACGAACTCGGCCGGTTTCAGCGGCGCGAAGCCGATCGCGATGTTGACGATGCCGCGGTTGATGTCGTCTTGCGTGGTGGTGGTGCTGTCGCACTTGACGAAGAACGCGTCGCGCGGCGACTGGCCCTGGAATGCGCCCTGGATGAACAGGCTGTGCATGAAGGCACCGACGTTGAGGCGGATCTGCGACCACAGCGGCTCGTCGTTGGGCTCGAACACCACCCACTTGGTGCCGCGGAATACGCTCTCCTCGATGAACAGCGCCGTGCGCCGCACCGGAATGTATTTCCACTCCGACGCGATGCGATCGTCGCCCTGCAGCGTCCGCGAGCCCCACACGATGCGCCCCGCCGGCACGATCGTGCGCAGGCAGTTGAGCCCAAGCGGGTTGAGCAGGCCGTTCTCGTCGTCGGTGAGCGCGAGCCCGAGCGCGGTCACGTTGTTGAGCGTGGCGTCGAGACCGGCGGGCGCCTTCCACACGCCGCGCTGCGCGTCGGTGCGCGCCATCACGCCGGCGACGGCGCCCGACGGCACGAAGTCCTCGAACTGGTTGTTGTGGAACGGATTGGGCTGCGACAGCCGCGGGAAGAACACGGCCGCGTTCTTGCTGTTGGTGCCGAGGCTGGCGCCGAAGTCGGTGCCGCCGGTCTGCGCGTTCGACGTCGAGTCCCACGTCGTCGGTGGGTCGGCCAGCAGGATCGCGCGCCGCTTCTCGCAGTAGGTGGCGGCGGCGGCCATCACGGTCTGCTCGACGTCGGTCTCCCACGTGACATCGCTCGCCGCGTTGCGCGGGGTGCTCGTGTACGGCGGAATCACGAGCAGGTTGAACAGATCGGCGTCGTCGAGCGCGTAGATGCCCGTCTTCGGCGGCGAGGTCGCCGTGAAATTGGTGGCGGCGAGCGCCACGCCATCGTCGCCCTGCATGGCGGTGATCGCCGTCTGTATGTTCGTGAGGTCGGTGGCCAGCGTGGCCGACGACGCGCCCGCCTGTTTGTCGTCGCTGTACTGCTTCTCGGCGGCACCGGTGTCGTCCAGCCGTGGCTTGGTGAGCGCGCCCAGCCAGGCGGGCGTCGTGCCGGGCGACACGATCGTCGGCTTGCTCCAGACGACGAGCTTCGATCCGGCCTGCAGCACTTTGTCGGCCCGGCGCGAGCTGTCCTTGAAGGTGAGGTTGCGCCAGACCTCGACGGCGCCGCTCTGCTTGTCTTGGATGGTCAGGTTGAACAGATCGCCCTTGACGATGGTCGTCGACGGCGTCGAGATCGCGTCGGCGGCGGCCTGCGTGACGTCGTTGTCGACGGTGGCGCGCAGGTTGGTGCCCCAGATGCCCGGGCTCGCCGCCATCAAGACGAGGTCGGTGCCGAAATTGACCTGCGCTGTATACGGCGAGTCGCCGGGATGCTCGGTCGCGGGCGTCTTGACGGCGAAGAGGCGGACGATGATCGCTTGCGTGCCGCCATTCAAAAAGAAATCGCGTACTGCAAAAGACATCGGAGAAAGCTGGGATAATCCTCCAAATGACCGCTCGTAATCGGCGAAACTGAATATCGTTACGGGAGTATTGAGGTCACCGCGGTCGGCGCGTCCGACGAATGCCGTGATCGAAGTCGCGACGCCCGTGATGGTGCGTACGCCGCTCGGAACTTCCTGGATGTATACGCCGGGATACGCCAACTGGACGGGCATGGACGCTCCTTTGCGCGCGGGGCGGACATGACTCCGTCGAGAAAGTGGCTCAACGCACACTCTCGAGCGTCGCCCCTCTCCATGGTGGCAGCGGAGCGAGCATCCCCCTTCAGCGGTCGCACCGTACGCAAAGCGCCGCGCGTCGGTCAAGCCAAAAACGCATGCTCGTCGTGCGGCAAATTGCCGCATCGCATTGGTTTGTGATGTGTCGCATTCGAAATCGCGTGAATTGTGAATAGTAGATAATGCGATACGAAATCACGCTAACGATAGTGTTTATCCGGCCCTAGAAAGCGGTGTTCTTTGCGCGGCGCGCGTGCCTATGATGCCGCATGGATCTGCAGACGCGCTTGAGCGCGCTCAAGACCAAGCCCGTGACCGTCTACGTCATCGGCGGCGAGCGCGAATTCGCGGGCACGGTCACCGACGTTGGCGATGGCTGGCTCGAGCTCGATCTCGGAAGCGGCGAGCCGCTGACGATCGTTCCCTTCACCGCCGTCTCGGGCGTGGCGCACCGCTGAGCCGGTGACGGCGCCGCGTCCCACGGTGTCGCTCGGCGGGCGCGCCGTCTCCACGTTCCAGGCGTGCGGCCTGGTCGGCTTCGCTGCCGCGCTCGCGACGGCGCTCGTCGTCGGCGCGCACGTCGGGCTGCCGCTCGGCTTCGTGACGTTGCTGGGGGCGGCGGCGGTGGCCGCGTTCTTCTGGCTGGCGCTGGCCACGCGCGCCATCCTCGACGAGGAGCGGTTGGTCTACTATCACCACGAGCTCGCCGTGCTCGTCCTGAGCGCCCTGGTCGCGGGGCTGGCGCGCCAACCGATCGGCCGTGCGCTCGACGTCGCCATCGTGGCGCTCGGCGTGTTCCTCGCGTTCGGTCGCGTCGGCTGCTTCGCCGTCGGCTGCTGCCACGGGCGGCCGCACCGTCTCGGCGTGCGCTACCACGACGATCACGCCGCCGTCGGATTTCCCGACGCGCTCGTGGGCGTACCGCTCGTGCCGGTGCAGGCGATCGAGTCCGGCGTGGTGCTGGCGCTGACCGCGAGCTCGGCGGCGAGGTTGTGGGCGGGCGCGCCGGCGGGAGCGACGCTGGCCACGCAGCTCGTCGGCTATGCGCTCGTCCGGTTCGCGCTCGAGCTCTGGCGCGGCGATGTGACGCGGCCCTTTGTCCTATCGCTCTCGGAGGCGCAGTGGCTGAGCTGCGCGCTGGCCCTCGCCGTCGTCGGCGGCGAGCGCGCCGGATGGCTCCCGCCGTCGCGCTGGCACGGCGGCGCCGCCGCGCTCCTGGCGCTCGCCGTCGTCGTACTGGCGCTGCGGCGCGCGCGGCAGGGCTCGGCGCATCGGCTGTGGTCACCGGCGCACGTCGCCGAAGTGGCGGCGGCGCTCGCCGATCGCGCCGCCGTGTCGGCGCCGGTGCGGGTGCACACGACGTCGCTCGGCGTGCGTCTCTCGACGACCGTCGTCGACGATGCCGGCGGCCGGCGCCGGCTCTACTTGTTGTCAGGCATCGATCCACCGTCGGCGCGCGCGCTCTCGTCGCTCATTCTGCGCCTGCGTCCGCCGCGCGGGCGACACGAGCTGCGTCAGCGACCATCGGGCCTGTTCCAACTGATCGTCGGTGAGGATGCGCGCTAGGAAGCATTTGCCATTGACACCCTCGGCGGCGAGTTCTTAAGGTCGCGCCGTGGGGGAGCGCGCGCGTGTGGTGAAGCCGACGTCTGGCGCAGCGACTGCGCTGCGCCAGGAGCCCAGGCGCAAACGGCAACGTCACGCCGAAGGCGTCGAGCGCGCCGCCGAGACGGCCGTGAGCGATCGGCCGACGCTGTTTTCGGGAAGCGGCGCGAGCGACGCGTCACCGCCGCCGTCGCCGTCGCCGTCGAGCGGGCACAGCCTGGCACGCGTGCCGGTTCTGCCGCCGCCTGCGATCGTCGACATCAGCGCGCCGGACGATCGCGCGGAGCACGAGGCGGAGCGCGCCGCCGACGTCGTCGCGCGCCGGGTCAGCGGCGCCAGCGACGGAGGTGGCGACGCCGTTCTCGCGCTCGGCGCAGCGGCGCCGCGCCTGTGGCGCGCAGCCGATCCGGACGCGGCGCCGGGCCACACGGCCGGCCTCATCGTCGACGACGAGGCCCAGGTGCTGTCGAGCGGCCAGATGCGCAAGTCGGAGCTCCTGGCCGCGCTCCACGTCGACGCCTGCGCCGCCGCCGATCGCGCGCTCGCCGCTGTGGGCCGCGACACGCGCGGCTGTCCCTACGTCGAGCGTTGGCTCGGTTACTACGCCAACAAGCCGGCGCAGCACCTCGAGCGCGCCATCCGCAAGTATGCGCCCGAGACGCAATCGGCGCGGAGCGCGAAGGATTATGTGCCGGCGGTGAGCGCGCGCATCGGCAGGGGCGCCGCCGCCTACGCGCAGACCGGCCGGCTTCCTGCCGATTTGCCCGAGGAGCTCAAGCGGGCGGCGCTCGGCGGCGGCATGCTCGGCGCGTTCGCCGCCGTCGGCAGCGCCATCGGCGCGGCGCTGTCGGGGCTGGGCCACGCCATCGGGTCGCTGTTCGCCAAGCCGCGCGAGGGCGGCGCGCAGCTCGGGGTCGACCGCGCGGCGCTGCACGATCGTCTCGGCCCCGGCCGCCCGCTCGACGGGCCGCTCCGCGCCAAGATGGAGTCGGCGTTCGACGCCAGCTTCGCCAACGTCCGCGTTCACCACGACGGGCGCGCCGCCGCGCTCTCCAATGACCTGCGCGCGCGCGCGTTCACGCTCGGCGATCACATCGCGTTCGGCGCCGACGAGTATCGCCCGGGCACGCTCGTCGGCGATGCGCTGCTCGCGCACGAGCTCGCGCACGTCGTGCAGCAGTCGGGCGGCGCGCCGGTCGAGCGCCCGCACGTCGACGCCACGCCACAGGCGGCGCTCGAGGACGAAGCCGATCAGGCGGCGGCGGCGGCGGTGCTCGACATGCACGACCGCGGTCCGCGCAAGCAACGCCTACGCCGCGACATCGGCCGTCAGCGCGGCCTGCGCCTGCAACGCTGCGGCGGTGGCACGGACCTGCGCAAGGGCACCAGCCTGCCGACGAGCGCGCAGCAAACCAACATCCGCTCGGATCTCGACTTCCCCGTCGAGATCACGCATACCGCCGATCAACCAGCGCCAGCGGCGCCCGCCGGGGTCTCGGCCACGGCGGCGGCGGCGAGCACGGAGTGGGCGGGCGCCAAGCACGCCGGTGATACCGCCGCCCAGACCGCCGCCGCCGACGCCAAGCGCGCCGAGATCAAAACCGAGCTGCTCCACGGCATTCAGGCCGAGTTCGACCGACAGCTCAAGGACGCGAAGAAGACCCAAGGCACAGCCGGCAAGACGACCATCGACGAGTTCGAAGGAGCGGCCAACGCCGCCAAGCGCGTGATCGACGACCGCTACAGTGACTTTCTCGCCGGCGGCATCAGCGTCGGTGCGCCACGTCCTGGCGAGTTTCACGCCGGCAGCAACCTGCTCAGCTCGTACGACGTGGCCGCGCGCAAGGCGCACGGAACGTTCGCCACCCCCGAGACGCGTGTCTACAACCTCGCGACCTACACGGGCCCGCACGGTGAGCCCAGCGCCGCGACCAAGCTCCGGGCGGCGCCGTACTTCTTCAACATCAATCGGAACGAAGGAGATGTCACCGTCGATCCGCTCAACCGAGAGGGCCTCTTCTTCGCCAAGGAAGTGCGCGATCCGTTCGCCGCCGCGCACAAGAACGATCTCGACCTCATCACGCAGTACAATTACGCCGTCACCGATCAGGGCGGGCAGACCGTGTTGATCAGCCCCGACAGCCCTTCGCGGGGCTCGAAGTGGAGCGCCTTCGCCGTGACGGCGCACGAGTACCTGCACCTGTTGACGCATCCGATCTTTTCGGCCGCCGCGACGAAGACGATGAACGAGGGGTTCACCGAATACTTCACCTACGAAGCGATGACGGCGCTGCCGTGGCAGCAGGCGGGCAATGACGACAGCTTGCGCCGTCAGGTCGAGGCGCCCGATCCCGGATTGCCGTTCAGCTTCGTCGATCCATACAAGAGTCCTCCGACCTATCAGGGCTACGCCGACGCCGCGCGCAAGGCGAAGTCCGAGCTCGGATCCGGCGAGGGCGCCGAGAACGCGGTCCGCGGCGCATTCTTCCAGGGCCACGTCGAGCTGCTCGGCTTCGATCCCAAGGACCCCGGCAAGAAGGGGCCGGTCGCCTCGGCGAATCTCGCAAAGGGCCAACGCGAGCACATCGTCGTCGCGTCCGGTGGCGCCGTCGAGAACGGCGCCATCATCGCCAAGGTCCACGATGTCAAGCTCGAGGATCTGAAGAAAGCGAACCCCGGCGTCGATCTAGACAAGCTCAAGGCGGGCGATCGCGTGATCGTGCCAAAATGATTCGCGCCATCGCGTTTGCCGTCGTCGCCGCTGCCGTCGCTTGCGCTCCCGCGGCGAAGACGAGAAAGGATTCCGTGAGCCCAAAGTCGCCGCTCAATCCAGCGTGTCGCGACGCCATCCTCGCGTTCGCCGACCTCCAGCTCGATCGCTGGCACGGCCTGCCTGCGTGCACGCACGACGATCTCGCCACCGTGCTCGGCGCGGGCGGGGCGGAGTGGAAGGGCGGCTACGGCCTCATTCACATCTACGCCGGACACGCCGCCACACCGACGGGGATCACGGTTCACTTTCGCGGCGAGCGGGCGGCGTACCTGATCGCGTCGGGCGAGCGGCTGCCTCGCGCCAGCATCGAGACGATGCTCGGTCCGCCCGAGGCAGTCGCTCCGTCACGGCTCTTCGAGCCGCAGAACGAGCAATGGATCTACGCGTCGCGCGGTCTCACGCTGCACGTCCACCGCGGATCGCATGAGCCGCTGCGCATCTATGGCTACGAGCCGATGACCGTCGAGCAGTTCAAAGAGAGCGAGCTGTTCTACGAAGAGGCCTCGGAGCATCCGAGCCACTGAGACGCTAGGGCTGCCACGTTCCTTTTTCGCGGGCTTCTTCGAGCGCCGCGAGCCCGAAGCGGGCGAGCGCGTCGGCAGCGCTGATCGGACGCGCCCTCGGATCGCCGTAGTCGATGCTCCACAGCACCGTCCCGTCGGTCCAGTAGGGAACCGTCGAATGGCGCGCCATCGCGGCGAGCTGCTCCTCTGTCAGCGGCGCGTGTAGATCGCGCGCTTTGTCGGCGACGACCCGCTCGACGGCGTCGTCCCCGAAGCTTAGAAGCGCCATCCAAATCTCTCGACGTTCCGGCATGATTCCCTCATCTGAGGTTGAACGGCACGGCGTTCACCTTGAAACCCTTGGCGCGGAAGAGCTTGATCGTCGCGTCCCACTGCTCGGCCGTCGCTGGTCCATACCGTCCCGAGCCGCCGTTGATGATCACCTCGGGCTGCTCGCCCGGTTTGTGCACGAAGCGCAGCTCGCCGGCGGTGAACGCTCCCTCCTCCGGGGCGCTCAGGTTGCTGTGCACGACGTTGCCGCGCTCCTCACACTCACGCAGACGCGACAACTGGGGCGCCCGCTGTCGCGCGTGCGGAGGCGATCGCCAGCACATCGAGACTGGTGAAGACTTTGCGGGTGATCGCTCTCCGGCCCCCCAGCGCTTCGAAGCGACCGATCAAGCCGCTTTGCTGGCGCTCGATTGCTGGACTTGGATCGGCGAATTCATCGTGACCCAGGACGACGCTACGACGTGGAGCGTGTTCCTTGACGCCACGTGCGCCAGCGATGCTAGCAAGCGCGTAACGGGCCAGTGGTCGGGGCCGCGTTGAATCGCGCGCTATTTCTCGACGGGGAGGCCGGCGCTCTGCCATCCCGTGATCCCGGCCGGCATGACGAACACGTTCTTGTAACCGAACTTGACGGCGCGCCCGGCGCCTTCGTGGCACGCGGGTCAAGACTCGTCGAAACAGTAGAAGATCAGCGTCGCGTGCTTGTTCGCGGGAAGATCCTTCGCCTCGTACGCCGACGGATCCAGTCGCTTGGCGTGCGGTAGGTGCCCCGCTTTGTACTCGTCGGGGTCGTCATTGTCGAACACGTAGACGTTCTTCTGTTTCAGCTTGGCCGCAACCTCCTGTGGAGTGAGCGACCTGAACCCTTCCGAGTTTGCGTACGCGACCAACGGTACGAGCAAGACGAGCGAGGCTATCGCCAGCGTGAATGTCTTCATACAAGTAGGTTGTCGCCAATCTGCCTGGTGTTGGAAGAATTCGTCGAGCCGTTCAGGCTGACGATCCCGCGGGCGGCGGCGCGGTTGGTCCTGCCGTAGTCTCACTGGCCGTGGACATCGACACGGCTCGGCAGTTTGCGGAGCACGTTGCAGCTGGCGGATTTGAAGCCGCGCACGCACTCCTCACGATCGACGCGCAGAAGGTCCATTGGCGTCGGAGCGCTGTGATCTGCGCGACCTCCATTTCC
>Ga0134125_10001089_pt1 | contig 34206 bp, 25 predicted proteins | sample KB31751_FD_96464 | JGI IMG/M metagenome (GOLD analysis project Ga0134125, IMG submission 96464) | Terrestrial soil microbial communities with excess Nitrogen fertilizer from Kellogg Biological Station, Michigan, USA - KB3-175-1 | ecosystem: Environmental > Terrestrial > Soil > Unclassified ...
GGTTATCTCTGCCCGGGGCTCTCCGGATATGTCATCGAGCGGCTCGGCCTGCGCCCCAACACTGCGGCGTTCGACCTCGTCGGACAAGGGTGCGCCGCCGCGGTGCCCAACATGCGCCTGGGTCAGGCGCTGGTCGGCTCCGGCGGAAGCTGCCGCAACGTCCTCTCGATCTGTGTGGAGGTCGCCAGCGCCGCCATGTACCTCGATGACGACCCGGGTGTGATGGTGAGTGCGTGTCTCTTTGGAGATGGCGCGGGCGCTGCAGTGCTCTCCAGCTCGCCGTCGGCGCATCGCCGCCGCATCGAGTGGCGGGACAGCGAGTCGCTTGTCGATCCCGCGCAACGCGAGACGCTGATGTTCGAGCAGCGCCACGGGATGCTGCGCAACGTGCTCACTCGCCCCGTGCCGCAACTTGCGGCGAAGTATGCCGGACAGGTGCTCGAGACCGTGCTCGAGCGCACCGGCCTCGACGTCTCGCACATCGCCGCTTGGATCATGCATGCCGGCGGCCGCGACGTCCTCTTGGCGTTGGAAGAGCGCTTGCGGCTGCCGCCCGCGAAGCTCACCTACAGCGCAGCAATGTTGCGCGAGTACGGCAATCTCTCGAGCGCTTTCGTGTATTTCGTGCTGCAGGCGGCCCTGGCGGGCGGCGCAGCGGGAGGATGGTGGTGGCTCGGTTCCTTCGGCGCGGGCTTCAGCAGCCACGGGGCACTGCTGCGGGTGGAATGACCGCTCGAGGCCGAGTGGTCGATCCCGAGGTCCTCGATGATCTCGCACCGGCAGACCCGCGTGCGGTCCGCTCGCGTCGCGATCTGCAGCGCGTCAACCGGGTCATGGGAAGCTGTGGCATCCTGACTCGGACCCTGCGCGATGTGCTGGGATCGCTTCCGCCTCATGCACCCCTGCGCATCCTGGAGCTCGGGGCCGGCGATGGCAGCCTGGCGTTGCGCATCGCCAGACGCCTCGCTCCCTCGTGGCGGTCGGTCGAGCTGACGCTGCTCGACCGACAGTCGCTGGTCACACAGGAAACAGGAATTGGTTTTGCTCATCTCGGATGGTCCTTGCGGCCGCTCACGGTGGATGTCATCGAATGGGCTCGAGCCCCGGCTCAACAGCAGCTTCCCGCCCGCTGGGACGTGATCCTGGTGAATCTCTTCCTACATCACTTCGAGGAAGACCGTCTGCGCGAGCTGCTGTCGGCGGCCGCACAGCGCTGCGATGCATTCATCGCCTGCGAGCCGAGGCGCACCTTCCCCGCACTCATCGGCAGCCGGCTGATGCCCGTCCTCGGGGTGAGCCTGGATACGCTTCACGACGCCATTGTCAGCGTGCGTGCCGGCTTTAGAGGCAGCGAGCTGTCAGCAGTGTGGCCCGCGAACGCGCTCAATTGGAAGTTGCAGGAGCACCGTGCCGGCCTCTTCAGCCACCTCTTCGTCGCCCTGCGCAGCGATTCGGGCTGATGAATACCACATACGACGCAGTCATCATCGGCGCGGGTCCCGCGGGGTCGGCTGCGGCCATTCTGCTCGCCCGCGCAGGCTGGTCGGTGGTGGTTCTCGAGACCGCGACATTCCCGCGCCGCAAGGTCTGTGGAGAGTGCATCGCTGCGAGCAACGTGCCGCTTCTCGATGCTCTCGGCGTCGGCGAGGCGCTGCGGCAGCGCGCCGGGCCCGAGCTCAAGCGGGTCGCGCTCTGGTGCGGGGACGACGCGATATCCGCAGCGCTGCCTGCCCGCGGCGAGGGTCATCCCCCTTGGGGGTGCGCTCTGGGGAGGGAGCACCTCGATCTGCTGCTGCTCGAAGCGGCCCGCACGGCGGGCGCAGCCGTGCTGCAGCCCTGCAGGGCGCTCGCCATCCGTAACGGGACCTGCGGCTCACATGATGAGGTAGATGTCGCCATGCAAGGTGTCAGGTTCACCCTGCGCGCACCAGTGGTGATTCGCGCCCATGGCTCGTGGCAGCCGCCGCCGGCAGACGGGCAGCCGTGGGACCGCGAGCGCCGCGCTTCGGACCTGTTGGGATTCAAGGCAACCTTCCGCGACACCAGCCTGCACGAGGGTCTGCTGCCTGTGTTGTCGTTTGCCGGCGGTTATGGCGGCTTGGTCGTCGCGGGCGAGGGCCTCACCACGATCGCCTGTTGCATCCGGCGCGATAGACTCGGCGTCTGCCGGCATCAGGACGCCGGGGTGGACACGAAGGCCGGTGATATCGTGGAGACGCTTCTGCGCCGCGAGTGCCGGGGAGTAAGAGAGGCCCTGGCCGGCGCCTCCAGGGTCGGGCCCTGGCTCGCCGCGGGGCCGTTGCGGCCGGGCGTGCGCCTCGGGACGCGTAGCGCCTTTCTCATCGGCAATGCCGCCGGCGAGGTCCATCCGATCATCGGCGAGGGCATCAGCATGGCGCTGCAGTCGGCGTGGCTCCTCTGCGACGCGCTGACCGGTTCCACCACTGTGCTCCGCTGCGATGAGCGCGGAGAGCGGCGTCGGCGCGAGATTCAACGAAGTTATGTGGAGCAGTGGCGGGCGCACTTCTTACGGCGCATGCGTCTGGCGGCTTGCTTCGCGCAGGCCGCCATGCGTCCGGGCATCGCTGCGCCGGTTCTTCCGCTCCTGCGGCGCGCGCCGGCGCTGCTCGGCGTCGCAGCACGGGTGAGCGGTAAGACTCGCTCCGCCGTGACGCCGCTTCCGTCGGCAATCCGTTCCGGAGTCATCCAGGGGTCCCCGTCATGACCACATTCGAACGGCTGTCACAAATCCTCGTGCAGCGCTACAAGCTGGACCCTGCGCGGCTCACGCCCGATCAATCGCTCGGGGCGCTCGGCATCGATTCGCTCGGCATGGTCGAGATACTCTTCTTCATCGAAGAGGAGTTCGGCGTGCACCTGCCCTCGGAGGGTGTCACGTTCGGGACCCTGGAAGAAGCGGCGAAGTATATCGATGAGCTGATCGCGAAGCAGAAGGCGACACCGCGGCGCCGCGGACAGTCGACGCCGCCACACCCCGCCTCGACGGACCCGGGAACGTGAGACGCGTTGCCGTTACCGGCATCGGCCTCATCTCACCCCTCGGCAACAGCTGTGCGGAAGCGCTCGCCAGCGCAGCGGCCGGCCGCTCCGCCATCGGCCGCATCGAGGCACCTTGGGCGCAGCGCCTGACTTCCCCTATCGCAGCCTGTGCCCGATTCCAGGGGGAAGAGCACTTTGCATCGCCGCGGCTGCGGATGTTGGATCGCGTCGGTCAATTGGCGTTGGTCGCTGCGCGGCAGGCGATCACCGACGCGCGCCTCGATGTCGCAGCGGCGGACCGGGAGCGCGCCGGTGTCTTCATCGGCAGCGGGATGGGAGGCGCTCTCGCCACCGACGACGGCTATCTCACGCTTTATCGCGACGGCAGCGATCGTCTGAAGCCCTTCACTGTCCTCATGGGCATGACGAACGCGCCGGCCGCTTGGATCGGTATCGAGTACGACCTCAAAGGTCCTAACCTCACCTATTCCACCGCCTGTTCCTCCTCGGCGGTCTCGATCGGCGAGGCCTGGTCGCGCCTGAGGCGCGGCGAGATCGACCTCGCCATCGCAGGCGGCTCGGAGGCGCCGCTCGCGTACGGAGCGATGAAGGCATGGGAGGCGCTGCACACCCTCGCGAGCGTCGACCCTGACGATCCCGCCAGTTCCTGCAAGCCCTTTTCCGCGAATCGCACCGGCCTCGTGTTGGGCGAAGGCGCCGCGATCCTCGTCCTCGAGGACTGGACGCGCGCTATCGATCGCGGCGCGGTCATTCATGGAGAGCTCCTGGGCTACGGACTGTCGACGGATGCGAGTCACATCACCCGGCCCACGATCGCCGGCCAGGCAGCCGCCATGCGCGCGGCGCTCCGCTCCGGTGAGATCGCGCCCAATGCCATCGACAGCATCAATGCTCACGGTACGGGCACTCAGGCCAACGACTCCGTCGAGACGGCGGCGATCAAGGAGGTGTTCGGTGAGCGTGCCTACCGCCTGCCGGTGAGCGCCACCAAGGCCATCCACGGCCACCTGCTCGGCGCGAGCGGTGCGCTCGAGCTCGCACTCGCGTTGCTCGCCCTCGAGGAGGACATCGTCCTACCGACCATGCACCTCGGGATGCCCGCTCCAGACTGTGATCTCGATTACGTGCCGAATGCCGCGCGCCGCGGGACGGGCGCACGCACTGTCATGTCGAGCTCATTCGCTTTCGGCGGCACCAACGCCGTGCTGATCGCCGGCAAACACGGCGCGTAGCGCCTCTCAGGACGGCCTATCGAGCGGCACTCCACTGCGGGCGAGAACGGCCCGCAGGTCGCGGATCGCCGGGAATACCTCGTTGTTCCAGTCAGCGCCTTGGGCATCGTATGCCCGCTGCTCATGCTCGACGATGTCCTTGTCCTCGCGGAAGATCCGCTCCGTGAACCAGGCGAAGAACGGCCAGGCGAGATGGATGAGGCCCGGGATTGGCGGCTTCTTGACCGAGAGATAGCCGAAGGTGCGGTTGGTTCGCTGCTCGGCATCGAGCGGGATGTAGCAGAGCCAGACGTCCAGCACCGGATCCGAGGATTCCTGAATGTTGCGTCCCACCCAGACTCGCAGACTCTGCGAGGGATAGTCGGTGCGGATCCGCATGTGATCGCGGAAGTCCTGCGTGGCCTCGCCGCGCTTGCGCATCATGTCGACGATCACGCGCTCGCCCATGGACTGCTTGCCCGCCGTGCGGCTGAAGGAGTACTCGACCTCGGCCCAGTGCTCCCCGTGGTGGCGCCCGAGACAGCTCGCGCGAATGGAGCCCATCTGCTTGCGATGCATGAACTGGTGGTTCATGTCGAAGAGATTCTCGTGCATGAAGGTGTAGTGGCAGGCCACCTCGCGGTTGAGCCGCCGGGTCTTGTAGTCGCGGCGCTGCGAGGAGCCGAGCGGCCCGGCGGGCAGGCGCGCTTCGGCGAGCGCCGGATTGCCCGGGAAGACGAAGATGAGGCCATCGATCTCCCGCACCGGATAGCTGCGAACGCCGTTCGGCACCCGCTCCCGGCCGAGGTAGGGCACATCGACGCACTTGCCGCTGCAGTCGTACGCCCAGCCGTGGTAGTGGCACTTCACGCCATCGCCCTGGACCACCCCGAGGTGCAGTGGGACCTGTCGATGCGCGCAGCGGTCCTCGAGCGCGAAGACTTTGCCGCTTGCGCCGCGGTAGAGCGCGATGGGATCTGCCCCGAACCGACGTCCCACGATCTTGCCTGGCTTCACCTCGTCCGACCACGCCAGTGGATACCAGTAATCGGGATTCGCGGCCGTACGCCGCAGGTCCAGGGTGGCCGCCGCAACGGCCGGTAGCGTGGCGGTCAGAATCGAATGGTCTTCCGGCATCGGCCGTGCCCCCAACTGTTATCCGAAGTCCTCAAGGTTACGCCAGATCGGGCACGGGCTCTATCAGGCCGGCATCGTTCGGCGCTTTGACCGCGTAGAGGCGCCGGCTCACCTGCCAGGCCACCATGGTATCGCTCGGGTACGGCACCAGCGCGGCTTTTGCCTCCTGCGGGCTACCCTCGAGCCAGGCCTCGTGATGCTCCTCGCGCAGCACCGCGGGCATCCGCTGCTTCTCGTTGTGGATCTGCGCCATGAGGCTGTTCGGCGGAAGGGTGATGAGCGCGCACGAGAGCATCTCGGAGCCGTCCGCCTGGCGCCTGCGGTCCCAGAGCCCCGCGACACCAAATACCGCTCGATCGGCAAGATGCACGTAGAACGGCTCCTTGCGGCCATCCTCGAAGACGTGCGGCTCGTAGAAGCCGGCCATCACCAGGATGCAGCGCTGGCGGCGCTCCCAGGGCTGCTTCCAGGCGTACCAGGTCTCGAGTTTCTCGACGGTCGCATTGATGAGCGGAAAATTGGCCTCTCCCTGAAACGGCAGCAGTCCCCAACGCATCATGCGGCCGGTGACCGTGCCCTCACGACTGAGCACCACGGGCACGGGGTCCGTCGGCAGGACGCGCCAGCTCGGCTCGAAGTGCCAAAGGGGCTCGAGCACCCGCCAGTACCGCTCCGCGGCGGCCTGCGAGGGGGTCTGGTAGCGAGCGCACATGACTTCGGCGTCGGCCCGTCACTCCCAGGCGTTCGCGTTCTTGGGATAGCCCGGGCGCTGGACGCGCACGATGCAGAACCGTTGGCCGGTCGGGGCCTGCATGACGACCCAACGCTCGAGGCGCTCGACGATGACCGCCCCGAGGCTCTCCAGCCTCGCGACCTCCGCGGGGATGTCGTCGGTCTCGATGTCGAGGTGAACGCGGCTCTCGTGCTCGACGCGCTGGATCTGGACGATGGGCTCATCCGGCGGCGTCTCCAACATGCGGTACTTGCCGCGCGTCCCCGGATGCTTCAGGTCCACCGGCCGCCCGAGTGCCTGCCCCCAGAAGCGCGCGGCCTCATCGACGTCGGAAGTCTTGCAATCGATCAGAATGGCGCAGAGGCGGGAATGGTGCATCCCGGCATTATAGCTGCCCGAGCCCTATGGCCTGGGCCTGGCGCGAGAAAGAGCAGCCAGCCCCTTCCCGGCGAACCGGAAAGGGGCTGGCTCGGTCGATCAGTGAAGCTCCCTCAGGATCGTATAAGCGATCGCCAGGTTCGCAGCGTTGGGGATGCCGATCCCCGCGCCGTCATCGTACCCGGGCAGTCCGAAGTAGAACCAGTCGTCGCCCGAGGTGATGTCGTCGAAGGGTCTCGCCTTGCCGTACCCCAGGTGTTGCAGCCCGTAGAGCACCGGATTGAGCAGGCCCACGCGTCCTCCGGCCGCCTGATCGACCAGTGCGGTGACGCCGTTGAGCTGCGGAGCGGCGAAGCTCGTGCCGCCGAAGCCGGCCTGGGCGCAGCCCGGATTCTTGCTCGCCGGGAAGTCGGTGCAGTCGACGACGACGTATCCGGTCTGCGGATCCGAGTTCACCGAGAGATCCGGCACGTTGCGGCCCGCGAAACCGGCCGGCAGATCGATGAGGTCCTGCGCACCGGTCGTATCCGGGAAGTTGTTCGGATAGAAGATCAGACTCTGTCCCGGCTCGGTCCGCCGCATGCCGGCGGTGAACTGCTGATAGAAGGGAATGGGCCAGAAGGAGCTCACGCCGCCACCGGCGCCTCCCGGAAAGATGTCATTGACCGTCAGTCCGAGGTTGGGGAGGCAGCTCTGCCACGCGGAAGCCAGGTAATCCCAGCCCCACACCTGCTCGGAGGCGATCTGGATGTCGGGGCAGCCGGCCTCGGGGATCCCGGGAACGGTTACCCCGGCCGTCGTGCCGCCTCCGGCGGTGATATAGGGATCGCTCGCCGGGTAGTCCACGGATAGCTGCTTGGAGAACTGCGGGAAAGGCGCAGGTCCGTTTGCATCGTAGGCCCCGGAATCGCCCGAGGCGGTGAAGATCGACTGGCCCTGCGCGGCGCCCTCGAGCAACGCCTGGTCGATCGCGATCATCTGCCCCGTCAGATCCTGACCGTCATTCAACGCGGCGAAGTAGAATTCCTCCGGCTGACCCCAGCTGATGGAGACGGTGTCAGCTTTGTTGTCTGACACGGCGGTGTAGAAGATGTCGAGGAACGCATTGTTGGTGTTCGGCGCGACATAGACGAGGAGCTTGGCATCGGGAGCGATACCGCCCGACTGCTCGATATCGAGCGAGGTCTCATCGTCGCCGACCCTGGCCTTCACGGGTGTCCCGCCATCGACCGCCACCCGGGTGATGCGGTTGGGCCGTACCTTGAGACCGATGTCGTTCCAGTACGCCTCGATGTCAGCCACGTTGAAGTTGGCGAGCGTCATGATGCCCACCGTCTGACCGCGGCCGCGGATGCCCGCGCGATAGAGGGGATTCACATCGTAGAAATTGGCGAAGTCCCCAACCGTGAACTCCTCGGGCATGCCGGTCGCGGTTCCACTCTTCGGCCAGGTGACCGCACGGGGAGTTACTTTGGCAAACGCGCCCGCACCCAGGCGCTCGGTCTTCGGCCGGAACTTGCCCGGCTCGTTGCTGAGTCCGGGGACTGCGAGCACCATGGGTGAGAACTCGCTCGGCAGCACGTAGCGCCACGCGGGCCGGTGGAAGCGCTGGCCGTTGCGCGTGACATCGTGCAGTTGCGTGGAGAGAGCGGCGTTGAGTTGAGCGGCGGTGCCGGTGACCGTGATGTCCAGGTTATCGGCGTAGATCTTGTCCACGGTGATCCCGAACGACTCGAGGAAATGCACGAACTGCCGGATCTGATGATTGGAAGGCGCGAAGCGGTCGCGGAACTGGCCGACGGTGAGGAAGCGGTGGAAATTGCGACTGCCGGGCGTGACGGTCTCGGCAACGAATCTCTGCAGGCCCGGCAGATCCGTGACGTTGAAGAAGATGGATGTCGTGATGAGCGTACTCGAGGCCGTAGGCCCCGCGTCATTCGTGGCAGCGTTGAGTCGATTGGGTGCGGCGGCGGCTGTACCGAGGAGTCCCACGGCACACGCTGCCGTCAAGAGGCATGTGTGAAGGCGCATGTTGTATCCCTGGAAGTTGGTTAACGCTTGTTGTACGTTGCGCGTCGGGCCCCTATATCCCCGCGTCGGGCCACTGGCCGCGGCAACGCTTCGGCATCAGTATAGCGCCCCAGCCCGAGCCTGCGTACGCTCGCGGGCGCGCCCTGGCCGCCGCTGCCGTCGCCACGCCCATGTTTCACCCCTCGGATACCGGCGTGGGCGTCAAGCTCCTGATCGCGCTCGAATTGTTACCGCATGGTAGGATTCGTACAAATGAGCCGTCCCCTGTTGAGCGTGCAGCCCGGGCGTGCGCCGTGAGTGCCGCGAAAGCCCGCGTTGGGTTTCGGATCAAGCGCTTCCACAGGCATCTGCGGATCTGGATCGCGCTCGCCGTCGGCATCGCCAGCTTCTTTGTGGTTCCAGCGGGGCCGTCGCTCATCATCCGGATGCTGGTGAGCTGGAACTGCGCCGTTGCGCTTTTCCTGGTCACGATCTACCTCTGGATGATGCGCATGACGCCGCAGCAGATTTCGGCGCACTACGTGGAAGAGGACCCTTCGGCTCCCGTCATTCTCGTGGTGGCCACTGCCGCGGCGCTCTTGAGCATGGTCGCCATCGTCGAGCCGCTTGCAGCACTCCATCACGGAGGCCATGGCCGGCAACTCGCGCGTCTCGCGCTCGCGCCCATCACGCTCATCAATTCGTGGCTGCTGGTGCCCACCATGTTCACCATGCACTATGCCGACATGTTCTACAGCGCTCCTTCGAAGGAGCGCCCGCTGGCATTCCCGAAAACGGAAATGCCGGCGTTCTGGGATTTCGCCTATTTCTCGTTCACCATCTCCGCGGCCTGCCAGACCGCGGATGTCGCCACGACGCACGTGTCCATCCGCCGGGTGGTCACCTTCCATGAGATCGTCGCCTTCGCGTTCAACGTCGCCATACTCGGCTTCGCGATCAACATCACCGCCGGCCTCATCTCCGGTTAGCCCGCCCGATGCGAAACACCCCGGACGGATCAACCCTCTCTTCCGATCGTTGTGATAAAGCGCATGCGTAGCCTCAACCTGCGATTCTTCGGTTCCGTCCTCCTTCTTGCCATGCTGCTCGCCGGCTGCAACAAGCTGGGTCTCGACAAGCTCGGCCTTGGCCGTCAGCAGCACTCGACGGAGCTGCCTTCCGCGAAGGAGCTGAAGACCATCCACTACATGTCCCAGTCGGCTGGGTCCGACGGGCGGCAGGTTTTCGATCATCTCGAGCAGGCAAAATCCTGCCACGACCTCGAGATCGCGATGCGCTGGAATCGGCCGCCGGACATGAAAGGCGGTCCTTTCAACGCGAAGATGGTTTATCTCGACTCAGCCGTGCCCGCGAGCCTGCCGAAGAACACCGAGGTCTTCATCTCCGGCGAGATCGAGCAGGGGGAATCGCAACCCTCCGGCTCCTCCGTCTGGGCGTTGAAATTGAAGGACGGCAGCGAGCTGCAGGCGATCGAGTCGACGGAGTATGTGCAAAAGCAGGCAGAGGCCCAACAGGAAGGCGGACAGGCGACGATGGTCCATCCCTACACTCACGGGCGGGCGCTCTGCGCCTACGGCATATATCAGGGCAACTCGGGCCTGTCGCTGGATCAGAAGCAGCACGTGCCTCTGGTTTCGGTCCTCTTCGCAATGGATCGGCGCCGGTAAAGAGTGTCAGAAGTCTTATTCGGAACATGCCTGACACAGCGCTCTTTAGCGGGAGGTGACCGGTCTCACATTTCCGAGCAAAGTCACGTGCTATTGTCATTTTTTACCAGGAGCCCGGAGCTCGCATCATGGTAGAAAAGAGCGGCCGCGAGGACGGTCACCGCGACCCGATCAGGATTCTGCTGATCGAGGATATGGAGCTGGAGGCGGAGCTCACCCTGCGCGAGCTGCGCAGGCACGGCATCACTCCTCTCGTGGAGCGCGTGGAGACCGATGAGGCCATGCGCGCCGCGCTCAGGGATTTCAAGCCCTCGATCATTCTCTCCGATTTCAGTCTGCCCAAATTCGATGGCCTGCGCGCGCTCGATGTTGCACGCGAGTGCGCACCCGAGGTGCCCTTCCTCTTCGTCTCCGGGACGATCGGCGAGGAACGCGCCATCGAGGCGCTGCGGCGCGGAGCCGTCGATTACGTCCTCAAGAGCAATCTCGCGCGCCTCGGCGCTGCCGTGCAGCGCGCGCTCGAAGAGGCTCGGGCCCGTGCGGTCCGCCAGCATCAGGCGCGCCAGATCACCCGGCTGACCGGCGTGCTGCGCATGCTGAGCGGGATCAACGGCGCGGTCGTGAGGATCCGTGACCGCACCGAGCTCCTGAGCGAAGCCTGCCGGCTGAGTGTAACCGTTGGCGGCTATCCGACGGCGCTCGTCGGCCTTCGCCAGCCGAAAACGCAGCGACTCGAGCCCATCTCCCATCAGGGCACCGACCCCCTGACGGCGCACACGCTCTGCGAGCTCCTGGAGGAGCGGATGACTCGCGCCGAACAGAGCCGCAACAAGTCTCGCGATCCGGCGGCTCCCTTTGCCTGTCAGGACGCGGAGGCGACCGGCATCGCCGTGATCGGCCTGCCGCTGATCGTCGACAAAACCATCGTCGGCGCCCTGGGGGTGTGCCCGCGGGAGCCAGGCGCCATCCCCGAGGAAGAGATCGCCATGTTGCGGGAGATGGCGGCCAACCTTTCTTTCGGGCTGCAGTACCTGCGGCAGGACAGCAGGGTGCGTCTCCTCTCTTATTTCGATGTGCTCACGGGCCTCGCCAAGCGCGCCCTCTTCTGCGAGCGCCTCGGCCGGATATTCGGTGACTCGGCCCGCCTCGACGCGCGCCATGCGGTCGCAGTGCTCGACGTGCAGAACCTGAGCGCCATCAACGACGGGTTTGGCCGGCACTCGGGCGATCAGCTCCTGCAGCTTCTCTCCGACCGTCTCAAGCGCCGCTTCGAGGACACGGAGCATCTGGCGCATTTCGGCGGCGGAACGTTTGCGCTGGTGCAACCGATGCCGGCGGCAGGCCCCGAGGAGCTGAGCGAGCAGCTCGATCAGCTCTTTGCCGAGTCCTTCTCGCTCCAGGGCAAGGATCTGCCGGTGGCGGCACGCAGCGGCATCGCCGTCTATCCTGAGGACGGTCGGGACGCGGACACGCTGGTCAACCGGGCGGAAGCCTCTCTGCGCGGCGCCAAGGAGAGCGGCCAACGGCGCGGACACTACAGCGCCGCAAGACACGCCGAGGCGCTGGCTCGTGTCGCGCTCGAGAGGAAGTTGCGCGTGGCGCTCGAGCGCCAACAGTTCGAGCTCCACTATCAGCCCAAGATCGGCGTCAAGACGCGCCGCATGGAAGGCGCCGAGGCGCTCATTCGTTGGAATGACCCGGAATCGGGCCTGGTATCGCCGGCGAAATTCCTCCCGATCCTGGAAGAGAGCGGCCTCATCATCGACGTCGGCGAGTGGGTGATCGAGCGCGCCGCGCGCGATTGCCGCCAGTGGCTGGAGCAAGGCCTCGCCGCCGTGCGCATCGCAGTCAATATCTCGCCGATTCAGTTGCGCCAGCCGGACTTCGTCGGCCGCTTCCTCAAGCACACTCATCCCTGGGCGACGGTGGCCTGCGGGATTGACGCGGAGATCACCGAGGGCGCCCTCACCGGTGACTCCTCAGCCGTCATCAACAAGCTGAAGATGCTGCGCGCCGCGGGCATCAACATCTCGATCGATGACTTCGGCACCGGCTATTCCTCGCTGAGCAGGATCGCTCACCTGCCGATCGACACCCTCAAGATCGACCGCAGCTTCATCAGCGAGATGATCGGGGATGCGCGCAGCAAGCGGCTCGTGTCGATCATCATCTCGATCGCGCGCGCTTTCAACCTCGTGGTCGTTGCCGAGGGCGTGGAATCCCAGGCGCAGCTCGATACCCTGTGGCAGCTCGGCTGTGACCAGTCGCAGGGCTACCTGCACAGCAAGCCCCTGCCGGCGCAGCAGTTCGCCGCCTTGCTCGAGGCCGGGCGCCGTCACGCCGAGCCCGGCGGGTCCGCCGAATATGCCGAGGCGGACTAGCGCAGATCCTGGACGCGTGGATGCGAGAATGGCCACCGGCTCCTGATGCCGGTCGCCCTGACCTGCCTTAGACTACCCCGCACTTACCAGCGGGGTTCACGATGAAGGGTGTCGGATGCACGCGTCTTGCGCTCGTTATGCTTGCCGTCCTTTCCGGATCAGCCATGGGAGGCACGTACGTCATCGACCGAGACGTCCGCATTCCCACTCCTGACGGAGCAGCTCTCTGCGCCTTGATCGTCCGACCGGCCGGCACCCTGCGGCACCCTGCGGCGCTCGAATTCACCATCTACGTCGAGCCCAAGGGGGACCTGGAGCGCGTCGAATACGCTGCTGATCGTGGCTATGTGGGCGTGATTGCGTACGCCCGCGGCAAGGCCTGCAGTCCCCAGAGGATCACGCCCTACGAGCATGACGGGGAAGATGCAAACAGCGTCATCGCTTGGATCGCGAAGCAACCGTGGAGCGACGGCCAGGTAGGCATGATGGGCGGCAGCTATGACGGCTTTACGCAGTGGGCCGCCGCGCGGCTCGCCAATCCGCACCTCAGGACGATCGTCCCCGTGGTGCCGAACAATCCGGGCAACGGCCTGCCCATGCAGGACAACATCTTCATCCTCGCAAACTATGCCTGGATCTACTACACCACTGACAACAGGACACTCGACGACACGACTTACAAAGATCACAAATGGGCGACACTGCCCATGCGCTGGTATCGAAGCGGCCGCTCCTACTACGACATCGACGCCGTTGCCGGCGTCCCGAATCCGTGGCTGCACGAGTCGCTGGAGCATCCCGGATACGATACCTACTGGCAGCGCATGAGCCCGTATCGCGATGACTATGCGCGGATCCACATGCCGGTGCTCACCATAACGGGGTACTACGGCGACAGCACGGCGATCGGATACTTCAACGATTTCCGGCATTACAATCCTGCCGCGCAGAGCTATCTGGTCGCCGGGCCGTGGGATCACTTCGGCTCGCAGCACCGCCGCAAACCCGAGGTTCTGCGAGGCTATCGCATCGACCCGGCAGCGCAGATCGATACCTGGAAGCTCACCTTCGATTGGCTCGACTTCGTGATGCGCGGCAAGGCGCGCCCGCCGCTCGTGCAGGATCGCGTGAACTACGAGGTGATGGGTGAGAACGTGTGGCGTCACGTACCCTCGCTGGAAGCGATGGGTAAGCCCGAGCGCTTTTATCTGACGACCGCGGCAGCGGGCGGAAACAGGTACCTCCTGTCAACGGCGGCGCCGAAGCACGTGGCCGCTCTGCGCCAGGAAGTGAATCTTGCCGATCGTACGACGTCGAACAACGACTCCTATCCGTACATCATCCTCGGCAAGAAGCCCGATCTGTCGAACGGATATGTATTTCTCACACCACCTTTTCCCCGATCAAGGGAAGTGAGTGGCCTCGACGGCGTCGTCCATCTTCGCGTGAACAAGCGCGATGTCGATATCGGGCTCGCCTTGTACGAGATGTTGCCGAACGGCAGCCTCTTTCAGCTGACGTATTCCACCAGGCGTGCAAGCTACGCGGCCGACATGAGCGTGCGCCATCTGCTGACTCCTGGAAAGGAAGCCGCGATTCCGATCGATCAGGACCAGGTCTTCAGCCGAATGATCGGCCGAGGGAGCCGCCTCCTGCTGACCGTCAATGTGAACAAGAACGCGTTCGCCGAAATCAACTACGGCACCGGGAAGGACGTCGGGAGAGAGGATATCCACGATGCGGGGACGCCCATGGAGGTAGAGTGGCTCACGAGCAGCTACATCCGCCTCCGCCTGCAGGATGCGCCGCCCTAGTGCACCGCGCGGTGCTGCTTCTCGCCCTTGCTCGCCAGGCCGAACCGGGGCTCCAGTGTAGCCTGCTCGCCGCTCACGAGCTGCGCCGCATATCGGCCCACGGCCGGCCCGTGTTTGAAGCCATGCCCCGAGCCGCCGCCCACGAGCCAGACGTTCTGCCATCGCGCGTGCCGATCGATGAGGAAGTCGCCGCCCGAGGTGTTCTCGTATTGGCAGATCCGGAACTCGTTGAGAGTCGAATGGGCGAGTACGGGAAAACGACGCGCCATGTAAGCACGCACGGCCGCCAGGAGCTCCGCCGAGGGCAGACGGTCGCCGATATCCGGGTCCATCGGCGGCCCGTGCCCGTCGCGGCCAATCTTGACGCCGCGCGCCTCGAGATTGGGAAAGCCATAAAACATGTCGCCAAAGTTGAAATCCACCCAGCCCGGCATGGCCTGCGGCTCGAACCGGGCATCCCCCGGCGGTACGGCAAAGAAGAAGACCTCCTGGCGCGTCACGAACATTCGCGAGGCGAGCAGGTCGGGAAAGAGCTTCGGTAGCCAGGCACCGCCGGCGAAGACGTAATCCGAAGCCCGGAGGCGATCGCCACCGGCCACCGCGAGCTCATCGAGTGCATCGTTCTGCGGCAAGGCGTTACGTGGCGGCGCAACCTGCGCCAGGCGGTACTCACCGCCGGCTGCCACGAAGCGCGCCACCAATGCCTGTACGGACCGGCGAGCCATCAGCGCCCCGAAATCGGGCTCCCACAGCCCGAATTCGATTCCGTCCCAGCGAAACTGCGGAAAACGCCGCGAAAGCTGCGCGCGATCGAGCATCTCGATGGGGAGGCTCAGCTTGCGATGGACCTCCAGGGTGTCGGCCGCATACGGCGCCATGCTCTCGAAGAAAAAGAGCGCGCCGTTTGCGTGAAAAATGGGCAGATCCGCACTCCCGGAGAGCCATTTCCACTCCGGGAGCGACTCCCATGCCATGCGCGTGTAGACCTCATCCGCCCCATAGGCCGTGCGCGTCAGCCGCGACTCACCCCCAGAGGAGGCACGTGGATTGGCGGGTCCGGCGGCATCGAGCAGAAGTACGCGCTTTCCCCTGTTGAGGAAATTCCGGGCGGTCCACGCGCCAAACACGCCGGCGCCGACCACGATGACGTCCCAGCGGTTGCCTCTAGAGCTGCGCTTTCGGTTGGGACTCGACTTTCCGCTCAGGGTCTCGATCTCTCTTGTGGTTTTGCCGACTGGCGGAGTCTAGGCGTACAGGGTCCGTGAAGTCAGTCTCTCGGCGGCGGTCCGCGCTCGCGCGAGGAGCTTGGGCGTTCCCATCCGCTCCGTCCAACCGGCAAAGCGCTCCGTGGGACCCTGCCACCGGATCTCCGCCACGTTGGCGAAAATAGGAGCGTCGGTACGCAGCGTCGCGAGCGTCTTGAAGAGCAACGCGAGCTCGCGCCGCTCACCGAGCACACCGGGCGCAAAGTCCTCGATCGGGCCATGACGCGCGATCAGACCTGCCGCACCTTTCGCGCCGATGCCCGGGATGCCAGGGTAGCCATCCGCGCTGTCGCCTACCAACGCCAGGTAATCTGGAATGCGCTGGGGATCCACGCCGAATTTCGCGCGAACGCCCTCCTCGCCCCGGACGACCTTGGCTTTCCGGTCGACCTGAACGACCCGATCGCCTCGCACGCACTGTGCGAGATCCTTGTCCGGTGTCCAAATGCGGACCTGCTGCACCTGCGGGTCATCGCATGCTATCCGCGCGGCGGTTGCGAGCGCATCGTCGGCCTCCAGCTGCACCATCGCCCACACCGGGATCCCGAGCGCGCGCAGGGCCTCCTCCAGGGGCTCGAATTGCGCCCGTAGTGCCGGATCGATGCCGTCGCCCGTCTTGTAGCCGCTCCACAACTCGTTGCGAAACGATTCGATCACGTGGTCGGTGGCAACGCCGAGGTGAGTGGAGCCCTCCTCCAGCATCTGCAGCACGGTGGTGAGCACGCCGGCCACCGCACCGAGGGGCTTATCGGCGCCCTTGGTGAATCTTCGCAGTCCGTAGAAGTGTCGGAAGAGCTCGTAAGTCCCATCGATGAGATCGACGATCACGATCGCCGCCTCACGACATCAGTCCGATGAGATTGCCGTCGGGGTCCGAGCACCATGCGAGCCAGACATCGCGGTCTGCGGCACGGCCGATGACGTGCGGCGGCTGCTCGAAATGAATGCCTTTGGCGCTCAGCTCCCCATGAGCCGTCCTGACGTCCGCCACCTTGAGGTAAACGAGGGTGCCGCGATCCCCGGGCTTGCCACCCTGCCCGCTGAGCATGATCCGGACTCCCCCTGCATCGAGGAAGCTCATCTTCCCGGCGTCGAACAGTGGGGAGAGTCCGAGGAGATCAGCGTAGAACGCCTTGGCTCTGGCCAGGTCAGTCACCGTCAGGGCGATCTGTGCTACACCGAGTACTGGAGTCATGGGGGTCTCCATGGCACTATGAGGTTAGCTAATTATTAGGTATGCTAACGATATGCCCCGCTCCCGTCAACTGCAAGCCATGCCCGTGGAACGGGTCGCGCTGGGACTTCACTCCGCGGCCATCCACCTGCTGCGCAACGTGCGCAGGCAGGATGATGCGATGCGGATCGGCAGCGCGCAGGCCTCTGCCCTTTCGGTGCTGGTCTTCGGCGGCCCGCGCACACTGGGGAATCTGGCGGAAATCGAGATGGTGCGGCCCCCGACGATGACTCGCATCATCGATGGGCTCGAGCAGGCCGGCCTGGTGGAGCGAAAGCGCTCGGCGCAAGACCGCCGCAAGGTCGAGCTCCTCGCAACTTCGCGCGGGTTGCGGCTGCTCGAAGCAGGACGGGCGCGCCGGGTGGCCGTACTGAGCCAGGCGTTGCGGCGACTCTCGAGCGCCGAGTTCAGCTTGCTCGAGCGCGCGACGCCGGTTCTGCAGAGGCTGTTTTCGCCGCAGGCAGAGGCCACGCAATCGAAAGCTGCAGCTGGCGCGGGATCGTAGCCGCTTCGTTCCCGGCTACCGGGGTCTGGCTTCGGGCTTCAGCCAGCGCGCCGCCAGCGGCGGCATCAGCAGCAGGCTGACGATCGTCGATGACACCAATCCTCCGAGGATCACCACCGCCATCGGTCCCTCGATCTCGTGCCCGGGCTGATGCAGCTGAATCGCCACGGGCAGCAGTGCCAAGGCCGTCATGAGCGCGGTCAGCAGCACTGGCGTCAGCCGTTCCTCGGAGCCGCGCAGCGCCGTATCCAGCCCCCAGCTCTGACCTTCCGTCTGCACCAGGTGATCGTAGTGCGATACCAGCAGGATGGTGTTGCGCGCCGCCATACCGAAGAGCGTGACGAAGCCCACCATCGCGCCCAACGTCAAGGTCGCACCCGTGATCGCCGAGGCGGCCACACCACCGATCAGCGTGCTCGGCAGCACCAGGAGCACCAACATCACGTGGCGGGAATGGCCGAATGCCAACGCCATCAACAGTACGATGAGCACCAATGCCGCTGCCGCGTGCAGATAGAGCTGGTGCGCCGCAGCGACCTGCGCTTCGGCCGCACCGCCATAGCGCAGATACACACCGGACGGCAGCTTCACATGCGCAGCAATCGCCTGGCGCGCCGCCGCGGCAAAACCGGTCTGGTCCGATGTGGTCGGATTTGCGGTCACGACCTGGCGGCGCAGGCCGTCCTCGTGGTCGATCAGACTACGACCCGGCTGCACGCTGAGCGTTGCAACAGCGGACAGCGGCACCACCGCGCCCTCTGGGCTGCGCAACAGCAACGCGCTCACCGCCTGTGGCGAGGCTCCCGTGCCGGCAATACGCACGGTCACCGGAATGCTGCGATCGGCCTGCGCGAGCTCACCCACGACGGTACCCTGGTAAGCCGCGTTGACCGCCTGCAGCACGTCGCTCGGCTGCAGGCCGTACAGTGCCAGCCGTTGCGGCCGCAGTTGCACCCGCAGCTCGGGCTCGCGCGGCGGTACCTGCAACCGCACGTCACCGGCATGGGGCAGTTTCTGCAGCACCGTGGCGATCTCGCCCGCCACCGCATCATCGGTATCCAGGTCATTGCCGAATATGCTGACGAAGAAAGGAGCGGTCTCGCCCGAGAGGGTCTCGCCAATCCGCTCGGCAAGGACTGAGTAGATCTCGGTGAGCTGATTCGGGAAGGCGGCGAAAACCTTGCGAATGGCCGCCTCGATCTCATTCGGCGTGTAGCCCTTGGCCGGGTTGATCTGGATCTCGAACTCGCTCATGTTCGGCGCGTCCGGATCCTGTCCGTTCTGTGCACGGCCGATCTGCTCGGCGACGCTCTCGACGCCGGGGATCGCCCCCAGCCGCCGGGTGATCTGCTCGCCCACTCGAGTCGTCTCGCGCAGAGAGATGCCCGGCCGGAGGCTCGCATGGGCAATCAGATAGTTCTCGCGAAAATCCGGCAGCAGACGCTGGCCGAAGAGCGGCAGCAGCACCGCACCGGCGAGCCCGGTGGCGAGCACCAGCGCGAGCACCATGCGCGGATGCCGGTAGAGCCTTTCGATCGTGCGCCGCTGGAAGCGCTTGCACGTAAGCAGGAAATTGGCCTCGGCCGCCGGCTTGTGCTTACGCATCAGCACGGCGCAGAGTGCCGGAGTGGCGCTCATCGCTACCACCAGCGAAATACCGACGGCGAGCAGGAAAGCCACCGAGAGTGGCTGGAAAAAAGTGCCCTGGATGCCGGTGAGCATGAAGATCGGCAGGAACGCCACCGCCACGGCGGCCGTGGCATAGAACACCGGCAGCCGTACTTCGAGCGAGGCATTGACGAACAGCTGACGGGTGTCGAGCTCGGCGCCGGCTGCAGCCGCGTTGCGACGTCTGCGGGTGATGTTCTCGACATCGATCACTGCGTCATCGACGACCACACCGAGCGCAACCACCAGACCGCCGATGCTCATGGTGTTCAGCGACAGCCCGAACATCTCGAGAATCCACACCGTCGCAAGCAGCGAAAGCGGTATCGACGAGAACGAGATGAGCGCGCCGCGCCAGTCACGCAGCGTCACCAGCAGCAGAATCACCACCAGCACGGCGCCGATGAGCAGCGAGGCGCGCAGCCGGGTCAGCGCTCGCTCGATGAAGCTCGCCGGCCGCAGGAGCGCGGGGTGGTAGGTCACCCCCTGCCTTTTCAGCTCCGGAGCAAGCTGGTTCAAGCGCTGTTCCAGGGCGCGCGTGACGGTCAGCGTGTTGGCGCCGTACTGGGTCGAGGTCTCGACGAGTATGCCCGGCTGATTGCCGATGATTGCGTCGCCGAAACGCGGCGCGGCAGCGTCTTGCACGGTGGCGACGTCGCCGAGCTGGATCGGCAGGCCCCCGCGAGTTGCCAGCAGCGACTGCGACAGCGCCTGCGGTGTTGCGCCCGGTGCTTGCGCGCGCAGTACGATGCGCTGTGACGGCGTCTCGATATACCCGCCGCCGATCAGCTCGGTGGCTCGCCGGGTGGCACTGAACACATCATCCAGAGTCAATCCGTCGGACACGAGCTTCTGCGGGTCGACCATGACCTGGCGCTCGCGCTCGGCGCCACCGAATAGCTGCGCCTGCGCAACGCCCGGTACCGCGAGGATCTGCGGCGTGATCACCCAACGCACCAGTCCACGAAGCTCTACCGGCGTCAGACGGTCGCTGGTGAAACCGAAGTGAACCAGATACTCCATCGACGACGACAGCGGCGACAGCAGCGGCGGGCCGACGCCATCGGGCAGGCTGCCGGCGGCCTCCGCCAGCCGCTCGGTGATCACCTGGCGCTGCCGGTACGGATCACCACGGGAGTTGAAGACCACCTGGATCGCGGACAGGCCCTGGCTCGACGTCGAGCGCACGGTAGCGACGTCTTCCGTACCTTCCAGCAATCCCTCCAGCGGCCGCGTCACCAGCGCCTCGACCTGTTGCGCATCGAGCCCCGGCGCCTCTGTCTGCACCAAGACATGCGGCGGTGCGAAGTCCGGGAACACGTCGAAATGCGCATTGAGCAGTGCGCCGAACCCCAGCATCGCAATGAGTACCGATAGCGCCGTGACGATGCGCGGGTGCGCCAGCGAGGCGCGGACGAAGGCGCTGAGCATCAGTCGGTATCTTCGGCCGAGATGTTGCCCAACCCCTGCAGTGACCACAGCACGCCGGCGCCGTGAACCACGATACGGTCATCGCTATGAAGACCGGTCACCAGCCAGCCGTCGCCGACCGGTTGCAGCAGCGTCACCGTGAGCGGCGCAAATTGCGTATCGCCGTCCTTCGTCTTGTTCGGCAGCGCATGGTAGACATAGACGCCCTGCTCGCCGTAGAGCAAAGCTCCATCCGGGACCACGCGGCCATCGCGGTCGCTCCCCTCGAGCATGACGGGCAGCTCCGCCCTCGGGCCGAGGCCGACCGGTGGTTGCGGAATTTGCAACAGCAACCCGACGCTCTGCATTTGCTCTGCCGCCTCCGGCAGCGGACCGAGCACGCGCGCCGGGACCCTGATGCCGTCGACATCGACGAGCGCCTGCTTCGGCATCGTCCCCAGGCTATGCCGCCCCGGCAGATCGGCGCGCAGCAGCAGTTGGCGGCCGGCGGCGAGCTCCCCGATCAACCTTGCTCGCTGCGCATCGCTGAGCTTCGCCAGCGGTCCCCAGCGCAGCAGGAATTGGGTCTGCGCCTGGCGGACGCGAACCTGCGCTTCGATCTGCGCCGCCTCGGCCGCCTGCAGCGCTTTCAGCGATGCCCCGGCCCCTCCACGATACAACCGCTTCAGGCGCGAGCTCTCCGCTGCGGCTGCCTGGGCAGTGGCCCGTGAGGAGTCGAGCAGGCCGCCATCGGCCACCAGTTGCGAGGGATCGAGTACACGGCCATAGGCATCGATGCGCTGCGGCGGCTTTGCGGCCGGAGCCGTCGCGATGACGATGCCGACCGCACGCTCCTGCTCGGCATTCAGTGTCGGGAGCGCTTTGCTCTGAGGGGTCGGGGTCGGTTTCGAGTCATCCTCGTCCTGGGCATACAGCGCGGCGGACACGAGGAGCGCGGCGCAAGCCGGCAGCAGCAGGTACTTCAGCGGCCTCATGGGAGGGCTCCGGTGCTGAATTCTCGGTGGCTGGAATTAGGTGTGATCTGGGCGTGCCGCATGCTCAGCTCCGGACCGGAAAGCGGTGCGCGCACGGCATCCTCCAGGGCGTCGCGCGCAGACTGCCAGCGCGCCTGCGTCTGCAGGAGCTCCAGCTGTGCGCGGGTGGCGGCGATGCCGGCGGCAAGCTGCTCGCTGCGGTCAATCGCACCGAGCCTCAAGCCGAGCGTGGCCTGCCGCAATTGCTCTTGCGCACTGTCGAGGCGTTGCTGCGCCGCATGCTCATTGTCGCGGGCAATGGCTTCGGCGCGCTCGGCAGCGGCGATCTGGCCGTAAATCGAGTCCTGCAGCGCCAGCATGCGCTGCCCGGCGAGCTCGCGGCCAGCACGGGCCTCGGCGATCTCGCCCCGATTGCGGTTGAACAGCGGCAAGGTCAGACCGACGTCGAACGGAAACTTATTGATGCCATGATCCCAGTAGTACCCCGGCGTCGGTGTGATCTGCGGATACTGCCGTGCGACCGCCTGACGCAGCTCATTCTCGGCTTCGGCATAGTCATCGATTGCTGCCGACAGGTCAGCGCGCGACAGCAATGCGGTGGTTCGCGCGGCCTGCAGGCTGTCGGCGCCGACGGGTGGCGGCGCGCCCCAATCCGGCCAGTCGAGCTGCAGACCATCGAGTGCCTGCGGCGGTACGCCCAGAGCTGCGGCGGCATCGCTTTGTGCACTCTGCGCCTCGGCGCGCGCCTCGCCCTGCTGCTGCTGCGCCTGTAAGAGCGCATCCTGCACTGCCACCAAGGTTGCAGGTGCGTCCTCTCCGGCTTGCACACGGGCGCGCTGCTGCTTCAGCAACTGCCGCTGGTCACCGATCAGCGTGTCCAGCAGCGCGCGGCTGCGCATTGCGCCCTGCCATTCCGAGAGCGCGGCAATCAGCTCATTGCGCACCGTCCAGGTCGCACCCATCAATTGCCAGCGTGCGTGGCTCGTGGCGATCTGTGCCTCCGAGATTGCCAGGCGCTGAAGCGTCGGTGAGCGCAGCGGCAGCTCGAAGCTTACGCCGTACAGCCAAGGCCTGACGTCATTCAGCGCGTACTCGCTCTGCAACTCAATGGTCGGATTCGGCCTTTCACCGGCCGTGATCTGATGCGCCAGAGTGCGCCCAACCTCGGCACGCGCGACGGCCAGCCTCGGATTGTCGGCGAGCGCGACGGCCAGAAGATCAGCCCGGTTCCAGCGCGCCGGCGGCCATTGCGCCGGTGGCCGTGGCAAGAGGTCAGTGACCGCATCCCGCAGCGCGGGTGCATCGAGGCGTCGCGCCGCAAACGTCCGCACACTCTGCCGCGGGTGCAGAGGCCGAGCGTGGTAGCTCACACAGGCGCCGAGCCACAGGGCCACCAGCAGCACTGCGCATATGAGCCGCAACGAGGCCCTCGTCAGCCAGGACGCCGGCCGTGACTGTGCGCCGGTTGCCCAAGACTGTACCCCTGGAATCATTTTTACGAGTTCTGGCCCGCTCGGCAGTGCTCTCTGCGCCCTTGGGCACATAGGTTACAGGGCATTGCAGGCACTTGGGTACCCGTTCCGGCACCCGCCCGGCAGCGGTAGGCGCCGTGACGGTAGTGTTCCAGAAAGTGGACGGCCGGCCAAGGAGCGTATTCCTGGATTGTCGTGACATCACCCGGAGCATGTTCGGTCCCGGTCGTAGAGATCCCCGTACGCTCATGTGCGCTCACCTCCCGCAGCCCTCTGTGTAGCGCAAATCCCGAGAACATCAGCAGCCGCCTGGCCAGACCGGTTATAGTCGTTGCGCCGAAAACTACAAGCGGTCGCAGTGGTCGAGTGTCAGGTATGGACCAGATCGACAGGGCGAGACGGGACAACGAGTCAATCCAGTATCGTGGGCCTTCGACGATGCCCGCCACGGTACCTCTCATTCCCATCCGATCGGTGGTTCTCACCGCTCCCTTGCGGGCGGGTATCGATTGTGCGCCGAGCGCTCTGCCGATAACCGGGCGCGACCTGATTTTTCGCGCCAAGAGCGGTCGTTGGCAACTCTCCGTTCAACTGAATGACAGCAGTAGTGGCGCTGAGAGAACCGAGCTCGTCCACTCGAGGTTCTTTCAGTGCGTGATCGGTGACTTCGAGGAGGCGAACGCCGCCGGTCCGGCGGCGCCCCACGCGAATTCCACGGTCATCACCGTGGATTTGGAAAGGTCCGTCGCCACCATTTCGACCTCTCTCACGGGCTTGCCTCCCCTCTTTGCGTTGCGGGAGCATCAACAGACCCACTTCTCGAGCCCGTTCATTCCGGAGGCTGCCCGCGGGAGCCTCACTCCCGATGTGAACGGAATCGCAGATACCTTGCGCTGGGGCCACCCGATAGACGGCCGAACCTTGTTTGCCGAGCTCTCGGTGATCCCGTCTGCCTCCACGATCATGGTGGATGAGCACGGACGAGTATCGAATGCGCTGCGCATTGAAGATCTCAGCTTCGATGACATTCACTCGCTGACACGCAAGGAGCTCATCGAGGAGCAGCTGTGCGCGTTCGACAGATCGGCGGGACGTATCCGCTCGGAGCGTGCGTTCGTCAGCTTGAGCGGCGGTCTCGATTCGCGGACCCTGCTGGTCGGCCTCATCAAGCACGGTCGCAGCATACCGTGCGTGACGATGACCGGCCCCGCGCTCAATCTGGACGATCGCCTGGCCAAGGCATTCTGCGCGGCTCACGGACTGAAGCATGAGACGGTGACCTTGGGTGATGGCTTCCTGCGATCGCTCCCGGAGCTGGCCCTGGACGCCGCCGAGCTGACCGGCGGCACCTCCTGCCTCAGCCAAACGGCCGACCTCTACCTCTACGCGGCGCTGGGTCGCGCGTATGCGGCGCGGATCTCGGGGAATCTCGGCAACCAGGTGGGCCGCGGCGGGGTGGAGAGCCTCAGCGCGTACAGCCCCACGCCCGAAGTTTTCAGCCCGCCCGTCCGCGAACACCTCACCGTCAGAGCGAAGGCGCCATGGTTCATCGAGCGGTTCGCCGCCCGCGACTACGGCGATGTGCTATTCGGAGAGGAACTGCCCTACGGGTCGATACCGAACTACGTGGTGGGTAGCTCGCAGGCGCTCCAATTGACCCCTTACGCCGATCGGCGCCTCCTGCAGCTCTCTCGCGCTGCACTGGCACGCAACACGGACCTGAGACAACCGACGGTCAGAATGCTTCGTGCCCGCGACCTGCGTCATCGATTCGCCGGAACGCGGAAATCCCTGTCCTTTCAACGGCAGTTCCTCATGAAGCACGACCTCAAGGGCCGCGACGTGCCCATCAACTGGGGATGGTATGCCTCGGGCGGTTGGTCTCCCAAATGGGTCCTATCTGCTGCCACGAGCGCGGCTGATGCCGCGCTCATCAAATTGAGCAGGAGCCCCACACCTGCCGGCGCGGTCGCGAAACGGACACTCCAGAGAGTCCGCCATCCCTCGACACTCGTCGACTGGCCATCCGTGCTCAAGCGGGAGCTGCGCACATTGGCACTCGACACTTTCGACTCACAGGCGGTCAGAAATTCAGGCATATTCGATAACGAGGCCCTCAACACGGTCCTGCGCAATCACTTCGCCGGCGGCGCAGACGACCACCACACCATATTCCGGTGTCTCGAGATTTCCCTTGGCCTCTTCGCCCGGTCGTCCCGTCATTGATACCTCAGAGCTCTGGACGGCAGATGCCGGCTATAGGTCGCTGCTCGCGTAAGGCAACTTGCCTGGAGTTGGGCCGAGCGCGTTGAACGCCGCCTGCGGCAGCAGCGGAACCTTTTCCCGGCGCTGGCGTTAGCACAAGTCCCCTCCCAGGTGTGTCATGGGCGACGGCGTTCGACGGCGCGATGTCTTGACCGGAGCGGCGCTCGCGCTAGTCAGTGGAGCCGCGGCGCGAGCGGGCGTCATCAAGGGCGACCTTCCGTGGCGGCCGGATGCGGTCTCGCCGCCACCACGGGTCGAGCCCGGACCGTGGCAGTTCTTCACACCCGAGGAGCTGCCCACCATCGAGGCTTTGGCCGATCGCATCATCCCGCCCGACCCGGAAACTCCGGGTGGTAAGGACGCGGGCTGCGTCGTGTTTCTCGACCGACAACTAGCGGGAGCATACGGCAGCGCGGAGGGTCTCTACGACCGTGGCCCCTTCATTCAGGGCGTGGAACAGCAGGGCCCGCAATCCTCCAAGACGCCGGCACAGACCTATCGTGCGGCTCTCCAGGCGCTCGATCAGTACTGCCGGGACGGAGGCGGCAACGGCATACCGCGCGGCCGGCGCTTTGCCGAGCTTGCGCCCAATGAGCAGGATGAGGTGCTGCATGGGCTCGAAGGCGGCACCGTGCACTTGCCCGGGCTCGAGGCGAAACACTTCTTCATCACGCTGGTGAAGGACATCCAGGACGGTTTCTTTGCCGATCCGATCTATGGCGGCAACCGTGATATGTGCGCCTGGAAGATGATCGGCTTCCCCGGTGCCCGCTACGACTATCGCGATTGGGTGAGCCGTCATAATGAACGTTACCCACTGCCACCCGTCAGCATTGGCGGGCGCGCAGAGTGGACGCCGCGGCAACGGTGAGTCAGGCGATGCCCCGCAGACTTTCGCATAAGGACGTAGCCATCGTGGGACTGGGATGGACCGGCTCGATCCTGGCGAACGAGCTCACGGATGCAGGTCTCGAGGTCATGGCGATTGAGCGCGGACCGTGGCGCAACACCGCCACGGACTACCCCCCGAACTATGCGCAGGATGAGCTGCGCTACCGCATCCGTCACGAGCTCTTCCTCAGACCGTCACAGACCACCTTCACCTTCCGCAACAAGATGAGCGAGACGGCCTTGCCCATCCGTAATTGGGGCGCATTCATGCCCCCCAACGGGGTGGGTGGCGGCGGCGTGCACTGGAACGCGGAAACCTGGCGTTTCCTGCCCAGCGATTTCGTGTTGCGCACCCATCTCACGAAGCGCTATGGTGCGCACTTTCTGCCCGCCGACATGACGATCCAGGACTGGGGCGTCACGTACGCGGAGCTCGAGCCGCATTACGATCGCTTCGAATATCTCTGCGGCACCTGCGGTCAGGCCGGAAACCTGCAGGGCAAGATCCTGGAGGGCGGCAACCCCTTCGAGGGGCCGCGCTCCCGTCCCTATCCAAACCCGCCGCAGACGCAGCCCTTCAGTCATACCCTCTTCGCGCAGGCGGCGCGCCAGCTCGGCTACAAGCCGTTTCCACAGCCTTCGGGCAATCTCTCGCAGGCGTATCGCAATCCGCTCGGAGTGCGCCAGGGACAGTGCAGCTACTGCGGCTTCTGCGAATGGTTTGGCTGCGGCAACTACTCGAAGGCGAGTCCGCAGACGACCATCCTGCCGGTGCTCGTGCGCAAGCCCAATTTCACGGCGCGTGATCAGTGTGAGGTCACGCGGATCAATCTCGATCCGAGCGTGCGCCGGGCCACCGGCGTCACCTTCGTCGATGCCACCGGTCAGGAATGGGAGCAGCCCGCGGACGTGGTGCTCCTCTGCGCCTACACCATATTCAACGTCCAGCTGTTGCTGCTATCGAACATCGGGCAACCCTACGATCCGCTCGCCAACCGCGGGGTCATAGGCCGCAACTTCACGCACCAGACCATCTCCGATGTCGTGAGCTTTTTCGATCCCAAGAAGTTCATCTTCAATCCCTTCATCGCCTCCGGTGCGATCGGGATGTGCATCGACGAGTTCAACGGCGACAACTTCGATCACGGTCCGCACGGCTTCGTCGGCGGTGGCTACATGGGACAGGTGCAGACGAACGGTCGGCCCATCGAGACCACACCCGTGCCGCCCGGCACCCCCAAATGGGGAACCAAATGGAAGCAGGCGGTCAAGGAGAACTACCTGAGCGCCACCAAGCCCGGCACGGGGGTTCACGGCAGCATGTACAGCTACCGTGACGTCTACCTGGACCTCGATCCCTCCTACAAGGATCGATTCGGCCGGCCGCTGGTGCGGATCACCATGGACTTCCACGAGAATGAGCTCAAACAGAACCGATTTCTGACCGATCGCTTCGCCGAGATCTTCCAGGCCATGGGCGCGCGCCAGATGGACAAGCAGTACCGCAGGGCGCCCTACGACATTGCCGACTATCAGACCACCCATCTCTGCGGCGGAGCGATCATGGGTACCGATCCGAAGACGAGCGCGCTCAATCGTTACCTGCAGAGCTGGGACGTGCCGAACCTCTTCGTGATCGGCGCCAATGCCTTCCCGCAGAACGCAGGCTACAACCCGACCGGCACGGTCGCGGCGCTCGCGTACTGGTCCGCGGAAGCGATACGCAGCCGCTATCTCAAGAGTCCCGGTCCGCTCGTGCAGGCGTGAGCACGTGTTTGATCGCGGCCGCACGTCCCTGTTGGCGATGGCCCTGCTCGCAGGGTCATTCTCGGCTTGCACTCCCGCTGTGTATGGCGACGGCTACCGCGATCGGCAGAACGTCGATCTGGTCGAACGCGGACGTTATCTCGTAACGCTCGGCGATTGTACCGCGTGCCACTCTGATCCGACGCGAGCCGACAGTCCATTTGGCGGCGGCCACGCCGTTCCTACGCCCTTCGGCAAGCTGCTCGCGCCAAACATCACGCCCGATCCCCAGACCGGAATCGGCAAGTGGACGGCGCAGCAGTTCGACGACGCAGTCCGTCGCGGACGGATGCCTGACGGGAGGCGCCTCTACCCGGCCATGCCGTACCCTTATTTCGCCCGCATGTCCGCAGACGACGTGCGGGCCATGCGGGCGTATCTCGATACCGTAACGCCGGTGCACCACGCGGTAGTCTCCGATCAGTTGCCTTTCCCGTTATCGATTCGGGCGATCATGATGGTGTGGAATTGGCTGTATTACCGGCCGGGCGAGTGGCAGCCTCGGCCCGACAGATCCGCTGCGTGGAATCGAGGAGGTTACATCGTCGAGGGGCCCGGGCACTGCGGTGCCTGTCATACTCCGAAATCCTTCCTTGGCGGCGACAAGCGGCGCCACGAGCTGCAGGGCTACTCGCTTCAGGGCTGGTTCGCGCCCGACCTCACTGGCGATCCTGCGCACGGCCTGGCGGCCTGGAGCCTCCAGGATATCGCCGAGTACCTCGAGACCGGCCATAACCGCTTCGATGCCGCATCGGGACCCATGGCCGAAGAAGTGGAGCACTCGAGCTCAGGAATGACAGCACCGGACCTGGCGGCGATCGCCACGTATCTCAAGAGCCGGGAAAGTGTATCCAAAGCCCAGACAGCGTCGCCGGCAAACAGCCCGGTGATGCTGGCGGGTGCCGCCATCTATCGCGACGTCTGCGCGGGCTGCCACAAGATCGACGGCAGCGGTATTCCGTACCTCATCCCCGACCTCGCCGGCTCCGCCGCGGTCGCCTCCCGCGAGGCGACGAGTGTGCTGCAGGTGATTCTGCATGGCGCTGCAAGCGCTGCGACCCGGGAGGAGCCCACCGGGCCTCAGATGCCTTCCTATGCATGGCAACTCACCGACGCGCAGGTCGCAGCGGTAGCCACCTACGTGCGTAACAGCTGGGGCCATGCGACCGGTGCGGTACCGGAACCCGCCGTGAAGCGCCTTCGCAAGAGCAGCCAGAGCCGTGACTAGCAGGACTGCCCCCTCCTGACCAAACACGATCGCCGGCAACGGCGGCGAGGGACCGTTCCTATCCTCGCCGGTCATTGCTCATGGGGTACTCTTCATCGGCTGCGATGACGGGAACGTCTATGCGTTCGACTGAGCGGCGCTGAACTCGTACAGCACGATACCGGCCGGAGCGGCCGTAATGCTCGTCGCCGTCGGATCGAAGCTGCCTTGTCGGATGACGACCTCAGGCTGTTTGCCGACACTGTTCTGCGCATCGAGACCCGGAGCAACCAGCTTCCAGCAGCGCCCCCTCGCGGCTTTCCGCACTCCTTGCACCGCCAGGTGCAATGTGTGGGCTTCTTCGGTCGCGTTCACCACCGCTATGATCAGCGCCCTGCGGTCGGCGGTAAGCGCCGCCGATACGTCGAGCGGCCAAGTGCCGCTGCCGGTGTTGACTTTGGGCTGATCACCTCCGACCGGATACTTCGGCGGTGGCACCGGCGAGTTTCCGGTCACGGACACCGGAATTTTGCCGAAATGCCTGTTATAGAGCTGGAAGACTCGCCCATAGGCGTTGACGACCGAGCGCGTGCGGTCGAAGCTCAGCCAGTTCGTTGCCATGGTGAAGGCCGCCATCTCGATGAAATCGGAATGGCGAAAGAACTCGTGGAACGCCCGGGCGATCGCCAGACAGCCCTTCAGGTCCGGCTGGAAATGGTAGGCCCACTCGTCGAAGAACACCTTCACCTTGCCTCGCTCGAGCTCGGGGAAGCGCTTCTTGTACTCCTGCCAGCAGTCGGCCATGGTGGCCACGCGCTGTGCGGGCGCCTGCGCCCATTCCGGCAGCGTCTGCGTGATGTCCTCGTTCTTGCCGGTGGTCAGGTTGAAATGCTTGTTCTCCGGCGGATAGGCATGCGTGGCGAGCGCGTCAAACTTGCCCCAGCAATGCTGCAACATTCCGCCGGCCCAGTCGCGGTCCGAGCCGTACGGGACGAGCGGACTGCCGGAATTCTCCAGGATGCCTTGTCCCGTCGTCATTTCATCGACGAAGCCGCCCGGAGCGATGATGTAGATCGACGGGTCGGCCTTGCGCATCGCATCGGCGAACAGATTGTGCTTGATGACGTACTGGTCGAGCGCCATGTGGCCGAGCTGCCAATGCCCGTACATCTCGTTACCCACGTTCCAGTAGCGCACCATGTAGGGTTCGCGATGCCCGTTGGCGGCGCGCATCGCACCCCACTGTGTGCTCGGAGCGCCGTTGACGTATTCGACGAGCTCCGCACCGGAGCGCGGCTCGCCGAAGCCGGTATTGACGCACCATTCCGCTTCTATGCCGAGAATCTCCCGGCACATCTGCAACAGCTCATCCACACCGACATCATTGGGCTGCACGGCGTGCCATTGGGGATCCATTACCGGCGGGCGCTTGTCCGGATCACCGATCGTGTTCTTCCAGTCATAGCCCGAGACGAAATTGCCGCCCGGCATCCGCAGAATCCTGCAGTCCATCTCCTTCATGAGCGCCATGGTATCGGCGCGGAATCCCCGGATGTTGTCAGCCGGCATCAGAGATACCGCACCGACGCGGAACAAGCCGGCGCCCTTGCCAACGATCTCGAACCGGCCCTCAGTGGTATCGGCATGGCAGGCGAACTGCAGCGGTACCACCGACCAATCCCGGCCGGCGGGAATGCGCACGGTCTGCCGCTCCTGCGCCCCTTCACCCCAGATCAAAGTCGCGGAAAGCTCAGCGGCCGGATCGGCTGCCAACACGGCGCGGCCGGTGTATGCCTTCCGGGCCAGCGAAAGGCCGGATTGAGCGATGCCACGCGGGCTTGCTCCTGCCAAATGCACGACGGGGCTGTGCCTGCCGACATAAGGCGCGCTGCTGTCCATGGTGATGCCGGCATCCGGGCCGACCGGCACCCATTTGTTCGGCTGCGGCATCATCCGGCGCACGAAGCCTTCCGGTTGCGGCAGCGGCTTGGAGTCGACCGCATGGTAAAACTTGCGGTCATCGAGCACCTCGCTCCATAGGCTGTAGTTGATCAGATTCGCGATGTGCTCGATGAAACCGCCATAAATGTAGTCCGAGATCGGGTGGCCGCGTTTGCCGGCGTCGACGACTGCGGACAAGCCGCCTGAAGCCGCGGCCGCCGGCACCGCCGACGTCAAAGTGAGAGCGAGGGAAGCCTTCAGCGCCGCGCGCCGGGATATGAGCAGGTCTTTCATCATGTAGTTGTCCCGATGAGTGTTGTCTCAATAAGGCCTTTGATGCTGAGTGATCAGCGGCCACGCGTCCGTACGGAACGGACTGGCAGGTAAACCGGCGCCGTTGAATAAAGTGGCTGCGGGATTCGACTGCCAGGCATAGCGCGCCTGTGTGGGGTGCGGCACCTCCGGCGCGGAGACGATCACCGTTGTGCCCTGAATGCGAGCTTCTGCCCGACGCCATTGCCGATCGCGCCCGGCAATGATGAAGCCTTCCAGCCTGCCTCCCTTCGCCACCAAGCCACCATCCGCATTCCTGAACCGGAGCCGGATCGAATGCGCCAGCCGCTCGATTGACGCCACGGTCGGCCCGGAGTCGACCACATGTATGCCGTAGTAGCGGGCGAGCGCGCAGCGCGCCAGGCGCTCGCCCACCGGCTGCTTGTTTCCGGGATGGAGACTGTTGGCATCACCGGCATCGATGGTCACCGCGAGACAGGAATGGGGAACTGTCGCCGCGACCATCGACTGTGACTCCCTGATGTCTGCCCATCCATCATCGGTGCGTGTGGCGCTGCGGGCGCCAAAAGCCGGCAGCTGTACGATGTAGAAGGGAAAGTCGCCCTGCCCGAAGAGCCGCCGCCAGCTGTCGATCACCAGCGGCAGCAGCTTGCGATACTCATAGCCGCGCGGGGAGTTCTGCTCGCCCTGGTACCAGATGGCCCCGGTGATCGACAGTGGCGCAATGGGCACGAGCATGCCGTTGTAGAGGACAGTGGGCATCACCGGCCAGTTTGCGAAGTGAAGCGGCATCGGATGCGGTGGACGCGCATCGACACTGATCTTCCCCTGCCAAGCTCCGGCGAGCGGAATGACGGTGTGGTCTGCGAGCGTGAGCCGCAGGTCCGAGGGCTTACCCAGAAAGCCCCCGTGCGGCTCAGTCTTGAAGATGCGCAGCGCAATCAGGTTACGACCCCGTCTGAGCGCATCGACAGGAATGCTGTAGATGCGGGGATGCTCCACCCAGGCGCTGGCGCCGACGGGGATCCCATTGACGTATACCGAGTCCATTCGCTCGACCTCGCCCAATGAAATGAGCGTCGGTCCCTCGAGCGGCCGGCGCGGCAGGGTGATCTCCTTCCGGAACCAGGCGACTGCGGGTGTGACCGGAACTCCGAGCTCGGCGAAGCCTCCCGGAAGGTGCACCGTCTTCCACCCGGAGGCCCGGTAACCGGGAGAATCCCATTTCTGCTTCAGTCCAATGTCGTATCGGTCATACCAGGGCATGATGTAGTTGCCGTATGCGGGCTGACCCTCGCTCGCGAATTCTGCGAGCTTTGCCAACGGGACGTCGTAATCGTGAAGCCGCCCAAGGGCCGCAGCGCTGGCCCACGTCTCGCCTGCGGAGCCGCCAACGGAGTCCACGACCAGGCCCACGGGAACATGAGTCTGCTGCTCGAGCTTCCGGCCAAAGTAAAAGGCAACGGCGGAAAGCTCGAGCGCCGTCCGCGGCGAAACGACCTTCCAGGTACCCTCGAGCGTGTGCGCAGGCCGGTAGGCAGTGTGTTCGTCGACCGTGAAGTAGCGTATGTCCGGGTAATCCGCCTGCTGGGCGACGTCCGTGGCATTGTCGGTGAAGCGCAGCGGCAGCTCCATGTTGGATTGTCCGCCGCAGATCCATACATCACCTACCATCACGTTGCGGAACCGGACGGTCCGCCGTCCATCGGTGACCTTCATGGTGTATGGGCCGCCGGTTGCCGGCGGCGTAAATGTCATTTGCCAGTGGCCGTCGGGACCTGCAACGCCGCTGACGCCCTTATCCGCGATCTGCACCCGGATCGGATCCCCGGGCCTCGACCACCCCCAGATCGTGTCGGGCTTTCCCCTCTGCAACACCATGTTGTCAGCGAACATCGTGCTGACGAGCGGCAGCGACGCTGCCGTCGCTTCATCGCGGCTGCCCCGCAAGCCGTCGTGCCGGGCCGGCCTCGATACGCAGCCCGCGCCAGCGAGGAGAGCTACCAGGGCGGCGAGGAGCAAAGTCTCTTTGCAGTGCTTCACTCTCGTTGCGCTCTCGTCTCGCCTCTCGCCGGATACGCCTCAGGCGCCCCACTGGATCACGGCGTACGACCGCGGCGGCAGCTCGAGACGTGTGTTGGCGCCACGTGTCACGGGTCGCGGCAGCTGTGTGGGATGCACGCGCTGCGGGGCATCGAAATCGTTGCGGGCATTGAGGTCACCCCCGGTGAGCACGAGAGCAACCTGCACGGGGCCAGGGGCTTTGGCCTCCCAGACGATCTCGATGGGGCGCGCGGCCGAGAGGTCGCGATTGAGAATGAATAATGCAGTCTCGCCGGTGCGCTGCGAGAACGTCCCGGCGGCATCGATGAAAGGCACCGGCTTCGTGTCGGGCAGCTCGTAGGTCGGAGCGGCCACCAGAAGATCCAGGACCGAGCCGCGCGCGAGCTCGAGAGCCCAGCGGTAAGGGAAATAGGTAGTCTGCAGAAAGAGTCCCTTCCGGTCGGTCATGATCGGCGCGTGCGCGTTCACGAGCTGCGAGAGACATCCGATCCTTACCCGGTCCGCATGTCTCATCAGGGTATTGAGCAGCCCGCCGACGAGCAGCGCATCCTGCAGGTTGTAGTTCACTTCGCGCAGATGGGGCGCGATCTGGCGCGCCCCGTCGTTGACGAGCTTCCCGTACAGGACATTCCACTCATCGTACGAGATCCACAAGGTCTTCGAGGAGCGTTTGCGAGCACGGACGTAATCGCAGACATCGATAGTCTCGCGAATCTGCCGCTCCATCTCGAGATTGAGCGCCACGTGCTTCTCGCTGCGCCGAGCCGGCTGATCGGGCGCGACCCCGAAGTACCCGTGTATCGAGATTGCATCCAC
>Ga0134125_10001091_pt1 | contig 34171 bp, 29 predicted proteins | sample KB31751_FD_96464 | JGI IMG/M metagenome (GOLD analysis project Ga0134125, IMG submission 96464) | Terrestrial soil microbial communities with excess Nitrogen fertilizer from Kellogg Biological Station, Michigan, USA - KB3-175-1 | ecosystem: Environmental > Terrestrial > Soil > Unclassified ...
GATGAAGAGACCCAAAACGGTCAGAAAGCCGGTGAAGGTTTCATATCCATGCCCGATGATGGACTCGCCCTGGCCGGAGACAAAGCCGTGGATGGATTCGGCGAGATGCTGCACCGGGTTCGGCTTTTCCACGTTGAGCGTGAGGCGCACAATCAGGAAGAAGATCAGCAGGACCGCAACCACCAGCAGCTCCATCGAGAGCGTGTCCGAGATGGGCGCGGACGGATTTGCCGACTGGATATGAAACAGGCGCAGCAAGCCGTCGGTCAGGCCGGCGAAGTGGGCGTTCAAAAACTGAGTGAAGAGCAGCTGATTGGGCATGTCTCTAAATGGTCCAGGCACGGATCAGGCGCAGACCTTCAAAACAGAGAGCGAGCAACCCAAGCGCAAGCCCGCCGATCAAGGCATAAACCGATCCGTTCAGATACTTAAGGCTAACATACAGCAGCACCAGCGCGATCCCGAGGCGGAGGAAGAATCCGGCCAGCACTGGCGCAACGGGATGCGGCCGCGCGCTGGGGTCGGCAACCATGCGGGCTGTGATGGCGGTCATCAGGCGTAACCACTCGAAGATGCCGGAGCCTGAAATCACCGCGCCTACTGCAAAGAGTGCGGCGGAGGCCCAGCCGAGCTTCCACGCGAGCAGCGGCGCGCCCAGTGCGACAGCGATGGCAACGTTGCGCAGCGCGCGGACGACGGCACGCCGGGAATCGGCGTCGGTGAACGGAACTGTGGAGTCTTCGAGGGTCATCGATCTTTGTTCAGGTAGCGCGAAGCGCCGCGGAAGAACTGGAGAAAGCCGGCGGCGGCCCCGAGGATGACGCCGACAATCGCGATCCACTGCTGGTGAAAGTGGCCGTCGAGCCAGGCGCCGGCGAGCCAGCCGATGAGACATCCGGCAGGCAGCGCGATCGCAAGCTGGATCATGGATTCAGCCTTGACGTAGTTCTTGACGAGGTTGCGCTTTTCGTCGTTGGGCGTGTCGGGCATCGCTCGACTATTGTAGCTGCGAAGGCGCGCGAGGCACGAAGAATGACGGCGCGGGGCCGCATCACCGCTATACTGACTTGAACCCTCAGGGGCTGATGCCCCTTCATGGTTGGACCCGTTACGGCACGGCTGAAGCCGTGCCCTTAAGCAATACCTTTGCTGGCGGTTCGTCGAACGGTGCCCTTTTGGAGCACCGCTTTCTCGATTCGCATCCTGGAGCAGATGTGCACGAATCGCAGTTTGAAGAACGGCTGTACAACGAGCGGCGCGAGAAGCTGAAGGAGATTGCCGCGCTGGGGCGCAAGGGCGGGATCGCGAGCGATCTTGAGGCGACGTATCCGAACAGCTATGAGGCGACGCGGACAATCCCCGAGCTGCGGGCAGAGTTTGACTCCGTCACGCCAGAGCAGTTCGAGGCAGAGCTGGCCGCGGGGACGAAGCATGAGGTGTCGATTGCCGGGCGCGTGATGGCGCATCGGCTGCAAGGTAAGGCCGGATGTGCCCAGTTGCAGCAGAACGGCGTGAGGCTGCAGATCTACGTGCGCAAGGATGATGTGGGTGAGGATGCGTTTGCGCTCTACAAGCTGCTCGACCTGGGTGACCACATCGGCGTGCGCGGCTGGATGATGCGTACGCGAACCGGAGAGTTGACGGTGCATGCGGCAGCGATTCATCTTGCGGGACATGAGGGAAAACCTCCGATTACGTTTCTTGCGAAAGCGATGCTGGCGCTTCCAGACAAGTTCCACGGGCTCGAAGACACGGAGCTGCGTTACCGGCAGCGGTATCTCGATCTGTTCGTGAACCCGGAGGTGCGCGACGTTTTTGTGAAGCGGGCGGCGGTGCTGCGCGCGATGCGGAAGTGGTTCGATGCGCGCGGGTATCTCGAAGTGGAGACGCCGATGATGCATACCATTGCCGGCGGCGCGGCGGCGAAGCCGTTCCTCACGCATCACAATGCGCTGGACATTGACCTGAAGCTGCGCATCGCGCCGGAGCTTTATCTCAAGCGGCTGGTGGTCGGTGGGATGGACCGCGTGTATGAGATCAACCGCAACTTCCGCAACGAAGGCATCAGCACGCAGCACAATCCTGAGTTCACCATGCTCGAGTTCTACCAGGCGTATGCGAACTACCACGACCTGATGACGCTGACCAAGGAACTGATCGCGTACGTCGCGATGGAGGTGAACGGGACGACGAAGACGACGTTCAACAACATCGAGATCGACCTCGCGCCGGAGAAGTGGCAGCAGTTGAGTATGCGAGAGGCAATTATCAAATGGTGGCCACAGCCGAGTTCCACTAATCCCGTTCCTACTGCCGAAGAATTCAGCATTCCCGATCGGCCTAACACCTGGATCGCTCGTCTCAGATCGCTTGGATACAAAATCGACGCGAAGACTTCCAAGCCGTCCGACCCTCCAGGGAAGACGATTGCGACAGTCTTCGAAGTTGTGGCCGAGCAATATCTTCAGCAGCCGACGATCATCTATGACTTCCCGCTTGCGGTGTCGCCGCTGTCGAAGGTTAAGCCGGATGAGCCGGAGTGGGTGGAGCGGTTCGAGTTCTACATCGGCGGGTTCGAGGTGGGCAACGCCTTCAGCGAGCTGAACGATCCGGTGGACCAGCGCGAGCGGTTTGAGGCGCAGTTGCGCGAGCGCGATCGCGGCGACGACGAGGCGCACGCGATGGATGAGGACTACGTGCGCGCGCTGGGCTACGGCCTGCCGCCGACGGGCGGCGAGGGCATCGGCATTGACCGGCTGACCATGGTGCTGACCGGCGCGAAGTCGATCCGCGATGTGATCCTTTTCCCGCTGATGCGGCCGCGGGAGACGGGCGCATCAGAGTAAAGCGATGAATCTCGAGCTATAAGCTGGATAGCTTCTAAGCTGATAGCTTGATGCGCCGGATCTCACGATGAACGGCTTTGCGGCGCACCGCTTCCAAAGTTTTACTTGCCCACCCGTCCGCGAAAAGCGGCTACGGATGGGGCACCCGAACATTTGGCACTGAATTCGAATGCCTAAAGTGGGGCACCGAGCGTGCCGAGGAAGGTAGATGGCAGTGCTTTCTTAATTTGCTATCTTGGCGCGTAAACTATCTAAAATGTGCTGGTTGCACCACTTGAGGCTCTGCAAAATATAGATTCCAGACGAGTTACGCACAAAATTTCTGGATTCAGCAACTTGCGCAGCAACCGAAGAAGTTAAAACAAAAAACCGGCTGATGCCGGAGTTTGCTGTCTTGTTCCGCTGTTTCTATTATAGCCGGCGGCGTGAAACTGTTATGCCAACTTTTCCGAATTTCTATCTCGCATAGAACGTACGAGATGCGGGAAAAAGGGATGATCGCAGGACTTGACAATACTTTTGCCAGCTCGCGCCACTACTGTTTTGCGGGATGTTTCGCGAGATAGGCCTGTTGGGCAGCGACGAGCTCGGCGTTGTGGGCCTTCATGGTGGCCTGGAAGACCTGATTAACTTTGGTTCGTATCAGGACGTCTTGCTGATCGTCCAACTGCCGCCATATGTCGCCGCCCAGGCTTCGATTAGCGTGGTCATCGAAGGAATGGTAGCGCGCGAGTTCATCGGGAGTCAGTTCCGTCATACGTTTCCGGAGCAGTGCGTCCAGGTTCGCGGCCTCATCCGCCTGCATTGCCCTGGCGTCAGCTGCAGAACCGCGAAGTCCCTGATTCATCGCGTCAAGCCGCGATTTGAGCGCCAGTTTCGCATATTGCTGACCCGTTGGACCTTCATACATCAGCTGCATCCCCTCGCCGTCCTGCTGGGAGAAATATCGCTGATACACAGGCAACACAACCCCGACGATATCGATGGCGGCGACATTGGCTTTGACATCTGCCCATACCGGGTCCGGAATCCACGCGGGAAGCGTTTTCCGCGTCTGGTCCAGCGATGCCTGGAGGAACGTCCGGTTGGCGTCCAACTGCATGGTTAGCTCCATCCATTTCTGCAACTGCTCTCTGGTGATGGGATGTTCGGGCGGAGTGATGGTTGAGGTGCCGGGTACGACTTCGCTGGCCGGCTGCGACGGTGCAGGACCCGGCTGCGCAGCAACAGGCGAAACGGAAATGCAGAGCACAAGCGCGGCGAAGATACAGCTCTTCATTGGAGAGATTCCTCGACTGGTTTGGATAATGCCAGCTTATCGTGCGGCGGCTTCTCTTCAAAAACAAAAAGGTGACCTGCACCTCGCGGTGCGAAGGATGGGCTAGCCGAGGATCAGCTGTGTGCGAAGGGCAAGCTGAGGCCTAGGCGCGTTCACTTGCCTGAGGCGCCGCGAATAAGCCTGACCGGATCCCATGCAGGTGCGATGGGAGCCTCGGGCGAAGCTGCGGCGGCAGCGATGGCTGCCGACGATGCGGAGCCTTCGGTGGCCGGCACTCTATATACGCGGGTGATGCGCTCATCGGGCGTGACAAACCCAGCTTGATAGGACGCCTGCAGAGCAGGTTCCAAAGGCGGCGGAGTTGTTTCGCTCGACGTGTCCGCTTGGGATGCGCTTCGCGGCGGCGCACCTCCCTGACCGAACACATAGAGGCCGGCGACAGCGAGGATGAGACCGACGATTCCTCCGCGGGCGGCGAGGATGTCGGCGTGGTGCAGCCAGAGGTCGAAGCCGGCCCATGCGAGGGTAAGAAGACTGCCAAGGAGAGCCCAGTTATTGCGGTAGGGACTGGGTTTTTTGGTGGTGAACCAGGCGGCGGCATAGATGCCGCCCTGCGCGAGGCAGAATACGACGAAGCCGAAATGGTGCAAGGTCGAGATGCCGTGAGCGGCATAATCCTGACGGGTAAGGTCGAGAAGCCCGAGGATGAGAAAGCCGATGGTTGCAAACAGGAACGACCTGCGAACTCTGCGGCGGAGGAGCTTCATGGTGCAGGAGTTTAGGTTGCGCCGCGAGGCGAGTCTATGACACGGACGGGGAGAAACCCTGTGCCTGGTCACGGCTATTGGGGCAGATTGTTGAGCGAGGGCGCGGGCGGATGAGGCGCGAGCGTTTCGGGCGTGGCACCGGAGTCGACACCATCGAGTGAGGCCTGGAACTGGATCAGCTTCTTCAGGGTGTCGTATGGGATGTTCATCAGCGAGAGCGGGCGTCCGTTGACGACGAGTGTTGGGGTTTCGTTGATGCCGGTGTCCTCGGCGAGCTTGATGTCTGCGTTCACCTTGGCGACGGTGGTGGGGCTGGCGGCACAGCTTGCAAGCTTATCGGGATCCAGCCCTGCGCGCTTGGCGGCGGCTTTCAGCAGCGTGTCGTCGGTCTGCGGCGTAAGGGCGTCCTGAGTTTCAAAGACGCCGGCGGCGAACTGGAAGAATGCTTCGTTCGATTGCTGCTGCGCGCAGGTGGCGAAGGCGGCTGCCTTGAACGCAGAGGGATGGATGTCGACCAGAGGAAAGAGCTGAAAGACCACATGAGCCTTGGGAAAGTCGTGGACGATCTGGTCCATGATGGGCTGGGCATCTTTGCAGTGCGGGCACTGCAGGTCGGCGAACTCCACCAGTTCGAAGTCCTTGGCGGGAGCGCCGCGCCATGCTCCGTTGGCGCGTTCACGAAGGGTGTCGCGCGTAGCGGCGAAGGGTTTGGCGCCGAAGTTGACGATCACCGAGCCTTCGCCGATGGCGTAGTTGCCGTCGGGCGTGACGAAGAAAGTGGCTGCCTGGACCTTGGCGTCCTTCTGGTTTTTCTCGGTGACGAAGACGACGACGCGCGTGATGCCGGGTGCCTGCGTGGGCTGGATTTCCATCACGCGGTAGACGCGGTTGGGGTCGTATCCCCAGACAGCGTGGAGGAAGGCGTTTACGGTATCGACGGTGGGAGAGGCCGCTGTAAAAAGCTTGGGATTTGCCGGAGGAAGCGGATCCGTGGGAGTGGGCAGTACGGGGCCGAGATCTGAAGTCCCTGACGATCCCGCGGGCCGCTGAGCCGGCTGCGGTGCAGGCGCAGCAGGAACAGGCTGCGAGACTGCGAATGGAGAGACGAGTATCGCGAGAGCAACAGCGGAGACAATGGGCGAGGCGATGTTCTTCAAGCGGGTTCCTTCAGGATGGTATCTGCACGTCCATTGTAGACGCCGTTCCGTTTAGAGTTCGACCTTGACGGCGATGGGAAAGCGGCGGCCGGTGCCGAAGGATTTGCGTGTGATCTTGAGGATGGGCGCGGCCTGCTGGCGTTTGTATTCGGCGCGTTCGACAAGCGAGAGCACACGTCCGATCAGGTCGAGTGAGATGGGGTGGAAGTGGCTTCCCTGCTCGGTTGGATGTTCGGCGGCTTCTTCTTTCGTAGCCGGCTTCCCGTTCACCGCGCGATTAGGAACGGACGATGAGTGCCGGACGGGGGGATGGGCGGTCAGCTCGGCAAGGATTTCTTCAGCGGAGCGGTAGCGTTCCACGTAGGCCTCAAGGATGGGGTCGAGAATATCGTAGGGCGGCAACGAATCGGTATCGAGCTGTCCGGGGCGAAGCTCGGCGGAGGGCGGCTTGGCGATGGTGTTTTCCGGGATGATCTCGCGATCGCGGTTGACGTGACGGGCGAGCGCATAGACGCGCGTCTTGAAAACATCGCCGATGACAGCGAGCGCGCCGACCATGTCTCCGTAGAGCGTGCAGTAGCCGGTGGACATCTCGCTCTTGTTGCCGGTAGTGAGGACGAGCGCGCCGAATTTGTTGGAGACGGCCATGAGCAGCGCACCGCGGATGCGCGGCTGAAGATTCTCTTCCGCCAGGCCGAAGGGCGTGCCGGCGAAGAGCGGCGCAAGCGCGGCCTGATATTGGGTGAAGATGCCATGAATGGCGATCTGTTCGAAGCGGATGCCCAGGTTCTCGGCGAGAGTGCGCGCGTCGTCGATGGATCCCGTTGAGGAGAATTCGCTTGGCATGCCGAGGCCGAGGACATTTTGATGGCCGAGCGCCTCGACTGCAATCGCCGCGACAAGAGCAGAGTCGATGCCTCCGGAAAGCGCCACGATTGCTTTGGAGAAGCCGCACTTGCGGACGTAGTCGCGCGTGCCGAGGACGAGTGCGGAGTAGACGGCATCGAGGTCGAGAGCGGGGTCGTACGGCACTTCGAGAACCGGCCTGGGCGCGGGAGATTTATCCACAGCGAAGGAAACGCTGCTGCGACCCGCGTGGGCCCGGTATTCCTCCGCAGCAGCAGCCAGGTCGAAGTGGACGAGATCCTCCTCGAAGGAGGCTGCGTGGGCAAGAACGCCGCCGGAGGGAGAAAGCACGAGCGACGATCCGTCGAAGACGAGCGAGTCATTGCCGCCGACCTGGTTGACCATGACCACGAATGCCCGATGGCTGCGAGCGATGGCGGCAAGCATCTGGCGGCGGAGGTCGCGCTTTCCAGCCGAATAGGGCGAGGCCGAGATGTTGAGGATGAGGCGCGGCTCGCGGGCGACAGGGTCTGGGAGCGTGGCCCACTGGCGCATCAACTCTTCGACGGGATCGATGGAGTAGAGCCGGTGGGGCCAGAAGCCTTTGTCGTTCCAGGCGTCCTCGCAGACGGTGATGGCGAGGGGGCAGTTGTTCAGAAGAGTAAGCGTCTGGCGCGCGGCAGGCTCGAAATAGCGCTGCTCGTCGAAGATGTCGTAGAAGGGCAGCAGCATTTTCTGCTGGGTGAAGGCGATTCGGCCGCCGCTGAGCAGCGCGGCGATGTTGCGGGCATGCTTGCCTGAGGGTTCCTCTTTTGAAGGCGCCGCCGGGAGCGCAGCGCCGACCAGCAGCGCCGGCCCGTCTGCGGTAGAGGCGGCCAGATCGTGGAGGGATTGTTCAGCGCGGGCGAGGAATGAAGATTTTTCGAGGAGATCGGCGGGGGGATATCCGCATATGCAGAGCTCGGGAAAAATGACGAGGTCGGCGGACCTGGCATCCGACTGGGCACGTGCGGCGAAGTCGCGAATCAGGCGCGTATTGCCGGCGAAGTCTCCGACTGTGGGATTGATCTGGGCGAGAGCAAGCTTCACACTTCCAGTTTACGAGGTTCAAGGTCCGCGGTTCGAGAAGGGTGCGAGATGCGAGGACTGAGTGGAGCGATGCCCCTTGCGGCGGGGTGAACTTGAACCATCAATCTTGAACCTGGTCTACGTGCCGGTGCCGGAGAAGACGACGCCGACGGTGCGGGCGAGGATCTTTAGGTCGAGCCAGAGGGTCCAGTTCTCGACGTAAGCGGTATCGAGCGAGATATAGCTGTCGAAGGAAGGGTCCTGGCGCGCCTCAACCTGCCAGAGGCCAGTCATTCCAGGCAGGACGTCGAGACGGCGGAGGTGCGCGATGTCATACTGCTCGACCTCACTGGCCAACGGGGGGCGCGGGCCAACGAGGCTCATGTCGCCGCGAAGAACGTTGAGCAGCTGCGGCAGTTCATCAAGGGAATACTTGCGCAAAATGCGGCCGACGCGGGTGATGCGTGGATCATTGCTAATCTTGAAGAGGATGCCGGAGCGTTCGTTTTTATGTTCAAGGTCTTTTTTAAGTTTGTCCGCATCCACGCACATAGTACGGAACTTAAAGCAGTCGAACGAACGGCCTTTGCGGCCGGTGCGTTGCGCGCGATACAGAATGGGTCCCTTGGAATCGAGCTTGATGGCGACGGCGATGGCAAGGAGGATCGGCCAGCCGAGGAGGATCGCCAGTGAAGCGCCAGCGATGTCAATGGCCCGCTTGAGGAGAAAAGCGCCGATGGCCAGGTCGCGGCGATGCAGCGGGATGGTTGGGAACTGACCGATGTATTCGACCGGGGCATTCCAGGCGAGGCCGTCGTAGAGATCCGGCACAACGCGGACATCGATGCCCATGGCGCGGGCTTCTTCGACCAGTGCAATGACGAGCTTCTTTTCCGCGGGAACCGAGAAGAAGATTTCATCAACAAAGAGGGAGCGGGCAAGCTGCAGGCAGTTGCGCACGTCACCGATGATGTCCACATCCCCGGATTCGGCCTCGCGTTCCGACAGCGCGACGAAGCCCTTGAAGCGAAAGCCGAGGTGGCGAAGGGACTCGAGGTGGTTGCGCAGTGCGTGCGCCACGCGACCGGCGCCCACGATGAGCACGTTGCGTGTCTCCAGGCCTTCGCGGTACCGCTTGTAGACCATTCGCCGCCAGAGTGCGCGGCGAACGCAGAGCAGCGCGGTGGAGAACATGACGAGCAGCACCATTGCCACGCGCGAGACTTCGGAGGCGCCGCCGGCAAGGTACAGCGTGCCGCACAGGAGCAGACCTGCGGTAAGGCCGGCCTGGACGGTCAGCCGCTGTTCATTGAGTCCGTTACGGCTCAGAATGGAGCCGTAGAGACCGTAGGAACGGTTCAGCGCAACCAGCAGGAAGCCATACCATGCGATGTAGGCGTAGGTAATTGGCGCGGCGGGATGATGCAGAAAGACCGAGAGCGATACCGGCGAATCCCCCACATCCGCGCGGAAGCGCAAAGCGATGATGGCCGCCATGGCAACAGTGAGCAGATCTGCGGTGGCCCAGAAGAGGCTGCTGACGGAAGGCCGGTAGAAGAAACCGGTGCGACGGGTCCCCGCACCCGCGGGGCGAGGACGGGCCCGGCCCGAGACGACTACTTGTTCGAGATAGTCGGGCGTCGCCATTGCGAGCGGTCGCTACTCCCGGCGCAACTCAATGCGCCAACTAGACTGTCCAGCCATCGCCACGTTTACAACCAACTCGGGCGAACGACTCATGATGCGCGTTGGAGCGACCGCTGCCGCATGCCGGCAGTAACTTGCATGTCAATAGCGGGATCCAACCGCGCGATCCTTATCTGGGTCCCCGGAAGAAAAGGCAAAGCGATCCAAAGTCACGCAGAACACTGCAAAACTCTTGATTTCTTGAGGATACCGGAAATAAAAAGGGCTGGCAAACCCCGCACTGTGGATCGCATCGGCAGGGATATCCATAGGGACGCCGGCGCAGGGCAAGCCGCGGCGCCTGGGGCAAACCGGCCGCCACTCAAAGAAAACATCGATCGGCTGACAGTTATTTAGACAGGGAGAACGAGGGCATCGAGCGTGAGGAATTCGCGTAGAACGGGGTCGTCGGAGGCATCCATCTCTTCGACGGTGCCGAAGAAGCGGGCTTCGCCCTGGTGCAGGAATACGATCTTGTCCGCGAGCTTTCGCGCGAAGCGCATGTCATGCGTGACGACAATGCTGGTGAGGTGAAGCTGCGTTTTAAGCAGAGCAATGAGACCGCCGAGAAGATGGCCCATCAGTGGATCGACCATGGTTGTGGGTTCGTCATAGAGAATGGCTTCGGGCTGGGAAGCGAGAGCGCGCGCGATGGCGACAGAACGCTTCATGCCGGTGGAGAGTTCGGAGGGCAGAACTTCCTCCATGCCGTGAACTCCAACCATATCCAGCATGCCGCGCACGATGCGCTGGATCTGGTCTTCCTCGAGATCGTGGCGCTCGCGCAATGGAAAGGCGACGTTCTCGCCAACGGTGATGGAGTCGAACAGTGCTCCGTTCTGAAAGACCATGGTGACCTTGCGGCGCACGGCCTGGAGTTGCTTTTCGGTAAAGCCGCAGATGTCTTCGCCGGCGACAAGGACGCGGCCGGAGTCGGCCTTGAGGAAACCCATCAGGATTTGCAGCGAGACGGACTTGCCGACGCCGGAGCGGCCGAGGATGCAGAGCGTCTCACCCGGCGGGACGAAGAAGCTGACGTTCTTGAGCACATTGAGGTCGCCAAAGGATTTGGAGACGTTCTCGAAGGCGATGTAGGCGGGCGCCGGCTCGGTCTGGGCCTCCGCGGATCGGGGCGGCCCCGTCGCGGCGGTTGGTTCTACCTCCGATTCCGCCGCCTCGACGACCGCTTCATTGGCGGCTTCGTTCTGTTCAGCGGCCTCGGCAAGGAATTCCTGGACGGATTCCTTGGTCTCCGGCGGAAGTTCGGCGACGAGCTCCTCGGCCGGAGCCTCGGCAGGCTCAGGCGGAGGAGTACCGTTGTGGTTTTGAGGCGCGTCGGCCATGGTGTGTCTTTATGATGCACGAGTGGAGCGCAGGCTGCGCAGCGATGGGCGGATCAGGTATCGAGTGCGGAGGCGCGGGACTGGGCCAGGGCGAGATCTTCTCTGGTGTTGACGTTCAGGAACCAGAGCGGCTGGGCGGCAACTTGCGGTTTCGTAAGCTGCCGCCAGGACTCTGTTGCTCGAGCAGTTGTGGGCAATTGGAGGTCGGGCGGTGACTGGCAGATGAAGCGATAGCGACCCTCCCCGCCTGCCTCTTCAAAGATGGAGAGGAGCGCGAAGTCCTCCCGTGCGATCGCGCTTGAAATCAGCGGAGCGATGGCGCGATGAATGAGGCAGAGGCCGGGCTGCGGTCTGCCGCCTGCGGTGAAAATGCGAATGCCCGGACGCCCGCTGCGCAGCGATGAACCATCCAGGGCATCTGCGATCCAATGCCATAACAAGGCCGTGGGTAGCAACGGCATATCAACGGGGAAGAAAAGATTCCAATCGTGTGAGGTGCCGGAGAGAGCGGCTTCGATGCCGCCGATCGGACCGCATTGGGGATGAAGATCGGGGACGATGGGAGCGAAGCCGGCGAGGGCTGAATCGCTGGACAGAATGCTCACGTCAGCACAGACGCGGCGCAGTTTGGTGACGGCATGGTCGATCAGCGGCCTGCCGGCGAGCGAGATGAGCGCCTTGTCACGGCCCATGCGCGAACTGCGGCCTCCGGCGAGAACATATCCGGAAATGGGGAATGTGGTGGGCATCGCGGGATTGCAGGCGGATTCAGGTGAGATCGCGCGCAATGCTTTTATGCTACGCGGCAGCGAGCGTATACTTGCGCGGTTATCCGGCCAGGCAATTCCCTGCCCTCCCCGGCGGTGCGCATCACCTTTGAAAGCTAAGGAGATCGTATGGGAAAGATCAACTGGGGCCGCGTACTGTTGGGCGGTATCGTCGCGGGCATTGTTTACTGCATTCTGGACTACCTGGTGAATGGCCTGTGGCTGGGGCCTCGCTGGAACAACGACATGGCAAACCTGGGCCGTGCCGCTCTCAACGGACATCAGATTGTCAGCTTCGATATCGTCAACATCATCGGCGGCATTGCGTTTGTTTGGCTATACGCCGCCATCCGTCCACGCTATGGCGCCGGTCCGGGCACAGCCATACATGCCGCCGTCTGGTTCTGGATCATCTGCGCGGTGATTCCGAACGTCGGCTTCATGTGGATTGCGCACCTCTTCTCGCACCATCTGATGGTCTACACTACGGCGGCCGCGCTGGGGGAGACGATCATCGCTGGATTGGTGGGGGCCTCGCTTTATAAAGAGTCGTGAGGCGCCAGTTCGTGATGTGTCGCAGGCAAGTACAAAGCCCCGGAGCGATCCGGGGCTTTGCTTTCGGGTGAACGAGGCCGGCTATCTGATCTGAAACCGCTTCTCGAACTTCGACACGACACCATGCGCGATGATGGGCCACGGCAGGTCATGGCCGGTCGGGTCGGCTGAATAGGTCTCCGCCCACAACAGATGGGCGGCGCGGCCCTCCGGCGTCGTGGAGTAAACGCGGAGGGTGCCCAGGTCTCGCAGCGACGAGATCTCCTCCACTTGCCCGGCCTGGTCGATGGGCATCAGCAGAAAAACGAGGTCCGCCGGCGAGCCATAAGGAACAACGGTCTTATGCAGCTTGTTCTCGACCAGGTCTTTGAGCGTATTCCGTGCGATGCCATCCGAATTGTGGGTCTCGAAACTGACCGTCGTCGCCGCGGACAAAGCCTTCTGAAAAGAGGCCGCGTCGCAGGTGTAGACGTGGTTCTTCAGCGTGCAGGCGCCGAGGTCTCCGATGCTGTTGGGATCCTGAGCGCGAGCCGGAGATGGATCGGCGGTGATGGAAGCCACTGCCAGTGCGACCACCAGAAAGACTCCGGCAAGCCCTGTTCGCGAATTGCCTGCTCTGCGATACGAGTTCATAGACATAAACGGGATTCTACTCGCGGTTACCGGGCAGCACCTGGGATGAGGCATGGAGCTTTGCGTGAGGCGCGGAGATCTTTACGTGCACGAGGTCGCGACCATGGCCTGAGGGCGCGAGAAATCCCGCGACATAGGTCTCCGCGAGCGATTGCTGGAATTGCTTCAAAAAAGGCGCGAGTGATACGGGATTGCCGATTCCCTCCCAATAGTTGACCCCGCCGGTGGCTTCGGTGAGCTGCGCGAGATAACTCTGCCCGCTGTTGTCGGCGGATGCTCCGCGCATGCCGGCGTCGCCGAAGTAGATGGCATAGACGGAGACTCCCGCTCGCTGCGCGTCGGAGATGGCGACTTTGACATACGGGCTGTCCTGGTTGAGGACGCTGGTGCTGCCATTGTATGGATCGACGCCGTTCGTGAGCATCAGCACGATGCGGGCCTTCTGCTGCTGCGCGCCTGTACCGGGCGCTTCAGACTTTGTTCCCGGCCAATGCTTCACGAAATCGGAGAGGCAGAGATAGGGGCTGGCGCTGGCTCCGGGCAGACCCTGCGGAAGATGAATGGAGGCGGCCGCCTGCGCATGATCGGTGGTGAACTCCTGCTCGGCCGCGACGTGGCCAAACTGCATGAAGCCGATCATCACTTCTACGCCGGAGGGGAGGTTGCCGACGAAGGATTTGAGGTTGTCGATCTCGCGTCCGATGCTTTCGCGCAGGCCGTCGTCGATGAGCAGCGCAACCTGGGCGTGGTTCGGAGCGAGCGCTTCCCATGAGGTCAGCGGCTCCTTGCGGCCATTGACTTCGATGGTGAGCGCGGAGGCATCGGCCGGCGGTGAAGACTTCGGGTCGACGCTGACCAGCATCTGCGTGGGCTGCGGACCTTCCTGAGCCAGCAATGGCCCGGCCATCGAGAAGGATACAGCGAGGAGAGCGGCAGCGAAGGATCGCGTCATAGCTGTCTGTTAGACGCGCAATGCGGCCTACCCGATTCGGCAGGCAGGCCGCATTTGGGTGTCGGAGAGAGAGGGGGTCTCTGTGACACTCCGGGCTAGTCGCCGCCCAACCGCACCTTCAGCCCTGCTCTTACGGTGAATGGAAGCGCCGGATAGCCGATGGGCCCAATGTGCTGTTGACTGAGGAGATTGTCGAGTTCCGTGAAGGCAGTGACGCGGTGATGGATGGCGTACATCACGTTGGCATCGAGCTTGGCATAGCCGAAATCGAGATTGCGATTCGGGAGGACCAGCGAGTTGTAGAGGCTGGTGTCGAAGCCGTCGAGGAAGGTGGAGTCGTCGGAACGGCTGGCCAGAGCGCCCCGCAGTGCGGCGGTCAACTTGTTGCCGGAGTACTCCGCCGCGAAGAAGCCGGTGTGCGGCGGACGGCGGAAGGGGCGCGCGCCGACCAGCGGGCCTTCCGCGCCGATGGGAATGTTCGGGAAGTTGGGATTGTTGTTGGAGAGGCCGCCGTTGTAGGCGTCGCTGCTAAACGATTGCGTGACCACCGCATCCAGGTATGTGTAGCCGCCGCGGACGGTAAAGCGGTCCCATGGCCGAAAGTCAATTTCTGCCTCAGTGCCCTGCGCACGATATGCCATCGAGTTCAGATAGGGCGCGAAGACATTGCGCGCAACGGCGGGCGAGAAGTTGAATATCTGCACCAACGCGCCCGAATCCACGCCTTCGAGCTGGTGAGTGAAGGAGTTATGGAAGTAGCCGGCTTTGAGGATGAGTTTCTCGCCGCGGATGTGCTGCTCAATGCCGCCGTCGTAGGTGCGGGACTTCTCAGGTCCGGCCGGAGCTACGTGGTACTTCGCAATGTCGGCCGTATCTCCAGCGCCGAGGAGCTGCGAATAGAGGCTGAACTCTTCGATGGCCAACGTCGGCTCCTGCACGCCGGTCGCGGCGTTGAAGCGCAGCAACGTACCGTGGAACCATCCTGCTTCCGGGCGCACCGGCGCGTAGGAGATGCCGATGCGCGGCGTTCCGGTGATGCCGTAGAGATGGTTCTTCTCGATCCCGCCTCCCACGGAGTAGAAGACGCGGCTCGCGATCTGGCCCTGGAACTCGAGCGACAGGTCGTAATTGGTGCGCTGTACCCTCTCGTCCTGAAAGGCGGAGGTGAAACGCCCGCGCTCATTCCGATAGCGGAAGCCAAGGCGAGCGGTAAGCCAGCGGGCGAAGCTGTAGTCGCTCTGGTAGTCGAGCTGGTCGCGGTTGTTGACCTGCCGGTCCGTGGGGATGAAGAAGGATGCCTGCCCGGTCGCTGTATAGCCATTCGCTCCGCGGATGGTCACGACGTTGCCGAAGTACTCCGTAAAACAATCAGCGCCGGGCCCATTGCAGGGCACGCTGCCGAAGTTGAAGGTGATGGGCGTGCCTACGTTCTGAAATTGCTCCGCCTGCTCGTGTTTGCGGGCGATGCCATAGCGGACCATGTTGTGCCAGCCACCCGCAGTGCGCGTATCGAGCGTGGCGCCAGAGTAGAGGTCCTGGTCGGCCTGCTTGCCGCTGGCGGAGATGCCGTAGAAATCGTGGGCTCCAGGCAGCCCAGTGGCCGAGTCTGCGTTGCGGATGGTGAAGCGCAGCGACGTGTTGCCGGTGAGTGCCAGTCCAATGTTCGCGGCGGCGGTGCCCGAGTGGTATTCGTCGCGCGGCAGAGCGTTGGAGGTATTGAAGCGCGAGTAGGCGGTGTAGTAATCGATGCGCCTCTGCGCGCCGCTGAGTGCAACTTCATTCCGATAGCTATGGAAGTTGCCGGCATCGCCGGAATAGTCGATGACGGGGCGCGTCGATGTGCCGCGCGGGGTTTCCAGATTCACGACGGAGGCGCCTGCATCGGTGCCGTAGAGGGCCGAGTTGGGGCCCCGGTAAATCTCAAGACCGGCCAGGCCGGTGGTGGAGACGGTGCCGAAGTCGAATGTGCCGCCCACGTCAACCGCAGGGATGCCGTCGATCACAACTTCGTTCGCTGTCGAATTGCCGCCGCGCACGAAGAGCGACGTCACTCCGCCGGACTGGCCCTGCTGGGCAACAAACACGCCGGGAGATTGCCGCATCGCTTCGGGAATATCCGCCAATGTTGCCAGATCGCCTTGGGGGATCTGTGTGACCGCGGAACTGGTCTGCTCCAGCGGTGTCGGAATACCGGTGGCCGTGACCGTGACATTCTGTTGCACGCTGTAGGACTCAAGCACGACGTTCTGCGCGACCTGGTCCGTCGCGCTGCCGAAGAACTCCCGGCCGATGCCGGGCAGAAAACCAGGTGATGATGTGAGCAGGGTAAAGCGGCCGGATTGCGTGGAACGGACTTCATACGAGCCGTCAGCATTTGCAACGCCGCTGGCTACGGCGCTTTTGCCCTGGATCAGTTGGACCCGCGCGCCGGGGACGGGTTTGCCGAGTGCATCGGTAACAATGCCGCGCACGACAACTGCGTGCGCAGGCAGCGCGATCAGAGCAAAAGTTGTGGTCAGGAAGGCGGCGAGCGTCAAGAAAGACGCACGCGAAGACAGGACGGCCTTGCGGCCGGTTCGAGCAGACATGTCAGAGAACTCCTACGCTCCCCCCTCGGGCGCGTGGCTGGTTCGCAGCAGAACCGGTCTCCTGACTTGCGCGATTCATGCGTGCCTTATTGGAACTTCCCTTCCCGAAGCTTTGCCGGCTTCAGTGGGAGGTTCGCGGCTGGCATTCACGGCTGGCGCCGTGCGCGCTCACAGTTGCGGGGCAGTGGCGGAATTTCACCGCGCTTCCCGAACATTCCATTGCGGGATGTTGTGGTGGAACAGCCGCGCGGACAACTCGCGGCCGCAGGAACTCAGGGTGAAGTCTTAGTTCTAAGGCATCCACGGCGCGAAGTCAAAACTGCGCACCGCGTTGCACGTCAACCGGCCAGGAAACATCATCACGGAATCAACAGCACCTTTCCGGTCGTCTTGCGCGCTTCGAGATCGCGATGCGCCTGCGCGGCATCCGCCAACGCATAGTCGTGCTCGGTGCGCAGCTTCAGGCTGCCATCGGCGACCCAGCGCAGGACATCGCCTGCACGCATCTCCAGTTCTGCGCGCGTGCGCGTGTAGTCCTTGAGGCTGGGACGCGTAATGAAGAGCGAGCCCAGTGTAGAGAGCTGAATAAGGTCGAACGGCGGCACCGCTCCACTCGATCCCCCATACAGAACCAGCATGCCGCGCGGGCGAAGACATTTCAGACTGCCATCGAACGTGGTTTTACCAACGGAATCATAGACCACGGGCACGCCTTCCCCATTGGTCAGCGCGCGCGTTCGATCCACGAAATCTTCCTTCGTGTAGAGGATGACCTCGTCTGCGCCTGCTCCGCGAGCGAGCGCCGCCTTTTCCCCTGTCGATACGGTGGTCAGCACACGTGCTCCAGCACGCTTCGCCATCTGGATCAGCAGCAGGCCGACTCCGCCCGCGCCGGCATGAATGAGCACGGTCTCGCCTCGCCGGATCGTATGAGCTGAGTGCGAGAGGTAGTGCGCCGTCATCCCCTGCAGCATCGAGGCGGCGGCTTGGCGCGCCGTTACGCCCTGGGGGATCGCGATCAGCTGCGAGGAGGGAACCAGTGCGTATTCCGTATATGCCCCCAGAACGCCGGTCCATGCCACGCGATCGCCCGCTTTGAATGTGGTGACATCCGGCGCAACGGCTTCCACAATGCCGGCGCCCTCCTGCCCGGCGATGAACGGCAGCTTCGCGGGATAACGGCCCTCGCGCAGATAGGTGTCAATGAAGTTGACGCCGATGGCCTCCAGCCGCACCAGAGCCTGGCCGGCGCCGGGTTCCGGCTTTGGGAGCTCGCGCAATTCCAGCACCTCTGGACCGCCTGTCTTCTGAATCTGAATCGCCCGCATCTTCCCTCCGAGTGCTTTGTCTGACTTCGATGCTACAGCGCGCGCGGCCGGACGAACGTCTGGTGCGCCCGGCGCCGCAATCTGCGACAATACTTGCTGCAATGCAGCCCGACAATCTTCTTTCGCTCAAGGACGACATGGTGGCCTTCATCGCCGGCCATGGCATGCGCCGCTTCAATGGTTATGTGGCCGAGGAAGTCCCGACCGTCGTCTTCGAGGACACCGACCCCGATTCCTGGAAAGATTTCGTCGAACACGCGAAGGCCGCAGGCGCCAGCTTTATCACCATGAGCGAGGTGACGCTGGAAAAGGCAGACGTCGCCATCCTGCTGGAGCAACTGCGCGACCAGAACTATCCCGACGCCGACGCACCGGAGATAGACGATGCCGAGTATCTCGTCAATCATGTCGGCAAGCTCGGATATATTCAGCTTGGTTTTGCAAACCAGGGCGTAATGTTCCTGTTCGAGACCTCGACGGAGTGGTACGAGCGCTTCCAGGAACTGATCGAGGCAGTGACAGACCTGGGTGGAATCGTCGTCGACGACGATGACGACTAGGGCAAAAGACCGCGGCACGCATCGATGAATCCAACCGGCATATGGCAACTGCGAAGTGCGGACGGTGACGCTGCGCGTACACTCGCAAGCGCGCTGGGCTGCCCGGAAGCGGTTGCGCACATCCTCGCCGCGCGTGGAATGAAAGATGCCGCTGAAGCGGAAGCTTTCCTGAATCCCTCGCTCAGCTCTTATCTAAACGATCCCGCAGCCGATCCCAAACAGCTGATTGGGATGGCGCAGGCGGTCGATCGCATCTTCGCCGCGCTGCGCAGGTCTGAACCCATCCTCATCTATGGCGACTATGACGTGGATGGCACTACGGCTACAGTGCTGCTGAAGACGACGCTCGAGCGGATCGCGTTGGCGCTCGACGCAAATCGGCCCGCAATTGTCCGCTACCATGTTCCGCACCGCATACGCGAGGGATACGGGATGCAGGCTTCGGTCCTGGCAAATGCGGCGGCGGATGGAATCCGGCTGGTTATTTCAGTGGATACAGGAATCCGCGCAGTGCAGGAGGCGAAGGAGGCACGCGCGCTTGGACTCGACCTGATCGTCACGGACCATCATCTTCCTGACGGTGTGGTGGAATTGCCGGAATGCACCGCGGTCATCAATCCAACGCAGCCCGGGTGCCCCTATCGGTGCAAGCAACTCTGCGGGGCCGCGGTGGTGTTCAAACTGGCGCAGGCCCTGCTTGGGGCCGCGGCCCTGCTGACGGACAATCCGGATGCTTTTCGCGCCCGCACCCGAGACAAAATCATCCCTTCTTTCCTCAAAATGGCCGCGATCGCAACCATTGCCGACGCCGTGCCGCTGGTGGGCGAGAACCGGACGATTGCGGCGCTGGGGCTTGCGGCGCTTGCGATGCCGGTGCAGCCTGGTCTGCGGCACCTGATGCACCTTGCGCGGCTGCCGCTGGACCGCGCCCCAAGCGCAACGGAAGTGGCGTTTCGCATTGCCCCGCGCATCAACGCAGCCGGCCGCATGGACGTGGCTTCCGATGTCGTGGAGTTGTTTCTCACACGCGACACTCCCCGGGCACGCGAACTGGCGGAAAAGCTTGACCGCCTGAACCAGGAGCGGCGCGACTCCGAAACCACAGCGCTGGACGGAATCGACCGGCAACTCGCTGCGCGGATTGACGCGAGCGGATCGTACCCAGCGGACTGCATTATCCTCGATAACGCGGAGTGGCATCGCGGCGTGATCGGCATTCTCGCCTCGCGCGTGGTGGACCGCACCGGCAGACCCGCACTTGTGATTGCGTGCGAGAACGGCACCGCATACGGCTCCGGCAGGTCGATTCCAGGGTTTCACCTGCTCGATGCAATTGTCGCGGTGGATTCTGTCGACTCCGAGGCTCCGTTATTCCATCGCTTTGGGGGTCACGCGCATGCGGTCGGCTTCTCGCTGGGGACAGACCGGCTGCCGGTGCTGCGCGAGCGCATGTCCACGCACTGCGCGACGCATCTGACCGCCGAGGCATTGGTCCCGCGCATCCACTGCGACGCAGAGGTTGGGTTCGCGGAACTGACGCGCGAGCTGTTCGAGTGGACTGGCCGGCTGGCGCCTTTCGGGCTGGGAAATCCGGAGCCGGTATTCCACACCTCAGGTGCAATGGTCGCCGGTCCGGCGCGGTTGATCCAGGAAAAACACGTCTGTCTTCCATTGCGGCAGAAGGATTCGCCTGCAATCCCGGCGCTGGGCTGGAGCCGCAACTCCCTTCATTGGCCGACTGTCTGTTCCGAGCTTGCCGTGGGCGCGCCAGTCGATGTCCTCTACAAGCTGCGGCACAACAGTGGCCCATATGCCGGCGCCGCGTTGAACGGGCTCGAACTGGAGCTCATCAGCCTGCGTCCGGCGATGGGGCCGCCGGCGTAATTCCCCAGATACCGGCGGCGGAGACAATTTTCTGGGTCGTTTTGCCGCGCAGCGTGTCTTATATACTGGCACGTAACCTCATGGCATCCAACAATAAACAGGGTCGTTCCACGCCGGTCGCCATCTGGGGAACAGCCGCCATCATCGTCCTGCTGGCGGTTTACGCGCTCCATTCCCTCACTCGCGAGCGCGTTTCGGTCCACACCGCCACCGTGACATATAAGGACCTGACCAGATTTGCCACTGCCAATGGCAAGGTCGACCCGATCGAGGACTTCCAGCCGCGTCCGGCGGCCCCGGCGGAAGTGGAGGCGGTTTACGTTGACCCGATGCAGCATGTCCATAAAGGCCAGTTGCTGTTGAGGCTGGATGATGCGGCCGCGAAGGCGACGCTGGCCCATGCGGATGCATCGCTGGATACTGCCAGACTCGCCGCGGCCAACGCATCACGCGGAGGCTCGGCCGAGGACCGCGCGACCATCAATGCGGACCTGAAGCGCGCCAATATGCAGCTTGAACAAGATTCGGCGGCCCTGATGCAGACACAAAAACTTGAAAGCCAGGGCGCCGCGTCCCAGGCCGAGGTGACGGCCGTGCAGCACCGCATCCAGATGGACGAGGCGAACCTGCAGGCGCTGCATTCGCGCGCTTCGGAGCGGTACACGCCGGAAGACGTGCAGAACGCGGACGCGCAGGTGGCGGACGCTCGCGCCTCCGTTGCCGCAGCACAAAGCGCATTGTCCAATGCACAGATCCGGTCGCCAATCGACGGTACGGTTTACTACCTTCCGGTCGGAGACCATGATTATGTAAGCCCGGATGACCAACTCATCGGCGTGGCGGACCTGAAGCATATGCGGGTTACGGCCTACTTCGACGAACCGGATATCGGTGTTTTGGCCGTCGGGCAGCCTGTCGAAATCACATGGGAGGCGAAGCCCGGGAAATGGTACGGCCACATTTCGCGGGTCCCCACTACAGTCATCGCCTACCTCAACCGTTTCGTCGGCGAGGCCGTGATTGACGTAGACAACTCCGACGGCACGCTGATGCCGCACGCAAACGTCAACCTGAAGGTCACGCTGCAGCAGCATCCGCATGTACTCTCCGTGCCGCGCGGGGCACTGAAGTTCGACCGCAGCGGACAGTCGTATGTCTTTCGCATCCAGAATGGCAAGCTGGTGCGCACCAATGTCAGCGTCGGTCTCGTCAATCTCAATGATGTGGAAATCGACTCCGGCCTGTCCGAGGGTGACGTGGTCGCTACCAATGCGACCAGCAACGTCGAGCTGACGGACGGCGAGTCTGTTACCGAAGTATCGGGTCCTTGATTGCGCATGAACGTACCGTCCTCCCCCATGGCTGCAAGACCGCGCATCTCTCTGCACTCTATGCGCCTATTCCGGTTTGGCTCGCGCATTGCGATGGCGATCGTGGCGGCGGCACTGTGTGGAGCTGCCGTGCGTGGCGAGTCTGCGCCGGCGGATGCTATCCACGCTGCCGCCTGGCACGCGCTGATGGAGGGCCGCGTCCAGGACGCGGAGACGGCACTGCGACAAATGATCGCTTCAAATCCTTCTGACGCTTACGCGCATCAATTGCTCTGCCGGACCTTCTACTCCCAGGAAATGTACGATGCGGCAGTCGCGGAGTGCCAGGCGGCGGCAGGGTCCGCGACGGCAAGCCGCGAAGAAGCCAGCGACACTCAGCTATGGCTGGGCCGAGCCTATGGCATGAAGGCACAACGCGCCGGACCGATTGCCGGCTTCAAACTGGCGCGGAAGGTGCAGGCCAGCTTTGCGCAAGCGGTCGATCTGAATCCCAACAACGTTGCTGCGCTGAACGACCTGGGCGAGTACGATGTGGACGCGCCATTTATCGTCGGCGGCGGCCTGGACAAAGCACAACTCCTCGCCGACCGCATGATGCCGCGCTTCCCTGCCGCGGCGCATCGGCTATTGGCGCGCATGGCAAATTCCGAGAACGACCTGCCTTCGGCTGAGACCGAGTTCAAGCGAGCCATCGCCGTGGGCGGTGCGGCGGAAGCCTGGATCGATCTGGCGCAGTTTTACGAAGCACGAAAGAGACCTGACGATGCGGTGACGGCGGTGCGCTCCACTGTAGCCGCCGATCACAGCCATGGTCCGGCGCTGGTGGATGCCGCGAGTATTTTGATCGCGATCCATCGAGCGCCCGATCTCGCCGAACGTTGTCTGCGCGACTATCTCGCTTCCCGCACAAAAACCGACGCAGCGCCGGCCTTCAAGGCGCATCTTCAGTTAGGGCGGCTTCTAGCAGCGCGCGGCAACAGCGACGAGGCCGAACGCGAGGCAGACGCGGCGGCAGCACTTGCCCCCGGTTACTCCCGCAGCAAGCGGGCAGTCCAGCAGGGGATGTGATGAACGCAAACAGTACGATGGATTCGGGAGGCAACCGCATCTCAACCCGCATGTCTGCACCGACTCTAGACCGCAGGAACTACATGGCCAAGGCGGTACTCCGCGCCCCGCGAATCGTTTCGGTCATGGCACTCCCAGCTCTGATCGTGTTGGGATCAGGCTCCGCGCGGGCTCAGTTGTCCCTCTCCAGCGCGGTCGATCTCGCGTTGCGTTCCAACCCGCGTGTGCTGGGCGCGCGAGACGAAGTGCGGCGCGCCCGGGCGCAGCTTGCCGAATCCCACGATGTCTATGTTCCTTCCGCATCTTTCGGTTCGAACGTTGGACAGGCCTACGGGTATCTCCCTTATCCGCCCACGCTTTTCACTGGAAATGCCGGGTCGCTTGTATTCAGCGCCTCGCAGCATTACTACATCGAGTCTGCACGCGTCGGCCTCAAGGCCGCGGAGATGTCGCTGAGAGACATCGGGGAGACCGTTGCGCAGGACACTGCGCTCTCCTTCCTGACGCTGGCGCACAACCAGGAACGCGCAAAGGCGATCCACGAGCAGTTGGACGATGCAAACAAACTGGCGAGCATCTCACAGGCGCGGTTCGACGCCGGGCAGGACTCGCGGCTGGAGTTAACTCAGGCGAAGCTAACTGCCGCTCAGTTGAAGCTGGGCGCGCTGCGGGCCGACGACGAAGTGGACAATGAGCGCAACCATCTGGCACGGCTGATCGGCATGCCTGCCGCATCTCTGACCATCGACGGCGTGTTCCCGACGGCTGCGATTCCAAGTGACGCGCCGGAGAGACCTTACGCCAACGACGCGATCGCTGCGGCTTTTTTCACCGCGCAGGCCAAGGAGCAGCAGGCGAAAGGCGACTCCAGGGTGCGCTTCTGGCCGAACATCAATCTGGTGATCAACTACACACGTTACGCGACATTTACCGACTCCTTCAAGAACCTCGAAAAAATCTACAGAGATCCGAACAAACCCATGCAATCGCTGCTGACGGCCAATTCAGCTGCCTTCGGTATCCAGGTGAATCTTCCCTTTCTGGACAAGACCCGCACCGACAAAGCGCGCGAGACGGCCGCCGAAGCCGCTCACGCCATGCACGACGCGCAGAACGCAGAAATGGATGCGCTGGACGGTGAGTCCAAGCTGCGGCACTCTATCGATGAGTTGAAGGCGCAGGCGGAGGTCGCCGATCTACAGCGTGACTACTCACAGCAGCAGCTTGAGGTTCTCCAGCAGCAACTCCAGTCCGGGACGGGCAATCCCAATGGTCCCCAGATGACGCCCAAGGATGAGCAGAAGGCGCGCATTGACGAACGCGACAAATACCTCGCAGTGCTTGATGCGGGTTATCAACTCCATCAGGCCGAGGTGCAGCTACTGCGGCAGATGGGTCAGTTGGTAACATGGATCGGCGTGCCAGGGCCGACGCCCAATGCACCGGTATCGAAGATCGGGCCGGGCGCTTCGCGCACAAGGCAAACTCCTCAGCGCTAGAAGCTACTTCGCCAGCAGGAACACTCCAGCGCATACAAACACCGCCGCCAGCCAGCGCCGCTGGTCCACGTTCTCGCGCAGGAAGAGCTTCGCCGCAACAGCATTGCCGACGTAGGTCAGCGAAGCCGTCGCAGGCGCGGCGAGTGAAAGATCGACGATGCTGAGGGTGAAGAGCATGGCGAAGAAGTTCAAGGCCATGCAGCTTGCGCCCAGCAGAAAAAGCGGGCTCGACAGCACCGCGCGGATCGCTCCCGCCATACCGCTCCTGGCCCGAATGATGTCGAGGTCGCCAAGCTTCCGCATTCCCGCGGCTGTCAGGCACTCCCCTGCAATCGCCATGGCCGCTACCGCAAGGATGCAGCTCCAGCTGCGAACCACACCGGTGTGCGGAGCGATCATCTGCCGGCACCTGAATCCATGAGATTGAGATCGCTGTGCGATGGGCGTTCTTCGCCAGGAATCTCGGTCCGCGACGGTCCGTTCGCCACAAATCCGACCGCGCAGACGATGAGCAGGATCCCCGCCCAGCGGTAGATGCTGAGATGTTCATGCCGCCAGTAGCGGGCCAGGAACGCAACGACGACGTAGCCAAATGCGGTTGCCGGCATGACAAAGGTGAGGTCGGCCCAACTAAGGGCAGTCATGTAACTGGCAAAGAAGCCGATCAGCAGCACGATTCCCGCATCGACGTAAGGGTTGAACAGCGCGTGCCAAAGCAGCCCGAGGTGATGCACGTCCACCGCGCCCACCTGCTCCATGCCGCGCGACAGGAGGCTGTCGCCAACGGACGCCGTCAGCATGATGGCGATCAGAATCAGGTACTGCTGCGGCTTCAATCGATGTTTCATCTCTCTCGATTCGTACAAGCGCTGACTACAAACAACAAGAGCGGCCAGGGTGGCCGCCCTTATGGTTGCTCGAATGCCTGATTACGCGTTCTGGCTGACGGACTCCTGCGCCTTCACCGCGTTGGCCGTGCGCATCTCCTGGACGGCCTTGTTGCGCTTGGCGCGCAGCGACATGAATGATTTCGACTCGTCATACAGCCGCCCCACATCACGGTTCTTGATCGCCTGCCACACCACGCGCCACGCCTGCTTGGGCCGGAAGAAATACTCGTCGTAGAAGCGATGCACGCTTTCCATTACGTAGTCCACCGGCAGGCCCGGATATGCGATGTGCGCCATCTGGTGGCCACCGTCATCCATCATCGCGCTGTTGGTGATGAAGCCGTTCTCCTTCGCATATTCGAAGAACTCGGTGCCCGGGAAGGCATGCGCCATCGACACCTGAATGGTCTCGCAGTCCAGTTGCTTGGCGAACTCGATGGTGTTGCGGATCGACTCCTTGGTCTCGCCCGGCAGGCCGAGGATGAAGTCGCCGTGAACCACCAGGCCGAGTTTATGGCAGTCGCGCTGGAAGTCGAGCGCGCGCTGCACGGTGGCGCCCTTCTTGATGTTCTTGAGGATTTGCGGGTCGCCGGATTCGTAGCCAACGATCAGCAGACGGCAGCCCGCCTCTTTCATCGCCTTCAGCGTTTCGTAGTCGGTGGTGACGCGCGAGGTGCAGGACCACGTCAAGCCCAGGGGCTTCAGCTTCTCACAGAGCTCGATGGTGCGGGCCTTCTGGATGTTGAACGTGTCGTCGTCGAAAAAGAACTCCTTCACATGGGGGAAGAGCTTCTTCGCGTTGGCCATCTCGGCGGCCACATCGTCGGTCGAGCGCTTGCGCCAGGCATGCCCGCTCAGCGTCTGCGGCCACAAACAGAACGTGCACTGCGCCGGGCAGCCGCGCGTGGTGTAAAGCGAGACGAACGGGTGCAGCAGGAACGGCACGTTGTACTTCGTCACGTCCAGGTCGCGCGCATAAATCTCGGTCGCCCACGGCATCTCGTCCAACTGCTCCGGCGTCACCTGCGGGCGGTCCGGATTGTGCTGGATCACGCCAATGGCGTCGCGATAGCTGATGCCGAGAATCTCATTCAGCGGCTTGCCGTTGGCGTATTCCACGATGGAGAAATCGAACTCGCGCCGACAGATGAAGTCGATGGCGCGGCACTCGTTCAGCGCCTTGTCGGTCGAAGTGGTGACCGGCGGCCCGACGAACGCGATCTTGATGTTGGGGTAGGTCTCTTTGATCCTCTCTGCCGCCCGCTGGTCGCCCTCCCAGCCCATGGTGCTGGTGAAGAGGACCAGGAATTCGTAGTCCTTCAGGATGTCCGTTACGTCCTGCCAGCTCAGGTGATGCGGCGGAGCGTCCACCAGGCGCGAACCTTCCAACATGCCTGCTGGATACGCGAGCCAGACCGGATACCAGTACGATTCGATCTCGCGCGTGGCCGGCCAACGGCTGCTGGCGCCGCCATCGAATTTCTCAAAGGAAGGGGGGTTCAGGAACAGAGTTTTCAGGGGGGTGGTCATTATTAGCCATTTTACCATCCGCACCTGCAAACTCCTGCGAGAAAGACCGCCACTTGACCCGTACCCGCGAAGGTGCGCTGTACACTGAGGGACTTGATAATTCAGACACTTAACCGGCCTGCATTCGAACCCGGCATCTGACTCAATCACATATGCACTTTGACATCGAATCCGCCTCGCACCGCCAGATCTACAACCTGCTGATCGGGCTGGTCGCCCCGCGGCCGATCGCCCTGGTCACGAGCATGGACCGCGAAGGCCGCATCAACGCCGCGCCCTTCAGCGCTTACAACTACCTCTGCACCGATCCGCCCATTATTGGAATGGGTGTCACCAACAGGCCTGGCGAAGAGTCCATTCCTAAAGACACTGCGCACAACATCCGCCGCACGGGTGAGTGGGTCGTCAACGTCGTCACCGAAGATCTGCTCCAGCAGATGAACATCACCGCAACAGACTTCCCTTCCGGTGTGAACGAACTGGAGATGGCGGGCCTCACCACCGCACCTTCATCCATCGTCAAAGTTCCGCGCATCGCCCAGGCGCACGCCGCGCTCGAATGCCGCGAGTTCACCACGATGGAGATCGGCCGCTCCCGCATCATTCTGGGCCGCGTGGTGGCAATGTATGCGGAAGACCGCTTCGTAGACCCTGCCGGCCCTTACATCCGCGCCGAAGAACTGCACGCCGTGGGACGGATGAACGGCCTCGGCAACTACGTCCGCACGCGGGACGCCTTCGTCACGGTGCCGCGCATTTCGTATGCTGAGTGGCAGGCGGGAAAGGGTAGGCCTACGCCAGGAATCCCTTGATCCAAGGGTCTTCGCTGTGGACCAGCTCTTCGGTCGATCCGTTGAAGATCACGCGACTGTCATTGAGGATCAGGAATTTTGTCCCCGGATCAACTCCTCGATCGGGACCGTCCTTGGCGATGGGCCGCATTCCCTGCTTTGCGTCATAGCGATGCGTGGCGAGCACGAAGGCGTCCTGCAGACGCTGCGTGACCAGCAGCGACGTAGTATGCGAGACGTCGCGCTGCTTCATCACCAGCTCGATGATCGTGGTCGAGGTGATGGGGTCGAGGCCGCCCGTCGGCGAATCGTACAGGATCAGGTCCGGCCCGGAGATGATGGCGCGAGCGATGGAGACGCGGCGCCGCATGCCGCCAGAAAGCTCCGAGGGAAACTTGTCGATCGCGTGGCCGAGCTCGACGAACTCCAGCGCCTCCACGACACGCTTGTGAGATTCATCCTCGGATACATGTTCCTCGTGCAACCGGTATGCAACGTTGTCCTCCACGGTCAGCGAGTCGAACAGCGCCGACTCCTGGAAGACCATGCCGATATGTGCGCGCAGCTCGAATATCTCGCGCTCCGGCATCGCAGTAATCTCGTGCCCGAAGATGCGGATGGAGCCGGAATCCGGTTTGAGGAGGCCGTTCGCCAGCTTCAGCAACACTGATTTTCCGGAGCCAGTAGGTCCCAGGATGATGAGTGTCTGGCCTCGCTCCACCGTGAACGATACGTCTTCAAGCACCTGCTTGCCGTCAAAACCGATCGAGACGTTCTCGAATTCGACCACCGGCCCGGCATGCTCGGGCTGCTCCGCAACTGCCGCGCCTGCGCTCGCCGTCTCGCCTCTCATTGCTGCTCCTAGCGCCCGAAGATGCCGATCATAAGCCGGCTGACCAGGAAGTCCACGATGATGATGAACACCGACGAGACAACCACGGCTTGCGTGGTGGCCTTACCGACGCCCTGCGTTCCTCCTGTGGTCTTCATGCCGAAGTAACAGCCGACGGTGGCGATGATGAATCCGCTGAACAGCGGCTTGACCAGCCCCTGCACCACATCGCCATACTTCAGCGACTGATACGAGGTGTGCAGATACATTGTCGCGTTCAGGCCGAGGAGGTTCGTCGCAACCAGCGCGCCACCGGCGATGCCTACCGCGTCCGCGATGATCGTCAGAAAGAAGAGCATGAAGACCGTGGCAGCCAGCCGCGGCGTGACGAGCTTGCGGATAGGGTCCGTACCCAGCGCGCGCATCGCATCCAGTTGCTCGGTCACTTTCATTGAGCCGAGCTCCGACGCCATGCCGGCGGCGTTGCGGCCTGAAACCATCAGCCCGGTCAGTACGGGCCCCAGTTCCTTCACCATGGAGAGCGCGACCAGCGTTCCGGTCATCGAAACCGCGCCAAACTGCTTCAGCGCCGTTACGGACTGCAGGGCAAGCACGCAGCCGGTGAAGAAACCAGTCAGCAGAATGATGGGCATGGACCCAACGCCGATCGAGTCCATCTGGGTGAAGATATCCGACCAGTACAGCGGCGGGGTGAACAGGTCGGCAAGCGCCGCACCGCACAGGACCGAGTAGTCCTGCACTGCAAGAATCGTTCGCTTGGCGTATGCCTCTGGCGACAGGAAGGCCGTAACTCGCTCCGGAATATAGCTTTCTTAAGGCTCAGGGTATCAGATGCTGAATGGCCGCCGTTTGACGCCAGATGGCGGGAAACAAGACGGGGTGGCCCATCCTTTCGCGTCCTCTGCGAAAGGGTGGATTGTCTCTAAAACGTGATCGCCAGCGCTACTCTCCGCCGCAGCAGTCGCCTCGCCCTCGGGGCATCGGCCCCGGTTGGTCGTGGCAACAAGACGAGGCAACCACGGGCTGCTTCTCTTCGTGGCATGAGTGCTGCGGCACGGGGGCAGCCTCGTCGTGGCACGCATGCGTAGGAGCGATCGCAGGCTCCTCATCGTGGCAGCAGTGGCTCGGTGCTGCGTTGGGATCACGCGCGTCGCCGCCCATCTCCCGCAGCATGGCTGGGCCGCCGGTCTTCAGGAAGCGAATGAAGAGCAGTCCGCTGATGGCGATGAAGGTCACATTCAGCACGCTGGTGTAGTTCCAGTGGATCGCTTCCTCCATCACCATCAGGTGGGTGTGCGCGGGAATCAGGTGCAGTGCGCCGAAGATTCCCTCCACTGCAAGCGCCGCCCCCGCCATCGCAATGTAGAACGTCCCGGCGAGGATCGCCGCCACTTTCAGCCCGTAGTACTTGCGATAGATATTCAGGATGGGAAAGATCAGCAGGTCCGCAAACAGGAACGAGATGACGCCGCCGAAGCTGATGCCGCCGTTCCACAGCACCGCTGCCAGCGGCACATTCCCCACCGAGCAGACGAATGACAGCACCGCCACCAGCGGCCCCACCAGCGGCCCCCACACCCGTGCCAGCGCCGGATGCCCCGCCAGAAAGAACCCCTGCCAGAAACTCGTCGGCACGAATGCCGCCAGCACGCCGGAGATCACCAAGCCCAGCGCAATGTCCGGTGCGAGCGAGTACCAGTCCATCCAGTAGTAGTGGCTGGTTGCCGTCATGCCCTTGCGCGAGGTCACCTTCTGCCAGAACGTTCCCTCGTGCAGGCTCATGTCCATCGCCGCGTGGCCCTCCATGCGCCCGGTCAGGCCGCGCTCGGCCTGCGCCCGCGCCGCGGCGACAATCTTCGGCGTCACCGTCGCTCGCAACAGCAGCACCAGCAGCAGAATCATGATCGGGCCGCCGACAAACTCCGCCGCCATAAACTGCCAGCCCATCACGACCGCCAGCAGCACGCTCAGCTCGACGACCAGGTTCGTCGATGCAAACTGGAACGCCATCGCCGCGATAAAGTCCGCGCCCTTGCGGAAGAGCGTACGTGCCAGCGCCGTCGCCGCGTAGGAGCAGGAGGAGCTCGCCGCGCCCATCGCGCTCGCTTTCACAATCGTCCCCGCGGAGGAGTTCGGCAGCAGCCGACCCATCTCGGCCTTCGAGACCACGGCCTCCACCACGCTCGACAGCAGGAAGCCCAGGCACAGCGCCCACAGGATCTCCCACGCCATCACTCCCGCCATGCGCAGCGCTTCGAGCGATGTATGCAGGGCCGTCATATCCTCAGTATACGAAGCCCCTCAAGAGGACCTGCGTATCAGGTAGCCGGGTTATGCTTGTCCCCATGATCCGCACTGTGGCCGTCCACGGATACCGTTCGCTCCGTGATCTGGTATTGCCATTGGGACAGTTCAGTTTGATCACCGGCGCAAATGGCAGCGGCAAGTCCAGCGTCTATCGCTCACTACGCCTTCTCGCCGATGCCGCTCTGAACTCTGTGGTGGCATCACTTGCCCGCGAAGGTGGCCTTCCATCGACGTTTTGGGCCGGCCCAGAGACTATTGCACGTAGTGTGCGAGATGGAACCCATCCCGTTGAACCGCTAGCGAAGCGGACCGTTGCCAGCCTGAAACTTGGTTTCGGCGGCGATACGTATGGCTACAGCATTGATCTCGGATATCCCCCGCCACCACCTCCCGCGACGCTCTTTGAACTTGATCCACGGGTAAAGAGGGAGTGTATTTGGCACGGCCCTCTATATCGCAAGGCATCCGCACTTGTGGATCGCAGAAACAACTTTGTCTGGCTTGCGGTTACACGCGACGAAGAACCAGTTATGTTGACTCAACACCTGTCAGACACGGACAGCATGCTTGCCAGCGTTGCCGATCCACAGCGCGCACCGGAGATGCTGGCCGTTCGCGAAGCTGTACGTGGCTGGCGTTTTTACGACCATTTCCGCACCGATGCCGATGCCCCTTCGCGGCAGGCACAAATCGGAACATTTGCGCCTGTATTGCATCACGATGGCAGCAATTTGGCTGCGGCACTTCAAACTATCTTGGAAATCAGATCGGATGAAGCCATGGCAACGTGCATCGAGGATGCGTTTCCCGGCAGCCGGTTATACATTGAGGTGCAAGACGGGCGGTTCGAGCTTCGGCTACAGCAGCATGGTCTGTTGCGGCCACTTTCGGCCGCTGAACTTTCGGACGGAACGCTGCGGTATCTATTATTGGCGGCGGCCCTTCTCACTCCGCGTCCACCCGAATTGATGGTGCTTAATGAGCCCGAAACAAGTTTGCATCCCGATCTGTTGCCTGCGCTGGCGAGGTTGATTCTTGCTGCTGCAGAGAACGCACAGATCATTGTGGTCTCGCACTCAAAGACCCTCATCGATCAGTTATCAACAGTTGAGATTTGCAAGCGACTGCATCTTCTAAAAGATTTCGGGGAAACTAAACTCGACGGCGCGACCATGTTCAACACTCCGAAATGGAACTGGCCGTCACGGTAATATGCGAATTTCCTCAGTCAACTGATTCGTCGCCGATTTAAGGAGCACTCATGCCCACCGCCAAGGCCCACACCGAATACATCACCCTCACCACCAAAAAGCGCTATGAGATGGTGCATCTCACGCCGCAGGTTGAGGCCATCGTCCAGCGCAGCGGCATCGCCGACGGTCTCTGCTTTGTCTCGCCCATGCACATCACCGCCGCCATCTATGTGAACGACAACGAGAGCGGCCTCATCGAAGACATCAGCACGTGGCTCGAAAAGCTCGCGCCCGCATGGCCCGGTTACAAGCACCACCAGACCGGCGAAGACAACGCCGACGCCCACCTGAAGGCCCTGCTGCTACATCACGAATCGACCCTGCCCGTCACCGGCGGGCGCCTCGACCTCGGGACATGGCAACGCATCTTCTACGCCGAGTTCGACGGCCAGCGCCCCAAGCGCGTCATCGTCAAAGTCCTCGGCGTGTCCGAATAGCGTTCCGGACGCGCAACGCAATCCGATAGAGAGCGGCGTTAGCATCTTAAGCAGGAACCTGCATGGCCGCCGTCGCACAACCCGCTCCTTCCATCACTGCCGAAAGCTCCGCGCGCGAAGCCACCTTCGACGTCTTCCGCCGCTGGGGCTATCTCCAGGCCTCGCTCGATCCCCTCGCGCAGTTCCTCGCACCCGAGCCCTTCCCCGCCCCCACGCCAACCGGCCCCATCGCGGATGAGGCCCGCGCCATCTACTGCTCCACCATCGGCGTCGAGTTCATGCACATCCCCGGCCTTGCGGAGCGCGAATGGCTCGCGCAAGCAATGGAGACACCCTCCGCGCCCGCGTCCGCCGAAGACCGCGCCCGCATCCTCACCCGCCTCATCCGTGCCGACCTCTTCGAGCAGACGATTCAGTCGCGCTATCTCGGCACCAAGCGCTTTTCTCTCGAAGGCCTTACCGTCCTCATCCCCTTCCTCGACGCGCTGCTCGACGCCGCCGCGCCGCTCGGTGTCAACACTTCCGTGCTCGCCATGAGCCACCGCGGCCGGCTCAACGTGATGACCAACACCATTGGTCGGTCGCCCGCGGAAATCTTCGCGCGCTTCGAGGATGTGAGCCCGCGCAGCGTGCTCGGCGGCGGCGACGTGAAGTACCACATGGGCGCGACGGGCGAATACAAGACTCCCGATGGGCACACCATCGGGCTGCACCTCGTCTCCAACCCCAGCCATCTTGAGGCTGTCGATCCGGTTGCGCTCGGCCGCGCCAGGGCCAAGCAGGTCCGCGCGGCTACAGATCAGGCCGCGGCGCTCACCTCCAGCGAGGACTCCGCGCGCATTAACGTTTTAGACCAGGTCCTTCCCATCACCCTCCACGGCGACGCCGCCTTCGCCGGTCAGGGCATCCTCGCCGAATGCCTCGTCCTCGGCGCGCTGCCCGGCTTCGACGTCGGCGGGACGGTTCACATCATCGTGAATAATCTCCTCGGCTTCACCGCGCTCCCCGGCGAATCCAACGCCTCGCGCTTCGCCTCCGACATCGCCAAGCGGCTGCCCATCCCTATCTTCCACGTCAACGCGGAAGACCCCGACGCCGTCGTGCGCGTCGCGCGCATCGCCGCCGAGTATCGCCATCGCTTCCACACCGATGTGGTCATCGACCTCATCGGTTATCGCCGCCACGGCCACAGCGAGGTTGACGACCCCACCGTCACCCAGCCGCGGCGCTACGCCGCCATTCAGAAGCATCCCCAGCTTTATAAGCTCTACGCGGAGCGCATCGGCGTCGACCCCGAGCCCGAAGCAAAAACTGTCCAGACCGAATTCCTCGAAGCGCAGAAGCTCGCTGCGAAGTCCCGCACCAAGGTCCGCCTCGTTACTCTGCCCGACTACTGGGCGCCCTACCACGGCGGCTGCGCGCTGCCCGAAGATAACGTCGAGACCGGCCTGCCTGCCGAGCGCATCGCCGAGCTCGTCCGCGCGACCACAAAATATCCGGACGGCTTCCACATCCATACCAAGGTCAAAAAGCTTTTCGACCAGCGCAATGAGATGGCCGCCGGTTCGCGCGCCTTCGACTACGGCATGGCCGAGCTCGTAGCCTTCGCCTCACTCGTCACCGCAGGCACGCCCGTTCGCCTCTCCGGACAGGACTCGCAGCGCGGTACGTTCAACCAGCGTCACTCCGTCCTCATCGACACCGAATCCGAAGCCCGCTACACGCCGCTCGCCCACATCGCCCCGGATCAGGCCCGCTTCGAGGTCTACAACTCCATGCTGTCGGAGGCCGCAGTCCTCGGCTTCGAGTACGGCTACTCGCGCGACTATCCCGAGGCCCTCGTCCTTTGGGAGGCGCAGTTCGGCGACTTCGCCAACGGCGCGCAGATCATCATTGACCAGTTCATCGCCGCCGGCGAGGCCAAGTGGAACCTGCTCTCCGGCGTCGTGCTGC
>Ga0134125_10001092_pt1 | contig 34163 bp, 32 predicted proteins | sample KB31751_FD_96464 | JGI IMG/M metagenome (GOLD analysis project Ga0134125, IMG submission 96464) | Terrestrial soil microbial communities with excess Nitrogen fertilizer from Kellogg Biological Station, Michigan, USA - KB3-175-1 | ecosystem: Environmental > Terrestrial > Soil > Unclassified ...
CCCCGCCGCCTCCGCGACCCATACCCCGCCCCTTCGGCCCCTGCCCCGGCCCAGCCCCCCCGGCCGACCCCGCCCCCCAAAAAAGGCGTGCCGCCGCAAAAAGCAACGGCACCGCCTGCGTCAACATTCGAGAGTTAGGGTATAGGGACGTACTTACGGTATCTTGACAAATTCGACGCGCCGGTTGATCGCCTTGTTCTCCGGCGTATCGTTCGGGCCCATCGGCTTCGTATCGCCAAATCCCTTCGTGGTCAGCCTGGAAGCATCGATACCCATCGCGACCAGTTGCGCCTTGACGGCGTCCGCCCGTTGTTGCGACAGGGTCAGGTTGTGCGCCGCGTCACCGGTGTTGTCCGTGTGGCCGTCCACCTCGAATTTCAGCGCCGGCGTCGCCTGCAACAGCTTGTAGATGCTGTTGATCGTGCCCATCGACTCAGGCCGGATCGTCGATTTATTGACGTCGAACAAAATGCCATGCGTCACGATCTTGTTATCCGTCGTCATTTCCTTATAGATATCGATCCCGCCCGCCGCGATCCGGATATTCTTGATCCAGGAGTGCTCGTACCCGTGGACGTTGAAGACAATCTTGTTCGCCTTGCCCACCAGGTTATTCACATTCACAAACCGGTACTGATCCATGTAGATCTTGCCGGCATTCTTGTTGATGGCGATCGCGATATGATGCCATGTCATTGGCTTGCTCAGATCCAGTCCCTCTGGCGCATCGACGTCCCCGTTGGACCAGGAGAATGAAGCATTGTCCCCGCCGATCATTTTGATCTGCCCATCCGCGTCGTCATTATCGCCAAAATAGATATCCAGGTGGTCGAATCCGAATAATTCATCCTTGAAATCGAACTCGATAGTAAACTGGTCTGGCAAATATTGCATATCCTTCATCCGGGGCGAGAAGCGGGCTCCCGGTCCCTTTGGCGTATGTATCACATTTTCTCCGTCTTCCTGCTGAACGTCCATCTGTCCCTGGGTGAGGGTAAACTGCGAGGGAATTTCCCCAACCGACTCGCCAGCCAGATCCGACTGAAAAATAATTTTGTCGCCGGGTACAAAGTCATAGTTTTTATAATTGGTCAGCGACGCGGTGGTCTGATCTCCTCCCGCAGTTGCCGCTGTCGCCGTACCGCCGGCAGGCGTGGCCGGCTTGGCAGTAGTCGCGGGATCGGTCTTCTTTTTCTTTTTGAAAAGGCCCTTGATGGCGCCCTCCGTCTTATTGAGCCCATTGTTGACCGAATTGTCGATATCGTTGTTCGCATGATCGGTCGCGCCCGTCTTGGCCGCGTTTCCCGGGTTCTCCACTTGTGCCTGCAATGCGCCGCCGATCAGCAGCGAGAGCATGAGTTGCAGCACCAACAGGGTCTTTTTCATGGCTTTTTTTTAGCCATAAAACTACATTCCGCCAACCGCCCCGACCATCCCAAAAAAGTGTTACGAAAGCCCCCCCTTGCCATATACCTTGTTCAGCGCCTCCGTCCGGCTCTGCACGTGCAGCTTCTCGTAGATATTGCGCGCATGGCTGCGCACCGTCTCGATGCTGATCCGGAACTTCGCCGCGATCTCTTTATACCGCAATCCCTCCGAAAGGCTCTTGAGTACCTCCTTTTCCCGCGTGGTCAGCTCATCAGCCGCGGTGATCCCGTCCTTCTTCTGGAAGGTCCCGATGATCCGCCGCGCAATTTGAGTGCTCATCGGCGAGCCGCCCTGGTGGACTTCCGTGATCGCCTCGAGTATCCGGGCCGGCACCGTCTTTTTTAGCAGGTAGCCCGTCGCGCCCGCCTTCAGCGATTCAAAGATATTTTCGTCGTCTTCGTATACGGTGCTCATAATGAATTGGGTGGCGGGACAGAGCGGCTTCACGCGGCGGACGCACTCCAGGCCGCTCATTCCGGGAAGGTTGATATCCATCAGCACCACATCCGGACAATGTACCGGAATCCCTTCCAGCGCTTCCTCCGCGGTAGCATAGACCTGCGAGCAATGGAATCCCTCGCTGAAATTGATCAGCATTTGCAGCCCCTCCCGGATCTCCCGGATATCCTCGACTATGGCAACCTGGATCATAATAACCTGTGAATTTATCCTTTCGGCCGCAGACGGCCGTAACAAAAAAGGGTGAGCCGTTCAGGTTGCGACCTCCAGCCTGACCCTCGTCCCCTTGCCCTTCTCCGACCGGACGTCAAACCTCGCCCCGATCTGCTCCATCCTGTTCTTCATATTCCTTAGTCCGTTCGAAAACTGCCCGACCTCCCGCACCTCGAACCCGCGCCCGTTATCCGCGATCTCTATCTCGAATCCATCTTCCCCGATCCCCACGCGCACCAGGACTTCCGTACAACCCGCGTACTTGAGGATATTGTTGCAAGCTTCCTTCACGGTCAGAAAAACGTTGCGCCGTTTCTCCTCCGAAAGCGGAAAATCCTTTATCACCGGGTCCGCGACGACCGTACAGGCGATCCCCGACGGCTCGAAGAAGTCCTCGACGTGGTCCTTGATATACAGCAGCAGGCTGCTGAACGAATCATTGCGCGGGTTCAGAACCCAAACAATATCCTCCAGGTTATCCACCAGCTCCCTGCTCGCATTCGAGATCACATCCAGGTTCGACACCGCCGCACCCGGCTCCTGAAGCCGCGCCTTCGTGACCTCGCTGAGGATGGCGATCTTTGTCAACCCGCTGCCCAGATCGTCATGCATGTCCCGGGCGATGCGGTTCCGTTCCTTTTCCACCGCCTGCTCCTGTTGCAGCCGCAGGATCCGATCGCGCAGGTTGCGCTGGACGACATAGCGGACCGAGAAGAATATGGCCGCGCCGATCAGCAGGGCGCTGATCAGCCGGAACCACCAGGTTTCCCAATAAGGCGGGCTGATCGTCACCGGCAGCCGGAGCACCTCGCTCCACACGCCTGCGTAGTTTTCCGCTTTCAGCTGGAAGGTATAATGGCCCGGCGCCAGGTTCGCATAGGAAGCAAAGTTGCGCGTGCTGTAGATCCATTTGTTGTCCACGCCCGCCAGCATATAGGCATAGACGTTTTGTTCCGGTTTGACGAGGTTGATCGCGCCGAACTCGAGGGTGATCCTGTCCTGTGTGTAGCTGAGCTGCAGCGGCGAAGCTGCGGCGCTCCTGGGAAGCGTGCTGTCGTTGACCTGGATAGAATGCAGATAGAGCGGGATAGCCTGGGCAGCGGTATTCCGGCTGCTCCGGTCGAACGTATAAATGACATCGTTGCCGCCGGCAAAAAAATGCACTCCGTCCGGGCTGCGCAATGTATTGAGATCGTCGTGCACCTCCAGTCCGTCTTCCGTGCCGAACAGCATAAAATGCCCGCTGTTGACGCGATAATAGACCAGGTGTTCGCGGTTCACGAACCATATATCGCCGCCCGCATCCACCGTCACGGCCTCGATCACATTATTCCCGAAGAGCGGCGACCTGATCTTCGTGCCGGAACCCGTGGCGGGTGAAAACCGGAATAGCCCCGATCCCGTAGCCAGGATCAGGTCGCCGCCCGGCAAAGCGTCGATGTCGCTCACATTAAAGGAGGATTGGTCGGGGTTTAGATTGTAGAGCCTGAACCGTCCCGCCGCCGCATCGTAGCGATACAGCCCGTTGTCCCCGCCCAGCCAGACCGTTCCCCCGTGCTCGAACATGCAGTTGATGAGATCGTCCGCCATGCCCGACCCGTCATTCCTGGCAAAGCTGCGCAGCAGGTGGAAATGCATATCGTATATCGAGAGCCCCCGCCGGTAATAGGCCACCCAGGCCGTGTCCCGGTGGATCAGCACGCCGTTGGTCCGCGGCGTGACCAACTGATCCCGGCCGCGAAAAAGCGTATCGGCGTGCGGCAGGGGCCGGAACTCCCCGTCAAGGATGTCCAGGCCGGTGAGGGTGGACAGCCAATAACGGCCCTTGCTGTCGAGCGCGAGACCCGAGACGTTAGCGCCGTCCCCTTTCACTGTGCGCTTATAATATATAGTCGAGGCATCCGGGTTAGTCACCGTGAGTCCGCCGGGAACGTACCAGGTCGTGAAGGCGATGGCCGGTTGGTGATGGTAGGTCACCCCCTGGATACCCGTCACCAACCCTTTGATCTCCGTCGGCAACGCCGCAAATTGGCTATGTCCCGCAAAGACCCGCTTCACCGTAACGCCCCCGATCCAGACGTGATGATCGTTGTCCTCCGTCAAACAGGCCGCGCCGGTGGTCGCTACCTTCGCAATGTCCCGAGGGTTCATCCCTTTCGCCGGCGGCTCGCCCATCTGGTAGATGGCATCCTCCGTCGAGACCCAGTACCTCGGCGCTGCGGGGCCGCCGGTTTCCAGGATGCCCGTGACGATATTCCTGATCTTCCCCCGGACCGGCTTGTCAGGGGCGACCATGGTATATACCCGGCCGCTGCTGTCCAGGATCCAGCAGCCGTTGGCCCAGGTTCCCATCCAAAGACGGCCGTGGGTGTCGACCAGGAGCCTGGTGACCGTGATATCCTCTTCCCGGAACAACCTCCGGTAACCGCCGTCTCGCGTATTGTACAGGACCAGGCCACGGAAAGTCCCCAGGGCGAGGGTGTCGCGCTTCCATTCCGTTATCGCGTTCACATACCAGGCGTTGTCGGGCGGGTTGCTTTTGCCGCGCCAGACTGTGCGAAAACGGCCGCCCTCCAGCACGGTAAGCCCCTCGTTGCCGCCCAGCCAGACCCTGCCATCGCGGGAGACCAGCGGCTTCAGGTCGAAGTCGAAGTCGATATTGTGCCGGGGCGTGCTATACACCGTGCATTGCAGCGTATTGGGGTCGACCCTTGCGGCGCCGTGCATCGTCCCCACCCAGATATTTCCCGCCCGGTCCTCCGCAAGGCCCGCGATCATGTTATTGGGCAGCGCAACCGGGCCGTCCGCCTCGTGTTGCAGGAGGTCTACGTTCGTCCCATCGTACCTGAAGAGCCCGGTTTCGGTACCGATCCACAGGAAGCCACGGCTGTCCCTCAACATACACTTTACCCGCTTGACCCCCGCCTTTACAAGGGCATCCGGTTGCTCGAACGTCCCCGCCACCTGCGGACGCGCCGCGACGGATAGGGCAAGCAGTATGGTCAGCAGAAAAAGACGCATGAAAGGGTCTGGGTTTTATGGCGGTTACCAATCTACTCATATTCCCGGTACGCGCCAAATCTCGCCAGCCTGTCCTCGCCCCCCGGTTACCCGACGCTTCCGCCAACACGTGCGCCGCTCCTCCGACCTTGCGTGCCCCGCCGGCCCCCAGCCGCTCGCTCAATTCCCTGACCAGCCGTTCCCCTCCGTGCACCTGAGCCTCCAGCGTATCCGTTTTATATCCGTGCTCCACGTCCATGCGCGCCAACTGCGCGTCCAGCTTTCGCCCCAATTCCCGGCATGCTTTATCCGTCGAAGCACCCAACTCCCCCCGCAGGATCCTGATCTTTACATAATCCACGATGCCCTCCCGCAGCTTCTCGAAGCGGATGCAACTATTGCCGCCGGGATAGACCATATAACAGTCGCCCGCCGGCCAGCTTCCGTGTCGCGCATCCCGGTTCGGGTCGCCCGGCCACGCGTCATAAGCCCAGCGCAGGAAGCCGCTATAGCCGTAAGCGGCGGCGTACCAGCCGATCCATCGGCGATTCCTTTTCCTTCACATACGAGTAGTCGTCCAGCAGATCTTTCAATTCCGGGTGCCAGTCGCCGGCATAGGTGATCTTCCAACCCGCCCAATTCGATTTCACAAAGCGGATAGCCGTCAGCGTTTCCTCCAGCGGGTTCTCATTGATGCCGATATAGGTCTTGTTCAACCATCCCTTTTCGCTCAAATGCCGCCTGAGATCGTCCAGCAAGGCCCCCCAGTACGCCCGCCAAACATTCGATCCCGCCGCCCAGTACGCCGTCACATAATCCCCCGTCGCGGCGTCCACATACCTGAACCTGTTCCCATCCGGGACCGGCGTATAGACCGTGATGGCCTTATCGACTCCCACACTCATCGCCAGTTCCACATAGTCGTCGAAGATCGGGTAGTTGAATGTCCAGCTTCCGTCCTTTTCCTTCGTCGATTCGATCATGCCACCTTCATTCCAGTATGAGTTGTCGTTCCAGGGGGAGTTCACCGCATAAGTCGTGATATACTTGCCGCCGGCATCCGCGTACAGTTTGAGATGTTGTTTTAAAAGGAGTTTGTGTTCCGTGGACCACGGTTGCAGGTGGTTCTGCCAGGCGACCACCCAGGGGTTCTGCCACAGATCGAGACGGAACTGCCAGTCCCGCGGCGGGGGCAGGAGTTGGTTCTGGACCTCGAGACTTACCGGCAGTGAGCGTTGAAATCCCTTGCCCGCCACTTCCACCTTGCCCGTGTAGCGGCCCGGCCGGGCATCCGGCGGGATATTGATGCTGACCCATACCGTTCTGACCGTCTTCCCCGGCACATCCACCCGGTCGAATGGCTCGAACCGGTCCGCCAGCAGGAACCCGTCCTTATAGGGCGTGTCGCCACAGCTGCCCTGGCTCGAACCGTAAGGGTAGTTGGCAAGTACGTACCGCACTAAATTAACGCTGATCTTGTCCCGTCCGATCCTCGCCCCATCGGCGCCCACTAACCCGTCCAGCCTCACCCGCACCTGTTCCAGCGTATCCGCCGACCAAATCACAACCTGTGCATTCACCCTTTCTCCCTTCCAGCCCCAGGCCTCCCATCTGTCTCCCCCCTTCACCCGCGGCACCTCCGTCCTGAAATACCGCTCGTCCGTCGACCCAACGACCACATGCGGCCCGTCCTGGCCGCGCCATGCCGCCGGATCGGTCGGTTTATCCAATGTATATTCCTCCTGGTAGTGCGCATACATCGCCGGCAGCAACGCCGAGTCGATCCGGCCCGGGTACACCTGGGCCTGCGCCGCGGTCATTATCCCCTGCACGGCGCAAACAATCAACCATCTCGCTCTCATAGGAGCAATTTACCACAAATTAATCCAACGCAGCTTTGTTCCGAGCCGCGACGACTGGATTGCCGCATCCTCGTTTTCAAAGATACCTAACCCGAAAATCTGCCTTCCGTCTATATTCCCCCTCTCGCTCATAATTGGGCACGTTCGCCCATTGTTCGGTTATTTCATCCAACATTTCAGCCGCATGCGCGCGATCCTCCGCCGACTCCCTGCAGAGAAATTCCTTAGCGTTCCGGATGACGAGAAAATAGTTCGGCTCCTTGAGCCATTCGAGGTCATTGATGCATTCATGAAACGCATCCAAATTCCTTCCAGGTGCGACTTTGCCGGCCGTCAATCACCGCCACGAAATACTGCGAGCCGTCAATTTGTTCAGCTGCCAGCAAGTCCGAAATTAATTTGTCCATGTAGCGATATCAACTTTCAAGTCATAATATTTGCCCGCACCCCCACCTATCCCAAACATAATTACCGCGAATTCGCACCATTTAAGACCCACACTACCATCCATTTATTGAATTGTAGCCCGGAACGGGCCTCGAATGATATACTCGCCTTGGCGTCGGGCATCCGGATCAACGTACACACAACGGATGGTCAGACTTCCTTCCAAAGATTCGCCCTTTTTTGAAGCTGGGTGCCGCAACCTCAGTTCTTGCCCGACGACAACCAACTTGGAGAATGACAAATTCGTGTATACGTATTCCGCGTAAAATTGATCACCGACGATATGGATCAGCAGTCTGTCCCAGGTCATCGACTTCGGAAGCTCGATACAATTATCCTGGAATTGCAAGCGAACCGAATCTCCGCCATAATAGGAATATGCTATGCAATTATCGAACAGCGTGCCGGGTTTGTAGGAGCCTTCGAGATTCGCATTGATGACTTTGTTCGAGATGTCCCAGTCGATCGTATCGGATTTGCCGGTCGTTTCGTTCGTAATTACCCCATGGGTCGACCGTGTCTCACTCCTTCCTGACATCGCCTGGTCAAATGTCGGGTTCGCGTCGGAACTGTCAATGATGATCTTGACGAAATGCCGCCCTGTTTGGGCGGAAGCCACGAAGGAGCCGACCGAGAATATAATGAAAAGAAAGACTCTCATAATGGGATGACTAACATCCCTAATTAAATATATTTTCCACTAATTTCTATCTTCCTTCACAACAAGCGCAGCTCCCGCGTCCCTTCACCCAAATGCTCGTTCGGCCCCCGCCCCTTCACCCCGCGCTCGTTGAGCCCGCCCACGCCCCCTCACTCCGGCTGCCTTGCCGCAAGCAGGAAACCAGCTATGATCAGCCAGATGAAACCAGGGAACCTGGTCAGCGGAATGAGCAGTGTCAGCTTGGGCAACAGCAAGGCAAAGGCGCTGACCTCGCCGATCACGCCGAGCACGACCCCCCACACAACCATCCAGCGCGGAAGCAGTTTCGCCAAACCCGCGGGCACCGCGATGCCTGCGATCAGCAGCCCCATGGGCACGGAGTACCCGACGCCACCGATCGCAAACGACAGATAGTACAGCCCCCGCACCGTCCCCCCATCCGCCGCCACACCCGGAAACGCGAGCGTCCACCCGATCAGGGAAGAAACAAACGCGGCTACCACCGTCAGCAGGCCCCCAAACATTCCAATCGAAGGTCCCACGCCCTTTACGCCCAGCCACCCTAACCGGTTCCACACCGTGACCGTGAACAACCCCAGCGGGATCGCTGAAAGGAATTGAAAGAGGGAGCACATCAGCGCGTCATGCGGATGTTGCTGGAAGTACGCCGTCACCCCGGCCGCCGGTTCATAGGGATTAGGATAGTGCGCAGCGCCGGGCGTGAAGCTAATCACGTACAAGAGCCCGAAAATGAATAGCACGGTGAAGATCACCGCGAGATACCCCGTGTGGGGTCCGCGAAACCGGTGGGATTGAACCTTTTCCATAACTGTGTCTTTAGTTGTTTATAAAAGCATTAATGTAGTTTGCCGCACAAACTAGATAGTGAAAAAAAAATTGCCGTGCCGGTTGGCTGTACTTCGCCGACCCTATAAGTGCAAATATTTTTTGATGGCCTCCACGTATTGTTCGAAAGCCTTCCGGCCTTTGGGCGTGAGTTTGCAGATCGTGTGGGGGTAGGAGCCCTTGAAGGTTTTGATCACCTCGACATAACCTTCCGCCTGCAACCGTTTGAGCTGATGGCTCATGTTCCCCTGCGTCGTGGCCGTAACCTCCATCAGGTAGCTGAAATCCGCCTGCTTGAGTTTCACCAGCGCCGAGACGATGGCCAGCCGCACGGGTGTGCTCAGCACAGGATCCAGTTCATTGTAGTGCCCTTCATTGCTCATGACTTCATTCTGTATTTTGCTTGCGCCCGGATCCCATTCTTACTCGCGTGTCGATTTTAATAAATATCCCGGAATCAGGTAACCGCCGATCATGGCGATCCCGTTCAACAGCGGCAGCCAACTGACCGGCAGCCAGGTCCCCGCGATGGCCGCCGCAAAAAAGAGGACGCCGCCCCACGCCAGCGGCCTGAACTTCATCGATAAACCGGATACCAGCGTACCGACGCCTGCAACAACCAGCGTAAAAAGAAAGGGCGGCCAGCCGCGGCTTACCGAGACAAATACGACCAGGATGAAGCTGATCCCGACCACGAGCCAAAGCCGGTTGAGGAAATAAGCGAGATAGCTTTCCGTGGGCGCAGCCATTCTGTCCTGCCGGTACCAGATGAGCGTTGTCACGATGCCGGCGAGGACGAGGGCCGGGAAAGGCAGAAAGAAAAAACGTGTTTCTGTATATTGATGAAGTAAAAAAAAGGCAACGCTCGCGACTGCGGTCAGCCAGCCCCACAACAGGAAAAAACGGCTGTTCTCACGAAAATTCTCTTTTGTCTTCCTGATCGCCTCGGCTATGAGCGCCAGGCTTTCCTGCGGCAACAATGTTCTTTCATCCTGTGTCATAAAATTGTTTTACATCATAAAAATAATCTAGTTTGCACCACAAACCAAATTTATTTATAAAAGCAACCGCGAGGGCGACCTTATCGTTGCTATATTTGAAAGGCGCCTGGCCTTGAAAACAAAAAATATGCTCGCAATGAGACCTTTATCCGGGTACTTCCTGATCGTGGCCTCGCTTCTCCTCCAAAATCCGGCTGCACGCGCGCAGGGACCCGTCTTTGGCGTCTATTTCAATGCGGGAAATATCCGATACACGCCCGCTCATGGCGGCGGCACACAGCTGCTCGGCTATCACAACTGGCTCTTCGATGGCGATAAGCTTTCCCTGCAGGACAATATCTCCGAACTGATTCTCTTCGACCGGGACAGCAACTACGTCAAACTGGAGGGGAAGGGCAATTACACTGTGGCTCAAATGGGGCAGCTGCCCCGTCACCGGCTAACCGACACCGTCGAGATCCGCTACGCGTCTCTGTTCTGGGCGGACGCGCCTCAGCCGACTGTTCGTGCCACCGGCCGCCACCGCTCCAGGGGCGAACCGAACCCTCCGTCCGGCGGCCACGACCGATCCAACGACTCGCTGAACGCCCCCGGCAGCCACAACCGACCCAACGACTCGCTGAACGCTTTGCGCGTCGCCGCCCCGACAAAAATAGGCCGCGCCCCTACCCTGACGTCCTCCGCACCCCTCGTGCTCATCCCCCGGAACGGCTATGCAACTTCGTTAGACAGCTGTATCTTCCGCTGGCACCGCATCGGTTGGGCCAGAAAATATTTTCTCCGGATGCGGACGGCGCAAGGGGAGATCAGATATGACAGCGTAGTGGCGGACACCCAGGCCATCATCCATTTGGCCGGCCATCTGCCTCCCGATACCTACTACTGGGCACTGGATATCGTGGGGGAATCGGGCCGGCTCCAATTCGGCGACTCCGGCCATATCATCGTCGTCGACGAGGCGACAGTGATCAAACAACTACCCGCCCTGCAGGAGGACTCGCTGGGCGGAATTACCTCGGTCCTTCGAAAGATCAATCAATATGAAACCAGCGGCTGCACCGGCAGCGCGGATGAGATGTACCGCCAACTCCTGGCTGCTTTCCCGACCGATGGCGCTCTTTTCAGGATGTATGACGCGTTTCTCACGCGCAACGGGCTTCGCTAATCCGGCCTCGCATTAAATCGCGATTTAAATCCAATTAAGTCCGCGTTAAAAAGGTCGACCGGTCTTGACAAGCGGCCTCGCCGACATTATCTTTTCCAAAAAATCATATGCGGTACCTATCCATGGTCGCCCTCGTTTTCCTCTCCGCATGCTACGGCCAGCACCCGCTCACCAGGGGACCCGCGGACAACAACGGCACCTATAAAGTAGCCTACCTGTTCGAGCAGGACGGCTGCAAAGTATATCGCTTCGAGGACAAAGGCAACTGGGTGTATTTCACCAATTGCAGGGGCGAAGTCCTCAAAGGCGACAGCGCGTCGGTGCAGAACACCACTCACCTTGTTCATTAGCCAACCTTGTTCTAAGAAATTTCCGGACCCTTCCGCGATCGCCTTCCGGGGCGATCGCTTTTCATTTTCCCTCTTTATAAACGCACCGCCATTTGCGGCACTTCCCCTGCCCGGAAAGCCATGCGCTGGAATGGGTCGCCGAGGTCCATCCGGAACTTCACCCATTTTCCATTGTCCAGCACGGCGCAATATTTATCGCCGGTGATATCGTCGGGGAATTGCCAGAGGATGTGATAGCCTTCATCGTTGGAGAAACCTTCCAGATCGTTTTGGAGCAGACCGCCGGTCTTTCCCCAAATGGTCCGCCGAAGCGAGATGATGATCTCGTAATTGTCGTTGACGAGCGCGGCATCGAGTATCCTGAAAGCGTAAACGATCTTGACGCGATCGAAATAATTGTCCAGCCACTCGACGGCGGACAAGGGTTGATGGGCCCGGATCAGGACCCGGAATTCATCCAGCTCCGCCTGGGCCAGGCAACCGGGAAAAACCGCGTTGCGTTCGATCTGCGAGAGCAGGGCGCCATCCTCCGATCTGACGTCGATCATACTCCAATCTTCGCGGTCGGCATCCAGGCGTGCACGCAGGCCATCGTCGTTGAGCGCATTTTCCAGCTCTTCCAGCCCGATCGCTTCGTTGTAGATGCCAAGCACCCGAATATAGTAGGCCATACCCTGCGGAAGTGTTTGATGGCGGTGAAGGTACTAAAATCCCGGCCACCCACGCCACCGCTGCCGTTGTCGCTTTCCAATCTCGCGCCTTCGTTCGCGGTCACACATCGCCGAGCCCCGACCGGCCTCGCCCCCCCGATCTCAGCGGGACTACCTTGCGGACCGATGCCGCAATGCCCTTAATAAAAACATAATTTGTCGTCCCGCCGATTGCAGCGCCCAGGATCGGCAGCATCCGTGCTGCGGTCTTTTCACCCATCCGAAGCAGCAACCTTTCCGCGACCCTGACGAGGGCGGTCTTTGTGACCATCACGCCGGCCTCCACACCGATCGAGACGGCGACGACCGCCATAAAATCCTCGAAACCCAACTCATATTCACCGGATTTTGCATATACGACCGCGAGCGTCACCCGAAATTGCTGCGTCAGGTTGTTCAGCACATCCGCCGGAAGTCCCACCACGAATGTCGCGACCCCGCCCGCTCCCGATACCACCCCTGTCGCCGCTGCAAGCCGTGCGCAATGCCGCACAAAGCCGTTGAGCCCCATTTCATCCACACCTTGCTTAACCGCTTCCTTATCCACCCGGTCAAAGATGCGCCTGAACGCATAGGTCGCCAGGAGGTTCGCGCGTTTGTTGATAGCAGCTTTCATGCGGGTATGGACACAAAGACCGTACCCGCGGGGTGATTCGTCGCTACGATAGGAACTAATTAACAGGATGTTTTCGCCGGATCGTCACGCTATAAGACCCTCACCAGCCTGATCGCCGCGGGGAAATAGAAGGTAAATGGCGCCGAGTGCCTGGCTGTCCATGAAAAGGCCGACGAGAAGAAGTCTCCGTCATGCGTATAGGTCCATCCCTCGGGCACACCCTGCCGCTCGACTGTGCGGCTTTTAATACCCAGCCCGGCATTGAACTCGATCCTCCATCGGTGGTCGTCGGAAAGCCGGACCATGCCGCCAAACCATATCGCGCCACCACCGATAATATCCTTCAACGTATAATGATACCCGGGATCCGCGAGTCCGGTGTTCTGGTCGTTGAAATCCTGCACGTCATGAAACCAAACTTGTTTCCATCGGGCTTCGGCTGCAAAAAAGAGACTTTGCCGCGCCCCGAAATAATACTTGAGCGCCAAACTCTCCCGCACGCCGCCGAATGCGGCGGGTTTGTCATTGTACATCTGGTATAAATATGAGGACTCGAGCCAGAGCTGCCAGTGCTGGCTCGTCCGATACCCCACGCCGAGCCCGACCGCCGAGACCGGCTCGAGAAGGCCGAAGGGGTTGAAGGAGAGACTCCACCTGGCGGAATCCGTCGCAAAGAGGGGCTTGCTGGCCTGAGCATCCTGGGCCGCCAGTCGTTGTTGCATTTGCTGCTCGCGGCTTTCTTCCATCAGCCTCCGCCGCCGTTCAAAGATACCTGGTCGTTTCGTTCGGGTCGTGTCGGTGGATTGGGCCCGGCAGCAAGATGCTACCAGTATCAATCCCGTAAGCAAATAGGTCAGTTTCATGAGAAAGGTATGCCTGTAAGCCGCCTTGACAAATTTTTGCGACTCACGGTTGCATTGTAGTAACATTAAAATTGGCCGAAAATTGCGTGACGCGACCGGAATCTCTGGCGGGTGCCCCGCTTGAGCGTGTGGTGCCGCGGCCGCACCGAAACACAATTACCGCGAATTCGCACCATTTAATTTACACAGCACCCGCCCGCCGCCTCCTCTAACTTAATTGAGTCTTCAACCCACTCCCCTCCTCCACTTTCGGATGCTCGAACTCACCCACTTTCACCATCCCAATCTTTTGCATTACCCGCTCCGATCGCAGATTCACGGCCGCCGTCCAGGAGTAAATGCGCTCCAGCCCGACTTCCATCAAGCCGTAACGCAATACCTCGAGCGCCGCCTCTGTGGCGAAACCCTGGCCCCAGGCCGAAACCCGCAACCTCCAACCGATCTCGAAACAAGGTGTGAACCAGGCAGAAAAGGAAGGCCGCGACAATCCGACGAAGCCGATAAATTCGCCCGTATCAAGGCGGTCAGTCGCATACAATCCGAACCCGAACTCCCCAAAATGCGCCTCAATCCTATCCACCAGGGCCGCCGACTCCGCTGCAGTCGACACCCGCGGAAAATACTCCATCACTGCAGGGTCCCCGTTCATCCTGGCAAAGGGATCCAGGTCCGTCGGTCGCCACCGGCGCAAGCCCAGCCGGGCAGTCCTCAATAAATAGGGCGCAGACACGCTGCCCGCGCCTGGCACATCGTCATTCATTACTTGCAAGATACCGGATAGTCGATTATATTTGAGATATGAGGCCATTATATCTGTTAAGAGCGCTTGTCGTTCACGTTCCTGCCTTTGTTCTGGGGCTCACCGCCACTGCACAGGATACTACCTATTTCGATGCGCTTTGGCATCCTTGCGATATCCAACATGCGAGTTTCTTCCGGACTATCCGGATAGTTCGGTTATCCATGGCACGGAGGGTACGGTGGTCATTAGCTTCAAAGTTTCGAAAGAAGGCGTTGCCAGCGGGTTCGTGTTAGATCAGTCTGCAGATCCCTACCTGGATGCGGAAGCGCTGCGGGTACTCAAATTAAGTACGACATGGGAACCCGCCATCTTCGGGGGGATTTATTGCGACTCTTACAAGAAACAACCCATCGTTTTCAAATTTGAATGATATCAATTCTTGACGCCGCTCACTGACCCACCTTCGGGATCGGCATATTCGAATTATCGATTTGCGTATACCGCGACGGGACATCGAAGGTATGGGGAGCCACCCTTCGCTTGTCGACGCTGATAAGCGTCATCGTGTACTGCAACCCCTGGTGCGTAAAGCTGCTCTGTGTCTGCACGACGATCCCGTTCGCCCCTGCGTTCATCAACTTCGTGAAGCTGGGAAAGCCCGGCGTATAATAAAGATAGGACCCAAGTACCCAGATGGTCGGCGCGGGACCCAGATCATGCGTGATCCAGATATCGCGTGTGCCAGTGCCCATCGGCGACTTTTCAATCAACTGATAGTGGGCGATGTGGTAGCCATTGACCACCTGGCCCGAGTCGGGCGCCCTGAGTGCCGTTTGCGATGCCCCTTTTATTCCATTTGGCATCATGGCGGCGTAAAGCGCGCCCGTGTATTTGGTTTTGAAGGCACGACCGGTATGATGCTGCAAATGCGTTTCAGTGGCCCCCGCCAGATCGAAGAGGATGGTGTCCTGCGGTGAGATGGTGCTGGAGTCCGGGACGCCGTTCTTGAGCGTGATGTCGTAGGCAGTCACCCTGGCGTTGGTCCCGCTTTGAATATAGGTCATGACAAGACGGGTATTGTGCCGGTCGAGCTGGTAGACAAGTTTGCCGGAGAATTGCGCGAATGCGGCCTGGCCGATCATCGTGAGAACCAGTGTGGCCAACTGAGCCGTCAGCCGCGGGGAGACGCGGCGCAACGCCATCAGCCGCAGGGCAGGGGGAAACTTTTTCATGGTGAGCATTTTGCCCAAACTACCGCATTCCCGCGGCGGCCTGAGTCGCCAATCCATATCTGGCGGTTCCTGGTCCAAATCCGGCAGGCCGCGCGAAACATCCCAGTCGCGCCCGCCGCTCCACTCGCGCCAAGCATCCGCCCCACCATCCCAGCCGCGCCCGCCGATCCACTCCCGCGAAACATCCGCGCTCACCAGCCCTACTCCATCTTCACCGGCTCGAACCGGCCCGTCCGGTAATCCATCATCATCAGGAACGCCTTCTTCGACGTCAGTCCCTCCACCTGCAGAAGGGGAAGCCTGCCCAGCCCGACGAGCGCCAGTGCGATTCCTCCAAGATTTGCCGCACCCGTCGTGCGCGGGTCGTCGACCCTGAGCTTTTCGCGGATATAATACTCGCCGTCCTTTTTGATCAGCGGCGTATAGACCCCTTCAAATGACACAAAACCTTTTCCATGCAGCACGAACGCATATATCCGTTCCGGATGCACGGTATCCAGCAAGTCGGTTCGCGGATAGTCGGGCCGCAGGTTCGCGAGACTCGAATAATGAACATAGATGCCGTCGGGCAGGGAATCCGCTTGGTACAGCGGGGTTTGCTTTTTCCAGACCTGGTCCGCGTAGCCGACCGTCGCTCGCGTAAAGGTCCCCGCCGAACTGTCGCCGGATTTCGTCAGCATCCGCGCCATCGCGCCGGATACCGCATTTTCGACGGCAGCGGCAAATTTCCGGCGGGCGCCGCGACCCATACCTGCGCCAACCCTCACGGAGACGGTGGTGTCGATATCCGCGATCCAGGAATACGACCCGTCCTGCCCGGCAAAAAGACGGAATACGATCGACGCATTTCGCTCGCCGCGGTTGTCGTACACGATGAACCGCCGCATCTCCACCAGCAGGGACGCCGGACCCGCCGTACTGTCTTTGAGCCGGTCCAACAGGCCCGCAAAGGCTCGTTCCAGCGGGCTGTCCACCGCGACCTGCAACCCGTAGTAGGTGCCGTCGTTCAGCCAGCCCAACTCACCCTTATCCCGGCGTTCGTCTATCAATTCCAAATGGCTGTAAAGACTGTGGGAAACCCGCTGCGCCTGCGCGGAAGCGGCAAGTTGCAGGCGGAGCGTATCCGGCTTTCCCTCCGGCGGCCCGTCATCGTCCTGGGCATGAAGGCCGGGACCGGACCCAAGAGCAAAAAACAGCAGCAGTAACGGGCAAACCCCGGGCCATCGGCGCCATGACGCCGCCACTATTGCGCGCTCAGCGATACACATCCAACAGCCCCTCCGGTAGCTCAACGCGTACTTCCCGCCGCCGCGGGTCGATCCCCCGGAGCGTCTCTTCGTGTACCGGGATCAGCGCCTCTTTGCCGTTCAGGTCGATCCGGCAAAGGATCTGGTGAAGTTGCTCGATCACTTCCAGGATCTCGCCAAGGTCGGACGGGCCGTCGAACAACCGGAATCCTACCATCGAGATCGGAGCCGTACGGCCCGCAAATGAAGCAAAATCCTCGTCGCGCAGCCAGACCTCCTTCTGCACCACCCGACGCGCCGCCTCTTTCGAATCCAGGCCTTCGAGCTTCACATAGACCTCGTCCGGGCCCTTCAGCCGCGTGGTCTGCACAAACCAGGGCAGCATTTCGTCGCGGAGCCCCTCGAGAAAAATTGTTTTAAGGCCTTTCAACGACGTCTTTTTGCCGAGCCGGTGCTGGAGCACGAGCTCACCTTGCAGCCCAAAGACCGCGACGAGTTTGCCGATATTTCTATATTGTTCCGCCATCCGCGACCTCAAAAAAAGCAGGAGGCCCAAGAGCCTCCTGCTATAGATTACACAATGAACATTTGCTGATTGTAGGTGCTGCGCGTCAGCCTATGCTTCCTGCGCAGCTGCGGGGGTGCCGCCTTCGCTCTTCCTTTCCGCGCGCTCCGGCCGTTCCGAACGCTCCACCCTTCTGACGGGAGGACCGCCGGGGCCGCGACGACCGGGACGGGTCTTACGATTTTCTTCCTGGCGTTTCTTCAGAGCTATTTCATGTTCGCCGTGCCACTTCTGAAATTTCTCCATGGCGGCCGCGTCATCGAATAACCCTAATTTGACACCACGCAGTAAGTGTTTCAGGTACAGTACACCCTTGTAAGAAAGGATCCTCCTTACGGTATCCGTGGGTTGGGCGCCTTTGTGGAGCCAATCCAATGCTTTTTGGCGATCGAGTTGAACGGAAGCCGGAACTGTGAGCGGGTTGTAAGTACCGATTTTCTGGATGAATTTACCATCCCTGGGCGCACGGGCGTCAGCGACTACGATGAAGTAGAATGGTCGCTTCTTAGACCCATGGCGTTGCAGTCTGATTTTAACTGGCATCTTAAATAGAAATTTAAATGCGTGAACAAATAAGGTTACCTATCCAAATTTTGGGAGTGCAAATCTAGCACTCGAATACCACATTTCAAAAATAATACATCGGGAATTAACGAGCGAATATTGGGGGGAATATTTTCTACCGCCCGTAAGGAATTAACAATTAAGGAATTATTGCTACACCATTCATTTACAGCAATTTCTGTGCCTTGGTCGCCGAAGCTTTAGCGAAGGCGACCCTTGGTCGCCGTAGCTTTAGCGAAGGCGACCCTCGGCCGCCGAAGCTTTAGCGAAGGCGGCCGGAAAGTCACCGCCGCCGCAGTCCCCCCATCCCCATCGGCATTTTATTCATCTGCTTCATCATCTGCTTCATCTGCTCGAACTGCTTCAAAAAGGCGTTCACATCCGCGATATCCTTCCCGGCGCCTTTGGCGAGCCGCCGCCGGCGGGACTGATCGATCGCATCCGGGTTGGCCCGCTCGTAGGGCGTCATCGAGCTGATGATTGCTTCTATCCCCTTGAAGGCGTCGTCGCTGATATCGATATCCTTGATCGCCTTTCCCACGCCAGGGATCATCCCGAGCAGGTCCTTGATATTGCCCATCTTCTTGATCTGCTGGAGTTGCTGCATGAAATCCTCGAAATCGAACTGGTTCTTCCGGATCTTCTTCTCCAGTTTCCGCGCCTCCGCCTCATCGAACTGCTCCTGGGCTCTTTCGACCAGGGTGGTAATGTCGCCCATCCCCAGGATCCGCTGCGCCATCCGCTCGGGGTAGAAAACATCCAGCGTATCCATCTTTTCACCGCTCGAAACAAACTTGATCGGCTTGGTCACCGTGTACTTGATCGAAAGCGCCGCACCGCCGCGCGTATCGCCATCCAGCTTCGTTAGCACCACGCCGGTAAAATCCAGCCGGTCGTTGAAGGCTTTCGCCGTATTGACCGCGTCCTGGCCCGTCATCGAGTCCACGACAAAGAGGATCTCCTGGGGTTTGATCGCCGCCTTGATTGACGCGACTTCCTGCATCATGGCTTCATCGATGGCCAGCCGGCCGGCCGTATCGACGATGACTACATTTTTATTTTTACTCCGCGCTTCCCGGACGGCATTCTCCGCGATCGCCACGGCATCTTTGTTCTCGGGTTCGCTGTATACTTCCACCCCGATCTGTTCACCCAGCACGCGCAACTGCTCGATAGCCGCCGGGCGGTAGATATCCGCGGCGACCAGGAGCGGCGACAATCCCTTGCGCGTTTTGAGGTAATTCGCCAGTTTGCCGCTGAAGGTCGTTTTACCGCTACCCTGCAACCCCGCGATCAGGATCACCGCCGGGCTGCCCTTGGCGTTGAATTCCGCTTCGCTGCCGCCCATGAGGTCCGCCAGCTCGTCCTTCACGATCTTGATCATCAGTTGGCCGGGACTCACCGCCGTAAGCACTTTCTGGCCCATGGCCTTCTCCCGGACCGTATCCGTAAATTCCTTGGCAATCTTGAAGTTGACGTCCGCGTCTATCAGCGCCCGCCGGATATCCTTAATGGTGGAGGCGATATTCAGCTCGGTGATCCTACCCTCCCCCTTTATCTGTTTAAAAGCGGACTCCAGCCGCTCAGAAAGGTTCTCAAACATATCAAAAAGAGAAAGTGAATGCAATCACGTCACATTCACTCTCGGGGGGACAAAATTAAGAATTTTTAGAGTATTTGTCTATTCAAATTTCGCTTCGTTTAAATTCCCAGATAGCTCCGCAGCATCTTGCTCCTGCTGTTGCTGCGCAGTTTCGTGATCGCCTTGTCCTTGATCTGCCGCACCCGCTCCCGGGTCAGGTTGAACTTCTCGCCGATGTCTTCGAGGCTCATCGGGTGGTCGACCCCGATCCCGAAGAAGAAACAGATCACCTCTTTCTGGCGCTCCGTCAGAGTCTTCAGGCTGCGGTCGATCTCCTGTTTGAGCGACTCCTTGTGTTCGATGTTCGTTTCGGCGCGCTCCGCGTTCGGGTTCTCCAGCACGTCGATGAGCGTATTGTCTTCACCTTCGGAAAGCGGCGTGTCCATGCTGACGTGGCGCGCCGCGATCCCCAGGGAGGATGAGACTTCCTCGATGTCGAGCTCCAGCACTTCGGCGAGCTCCTCGGCCGAGGGTTCGCGCTCGAATTCCTGCTCGAGTTGGCTGTAGGCCTTCTGAATGCGGTTGGTCAATCCAACTTTGTTGAGGGGAAGCCGGACGATCCGGGACTGCTCGGCTAGCGCCTGCAGGATGCTTTGCCGGATCCACCATACTGCGTAAGAAATGAATTTGAAACCCCGGGTTTCGTCGAAGCGCTGTGCCGCCTTGATAAGGCCCAGGTTGCCCTCATTGATCAGATCGGGCAGGGACAGGCCCTGATTCTGGTACTGTTTGGCTACGGATACGACAAAGCGAAGGTTCGCTTTGGTAAGTTTATCGAGAGCTTTTTGATCGCCCTGCTTGATACGGATCGCGAGTTTGACTTCTTCTTCGGGACTGATCAACTCTACTTTTCCTATCTCCTGCAGGTATTTCTCCAAACTCTGAGATTCACGATTAGTGATACTTTTCGTGATCTTCAGTTGACGCATGCTCATAGGCAGAGGTCTTTTAAAGGGTTTTTAGGTTCTAAGCTTTTAATCGATATAGATAGATAATTAAATCGGTTGAAAAAAATCGTTCGTCCTTGTTGAAAACGAATTATTTAACCTTTTCTTGCATCCCTGAGCTGTCAATTTGACCCGGCTACCAATTTAACCATTTCAGGCCGCAAAACCTATTTTATTTCATAAGCGCCTAACAACCAATGGCTTTACATTAAAATCCCGTTAAAATGCATCCGTTGGGCATCACGATATATGAAAGAAAAAAAATTTTGATGGTACAATTATTTTTCTATTATTGCACACAGCCGGTTTGAACATCCTAACAGCTAGGTTGTTGATGCCAACGAATCAATAGGTATAGATGAGCAAAAAAACAATGTTTACGGTAGAGTATCCGGTCAGATGTTCGCCCTCGATTTTATATGATTTTTTGAGCACCCCTGCTGGTTTGCAGGAGTGGTTTGCGGATAGGGTTGATGAGCGGGATAATGTCTTTAGTTTTTCCTGGAATGGCACTACAGATAAAGCGGAGGTAACGGAGAGTGAATTCGAAAAGTTTATCCGGTTCCATTGGTTGGATGCACCGCCCGAGGAATTTTTCGAGTTCCGGATCGAAAAGTCCGAGGTCACCAACCAGACGATCCTCGTCATCAGCGATTTTGCGGGCAAGGGCGAAGTAAAGGACCAGACGCAACTCTGGAGTTACCAGGTGAAAGATCTGTTTCACCGGCTGGGGAATTGAATTCGCCCGTCGGCATACAGGCCATCCTGCCGGGTAGCCGGCGCCCCTGTTCAGGACCCTAAAATCCCCATCAGCACCATAAATTTCCCCGTCAGGATTTCCTGCGACTCCGCCCACCGGTTCAGGTCGCAGCGCGCGGAGATTTTCAGGAAGTCGCGCTCCCCAAGCCGCTCCCATCCGCCATACGTATCTACGCTATGTTCGTGCTCCCACTCGTCTTCCGAGAAGCCGACCTCGAATCCGGCAGCCGTCAGTTCATCCCGCCGTTCCATGATAACGGGAAGGTACAACCGAAGATACCGCCCCTTGAGATGGAGCGTCACGTGGAAGGAATGTCCCCACCAGAACATGGTCCTGATAGCCAGGACATCTTCGCGGCCGAAGATGCGCGGGTAGTCCAGCATCACCCACGGAAGCCCCTTGTATTTTTCTCCCTTCGAGATCTTCGGTTCCCGTCCCGCGACAAGGGCCTCCGGCGCCGGTATCCGGCGCCATTCCGCGCTGAGTCCGGCAAAGAGATTGACGACTTTCCGGACGATGGAATTCTTCGTTAAAATCCACGCCGGATCGGTCACCAGCCGCATTTCCTCTGCCGAAAGTTGTACATTTGCGTCCATTCAATAAAGTTAAGTTATTCGTGCGGAGCCCGTTGTTCAAAAAACTGGATATCCTGATCGTAAAGGCCTTCATCGGGCCTTTTGTCGCTACCTTTTTTGTCACGGTGTTTGTGCTTGTCCTGCAGTTTTTCTGGCTCTATATCGATGACGTCGTGGGGAAAGGGGTGGACGTGTTTACCGTGCTGCGGCTGGTCGTGTACCTCGCGACGACCCTGGTTCCCCTCGCCCTGCCGCTGGCAGTCCTGCTTTCTTCGATCATGACCCTGGGCAACCTGGGCGAGACCTTCGAGTTGATCGCCATAAAATCCGCGGGCATTTCCCTGCTCCGTTTCATGCGGCCGCTCTTCTTCGTCAGCTAGTTGCTGACCGTTATCGCCTTCTTTTTCAATAACAATGTCCTCCCGGTCGCCACGCTGAAGCTCAACAACCTCAAGAGTGATATCATCCTCACGCGGCCGGCCTTCGACATCCGGGAAGGAGTCTTCTATGACAAGCTTACGGGTTTCGTGATCAAGATCGGCAAGAAGGACAAGAACGACAGCACCATTCACGACGTCGTCATCTATGAGCAGGAGGGCACGAGCACCCAGGACAATATCATCATCGCGGACAGTGGCAAGATGGTCGTTACGCCCGACAAGCAACACCTTATTTTTACCCTGAAACACGGGACGCGGTACCAGGAGAAACCGACCGGCGGCGCCTATAATTCGCAGCTCGTGCGGATGTCGTTCGATACGTACAAGAAAGTGATGGACCTGAGCGTGTTCAACATGATCAAGACCGACGAAAGCCAGTACAAGGGTAACTACCAGCACCAGACGCTCAACCAGCTGAGTCACAGCATCGACAGCATCCGCAAGAAGAACGAAAGTTACATCGCCAATTCAAAGCGGCTGATCGACGCAAACCTCAAATTCCAGCCCTGGCTCGACACCACCGGCTGGGCCGCCGTTGAAAAAGATACCACGGGCTCGCGCTATCTCTATTCCCTCGCGTATGCCAACGACAGCATCCGCCGCGTCTGGTCCAAAGCCCGCCGCGAACGGGACTCGATCGACAAGGCGCAGGCGTTGGCCGCCAGGTCCGGCAAATCCGGCGCGACCCCCACGACGCCGCAAAAGGCCCCCGCAGCAACCGTCGCCGCGCCTCAGAATCCAGCCCGCAGCGCCGCTGCCAACAACGCCGCCCACGACTCCGCCCTCGCCGCCCGCGCCAAACACATCGCCGACTCCGCCCGCGCAGTCGCCGCGAGACTCCACCCCGGGAGCCAGGGTCTTGGCCCGTCGAAACCCGGTGCCAGCACCGCGACCAACCGCCGCCCATTCCCGGGCACCCCGATAATCATGACGCACCCGCCCGCCGGGGCGCCCCTGCAGTCTCCGAACCATCCGACGTCCAATCCTGCCGTAGTCCAATCAACGCCCGGCCGTCCCAGCGGCGCCGCCCAAACACCCACGCATCCCGTCGGCACCCCATCCGGCCATCCCGCGCCCGTCAAGCCCGTCATCCCCATTCCCGGCGGGATCGCCATCAACCGGATCTCGCGACTGTCCCAACCGCCCCCCACGACCTTCGAAGACCTGCTGCCCGACTCCGTCCGCCAGGATGTGATGGAAAAGGCCAATCAAGCGATCAATAACGCAAAGATCGGCGTCGACCAACCCGTCCAATCCTACGAGAACGAAGTGACCAACCTCCACGAACACCAGATTGCCTGGCACGAAAAGCTGACCTATGCGGTCGCCGTCCTCGTCATGTTCCTCATCGGCGCGCCCCTTGGCTCGATCATCCGCAAGGGCGGCATAGGGATGCCCCTCGTGTTTGCCGTGATCTTCTTCGTGATCTTTTTCCTCCTCAACAACTTCGGCCGCAAATTCACGAAAGAGGGCGTGATGACCGCCATCGGCGGGATGTGGATGGCGACCTATGTCCTGACCCCGATCGGCATTTTCTTAACGTATAAGGCGATGCACGACTCGCAACTGTTCAATAAGGAGTTCTATTTCCGGCTGACCCGGTCGGTCCGGAAATTTATCCGGAGGTTACGGGGGCGGGAGAACGAAGAAGTGAGCTAATTTTCCCTACCTTCGGCGCCAACTTTCTAAAGCCGCAAAATCAGCATTTCGACGTGGAAAAAAGCCAGGAAAATATCGGGCTTCAAAGGTGGGTAGCAGCGGTCGCCATCATCCTTTTCCTGCTCAAGCTCGCCGCCTACTACCTGACGCAGTCCGTGGCCGTCCTCACGGATGCGCTCGAAAGCACCGTCAACGTGATCGCGGGCCTGATCGGCCTCTACAGCCTGAACGTTGCCGCGAAACCCAGCGATTTCGACCACCCGTACGGCCACGGCAAAGCCGAGTTCCTGTCCTCCGCCGTCGAAGGCGCGCTCGTCCTGATGGCAGGGCTCATCATCATTTACGAGGCCGTCACCGATTTCATCCACCCCTCGCCTATCCAGAAACTCGATAAAGGGATCGTCATCATCGCCTTCACCGCGATCGTCAATTTCATCGTCGGGACGATATGCGTCTACCGGGGAAAGCGGAACAATTCGATTCAGCTGATCGCGGGCGGCAAGCATCTCCAAACCGATACCCTGTCGACGACCGGCATCATCGTCGGCCTGATCGTCATCTATCTCACCGGGCTCGTCTGGCTGGACGGCGTCGTCGCCCTTATCTTCGCCAGCTTCATCATCTTCACCGGCTACCGCATCCTGCGGAGGTCCATCGCCGGCATCATGGACGAGGCCGACCTGCAACTGCTCGAGGACCTCATCTCCTACCTCAACGAGCACCGCCGTCCCAACTGGATCGACCTGCACAACCTCCGCGTGATCAAATACGGCGGCGGCCTCCACATCGATTGCCACCTCACCGTTCCCTGGTACCTCACTGTCCTCGAGGCCCACGCCGATCTCGACGCCTTCACTTCCCTCGTCCGCGGCCGCTTCGGCGAGCAGATCGAGTTCTTCGTCCACACCGACCCCTGCCTCGACATCTCCTGCCCGATCTGCATGAAAGAAGATTGCCAGGTGCGTAAGCATCCCTACAGCGAACGCGTGGAGTGGACGCTCGAGACGGTCATCCCGAATAAGAAGCATGAGAGCAGGAAGGGGAGGGTGTGAGGGGGAAACCCTTAATCCCCTGTAGTATTACTGCAGTCACCAATAAGTCGCAGCACCTCAAGCCGCCGGTTTCCTCTTTTTTCCCGTCGACCCTTTGCGACTGCCCGTATCTTCAAAAAGTCGTATCCCAAGGGCAACTTCCAGCTTGGAAATAGTCTCGAGCGTCAAATTTTCCTGTCCCTTGACAATTTTGCTGACTTGTTGCGGAGAAATATTCATCCGTTCGGCCAATTCTTTTTGCGAAAGGCACTGGGATTCCAGGGCATCTAATACCCGCACCGCAATGATGGCTGATTTTTTAAGCCATTCGCTATTATCCAACCGGTACTTCGCCTTGGCTTTCCAATCTGAAGAGCGGTCGTCGCCCAAAGCGGACATATTCTCCTTTAAACTAGTGGTTTTCATAATAATTTAGGTCTTCTGGATAATGTATCCCATTGTCAATTAAAAAACGCCTCGTAATATCTAGCTTATTCAACTCACGCTGCAGATGGGGTCTATTCATATTGCGGGACAGTTTAATTGCGCCGCCTGTCATGACAAAACAGTTTTCCGCAATCCGAATAGCGTAAAGTCTAATCCAACCGTGGCCAAGCCGGGCTTTACTCTTTTGGTGCGAAACTATTGCAAATTCAAAATTGTTCAATGGCCTGAATAGGTATTGTAAATTCGCACCTGAACGCCTAAAGCCATATTCCGAATACCTGATCAAAGCATCCTGAATCTCATTTGCTTCCGACAATGTGCGCTTGATTGCGCATTCGAAGCTAACTACTCCGAAGAACCTGCTTTGGAGGTCCGCAACATTTCTTTTAAAAAAGTCCCGCAATGACTCAATATCCTCCATTAAATCGAAGAATCGCTCATACTCCGTTTTTGTCTCACCGTCTAACTGGATTGACCAAATTCCGTCCTCAGAATCTCCTGGTACAAAGATAGTATCAATTTTCATAAAATCAACTTATAGGTTTATTTTTATTTTTCTTGTTCGATTTAACGCATTAGCTGGTTGCTGATACCACCAACCAGTTAGTTGCTTCCAATATGTAAATAGAAAATTAACGGGCGGCCGTGGGAAGTTTGCCCGCACGCCCTATCACATGGCGATTTTTCGAAGAACTCGAAATGAATAACACTCAATACAAAAATAGTTCGCTTTGCCTTAAGCCGACTGGGAATCTTGTTAACATAAAAAGGGCACCCAGGCCACTGCAATTAGCCAGGCGTACCCTTACTGTAAGGCGGAACAACAAGTGACAATTTAAATCTCCTGATACTCATTATCAGGTGTGAAGAACAGGCTGGAAACCGACACAAATTAACTTACCTCAATATCATAGAAAGAACATCCCTAAGTTACTACATTTTTTTGCTTACCGTCCTAATAAATTCCGAGACGCCACACTATTTCCGGGACTCAACCACCACCCGCCGCTCACCGAACCCGCTGGGTCCAAATTCCTTATCTTTGCCACCCGCCGCCCGGGCGGGAAATCCGGCTTGCCGAAATTCCCAAAGATCTGGTGCTGCACCGAACTCAAAACAATTCATCATGTCCACCACCTGGCAGTCCTACCAATCCCTGCATAAAGACCGTTTCCTTGCCGAGCTTCTCGACCTGCTTCGTATCCCAAGCGTCAGCGCCCGCAGCGAGCACAAACCCGATATGTTGAAATGCGCCGAGGCGGTGCGCCAAAGTCTCATAAAATCCGGCGTCGACAAAGCCGAAGTCTACCCAACCGACGGTCACCCCGTCGTCTACGGCGAAAAGATCATCGACCCGAAGAAACCGACGGTTTTAGTATACGGGCATTACGACGTCCAGCCCCCCGACCCCCTGGAACTCTGGAAGAGCGGCCCCTTCGAGCCGGTCATCAGGGACGGGAAGATCTACGCCCGCGGCTCCGCCGACGACAAGGGCCAGTTCTACATGCACGTGAAGGCCTTCGAAACAATGATACAGACCAACACCCTCCCGACCAACGTCAAGTTCATCATCGAAGGCGAGGAGGAGATCGGAAGCCCCAACCTCGCGACCTTCGTCAAGACCCATAAGGACCTCCTAAAGGCCGACGTCATCCTGATCAGCGACACGGCGATGCTCAGCCTCGACACCCCCAGCATCGATATCGGCGTCCGGGGCCTCAGCTATATCGAGGTGGAGGTCACCGGACCCAATCGCGACCTGCACAGCGGCGTCTACGGCGGCGCGGTGGCGAACCCCATCACCATCCTCGCGAAGATGATCGCTTCCTGTCATGACGCAAATAATCACGTCACGATCCCTGGCTTCTACGATGATGTAGTCGAGTCGACCGCAAAGGAACGTCAACTCATGTCCGAAGCGCCGTACGACGAAGCCGAATACAAAAAGGACCTCGGCGTAAAGGCGCTGTGGGGGGAAAAAGGTTACACCACCAATGAGCGGACCGGCATCCGCCCGACGATCGAACTCAACGGCATCTGGGGCGGCTACACCGGCGAGGGGGCAAAGACCGTCCTCCCCTCCAAAGCCCATGCGAAGATTTCCGCGCGCCTCGTGCCCAACCAATCGGCCAGTGTCATCACCGAAAAGCTCCTAAACTATTTCAAAAGCATCGCCCCCGAAGGCGTCACCGTCAAGGCCGAGGAGCACCACGGCGGCGAACCCTACATGACACCGATCGACAGCAAGGCCTACCAGTCAGCCGCCAGGGCCATCGAAGCCACCTTCGGCAAGCCGCCGATCCCTGTCCGCGGTGGGGGAAGCATCCCGATCTGCGCGTTGTTTGAAAAGGAGCTGGGCATAAAGATCGTCTTCATGGGATTCGGGCTCGACAGCGACAATCTCCATTCTCCCAACGAAAAGTTCAACCTCGAGAATTTTTACAAGGGAATCGAGACAATCCCCTATTTCCATAAATTCTTTGCGGAAAAATAATGCTAATCCTTCGAACCCGTCACGATGAAACCGGTGAAGGACATGAAGAGATCGCCCTTGCTGCCGTCTTCGTCGAACGCCTTCCACCAGTCCGCGATCTCTTCGCGCGAAAAGACGCCGGTTGAGACACCCGTCTGGATGATCCCCTCATACAACCGTTTGGTGATGCTTTGCACGATCTCCGTGTTACCCGAATAGCTGTAAGGCCTGGCGCGAACGCCGCGGAAGCCTGCGAGTCGCATCTGGCCGAACAATTCGCTGCCGACGCGGCCGTTGGGGAAACTATCCGAACCATATCGCACGATTTTCCGGGTAAGCGCCTTGTCCCGGTGAGAGATGATCATGGCATCCCAGTCGAAGTCGAAGATGACGATCTTGCCGCGGGAGCGGAGCAAACGCCGGAATTCCTTGAGAACGGCGGGCAGGTCCTTTATATACATCAAGACCCTTTCCGTCCGGATGCGGTCGAAGGACTGGTCGGGAAAGGGCTGCGCCAGCGCATCGGCGACAACGAACTCCAGCGGCAGGTCTGAGTCGGCGGCCCTGCTTTTGGCGATATCGATCATCACGGTGCTGAGATCGGTGCCCACCACGCGGCCCCCCGCGCCAACCAATTTCGCCATTTCGTGCGCCTGCAGTCCTATGCCGCAGCCGACATCCAGTACATGGTGCCCTTCTTTGATATCGAGGCGATCCAGTTGGATTCCAAAACCTTCCAGTACCGTGGGCTGGACACCCGCGTCCTCGAGGAATTTTGCGAGAAATTGATGTTGCGCGTTGTCAACGTTCTGAAAGCCGGTCGTTACATTTTGTTTTTCCATGGGTCATTCTTTAGAGAATTGAATTGAAGGGGTTCCCTCTTTGTCCGTCAATTTTAGCAATAATATTTGATTCCACCACCCGCCCCGCGCATGCAACCCATACCCCCAGCTGCTCAACATTTTAGCCCCTCGCGGATTTAGGTACAGAAATTGCATAAATTGCCGGAAAACACTATTATCATAACCGCGTTTCATGCCGTTTAACAGTAGCAAGCTGACCGATTCGAAGGTCCTCATCATTTCCCTTTTATCCTTGTTGCTTCCTGTTGCCTGGATCGAATTCCGGGTCCTGCAATATACACATGGTACGATCGCCTACCCCCTCGACGACACCTTCATCCACATGGTGGTGGCCAAGAACCTCGCGTTTCAACATTACTGGGGCGTTTCGGGCCATGCATTCGCGTCGACGTCTTCATCGCCTTTCTATACCCTGCTGCTCGCCGCTGTCTTCCTGGTCTTTGGCGCTCACACGGTATACCCTCTGATCCTCAACATTCTCGCCGGATCAGCCGTCCTCCTCCTCATGCACCGCTGGCTCAAACGCCAGGGCCTCTCCACCGCGGCCCAACTCATCATCCTGCTACTCGTCAATTTCCTCACGCCGCTGCCCTTACTGGTCATCAGCGGGATGGAGCACAGTTTTCAATTGCTCTTCACTTTCTTGTTTCTATACGGGGCAGCCGGCGAGATAGCCGCCCACGCCCGAACTATCCCCTCCGCGTCGCCCGCGGCACACCCGCTCCTTCCACCGTGGACCCTGTATCTCTGGGGCCTGCTCATGGTGACGACGCGTTACGAGTGCCTCCCCATATTGGGGCTGGTTTGCCTGATCCTGCTGGCCCGCAGGCGCTGGGGGGCGGCCGTCAGCCTGGGGGTCGTCAGCGTCCTGCCCATCACCCTGTTTGGCCTCTACTCGATGCACAAGGGAAGTTTCTTCATGCCGAATTCTGTGGTGTTGAAGGCGGCGCTTCCGCATACCCGTCATGGCATCGTGCAGTTCCTGACCGAGGAGATCTGGTCGCGGATGTTCTTTTCCCCGAACGAATACAATTTTCTGGCGGCGCAGCGGCTGCTGCTGCTGCTGCCGTTGTTCTATATCGTTTTCATCCCCCAGCTCAGGGCGAACCGCGCCTATCGGATCGTTATGCTGGTGCTGATGGGCGCGGTGCTTGCGCATGTGGCGTTTGCCTACCCGGCCAATTTCCCCCGGTATGAATCCTATCTCGTCGCCTTGTCCGTGCTGATGACGGGCGTGCTGGTCGCAAAATACCGGCGCGAGGTCCCGCTGGCCCACCTCAGGGGCGCGAAGTGGATCGCGGCCGCGGTGCTGGTCGTCCTGTTCATGCCGCTCCTTATCCGGGCGGAGAAGACCTTCCAGAAGTCGGAGGCCTATTGCCGCAACATTTACGAACAGCAATACCAGATGTCGCAGTTCGTCCATAACTACTACGACAGCACGCCGGTCGCCTTTAACGATATCGGCGCGATCTCCTACTATTCCTGCGGGGACAAGCTCGACCTCTGGGGGCTGGCGAGCATCGAGGTCGCGAATGCCAAACGCGCGAACCGCTTCACGCCGGCCTATGCCGACTCGCTGATCCGCGAGCACCAGACGCGGCTGGCGATCGTCTATGATAAATGGTTTGATCCCCGACTGGTGCATGAATGGACCAAGGTGGCCTGCTGGCATAACCAGCACAACGTCGTGCTGGGTGAAGACAGCGTTTCTTTCTTCGCCATCCACGCGGACGACGCTCCGGCGCTCCGGAAAAACCTCGAGGCGTACCAGCCCAGCTTGCCGAAAGATGTGAGTGTGACTTATTATTGAGGGGGGCGGAAATGCCTCTACCCAAACCTCCCCAACCGAAACGGCCTCAGATCGAAACCCCCACCCACCCCCGTTCCAACCCCTGCCGATCCCGCGCCACTCCCTGCCGCCGCCAAACCCCCATTTGCCCAATCGCCCGCGATCTTTCCCACCACACTGCTGAATTTGAATCCATGCCCCGAGCAGGGGCTTAACACGAGCACCTGCGGCCAGCCCGGATACTCATCGATAATAAAATCCTCGTCCGGCGTATTCGTGTACATACATACCGAGGCGCCGCCATACACAGGCTCGATCGACAAATAAGATCTCGCAATCTCCCGTATCGCCACGACCTCTTGCTCATCCACCTCCTGACGCAAGTCTTCCGGCGCAATCTCGCGACCCTGGTGGTGAAACCCGATCTTGATGCCGCGCCCCAGGTCCGGAAAGCCATAGAACATTTTTCCCCCGCCATACTCCCAGATATACACCGGCATCCTGTCCGGGTGCAAGACGCCCCATCCACCGGCGGCCCTTCCCGCGGCCTCCCTGCCCCCAGCCGCCGCACCCGCCCCACCCCGGAGCCCCACACCCGCCGATTCCCCTCCCCCGTCCCGAAACCAGCACACCACCTGCCGGGCAACCCGCAGGGGTAGCCGCAATTCCGGCAATAACCCCGCCGTAAAAGCCCCGGCACTGACCACCACGCGACCCGCCGTGTATCTCCCCTTCGACGTCCGGACCTCCACCCCATCGCCGGATCGCGCGATCCCCAGCACCGCCTCGTCGCACCGGATCTCAGCTCCCCGCGCCGCCGTACCCGCCAGATGCGCCCGGATGCATTCCTCCGGAAAAAGTACGCCCGCGCGCTTTTCGAAAACCGCCACCGTATCGTCCTTGGCCCGGAACGCAGGGAACCGGCGCCGGATATCGGCCGCCTCCAGCCACTCGAAACCGATCCCAAACCTCTCCACGCTCAACCTCGCTCCGCTTACTACCTTAGTGTCCGCCGCCCCCAACAGCAGCCCGCCGGTCTGAAGGAACAACGGCCGGCCCGCTTCGCGCTGCAACTCCTCCCACAACCGGTACGCCTCCCTGATGAAAGGAACATAGACCGGGTTTTCATGATATGCCTCGCGGATAATCCGGCTTTCTCCATGCGAAGACCCATGCTGATGCGGCGGAGTGAACCGGTCGATGCCCAGGACCTTGCGGCCCGTTTGGGCCAGGTGATACAAGGCCGAGCTCCCATGGGCGCCAAGACCGATGACGATGATATCGAATGTTGGAGACACACCCGAAAATAGCAAACTTTATAAAAACTTAATTTCCGCACCCGCAGCAATCCGCCTTCCCCCACTTACCTTCGACCCATGCAGCCAAAAGCCTACTTTCTTCTGACCCTCCTTCTCGGTCCTGCCACCGCCACGATCGCACAGCGGGAGAGGCCGTCCACCTACCTGACCGTCCCCGGCGCGACCGAGTTTACGCACCTCGACACTTCCGGCGTCTCCGTCCTGCCCAGCGGGCGCTACGTAACACCGGCCGGCCAGACCATCCAGATCGCCCACGATCCCTTTGGCATGGCGGTGTCGCCAGATGGAACGAAGACCGTCACCCTTCACAACGGCGTGTTCACGGTCATCGACAACGCCACGCTTGCCAATAAAATGGTGGGTTGGATCGGGGATATCCCCGGCGAGGACCGCTCGGAATTTGTGCGCGACAGCTACAAGAGTTCGATCCCCTCGCCCCTCCCCAATGGTTCCTTCCTGGGCGTCGCTTTTGGCGCCGATAACCGCACCGTCTATCTCAGCGGCGGCGACAACGGCTCGGTGATCATTTATGATATCGCCGATTTCCGCAAGCTGGATTCCATTTCCCTCAATGGCGTCGTGGATGGGGTGGAATACGGCGATAGTTTTACGTCCGACCTCGTGTACAATGCCCCGGCTAACGAATTGCTCGTCCTCGATCGCGGCAATTTCAGGCTGGTGCGGATCGATCTCGCCACCAGGAAGATCACCGCGTCCATACCCACGGGGCGGCAACCTTTTGGACTCGCGCTCAGCCCCGACCATCGCCTCGCCTTTGTCGCCAATGTCGGCATGTATGACTACCCGCTGATCCCCGATATCACGCCCGCCAATTATGACAGCATGCTGATCCCCTGGCATCCCTACGGCAACGACACGAAAGAATCGATCCATGGTTATACCTGGAAAGGCCGCAAGATCCCCGGCGTCGGCGATCCGCGCGACCCGCGGGCGATGAGCGTCTACACGATCGACCTGGGAACCAACAAGGTCGTCGACCGCTACAAGCCCGGCTACCAGATCGGGCAGATGATCGAAGGCGCCGAGGTCGTCGGCGGGTCCAGCCCCAACAGCCTCGCCGTGGGCACGCGGTTCGCCTATGTCACCAACGCTACGAATGACAATATCTCGGTGATCGACTACCACAATCACCGCATCGTGGGCACGATACCCATCCATGCCGATCCCGCGATCGACCGCTGGCGCGGGCTGCTGCCCTTTGGGCTTACACTGAGCAAGGACGAGAAGACCTTGTATGTGGCGTTACTCGGTTTCAACGCCGTCGCCGTGATCGATGTAGAGAGCAGGAAGACCCTCGGCCTCATCCCCTCCGGCTGGGGCCCCACGCGCGTCGCACTTTCACCCGACCAAGGGACTTTGTATATTACGTCTTGCCGCGGTTACGGCGCCGGCCCCAACGGGGGACAGGGTTTTGTCGCGCCGGTGATGGGCACCTACATCGGCGATATCCAGTTGGGAACGTTTCAAAAAGTGCCGGTCCCCGATGCCGCCGCCCTCGCAGCCGACACCCGCCGCGCGATCGCCAATACCTTCACGGTCCACGCCGTGCCCGCCGCCGAAACCACCCGCGCCACCGTCGCAGCCACACACGCTACCACCCGCGCCGCCGCCTCCAGCCCAGCCACCCGCGCCGCCGTCGCAGCCACACACACCACCACCCGCGCCGCCGCCAACTCAACCCCGCACACTTCCCTCAACCCCCTCCCCATCTTACCAGGTCTCCGAAAGAGCCCCATCAAATACATCGTCTACATCACGAAGGAGAACCGCTCCTACGACGAGGTGTTGGGCCAGCTCCCGGGCGCAAAGGGCGATTCCACGCTGGCGAGGTTTGGGATCGATGTGCGGATCAGCGGCAAGGACAAGACGCTCGTTCATATGAATGTCGCGCCCAACCACCTCAACGTCGCGCGTAAATTCGCCTTCTCTGATAACTATTATTGCGACAGCGACGCATCGATCCACGGGCATCACTGGATGCTGGGCGTTATCCCCAACGAATGGGTGGAAGCCAATTCCAGCGCCGACCGCACTGCGAAGATCTTCTCCAAGGCGTCCGGCCGCCGTTTCCCCGGTTCGACCGGCAGCATGGATCCCGAGGACTACGCCGAAAGGGGCGGGTTATGGGAGGCGATGGACCGAAGCGGTGTGTCTTTTTATAATTTTGGCGAGGCCAACGAGACCGCGCACAACCGCGAGTCGTGGGTCGACACCCTGACCGGGTCG
>Ga0134125_10001095_pt1 | contig 34069 bp, 28 predicted proteins | sample KB31751_FD_96464 | JGI IMG/M metagenome (GOLD analysis project Ga0134125, IMG submission 96464) | Terrestrial soil microbial communities with excess Nitrogen fertilizer from Kellogg Biological Station, Michigan, USA - KB3-175-1 | ecosystem: Environmental > Terrestrial > Soil > Unclassified ...
GTCGGCGATCCAGTAGTTCATGGTGTCGCCGCCGATGAGGTTCTGCTTGCCGTTCATCTGCGCTTTCACCGACCGCTGCAGCGCGGGCTGAATATTGCCCAGCAGCAGATAAGGTGAATCCTTGTAAGAATCGGGCAGCTTCGGATCGAAAGTCGCGAAGACGTTGAGATCCGTCGTCAGCGTCTCGCGATCGTTCATATCCTGCGAGTAAACGCCCGCCCAGAAGAAGGTTTTACCGGGGACGCGTTCGAGTCCGGCAAGATCGATGCCGCGTGATGCGAGCAGGTCGATATCCTTCTGGTCGAAGTCATCCCCGACGACGGCGACAATCTTCGGCTTTGTAAAGTAACTCGCCGCCAGAGCAATGTAAGTGCATGCTCCCCCGAGCATGCGATCAACCTTTCCATGCGGCGTTTCCACTCCGTCGTACGCGACGGAGCCAACGATAACCATAGACATTCGTTTGATTGTACAAGCACCCCTGGCGGAAGACGTGGATCGCGCGTTAGCGCGCAAGTCACAAGCCGACCGCTGTCAATCGGCCTGTGCTGTGGCCTGCAAATGATTGCCAATCGGACTGACAACCGGCCGTGAGATGCCATCCGGCCCCGCGCCCGGTCTCAGGGCACGCTCGTGAAATGGCGCCGGCTGCAGCCGCGCCGCGGCCCAGTCGCGGATCCATCGATTCGCGGGCGCTTCCACATATTCGAAAGCCATAATCGAAAAGCCGATCACCACCACGATAAAAAGGACTCCAACCCACGCAGGTGGCGTTGTGCCCCAGCGGAACGTCGTGTACTGGCTGAACCACCAAAGCAGCGGGACGTGCAGGATGTACATCGAATAGCTCGCCTTCCCGAGGTAGCCGGCGGTGTCCGTCGATAGCAGGCGGACGAGGAATCCTCCTCCCGTCGCAAGCCCGATCAGCAATGCCATGTTGACCGGACGTAACACCGTGTTGAGGTTCATCAGCGTCCCGTCCAGCACATGAGGGTTGGCGATGAAAGCGCCGCCGATGATGAGCGACCCGAGCGAGATCCAGAATCCGCATGTTCGCCAGTGCGCTCTCGACCGCGTCATCCAGCCCGTCGAACAGCCCATCATCCAGCTATAGATGCGCGCCGCTGCGATTCCCGCGACGAAATCCGCGAGATGATAGACCGGCTTCCAGACACCGGGCACGCCCCAGCGCGCAAGCAGAATTGGGGTCACTAAACATGCCGGCAGGGCGATGAGAGTGCGGCGCATACGGCCCCGCCCCAGCCACAGAAACAGCAGCGGGAAACAGAGGTAAAAGAAAAACTCACATGAAAGCGACCAGGCAGGCGTGTTCCAGCCAACCCCCAGCGAGCCGGTCCAGCCCTGCAGCACGAAGGCATAGTCCGCAAGTACGTTGATCTTCCGGCCCGCCGCGCCGCCCGGCTTCAAAACAAATTGCAGCGCGAACCACGAGATCATCGTCAGACTCAGCAGATATGCGGGATAGATGCGCGCGAACCGCGCCACCGCGAATTTCGTGAGACTTCGCCGGTTCCAGCGCGTTGCCGCATAGCTTTGAGCCAGCACGAATCCGGACAAAAGGAAAAAGGTCTGGACTGCCAGATATCCGCCGCGTACCAGGCTTTGCGCCGCCGCCGGAAGCGAACGGTTCCATTGATCCAGCAACATGCGGGGACCCGTCAGGTGATGCAGAATCACCCAAAGCCCCAATACAAAACGCAGCCCGGTAAGCGCCGGAAGATATTCTCCGGCCGCACCAGCCGTCTGCCGCTTCTGTTCTATTAGTACTGGCGTGATGTGTTGTATTTTACATTCGCCGCTAAATCGGGCCGCGCGCCTGTCGTCGTGCGGCTGACTGGATCGGCGAAATAACCCGTCCGCGTTTTGACTGTTGCCCCCGGCACGTTCACCGTCACTTTAATTCTCCGGAAGGTGCCGTCCTGCGCCTGATTCGTCGGATTGTAGGCGATGGTGTATTGGTTCCGCAGATCCTGTGCGACGTGTTCGGCGATATCGTCGACTTCCGACAGCGCTTTGGGATAGAAGGCCTCTCCGCCGGTTTCCATCGTCAAAGCGTCAAGATCGTGCTTCGCAACCGCCGCGGAATGCGCCGTTTCGCTGGTCAGAAGCCCAATCGCGTAGACGAGAATGTCATTCTGCCGCGCCTCCCGAACGACGCGCGCTGTTTCCTCGGCGCTGCTGTTGTCTTCACCGTCGGTGACGACCAGAACGACCTTTTTGTCATTCTTCGCCAGCCGCTTCAAATGCTGGACCGCGAGAGACACGGCATCCCGCATGGCAGTGGCGCCCTCGGAATCGATGGCGTTCAGCGACTTCTCGAGTTGCCCGATGTCGTGCGTGAAGTCCTGTATGAGCGCGGGCTTGTCGTTGAACGTCATGATGAAGACCTCATCTTGTTTGTTCGAAGCCCGCACCAGCTTGAGAGCCGCCTCGGCCACCTGGGCGCGGCGCACGAGCATGCTCGCGCTGTTATCGATCACCAACCCGAGCGAAACCGGCGCATCTTCCCGCTTGAAGACCTTAATCTGCTGCCTGACATCGTTCTCGAAGATTTCAAACGCGCTTTCCGGGAGCGTGGTCAGGAGCCGGCCGTTGGCATCCGTCACGGTTGCGTGAACCTCCACCAACCGTGTGTCGGATCGAAACACCGCGTCGCTATCTTCAGTAACCGCCGGAGGTTTCGGTTCAGGGGCCTGAGCGTATGAGAGTGCACAAATTCCCAGAATGAATACACCAATACTGGCGGCTTTCATCACCGAATTCCCCCGCAGGAATAGGGCCACAACAGATTTGCGGCGGTGTCCCGGTGAACGGATCCCCAGTGAGTTAATCTGGCGGGGGAATCCGCCCTGCCACCCCGTAATCCAATCGGCTTCACGCCAGGTGACTTTGCCGAACTCGCGCTGGCCGCAATCCTGGTCGTGTTGCTCATATTGTGGAGTACTCCCCTCGCCGATTACGCCCGGAAATTTGCACACCGCACTCGCTGGTGCATTTTCAGCCTGGCGGCGCTTCCCGTTGCGGTTCGCCTGATGATGCTTCCCTGGCATCCGGCGCCGGTGCCTGATATTTACGACGAGTTCGGACACCTCCTGGTTGCCGATACCCTGCGTCATCTCCGCCTTGCAAATCCAGCCCATGCGCTGCCGCGATTTTTCGAGACGTTCTTCGTCCTCCAGTCCCCGGCCTACAGTTCAATCTACCCGATTGGACAGGGCATCATGCTCGCGATCGGGTGGGCTGTTTTCGGAAGTCCGTGGGCTGGCGTACTAATTTCAACCGGCATTTTTTGCGGACTCTGTTACTGGATGCTCCGCGGCTGGACGACACCGGTCTGGGCGCTTTTCGGCGGTCTTTTGGCTGTTCTCGAATTCGGCCCGCTCAGTCAATGGACCAACTCCTATTGGGGAGGCGCGTACACCGCGGCGGCGGGATGCCTGGTGTTCGGAGCGCTGCCGCGATTGACCGGCTCCCACGGCGTGCGAAACGCTATCCTGCTCGGTCTGGGGATTGGCCTGCATCTGCTCAGCCGCCCTTTCGAGTCGATCTTCCTCATCGCGAGCGTTGCGATGTTCCTGCTTCCGGCATGGAGAGAGATGCGAAGACCGGCGGCGATCGCGGTGCTTGCCGCACTACCCGCCGTGGGGATCATCCTCGCGCAGAACAAGCAGGTGACCGGCCGCTGGACCACGCTGCCCTATGCACTCAGTCAGTATCAGTACGGCGTTCCTGCCTCGTTTACGTTTCAGTCGCATCCGAGGCCGCACAACGTGCTGACCCGGGAGCAGGACCTAGACTATAAGATGCAGCGGGCATTCCGCGCACGGGAAATCGACACGCCGGCGACGTACCTGGCGCGTCTGCTTTACCGCGTCCGTTACTACCGGTTCTTTTTCTATCCACCGCTTTACGTCGCGCTGGCTGTGTTTGTCGCGCGCGTGCGAACCTGGCCGCACGCATGGATCCTCCTGACGTTCGCCATTTTCGCGCTCGGAACGAATTTCTACCCGAACTTTCTGACGCACTACGTTGCCGCGCTGACTTGTCTGTTTATCCTGGCAAGCGTCGAGGGTCTCCGGATGATCGACCGGCCGGCAGCGGTTGTGCTTGCCGGGTTGTGCCTCGTCGCGTTTGCGCTGTCACCTTTGGAAGAACGGTTCCCGGCACGGCGAATTGAGGTCAGCCGCGAGCTCGCCGCAATCCCGGGGAGACTGCTTGTGCTGGTCCGGTACTGGCCTCAGCACCGATTTCAGGACGAATGGGTCTATAATGCGGCCGATATCGACAAATCACGTATTGTGTGGGCGCGCGATCTGGGCGACGCCGAAGACCGCGAGCTCCTGAACTACTATCCGGATCGGACCGTGCTTCTTCTGGAACCGGATGCCACGCCGCCACGGCTTGCGCGTTACAGTCCGGAAGCGCCCCAGGAGCACTCGGTGGGCCAGGCGGCGGACAAACCCGATCGATCGTTGGACAAACCCGAACCCTCGCGTGAGAAAAAGATCCCACGGATTCCGTTCGAGCCGGTAAAGTAAGCGCCGAGCCGGCGGAAAGGCATCCAATCTGCACTGGCTTCGGCGTGAGTCATCGAAAAGGCATCGCACTGATCGGCCTCGCAGCGGGAGCCGGAGCGGCCGCGCGCTTCATGCTCGAACGATCGAAGAGCGCCCGTATGGATTTCGCCGGAAAAGTCGTATTTATCACCGGCGGCTCACGCGGGCTCGGAATCGCGCTCGCTCGCCAGTTCGCGAGGCAAGGCGCCCGGCTCGCGCTTTGCTCGCGCAGTGAGGAGGAGTTGCGGACCGCAAAAGAGGACCTTGCAAGCCTCACGGATGCCGTGCTGACGATTCCGTGCAACGTCGCCTCCGCCGCGCAGGTGGAAGAGACGATCGCCGCTGTGCTCGACCGCTTTGGCCGCATCGACGTCATTGTCAACAATGCGGGAATCATTACGGTCGGGCCTGTTCAATCGATGACCCGCGAGGATTTCACGGTCGCCATGAACACGATGTTCTGGGGTCCGGTGAATACGACCCTGGCCGCGCTGCCGCATCTGGAAAAAACCCGGGGAACGATCGTGAACATCACCTCGATCGGCGGCAAGGCGAGTGTTCCGCATCTTATTCCGTATTGCTGCGCCAAATTCGCGGCGGTCGCGTTCTCCGAGGGGTTGCGCGCGGAATTGTGCTGCACCGGAGTAAAAGTCGTCACCGTCGTGCCGGGGCTGATGCGAACCGGCTCTCATCGGAGTGCGCATTTCAAAGGCAATGCGCATGCCGAAGCGAGCTGGTTTGGCGTCGCCGCGAGCATGCCGGGCCTTGCCATGGGCGCGGACCGCGCCGCCCGCCGCATCGTCGCGGCTGCCGCTCGGGGACAGGCCGAAGTTGTGCTTGGCGTTCCCGCAAAGCTGCTGGCGTATTTCCACGCTTTGTGTCCGGGCGCGGCGGCGGAAACGCTGGGACTGATCAATGGAATGCTTCCGCACGGGATGCAACAGGATGCGGTGAACTGGGACGCCGCGACCAGCCGAAGCCGCGGGATAGAAGTGCTGACTGCAATGGGACGGAAGGCCGCGAAGGACTTCCTGCAACCCGGCGCCGCGGCATAGCCCGCTTCGCTGCCCGCGGCCCCCGCAGTACGCTTTTCGGCCTCGCGCGTCCAACTCCTCATGAACCCTGCTCTTTAGTGGTACCTTAGCGGGTAATTCGTTCCCCGAGGAGTTTTCATGCGCATCCAGACAGCCGCGCTGTTCGCCCTGGCGATCACGGCGTTTGCTCAAACAGCCACCCTTCCGCCCGGCGTCGAGAAGAAAGCCAGCGTCGGAGGCATCACCGAATACGACTATCCGAACGGTCTGCGCGTTCTGCTGTTCCCCGACAAGACCGCGCCGAAGATCACCATCAACATGACCTATCTGGTGGGCTCACGCCACGAAGGCTATGGCGAAACCGGCATGGCGCATCTGCTCGAGCACATGAATTTCATCCTGAGCACGCATGATCGCAGCATTAAAAAGGAGCTGACCGATCACGCGGGCGCGAACAACTGGAACGGCACTACCGACTACGACCGCACCAACTATTACGAGACGTTTACCGCAAGCGACGACAACCTGAAGTGGGCTCTCGGGATGGAAGCGGAGCGCATGGTCAACATGCGGATGGAGAAGAAGCTCCTCGATACCGAAATGACCGTGGTGCGCAACGAGTTCGAGCGCGGTGAGAACAGCCCGGGCCGGATCCTCGAAGAACGCACGATTGCGACGGCGTATCTCTGGCACAACTACGGCAAGTCGACCATTGGCACGCTGGCCGACATCGAAAAGGTCCCGATCGAAAAGCTCGCCGCGTTCTACAAAAAGTTTTACCAGCCCGATAATGCCGTTCTGGTGATCGCGGGGCAGTTCGACGACTCAAAGGCACTTGCATATGTCGCGGAGACCTGCGGAGCGATTCCCCGCCCTTCCCGCAAGCTGGACGCCACCTATACGGTCGAGCCCGTGCAGGATGGGGAGCGCTACGTCGAACTGCGGCGCGTCGGAGACAACCCCGAGATCATGATGGTCTGGCACGCTCCGGCGTTATCCAATCAGGATTCGGCCGCGCTCGAAGTTCTGAGCGGCATTATGTCCGGAGGCGGAGGGCGCGGCGGCGGAGCCACGGGCCGCCTCTACAAAGCGCTCGTCGACAACAAAAAGGCGCTTTCGGCGCGCATGGGCTACGAGGAGTTGCACGACCCGGGATTTGTGCTGGTTCAAGCGACGCTGAGCAAAGATCAATCGCTCGTCGACGCTCGCAAGACCATCGTCGACACCGTCGCCAGTATCGTCAGCGAGCCGCCTTCTAAGGACGAAGTCGAGCGCGAGAAATCGCGCATCCTGCAGAGCATGGAACAGCGGATGACCAATACGCAGCAGACGGCGCTCGGCCTTTCCGACATGATTGCCAGCGGCGACTGGCGCCTCTACTTCCTGAACTACGACCAGTTGAAAGCCGTAACGCCCGAAGATGTGGTCCGCGTCGGGAAGCTTTACTTCAAGGCATCGAACCGCACTGTGGGCGAATTCATCCCGACAGCTGATCCGGATCGCACCGAAGTTCCTGCGGGCGCCGATCTCACGAAAGTATTCCAGAATTACAAGAGCAGCCTCGATGTGTCCGCGGGCGAGGCCTTCGACCCGACGCCGGCCAATATCGAAAAGCACCTGACTCGCTCGAAGCTGGCGAACGGGCTCAAAGTGGTCATGCTGCCCAAGGCCACACGCGGAGCGACGGTGATGGCTTCTTTGCAAATTCACTTCGGTGATTTGAATTCGCTGATGGGCAGGGATGCGACCGGCAGCCTCACCGGGTCCTTGTTGATGCGCGGGACCAAAACGCGCACGCGCCAGCAGATTCAGGATGAGATGGTGAAGCTCAACGCCCGGATTAACGTCGGCGGCAACGTCGATGGCGCGACGGCGACCATCCAGACGAAAGCGGAAAATCTCGTCGCCGCGATGCAACTGGCGGCGGATATCCTGCGGAACCCGTCGTTCCCCGATTCCGATTTCGATCAGGTCCGCAAGCAGCGCATCGCAGGCGTGGAAAACCGCCGTAGCGACCCGGGCGCGAACGCGGTGCTGGCCCTCAATCGTGCGTTGTTTACTTATCCGCGCACCGACCCGCGCTATGCCGGAACGCCCGACGAAGACATCGAAGACATCGGCAAGGTCACGCTCGACGACGTGAAGGCGTTTCACGCGAGGTTCTACGGGGCCTCACACGGCGAGCTTGTGATCGTTGGTCAGTTCGACACCGCCGCCGCGAGCAAGGCGGCCGCGGATTTGTTTGGCGATTGGAAAAGCCTGGCGCCGTTCCAGCGAATCGCCACGACTTACCAGAAGATGGCTCCGGTAAATACGAAAATCGAAACACCCGATAAGAAGGATGCGACCTTCTCCGCGGGCGTTCTCCTCTCAATGCGGGATTCCGATCCCGATTACCCGGCGATGGTTCTGGCCAACTTCATCTTCGGCGGCTCCATTACGTCACGCATGGAGGATCGCATCCGGAATCGTGAAGGTCTGAGCTACGGGGCATCCTCCGGTTTCTCGGCGCCGGTAGAGGGAACGGCGGCGATATTCCAGGCGCGCGCCACGAGCAATCCGAAAAACACCCCGAAGGTCGAAGCGAGCTTCCGTGACGAGCTCGCAAAAACGATTGCCGGCGGATTCACCGCGAAAGAGGTTGAGGAGGCGAAGAAATCGATCCGGGACCAGCGGACCGTCGGCCGCTCACAGGACCAGCAACTCCTCGGCCTGATTGCATCCCGTGAAGAATACGGCCGCACGCTCGACTGGGACACGCAGATGGACGCGAAGCTCGCCGCCCTCACAGTCGATCAGGTAAACGCCGCGATCAAGCGCCATCTTGATCCATCAACCGTCACAATCGTCAAAGCGGGCGACTTCAAGACTGCCGGCGCCTACACGGAATAGCCGGGACTGCATTGGGCGATACGGCATTTCGCGGCCCTTTTTGGGCTGACGAATGTGGTTAACGTTTTCGCCGGGACGATCGTCGGCCCACAGGTTTAAGTCCGCTGAATTCGTGTTCGCATTGCCAGCGAACGCGCCACGATCTGTAGCCCGATCGCCACGGTGGCGAGTTACCGGAGCCAGATCGACCAGACCGTGTCGACGGTCGCGTGTGTAATCGACGACGTCAGAACACGGCGGCTCGCGAGCCACGCTTGTCCGTAGAACACGCCCGCGACCGCCGCGAGGATGACATAGCGCCAGTTAAAGTACACCGCGCGCTTGTTGAAGTGCGCGAGGCCGAAAAGCAGCGAGGTGACCAACAGTGCGCGTTGTGTGCCAATGCGGCGCTCGAGCAGATTGAGCAGGAGTCCGCGGAAGAAAAGTTCTTCCGGCAGGGCGATGAAGAACAAGGTGAAGAGCCAGCCGGCAGCGAATGGCGGGGTCCGGCGGTGTTCGATGCATATGGAGAAACTGGAGTGCAAAGCCGAGGGCGAGAGCGGCGGGAGTGTAGTAAAGGAACTCGCGGAGCCCAATCGCGAAGTCCGGTATTTTCGGACGGAGATCGAAACCGATGTTGCCGATCGGCCGAAGCACAAGATAACCGTAAAGCCCGGCATCGACCAGGAGGAGCTTCGATAACCCGCTCAGCCCTGCAACAGGCCACGCGCGATCGAACAAACGAAGATCGACCGGGATACCGAGCAGCCCAAGCGCGAACCAGTCGTTCCACCCCGGCTGATTCGCTCCAGCGCAGGCGAGAAGTAATGCCACAGCCAGCACAACGGCAGACATTCCGAAAAACTCAAACACGCGCGCGTGACCGGAGGCGAGATATGAGGCCATCAGCAGGAGGGGCGTCGCGATGCGGACGACGCGTCCTTTCAAATGCCCGCGGAGCCAGTCCCCGAACCCGAATCCGAAAGCCCAGTAAGGCGCGAGCAACAAGGACGCGCTGAACGTATCCGCGCGCGAAATGGTTGCATTAAAATGACGCGCGACAAGCGCGAGACATGCGAGCAATGTCACGAAAAGCAGTGCGTGAACAGCCATACGTTTCTTTACATTCATTTCCTTACAAAGCAGCTAACAAATTCATTTATTACACGTAAGCGGGGCGTCTTGTAATCGGCCCCGCCCCGACTTAGCCGCGATTGACAGCAATTTACATTCGCAAAAGTAACTGCCATCCGGCTCGTTCGTCTTACCAATTGGAAGGAGAAATTCACAAACATCATGACAATCAAATCGTTACTCATCGTTGGCGCCCTCACCCTCACGAGCATCGGAATCGCAAGCGCAAAATCTTACGACGTGGTTTTCAGCGCAACTTCGCGCGTGGGCAACACCGAGTTGAAAGCCGGCGAATACAAGCTTAAGGTTGACGGCGGCATGGCCACGTTCACCGATCAGGATTCGAAGACGTTCAGCGTCCCCGTGAAGGTCGAGAATGCGAACAAGAAATTCCAGTCGACCTCCATCGAGTCAACCAGCAACGCCGGCGACATGGATACAGTCACCGCGATCGACCTCGCCGGCTCCAGCACTCAGCTCCAGTTCGGCAAATAATCGAAGCTGTTTTCTCCTTCGCGGGAGACACAATCAAACGTCCCCCGCACCCGCGGGAAGCAAGGCCTTCGGCGCTCAACCAGCTCTGAAGGCCTTTCGGCTTTTAAACCCTCCACTTCCAACAATGTCTCGGCACGGCATAATGAACCAGTGGCGGAATTCACGTGTAACGTGTGCGGGAAGAAGAATGCGTGGACTGGCGCGCCGTTTGAGCGGGAAAAGGCCGGCTGCGCCAGCTGCGGATCAACCTTGCGCACCAGAGCATTGCTTGGCGCCCTGTCGATGGAACTCTTCGGCACGCACTTACCGCTCACGGATTTCCCTCGCGTCAAAAGCCTGCGCGGTCTCGGAACCAGCGACTCCAATCAATACGCGCGCAGGCTCGCGGATGTTTTCGACTACCGCAATACCTTCTACGATCACGAGCCGCGCTTTGATTGGGCCAACTCGACCGAGCCGGCCGCGAGCTACGATTTCGTCTTATCCAGTGACGTACTCGAGCACGTCGCGCCGCCGGACGATCGCGCGTTTCGAAACGCATTCGACATGTTGAAGCCGAATGGCGTGCTCGTATTTACTGTCCCCTACGATCTGGATACATCCACCGAGCATTTTCCGGAGCTTTACGAATACGGCCTCGCGGAAGTGGGCGATTCCACCGTTCTTGTGAACCGCACGCGCACGGGCCAATTGCAGGTGTCTGAAAATCTCGTGTTTCACCGGAACGGTACGGGACGGTCGCTCGAGATGCGCGTCTATTCCGAGAAGCGCCTCCGCGAAACGCTCGTGGCGACGGGGTTCACGAGTGTCAAGGTCTATTCGGACATCAACCCGGAATTCGGCATCCTCCCGGCGGAGGCGTGGTCGCTGCCTGTCGCAGCGCGTAAAGGTCCGTTCGCCTGCGGCATCGACACGATGCGCGACGTGATGCAGGAGTGGCGCGAGCTCAAAAAGACAGTCAGGCGGCCGCTGTGGCATCGTGTAGCCCGGCGTCTCGGAGTTGTCTAAGTATGGGCGCCGGATATCTTCCGCGAGGGGCCAGTCGTCACACGGTGATTGTTCGCGTGGCGCACTGGGTCAACGCAGGGGCGTTTTTCGGACTGGTAGTGAGTGGGGTTGCAATCCTGCTGGCGCATCCGCGGCTGTATTGGGGTGAGACTGGCGCCGTCGGCGCGCCGTCTCTGATCGACCTGCCATTGCCCTTTCTGCTGACCGGGCAATCCGGATGGGGACGATCGCTGCACTTTCTGTCGGCGTGGGTCGCGGTGCTCAATGGATTGGTTTACATCGCCGGAGTCCGCCAGGGAGTCCTGCGCGGGTATGACGGACCGCAGCGCTGGGCATATGCTGCCGTCATCTTCTTCCTGTTTCCTTTGATGATCTGGACGGGGTTCGCGTTGTCGCCGGCGATCACGTCGGTTATTCCGGCGCTTGTAACATCGCTCGGAGGTCAGCAATCGGCGCGCACGATTCACTTCTTCGCAGCGGATGCGCTGGCGCTTTTCTTCGCGGGACATGTCGTCATGGTCTCGGTCACCGGCTTCCGGAAAAATATGCGGGGGATGGTTACGGGATGACATCGCGGCGCAGGCTCATTACCACGGGGCTCGCGGCTGCCGCGGGCGCGTCGGGGCTCGTCATCGCCGAAAAGATCGCCGCCCGTTATGGCCTGATTCCGCCGGACAGCGGCGGCCTTTACGGCGCGGGCGCAACGTTGACATATGCGGCGCAAAGGCTGCTGATGGCATCGGGCCGGTCGATGGCCCGCGAATTCGATCGCAGCCAGATCTCCAGGGCGTTTCCCGTCAATGGCGATCCGCCGCAGAACGATGGCTATCAAAGACTGCTTGCGAAGAAATTCGCGGCATGGCAATTGACCGTGAATGGGATGGTGGCGCGTCCGGCGCGATTCTCAATCGACCAGTTGATGAGAATGCCGGCTGCCACACAGATCACCAGCCAGGCCTGTGAAGAAGGCTGGTCGGCGATCGCCGAGTGGACCGGCGTGCGCCTGTCCGACATGCTGAATCGCGTCGGCGTGTTGCCGGGGGCGAGATATATCGTGTTCTTCCCCTTCGATGTGAACTGGGACAGTGTGGATATGGATGACGCCTGGCACCCGCAGACGCTTCTCGCCTGGGGAATGAACGGGCGGGAGCTTCCGGCCGAACATGGCGCGCCGCTGCGGCTGCGCGTTCCGCGGCAGCTTGGGTACAAGAGCGTCAAGTATCTTTCCCGGATCACGGTTACCGACAGTTTGAAGTCGATCGGTAGCGGGCTCGGGTCGATTTCGCCGGAGATTGGCTATTCGTGGTACGCGGGGATTTAGCCACCGGGCTGCGGCGGCCTGACCCGGCAGGGCGCGCGGCGTGACTCTCCGGGTGTGCCGCGCGCCGAAAACCTGTAAAATGGCGGCGTGAGAACTCTACCCCTGTTCGCCCTTGCCCTCCTGGCGACGGCCGCGTTTGCAGCGCCGGTCACCTTCAATAAAGACGTACTGCCGGTCCTCCAAAAGAACTGCCAGAGTTGCCATCGGCCCGGCGAGGTGGCGCCGATGTCGCTGCTCACGTATGAGGAGGCACGCCCGTGGGCGAAAGCGATGAAGGCGGCCGTGATCGCGCGCAAGATGCCGCCATGGTTCGCCGACGCGAACTTCGGGCACTTCTCGAACGACAAACGGCTGAGCGACGCCGATATCGCGACGATCTCGGCGTGGGCGGACGGCGGCGCTACCGAGGGCAATGCGAAGGACAAGCCGCCTGCCCGCGTGTTCCAGTCCGGTTGGAACATCAAGCCGGACGTCGTGGTCGAGATGCCGAAGGATTTTCAGGTGAAGGCGACCGGCACGATCGATTACCAGTACATCCGCGTCAAGGCCGATTTCAAAGATGACATGTGGGTGAAGGCGGCGGAGTTGCGCCCCGGAAATTCGGCGGTGGTGCATCACATGAAGGCATGGGTGGTGCCGCCCGGGTCACGCTGGATGGCTGATGCCACACCCGGCGACGCCTACACGGGCCGCGAGACCGGCGTGAATGAAATGGGCGACGGAAATGACATCATCGGCAAGTTCAACCCGGGTCTGGGAGCACAGGATTTCGACGTCGACGGCGGCTCGGCGAAGTTTGTGCCCAAGGGTTCGGACATCGTATTCGAGATGCATTACACCGCAGTCGGCAAGGCCACGACGGACCGCTCAAAACTCGGCCTCGTGCTCGCGAAGGCCGAGCCCGCGCGGCGCTATTTCTTTCATGCCGGGCCGACAGCGACCAATCTCGTAGTTCCTGCCAATGATGCCAATGCGGAAGTCGTCAGTGAAGTCACTGTCGGTCTGGATGATGCGAAGCTCGTCTACGCGCAGCCCCACATGCACCTTCGCGGCAAGGATTTCGAGCTGCGTCTGATCTATCCGACAGGTGAAACCCAGACTGTCCTCAAAGGCAAATTCAACTTCGACTGGCAGCTCGGGTATGAATTCGAGAAGCCGATCGTGCTGCCGAAGGGCACGCGCGTGATTGCCATCACGCACATGGATAATTCGGCGAACAATCCGTTCAATCCCGATCCGGCGAAGGAAGTCCGGTGGGGTCCGCAGAACTGGGATGAGATGAGCAACATCTTTGTGGGCGTGACGATCGGCTTGAAGGACGATCCGAGGCTGTTGTTCCACCGCTCGGGTCCGAGTCTGCTGCCGCGCGGGAAGAACGGACCGACTCTGGCCGCGCTCGAAGCCAGGTAGTCTCAACCGCCGGTCGCGGACAAAGTTATATCGAACGTCTGGTGTGCAAAGAGCTGGTGTGCAAAGAGTTGGATAGGATGTATTCTTCACTCCTATGTGCGCCAGGCAGATTCTCGTCGTCCTCAGTGCGGCAATGCTGGCCCCCGGCATCTCGATAGCCCAGGCACCGGCTGACAGCGCGCGCACAACAAAGAAAGCTGCGCCGCGCGATCCGGCTCAAAGCCCGGCTTCGACGCCGCGGCCCAAAGCGGCTTCAACGGAAGAGTTTCCCGCCGCCGAAGTGCGCACGGGCGAACAGCGGTTCGTTTCGCAATGCGGCTTTTGTCACGGGCGCGATGCGGCCGGCGGCGAGACCGGACCTGACCTGACGCGCTCGGAAGTCGTCGCCTCCGACATGCATGGCGACAAGATCGGAGAGATTGTCCGTGCGGGGCGCCCCGGCGGCAGCATGCCCGCTTTTCCGCTCACCGATAAAGAGCTGCAGGCAATCGTCGCTTTCATTCATACGCAGGCTGCCAAATTCGCATCGCTCAGCGGCGGGCGGCGGACCGTCGACGAAACCGACCTTCTCAGTGGCAACGCCGCGGATGGGCAGGGTTATTTCAATGGCGCCGGCGGATGCTCTCGCTGCCATTCCGCCACCGGCGATCTGGCGGGCATCGCGAAGCGGTACGATGCGTTGACTCTTCTTCAAAGGATGCTGTATCCGAGCGGACGGCCCGCGCCGGCCCCGCCGAAAGCAACGATCACAACAGCGTCCGGCCAGACCATTACCGCGCCAGTCTCAGCCGAAGATGAGTTCAGCGTGATCGTTCTCGATTCGAACGGGACACGGCAGGCCTATGCAAAGGACACCGGCAAGGTGCAGATCGACAATCCCATGTCCGCGCACTTCGAGCAGCTCGGAAAGTATACCGATACCCAGATGCACAACGTCTTCGCGTACCTGGAGACCCTGAAATGAGAGCCGCCGGGCTTCTGCTCTGCACTGCCGCGTTCGCGGCCGCTCAGGGCGTTGATGCCAATAAGCTGATTCATCCGCCGGCGGATGCCTGGCTCACTTATCACGGCGAGTACAACGGCCAGCGCCATAGCCGCCTCGCGCAGATCACCCCGGAAAACGTCACACGTCTGGCACGAGCATGGACATTTCAGACGGGTCAGAATCAGGCGATCAAAGCATCTCCGCTCCTCGTCGACGGCGTTCTTTACCTCACGACGCCCGACAACCTGTGGGCCATCGATGCGCGCACCGGTAAAGAGCGATGGCATTACCGGCATCCGGCCAACAACGCGTTTCACATCGGCCATCGCGGCGCGGCGGTTTACAGAAACACCGTTTATCTGACGACGCCCGACTGCCACCTGATTGCCTTCAACGCGGAGGACGGCAAGAAGAAGTGGGACATCATCATCGCCGACTCGAATAAGGGCTACTGGTCAACAAACGCGCCGCTGGTGGTCGGGAACCATGTGCTCGTCGGCGTTTCCGGCGACTTCGATAATGTGCCCGGACAGTTGAAGTCGATTGATGCGGATACCGGCAAGGTGCAATGGATCTTCTACAGCACGCCGCCACCCGGAAAGCCGAACTCAAGAAGCGGGCCTGATTCCGGCGGCGCAACGGGCGGCCAGTTTTGGACCACCGGCACTTACGATCCCGAGCTCGACCTCGTCTACGCGGGCACAGGCAATCCCACGCCCGTGTTGAATGGCGGCGCGCGCCCCGGCGACAACCCCTGGACCTGCAGCATCGTCGCGCTGAATCCCAATACAGGAAAACTGGTCTGGGGATTTCAGGTGTCGCCGCATGATACGCACGACTACGACGCGAATGAGGTCCCAGTGTTGGTCGATGCCGATTTCAACGGAAAGCCGCGCAAGATGTTGATGCAGGCTTCGCGCAACGGCTACTTCTTCGTCCTCGACCGGACCAACGGCAAGAACCTGGTGACGGCGCCTTTCGCGACAGTGAACTGGGCGAAAGGAATCGACTCGCGCGGGCGTCCGATCCCGGATCCGGCGAAGGAGCCGAAGCGCGATGGCGTGCTGGTCGCGCCGATGGAATCCGGCGCGACGAACTTCCGGCCGCCGAGCTTTGACCCGAAGACCGGGTTATTCGTGGTGAGCGCGCAGGATGGCTACGGGATTTACTTCTTCAAGCCGGAACATGGCGGCTATGGCTGGGCGGGCGCCGACTACAATGTCGCGGGCAAGTCATTCCTCCGCGCGATCGACTACAAAACGGGGAAGATCGTGTGGAGTCATGCGATCGGGGATGGCGCGGGGACGGCGGGCGTGCTCACGACCGATACCGGCATCACGTTCAGCGGGGATAACCGGGCGAGCGTGATCGCGCTCCGCACCAGCGACGGCGCGACGCTTTGGCATGAGGATATCGGCCGGGTGCAAAGCGCTCCAGTGACGTATGAGCTCGATGGCAGGCAGTATCTGCTGTTGGGAGGCGGGCCATCGCTGATAGCGTTCGCGCTGCCGTGACAAGCGATTCCTCACCGCCCGTGGAGCCGATACGAAGCGTTTGCTCGCAGCCGGGACTCGGCGCAGGAGGATTTTCTGCTGAAGTTTCCGGGGAATCGGCGCTATCCTGCGCTGGCGGCATTAACAGGCTCCTTGAGTCCGCTGAAACCGAGGCCGCTGAAACAGCAAGGCCTTTGGAACTTCTGGCGGCGGAAGGCGTATTAGTGGGTGTAATTCCGGGTTTGGCGTCGCATCTCCAGTCGCGGAGACGCGACTTCGTTTAAACGCGGTTAACCAATCGGGCCTCGATCTCAGAAAGGATCACCATGCGATACGTGTGTCTCCTCGCTCTGCTCACCCCGTCTCTTTTCGCGCAGGACGGCGCAGCGATCTGCTCGACGTGCCATGACAACCCGGAGGCGCGGGTACCCGCGATGTCCGCACTGAAAGCCATGACGCCCACGGCGGTCTACGTTGCTCTGACCAGCGGCGTGATGAAAACCCGCGCGGAAGGACTCACGACACCTCAGCTCTTCGCCCTCATGAGTTACATCGGGCCGACCGGCGGTGCCCACACCGACGCGAACGCGCTCGCGCCGACATGCAAAGGAAATCCCGCCTTTCAGGTCGCGGCCGGCTCTCCGCAGTGGAACGGGTGGAGCACCAGCCCGGGCAACACTCGCTTCCAGGACGCTGCGTCCGCCGGACTCACCGCCTCCACCGTCTCGAAGCTCAAACTCAAATGGGCCTTCAATCTCGGCGGCGTGACAATGGGCCGCGCGCAACCCACTGTGGCCGGCGGACGTGTGTTCCTCACAAGCCAAACCGGAGCCGTCTACTCTCTCGATGCGGCAACCGGGTGCACTTACTGGGATTTCAGGCGGCCGCCGGACTCCGCGGTGGCGTCAGCATAGGAGAGGCCAACGGCGCCCCGGCAGCATTCTTCGCGGAAGCCGGCGGGACCCTGTATGCCCTGAACCCAGGCACCGGCCAGCAAATCTGGAAGATACCTGTCGCCGGTCACTTCGCCACAATCGCGACGGCGTCTCCGCGCTATTACAAAGGCGTTGTCTACCAGCCGTTCTCTTCTTTCGAAGAAGTTGTCGGAGCCGATCCCAAATACGCCTGCTGCACCTTTCGCGGCAGCGTTGTGGCGCTCGACGCCGCGACCGGCAGGAAGCTTTGGCAGACGTACACGATCGATGAAGCGGCCGGGCCCACACGCAAGACATCGGCCGGCACGCAACTGAACGGGCCCTCGGGCGCAGGCATCTGGTCGACACCCACCATCGACGAAAAAGTCGGCGTTCTCTACATCGCGACCGGCGACAACTATTCCGATCCAGCCACAGACACCAGGGACGCCATTCTCGCGCTCGATCTCAAGACGGGCAAACGGCTGTGGGCGAAGCAGCTCACCGAGAGCGATACCTACAACACCGCTTGCTCCACGCCCAACAAAGCGAGTTGCCCGGAAAAAGAGGGTCCGGATTATGACTTCGGGCAGCCGCCTGTTCTGGTGAATCTCGACGGGGGGAAGCGCGCGCTCGTGATTGGCCAGAAGTCCGGAATGGTGCACGCGATCGATCCCGACGACAAAGGCAAGATCCTCTGGCAAACACGCGTAGGCGCAGGAAGCTCTCTGGGCGGCAGCCAGTGGGGCTCGGCGGCGGACGCGCGAAACATATACGTCGCGATCTCGAATATCGGGGTCGGTACGGTTCCGGATCCGAAGGCGCCGCAGGGATACCGGATGGCGCTGAACCCGAAGCAGGGCGGAGGCCTTCATGCGATCGACCTCCGCACCGGCCGCATTGTCTGGACGGCGGTGCCCAAGCCGTGCGCTGAGGGCCGGACGGACTGCTCGCCTGCGCAATTCGCCGCTGTGACGGGTATCCCGGGCGTCGTATTCTCGGGTTCCGTCGATGGGCACTTGCGGCCATTCTCGACGTCTACCGGTGAACCCGTTTGGGGTACGGACCCGGAACGCGAATTCGAAACCGTCAACGGCAAGTCCGCGCACGGCGGATCTCTCGACGTGGCCGGACCCGCCATTGCGAACGGGATGGTATTTATGAACTCCGGCTACAGCCAGTGGGGGCGGCATGCCGGGCAATGTTTTCCTCGCGTTCTCGGTTGACGGCAAGTAGCTCGAATATATGATGCGTGATGGAGGCTACGATGACCAGACTCTACGTGAGCGCCCTCGCCGGCGCGCTTTTTTTGGCAGGCGCCGCCAACGCTCAGGTGTCACTGAACTCCGTCCGTGTGGGCGCCAAAGACACTCCCGCGCTCGCGAAGTTCTACCAGACCGCCTTCGGGATGCAGGAGACCAACCGGATCAACGGACAGGGCGGTCCAGAGATTTTCGTGAACTTTGGCGCGACCGTCGACGCTGCCAAAGCCAGCAAGAGTGAGCCCGTCGTGCTGATGCACCGAGACTCCGACGACATCAAGGACCCGATTCCCCACATCATCTTCAATGTGAAGAATATGGCCACAACCGTCGCCGCCATCAAGGCCGCTGGCGGATCGATGACCGGCGATCCGCGCCCGTTCGGGAACACCGGCATCGTGATTGGGATTGCGATTGACCCGGCAGGCAATCGGATCGAGCTGATCCAGCGTCCGTAGCGCTGGAAATCGGCCTCTTGAACGAGGACCGAAATCCCAGCGCACTTTGCAAAACCAGCTTAATTGTCGCCGCCCTCGCGGTTACCGCCATACATGTGGCGAACGTCACGGTTGTTGTCCTGGCACACGTATTCGTAGAGCTCCTCATTCGGCTGCCATTGGATGAGCCAGCCGCCGGTCCACGGGCGCGTATACGCTCCCGGATCGTCAATGGTGGCTTCGTATTTCATGGTGTCAGAATCGAGGCGCGTGAAACGCTCGGTCAGGTGAAGCTTGCTGGTATATGGGATACCTTCGCGCGTGAGCCAGAACTTCTCGTTGAACCCGACGGTATCGACGACGAGCGCGTCGCCTTCCCACTTCCCGACGGAGTGTCCCGCAAAGGTCGGATCAAGATCTTTCGGATGCGGCCGGCCATCCATGTAGATCACCCGCCAGGTGTGAGGACCGCCCACGCCGACGATGATGACCTGCTTTTGGTCGGGTAGATCGATGAATTCCATGCCGTACGGTGTATGGAACATGCGCGGGCCGCCGGATGGCTTGCAGCGCACGTGCGGATCGTCTTTCGTCGTCGTGGCCTGGCGATATTCATAGACCGCGCGCGACCACGGCTGGAAAGGCACGTCCGCGATCTTCAGGTTGGTTGGAAGATTCATCCGCGGGTTGTCGATGCCTTTGACGTTGGTCGCGAGCGTGGACCCGGCGTTGCCTTCCCAAACGCCCTTCTCTCCCGGCATGGGTCCGAAGGAGACGCGTCCGTCCGGCAGGTGGGGTGTAGGGCGAGCCGGAGGACGCTGCCGACCGCGCCCTCCACGTCCGGTTCCCGCGAGGCGGCCGGCGTTAAGATTGATGTTGCCGTCGGGTTCCCGGGGCGGAGGCGTCGGGCCCTGCGGGACCTGTGCGAGCAATGCCGCGCTGAGCAGGGCCGACAGCAGAAGACTTGCGCGCATTATGGGATCTGGCCTTCGCTGGATGCGCCGCCGAGCTTCTTGCCTGTGCTCGCCATGGTCACGGAACGCGCGTTTGCCTGATTGCTGCCATCCTTCGCAAGCGAGCCCTCGACGACAACTTCGTCGCCGATATGCATGGTATTGCGCGTCCATCCGGCGCGCTGCAAGCCTTGTGGCGGGCCCATTTCGAGACCCCAGTTCACCACTTTGCCGTGCTCGTCCTCAACGTCCATGTAGAAGTAGACATGGGGGTTGGCCCAGTCGACTTTCGTGATGACGCCTTTGAGGGTCACCGGCTTTTTGGCGTCGTACTCGGCCGAGAACGAATGGTGCGCCAGAGCCGGAATGCCCAAGGCGAGCAATGCGAATGCGGCAGCGACGGATTTGTTCAGTTTCATTGCATGTTCCTTAGTGTCCGATGTCGCGATTGTATTCATCGCAAAAGTATTCCTCTATATCCTGGCCGGGTACCCATTGGAGGCTCCAGGAGGCATTCCATGGCCGCGTATACGCGCCGGGATCATCTACATGTACTTCGTATTTTAGTGTGTTGTGGTCCGGGCGCGAAATGCGTTCGGTCAGGTGCAAATTCTCAGTGTGGGGCAGTCCACCATTGCTGAACCAGAAACGTTCGTTGAAACCGAGCGCGTCGATCACGAGTGTGTCGCCTTCCCATTTGCCGACCGAATCGCCGTAGTAGGTCGGGGTGAGGTCGTCCGGCTGGTGCTTGCGATCGTCCAGATGGATCAGCCGCCAGTTGCGGTTGCCGCCGCCGGAAAAAACGAAGATGCGTTTGGCCTCCGGCTGCTCCAGGATACGAATCCCGTAAGGGACCTGGAACTGGCGGGGTCCACCGGGCGGCAGGCAGGCCTGCATGGGGTCCTCTTTGAGCAGGGTCTTCTGGCGAAATTCGTAGAGTCCTTTGGCCCAGGGGAGAAAGGGCGCAACTTTTCCTGCATCGGCGATGTTGGCCAAAAGCCCTTCGGTGTTGATACGGATGTTGGCGCCCGCCTCTTCCATGATCGAGGCGGGGGTCGAAGTCCAATAGCCCGTTTCGCCGGGCTCGCGGCCAAGGCGGACGTGCCCATCGGGCCAGCGCGGGGTGGGCTTCGATGACCCGGCGGCAATCTTCGGGAACGGCTCGGGCCCGGCGCTCAGCTTCTTCCCATTCGCGAGCGTCATCAGCTTTCCGCCAAGGGCCTTGCTGCCATCGCGGGCGAGCGAGCCTTCGATGGAGACGGTTTCACCGATGGGAGCGGAATCCTGCGTCCAGCCATCGCGCTTGAGTTCGATGCGGCTCGGGAATTCGACGGCCCAATTGACGACATTGCCACGCGCATCGGCAACGTCGAGGAAGACAAAGACGTGGGGGTTGGTCCAGTCGAATTTGGTAATGACACCTTTGATGGTGCTGGGCTTCTTGTCGTCGTACATCGCGGTCATCGAGTGATGGGCGATCGCGGGGATTGCCGCCAGTGCGAGAGTCGCGAGAATTCCGGGGATCTTCATTGGCTTTCGGGTCGGAAGGTTTCTGGTCCGAAGTTGGCTGCGAGATAGTCGACCACCAGCGTGGTTTCGTGATCCGTGAGCGGGACGCCTTCGGAGAGCATCCCGGCGATAACGCCTCGCCATTGTTCCGCCGAATAGTGCTGGCGCGTGACGCGTTCCAGGGTGTGGCAGGCTGTGCACGCGTCGAGCACCAGCGAGCGCGCGTGCTCATGGCGAGTCTGCGCGTCCCGCGTCGTCGCGAACGCGGTGGCCGCGATCAGAACAGTGCCAAGGCGGAGCAGATTAGTCACGGGTGATCTTGAACTCGCCTTTGGAATCACCCTGCTGCCACGTGCCGCTGATGGTGCGGTTATAGGAGCCGATGTTGTCGAGCTTGCCGTCGCCGATCACATGCATGGGATGGCCCGCCATATCCTTCGCATCGGCTTCGAAATGGACCGTCCACTTTTCGGCATCCAGCGTGGCCTTGATGGGGCCGGAGCGCGGACCGGGGTTCAGGGTGCCAGTGATGTTTTTGGTATCCCACTTGAGTGCCATGACGATGCGCGACTTTGGGCCGGAGGACGGGGTGAATTCGCCATGCCATGAGCCGGCTAGCGGGTGGCCCTCCTGTGCGAACGCGAGGGCGGCGATGAAAAGAATGAGTGCGAGTTTACGCATTACTGGACAGCTTGCAGTATATATCAGAACGCCCCCGATCCCAGGATTTGATATTTCAAAAGCCTTGGTCTTTTCACCCGGCCGCGACTAAGAGTTTTAGCGTGGATCGGCATGGCTCCGCTGCAAGTGCACACAGCGCGTTGATAGCCGCGAAAGTCCCAGGCTTCAGGCTGACTGAATAAGCACCTGACGACGTGATCGTTTCAACCTTTGACAGCCCCGGCGCCCGGCTTCAACACTTCGAAAAGCGTTAAGGCTGCCAGCCGCAATCCCATCGCTAACCATGGTATTGCAGCACGTTCAGCCCCGCATTCCAGTCGGTGACGTACACCAGTCCGTCGTTCATCGCCAGAATGTCCGCCGACTTGGCCGCCAGCGCGACATTGGGTCTTGGATCGATCAGTTTCTTCGGCGCCGGGGGGACCCAGTAACCGGTCTCCTTCGGCGCGAACGCGTCGCGGATGTCGAATACGCGCACGCCCGCGACATTATAGGTCGCGAAAATCGTCTCTTCGCTGCGAAATGTCCCCGGCCGATTTTCATGTAAATTATGCGGACCGAAAGTGCCAAACCCGCAGTAATTCCGGTCCTTCGGCGTCGGTAACGTCGAAATCGTCACCGGGTTCTCCTCCGCCCGCAAATCCACAATGAACGTGCAGAAGGTGCCCTTCGCGCACTTTTCCGCGTTCGCTTCATCAGCGACCACCGCCAGCTTTCGGCCCGGCAGGGGCAGCGGCGTATGCGTGCCTCCGGGAAAAGGTGGGCACCAGTTGATATGCGAGATCATCTTCGGATTCGCCGGATCGCTGAGATCGTGTACCGTGAACCCGCCGTCGCGCCACGCGCCATAGCCGCGATTGCCGGACGTGATCATGTGATGCAGCGCCACCCGCCTGCCCGGCTCGAGCGTCGACGGCTCGCCAGCCGCGCGGTTCATCCCAGGCATCCACCACCGGCCCACGATTTCGGGCTTCGTGATGTTTTTCAGATCGACCATGCAGAGGAAATGGTCCGTGAAGCCGTCCATATGCGCCGCGATGGCCGCGTATCGTCCGCCGGTCCACCACAGCCGATTGATGCCGAGACCGGGGATTTCGAGAAACGCGATCTCCTTCATCTCGCCAGGGCGCGAAATGTCGTGGATGCTGAGGCCCGACCGGAACTTCTTGCGGTTCGTGATGCTGTCGGCCAGCGCATTTTCGAAGTAGCCGCGGATGCTGTCGTAGGATTGCATCGCCACGATGTTTGCGCCATTGGCCAGCAGGAGCAGGTCCTCGGCAACCTGCAGGTGATGGGTGCGGGTATAGTCTCCGCCGGTGAAAAAGCCGACCGGCTTCACTTTGCGCGGGTCCCCGGCGTCGAGGATCGTGACGCCGTTGCTGAACATATGGCCAATGTAGAGGTGTCCGCGGTTGTGCATCACCTGAACGCTGTCGGGACGCCCGCCGATGTCGCTCCAGGAGAGGTGTTTGAAGCGACTCCCAATGCCTTCAGCCGGCACCGGTTTCCCGGGGACGGCGGCGCCGGACTGCCCAGCCAGTTGCCCGCCGGCCAGCGAGAGTCCCCCGGTGACGAGGCGCTTCGCGCAATCCCGGCGGTTGATCGTGCTCATGCTTTGGCTCTTACCAGACCTTACACCAACTCCGGACAACCGGCCCAAAAACCAGGTACACGATTACCCGCGCCGCCGGCATCTTTGCCCAACGCCGCTTTAATTTCCAGGTGTCCGGATCGACGTGGCGCTGGCGATCTTTGTTTGAATGCGGAGGTAGAGGGTAAACGGGATTCCCCACAATCGAGGTGGGAGAGAAGGCCCTGGAGACTCGATTGTGGAGAAAGCCTATGCATGGCGATCATGGATCGGCGTCTGATGAGCATGCTGGAAAGGCATCCCGCGGCTCATACAGCGTCTCGAGGCATTGCAGAAGATAACCGGCGTGGGACCGGCGACGGCACTCACATGCGCGCTGCAAGTGGGGCCGGCGGCGCCTCCTGCGCCCAAATTACCTACCATGAATGCCCCACATGCCTTGCATGAGCTCTATTCGGCAGATGGTGCGTCGGGCGGCGGCGGATCGACCTTCCTAGCCTTATCGAACAGAAAGTTCAACGTCTTCTCTGTCTGGATGTGCGACGCGATCCGGTCCATCGTGCCGTCTTCCGTCAGCCGTTTGCGAACCGTCGCAATCGGTTCCCGGCTCTGCTGGGCGATCCGCTGCACTTCGCGGTCGACCTCGTCGTTGGTCACGCCAATCGCCTCTTTTTCCGCGACTCTGCCGAGTATCAATGATGCCTTTACCTCGCGAGTCGCGGCATCCCGCTGCGCGTCCTTGATCTTGTCCCAGTCCAGATTAAACGCGCGCGGATCGACACCCTGCTGGGCCAGCGACTGCAGTCGCTGCTCGACCCGATTCTTGATCTGGCGCTCGACGAATCCTTCCGGGACCGGGAAATCGTTGGCGTCGACCAGCGAGTCCACCAGCTTGTCCTTCGCCTCGCGCTGCGCTTCCACTTCGCGCTGCGCAAAAATCGATTTCCGCAGCGCATCCCGCAGTTCATCCATCGTGCGAAAATCGCCGAGATCCTGCGCGAAGTCGTCGTTGATCTCGGGCAGCTCCTTTCGCCGCACGCCCTTCACGCCAACTTTAAACCGGATCGTCTTGCCAGAAAGCTTTTCCTGCCCGTAGTCTTCCGGATACGTGACGTCGAATTCCTTCTCATCGCCTGGCGAAGCATTGCGCAGATTCCCGGTGAAGCCTGTCAGCGTCTCCGGCCCGCCGATCAGCACCTGCACTTCATCGGACTTGATCGGCGACTCCGCGCCCGCCAGGCTCTCGAGCGAGATCACCGCATAATCCCCGTCGCGTAGTGGCCGCGGGTCTTCATTTGCGTATGTCGCTTTGCTCTCGCGCAACTCGGCGATGCGCTTATCGACGTCCTCCTCGGACACTTCCGGCTGGCGGTAGGGAACCTCAACACCGGTGTACTCGGCGGGCTCGAATGTTGGAAAAACCTCGAACTGCGCTTTGAACGTGAGCGGCGCGCCATCGTGGAAATGAACGTCCGAGATATTCGGCGTGCCGACCACCCGCAGATTTTCTTCCTTCGCCTTCTCATCGAAAAAGCGCGGAACAAGGTGCTCCAGCACCTGCTGCCGGATGTCGCTCATGAAGCTCTGCCGCACCAGTGACGCGGGCGCTTTGCCCGGCCGAAAGCCCTTCAGCTTCGCGCGCTCCTGAAAGTTCTTCGTGACTTTGATCGTCTCGGCCTCAACTGCCTCGGCAGGGATCGAGATTTCAAGCTCGTGCTTACAACCTTCCACTAATGCCAAAACGGATTTACCTCGGAGAGAAAAAGATGTGAACAGTCAGGATATCAAAAGCAGCCAGCACGGCGGCGGTGTCACGCCGCCTACTGGGGTGGCGCCAGCGCTTCATCGATGGCTCGCGCAAGATCGTCGTAAATAATGTTTTCGACGAAAGAGATTCCCCCGACATACACTGTCGGCGTCCTCGTTACCCCGCGCGCCGCGGCGGACTGGCGGTCCTGATCCACCAGAGTCGCGAGCCGCTGGTCGCTCAGAGAATCGAGGATTCCCTTCTGATCCAGATGATTGCGCGCCGCGAACTCGGTCAGCCACCGCTTGAGGTTCTGTTGCGAGACGTTATTCTGTTCGGCAAGCAGTTCGCGCCGGAACGTAACCCCGAGTTGTGTGCTCTGCTCGGCTACCCACCGCGCGGCCATGGCGGCATCCCGCGCCCACTCGTGTTTAGGCAAGGGAAAATCACGATGAATGAACGCCACCCGCGATCCGTATTTCGGCAGCAGTTTCTCGTCCAGCATTTGCCGGAAGCGCGCGCAATCGCCGCATTCGAGATCGTCGTAGATCAGAACTTTGACATTACTGGCGAGGTTGCCTTCCACAATATCGGTCCGTGCGCAAAAAGCCGCGCCGGCGGCTGCCAGAAGCAGCATCGCCGGCGCGCCCAATCGCAGTGTCGAGTTCAAAGCTGAACGGGGTTTTGCAGCCGGAACGTCAGCCGCGTTTCGGACGGGATCTTCACCTTCTGACCGTCCGTCAGCACTTCAGCGCCGGTGCCAACCGCCGCGCCCGAGCCGGCGCCGATTGCCGCACCCTTCCCGCCGCCCGCAATGGCGCCGATGATGGCGCCGAGTGCAGCCGTGCCACCGATCACCTTGCCGCTACGCGCGCCACGTGAGCTGCTTTCCGTCTTGACGTCGGTGCTGGTGACATCAACGGGACGGCCGTTGATCGTAATTGTCGAAAGCGCGAGCGTCAGCGCAGTGCGGCCCTGAATCTTGCCGGATTGTTCGGCCTGCACCAACTTTGTGAGCACGTCAGCGCCGCGCGGCACCGCCTCCTGGCCATTCACGACGATGGGCTCATCGAGGCTCGCCCGAAAAGTCTGACCCAACCGCGCCACGTCCGAATTGACGGAATCGATCATGCGGATCGTCACGGGTGTATCGACTGGAATCTGGAGCCCCGCGGACTGCGGCCCGCGATCGTAATCGCGCCGGTCATTCTGCCGGTCATCCTCACGCCGGTCGGCGCGGGGCGGCGGGTACGAAGCCGGAGGCGGCGGAGGCGGCGCAGCCTGCGCCGGTTCCGAAAAGATAACGGACTGGACCTGACCGATGTCGTAGGTACGGATGCTGCCGTTCTGGTCGATACGGACCTCCCGCGCAGTTCCTCCGAGGTAAGTGCCCTGCACCGTCGCCCCGTTGCGTAATGTGAGCGTATCCGCATTCAAGAGCAGGGCCGTGCAACAGATCAGAAAACCGGCCTGCCAGCCTTTCCGTAGGTCGTTCTGGTTCCTCATAGCACCTCACCCTTGATCATATCCGTAAAGACGCCGCCGGAATGTTCCGGTTGCACGAAATTAACGCCGTCTTGTGGCAGCGGTTTGCGGGCTAAATTACGTCGCAGGCTTGTCGTCGGCCTCGTGCTTCAGGTGCGCGGGCGCAAGTTCCTTCACGACCTCTTTGCCTTTTGCGAAGGCATCCGCGTATGCGTCTTTCTTCTCACGGCGCGACAGACCAGTTCCTGTGCGGTTGACCTTTTCGAGGCCAAGCCCAACGACATAAGTCCCGGCAAAGGCCACCGCCGCTTTCGGAATCAGGCCTCCCCCCAGCGGAATCTTGCCGACGAGTTCGCGGGCCAGAGCACGCCATCCAAAGGCGCCCGCCGCGATGACCGCGATTTGCGCTTTCTGCTCGGCGTAGCCGATGGTATTGTCGTGCGCGCCCGCCATCAGCAGCGCCATACGGACCTGATTCATCGTCAGAAACGCGGTATCCGTCGCAAATTCCCCGATCGCCCATGGCAGATCGATTACGCTCGGAACAACATTCGGCAGCGCCGTCACCAGGGCGAAAAGGGCATTCTCCCTGGAAATCCGATGGATGATGCGGTCCGATACCGCTTTCCGGAAATTGGGGAAACGGCGAGCGATAGAGAGTGCCAGTTCTTCCTGCTCCGCCGCGATCTTCTTCAGAAGAGTGCCGGTGTCAGCGGGATTAAATATGTAGCCATTGGGCGGCGCCGGCACTCCGGCCTCGCACAGCACGAAATCGAATCGATTCCGGGGAGTTCCGTCGACAGGGTGAACGGCTCGTAAGGCCTCGTCGCGCGCTGCCGTATCCAGCCATACCGGAGCCAGAAACCGTTCCATTTCCTGCCGGCCTTCCTCAGTCGCTGCCATCAGACCGATATTCAGATCGCGGTAAGCGGCGCCCCGAATTTCATCCGCGTTCAAACCCGCGTAAATCTTGCGGATGTCTTTTAAAACACTCAGCGACATGACGACGATCTCCCGAGGCCGCACACTGGATGGGTCCGTAGCCTGTGCGCTCCCGCCTCATTCTAACCCTCGCCTGGTGTGGCGTTCCTGCGCATTCGTTTGGTTTGACACCCGCGGGGAAGTAGCCCGCTGAAAACGGGCGACAGGGCTGTACCCGGTTTCCGGCTCGATGATTTTACGCTGCTATGCGGCCATGGCAAGCGGTGGAGAAGCGATGCGGGCACAGCAGCGTTTGAACTTGCGGCCGGAGCCGCAGGGACAGGCTGCATTGCGCGGCGTCCTTTCGTGGCCACCAGACGGTTGTAATTGGCTCCGTTCTGCGAAATTCGGCAACGGCTTGTCGAGCGACGTGCGGAGGATATCGAAGAACGAGCCGCCGTTGCGCTCTTCCATCTGCCGTCGAATGCCGGAAGTCGTCATAACCGGTATCGTCTCTTTGAAACTGCCGATGCCGTCGCCGGATGGATCGAATCCTTTCGGGAGAAATTCGCGGCGGAAACAGCGTTCGGTCTGGAGACGGCGGAGTTCGGCGATTGAGCGATGAAAGGTACGCTGCGCATTGGCTCGCGCACGCTGGATCGAACGAAGGAGCGCGTCGGCGCGTGTTTCCACATAGGGCGCATCGAGATCGGCGGAGCCCGTCATCAGAGTCTTGTCGCGGTCGAGGGCGTCGAAGCTGGCTTCGATTTGTACGCAGCGGCGCAGGCGCCAGGCCGAGTGGATGATCTCAGCGGCGAGAGTGTTCTCGAGCGCGCCCTGGGGAGCGAGGGTCGCGCCATACTCTTCGCGAAAACGCGCGTAGTGCTCTTCCTCGCCGGGAGGCGCGAAGCCGGGGGCGGAAAAGAGTCCAAAGGAAGCGGCATTTCGGGCGGCCCGGGCTTTGCCGGCGTCCGTAACAGGGCCGGTGGACGATTTCGCGTTGTCGCGATTGGCGGCGATTTGGGCTTCAGTAGCCATGGTTTGTCTCCGAGCCGAGAGTAACGCACGGGTACAAGGGATAAGAGCGCGATAAACAGTTAAATTGTTGAAATAACTGGCAAAGAAAAAGTTGGGACGGTGGAACCGACCGCCGGCGGAAAGCGGAAAACGGCCAAATCGTGATGGCCGGCGCGAGGCATGGCATTTTCAGGAGCGCTACGAGCGTCTCGAATTCTTTGGGGGCGTGGCGTAGTTTTAAACACTGCTGTCCGGCACATGAAAGCCAGATTCCCAGCAAGACTCTGAAATTGGGGGAGTTAACCCGGTTTTGGGGATTTTTCCATTTGAAAATTTTTTGACCGGGAATGGGCTCCGGCCCGGCGGCGGGGTCGGGGGACGCCCAATGCCGAATGAGGGGTAAATGTTGGCCAGACGGTTTTCTCTCAGCTCACGGAGCACTTTCCGCGATACGCTTTTCAGAAGTGTGTAAGCCGGTATAAGGGCGATCACCAGCAAAAGAGTTTCTCTTGCTGGGATCAGTTTCTCGCATGGCCTTTGCCCAGTTGACTTATCGGGAAAGCCTGCGCGATATCGAACGTGCTTGCGGTCCGTCGGCGGCAAGCTCTATAACATCGGCTTTCGCGGCAAGGTGTCGCGATCCACTCTGGCTGACGCCAATGAATCGCGCGACTGAAGAATCTTCGCCGATTTCGCTCAAGTGCTGATTGCGATCGCGCGGCCGTTGTACGCCGGCGATCCGATTCGTGACCGAGGCGGGTGAGGCCGTTGGGCGGTATGAAGTTCGCCGAGATCGATAATTCGATGCCGACGAAGACCCGTGAGTAGCCGGGTTGAACGGCTATCCGCATTCTGATCATGCCAACGGTTCGACGCTTATTGCTTAATCCTAAATTCCTTCAAACGGATCATTGAATTCTGTGTTCAACGCCGAATCGCAACCATGCCCACCCTTTACATTTGTTCCTGTGTTCCTGCTAATGTAACCGAAAGAGAAAAGATGATGAGGACGATCCAGCACGTTTTTCCTGTTCTGGCCGCGAGTGTACTTTTCGGCGCCTCGCTGATGCCGTTGCGAGCGCAATCATTCGCGATTCAGACATTCGCAGGCGGGAATGTCTACTTCGCTCCTATCCCCTCCAACGGGGATAACGGGCAGGCCACTGCAGCCGTACTGGCAAACCCTTCGGCCGTGGCGGTCGACAGCGCTGCCAACGTCTATATTTCGGACCGTGACCACAACGAGGTCCGCCGTGTTGCAGCCGACACCGGCATCATCACCACGATCGCCGGAACGGGAACCGCGGGATATTCCGGCGACAATGGACCCGCCACGAGGGCCACGCTGCGCGCTCCCCGCGGCCTCACGATCGATTCGGCCGGAAATCTCTACATAGCCGACACCGGCAATCACGCAATCCGTCGCGTCAGCGCCAGCGGCGTCATCACCACGGTGGCCGGAACCGGTGTTTCCGGCAACGGCGCCGATAACATCGCCGCGACCACCGCCAGATTGAACTCACCCGCCGCGGTCGCGCTTCAATACTCCACTCTCTGGATCGCGGATTCGGGAAATAACGTCGTTCGATTTGTGGATCTCGATACGGGAAAGATCTGGACTCCCCAGCTGGCCCACTCTTCCAGTTGCGCCACGTCCACTTTGTGTAATCCGCAGGGTCTCGTGTTCGCGGGCCAGCAGATTTGGGTGGCCGACACCGGACACTGCCGCATCGGCACCCTGGATGTGTACGGCCTGACTCCGAAATACGGCCTGACCAATACTCCGTGCGGCCCCGGCGGTGGAGACGGAACCGCGGCCATGTACGCCAGGATCGACGCGCCCGCGGCCCTGTTCGTGGATGGTCTCGGCAACGTCTATATCGCTGAGTCCGGCAGCAGCTCGCGGATACGCTGGATTCCGTATAACGATCCGGAGATTTTTACGATTGCAGGAACCGGCGTGGCCGGATTCAACGGTGACGCGCCGCTCGCCACCAATGCGTCCCTTTCGGCCCCGTTGGGCATAACGAAGGATGCCAACGGCCGCATTCTCATTGCCGACACAGGCAACAATCGGGTGCGCGCGCTCGAAAGCTGCTTTCAAATTTCACCCACCAGCGCACATGTGAACTCATACCCCGCCAGTGGAACGATCCAGTTCACCGGACCCAAAGGCTGCAAGTGGTCAGCTCTGCCCACCGGCTTGTCTTTTCTCCACTCGATCGCCGCTGGCGATGGAAATGGGACAGGCGATTACTCGGTCGAGGAAAATACGGGTCCGGACCCCAGATCGGCCAAACTCCGCTTTGGAACGCGCGTGTTCACCCTCAATCAGGATGGTTACAGCAATCCGGCGCTCTCAAAGGCCGATGACGGCTCGACGAACGGCGTCCTGAATGCCGGCGACTTGTCGGCTTCGATGATCAGCCCGGGCGCGCGGGTCGTCTTGCGCGGGCACGAATTGGCGCCAACCAGCCTCAAGACGACTTCGACGCCCTGGCCTTTCCGTCTCGGCAATACCGACGTAGCGGTCAACGGAGTCGGCGCCCGCATACTTTCCATTTCTCCAAACCAAATGGAAGTCGAGATCCCCTGGGGCTTCCAGTCCGATCTCGCCACTCTCAGCTTTTTCGCGAACGGCCGGACCTCGCAATACACCGTGCCTGCCGCCGCCACGGCTCCGTCGCTGTTCTCACAAGGCAGAGGGCCGAATGATCCAGGCCGGCTCGGCCCGGACGGCACCTATCAAGGGCCGCTCTCGGCCACCAACCGCTTGTCGCCGGGGGACGGGCTCGTCCTGGTCGCCACCGGCACTGGCATCGTCGATTTGCCTCCCGCCGACGGCGATCTCTCCAAAGTGGGCACCAACTCGTATCACCCCATTTCAGTCACTATCGGCGGAGTCGAAGCCCCGATCCTGGCAGCGACGCTCGCCTTCGAGGGCGGCGTTCCCAACGTCGGCGCGACATACGTCATTACGGGTGTCCCGCCCGAGGTGCCGGCCGGGGACGCCGTACCTGTCGTACTGAGCACGGGCTCGGCGTTGACCGCCCCGCTGAACATCCCGGTCAGCGTTCCGGCTCCTCTGCAGGTCACGCTCAGTCTGGATCAGCCCGGGATCACGTCTGCGCCACCCGCCACGTGGCTCCCCCTGCATGTCACCGGGCTGCATCCGAACTCTCCTGCCGGCGTGCGCTTCTTCAGCGGAACGCAATATTCGCGCACGGTCATGGCAATGGAGGTGACGGAGAATTCGCTGGTGACCGTCGTTCCTCCTTACTACGACAGTGTCAAAGCTGCGTTTGGCAGCGGGACAGTCTCGATCGAAGTCGTACAGACGATCAACGGCCGGCTGGTCACATCGAACCGCGTCGACGGCTTCCGGATAGAGGATCTCCCGACAACGGATCTCCCGCCCGGCACACTAACATCCGCCATGCTGCGGGCGCTCGACCAGACCTCGATTGAAATGGAGGGAGCTCTTTCCTCGGTCGACGCGATCACGTTAGGGAAAATCGGAACGGCTGGCGAGCGCGGCCAGTATGAGCAACTACGGGATGCCACGCGGCCGATCCGAGCGGCAGTCGATGCGGTCATGAATGGTTCCAATCCATCGCAGCCTCTCGGCAAGGTAAATGGCCAGGCTCTGGCGCTCGATGCAGATGTGCTGGCGGCCACCGACCGCATGCTGGCTGCGATGATCCTGGCGAACCCGCCGCTGGCGGCGCTCTCGCCGGCCATGCGGAGCAGCATGTCTGCGTCGTCGTTCTTCAGTGAAAACTCAATCGGGGGAGGGCTGGTTCCGCGCGAAGTCCCGGTCGTGCTCGACTGCAACGACCCCAGTCCGCCAGCCTACAAACAAGTGGTCAACCGGCTGTTAAAGCGGGACCCGTACACCACTTATGCGGAAGATTGGCGGTCGTGCATGGCCAGGCTCAGAAAGCAGCAGTTACTGATCGATCTTTCCAACGATCTGAGCCGCAATATGGAATATCAGGACCGGAAGATCAAACAGGCGCTCGCGTATCTCGGGATTCCTTTGGGGATAGCGACTTTGGGGACCCCGCTCGACGAAAGATCGGTGCTGGTCTCAAGAATCACCAAAGCTGCCTCCGTACCGACCTACATCAATCTTGCCGGACAGTCTTTTCTTGCCTACTTGAGCTATTTCTACTGGGACAAAAATGGACAGAAGGTCTCGGACGTCATCCTCCACAACATGCGTTCTCAACTTCGCGAGGAGACGAGAGATCTCATGATCGAAAAGACCGTCACGCAGGGTTTCGAGAAGACTGGTTTCGAGCCGGCGGAAACTCTGGGTAAAGCCTTGTCAACCTGGGAGATCGCCGTGGCTGAGACCGTGAAGACATCGGCCGAAGCCGGGGAAAAGGGCGCCGAGCCGGAGATTGTGCCGGACGGCAAAGGCGGCAACAAGGAGGAGACCACTGAAGGCGCAGCCGGGGACCCGGTGTCCATAACGGGTACCGTGACCGACCCGGTCACCGGCGAGCCCCTGCAGGATTCCCAGATCAGCGTTTGCCCGGCCTTGCCTGGTCAGTCGTCCCAGGCCTCGCGTACGCAAGGGGCGACATACGACGACGGCAGCTACACGGTCATCGTTCCCGTGGACTTCACGCGGGACGACGGGAAAGTCTGCAAGCTGGTCATACATCCGGAGAAGGGGCCCGATCAGACGGGCAATGTCGATCTGAACAACGGCCCGAAGGTGATCAATTTTCCCGACGACTCGCCGGCTGGCGATGTGAACCTTCGCGGTCAGGATATCGGGACCGGTACTTATGCGGACTGCGGCGCGACCGCCGACGTGGGATTGTTCAACATCAACATGACGCTGCAGAATGTCTCGTGGCCGAGTCTGCTGACCCACGGAGGCGCTATTGCCGGCACGGCATCATTCAGACTCGTTACCGCGAGTTGCAGCAACAAACAGATCACCTACGGCTCCGAAGACGTTATCAAGCCGGTCACGGGTAACGTCGATCCCGGCGGTCAGGGCAGGATGAAGATCGATCTGGACAACTACGACGTTGCCTTCACGGAGACTGGCGTAACCGGAAAGATAACCGCGGCAACGCAGGCGGCACGCTGCTTCAATACGATCAAGTGCTCGTTCAACCTCGTGCTGGAACGCATCCGTTAGCTAGAGCTTAGTTTCGGCAAGGCCTTCTCGAAGCCAGGCAGACAGGGAGCTGTGTTTTCACGA
>Ga0134125_10001096_pt1 | contig 34051 bp, 29 predicted proteins | sample KB31751_FD_96464 | JGI IMG/M metagenome (GOLD analysis project Ga0134125, IMG submission 96464) | Terrestrial soil microbial communities with excess Nitrogen fertilizer from Kellogg Biological Station, Michigan, USA - KB3-175-1 | ecosystem: Environmental > Terrestrial > Soil > Unclassified ...
CACGGCTCACCCCTGAGCGCAGTTTACATAATATCCATTATCAGACGTTACTATATGCGCCGGGCCCCCGGCTTCGCCGCCCGGCTCGCAGACATTGGGGGCGCTCGCGGGGCTTCGGCCCCGCTCCGCTTGCCTCGGTCGTTAAGAGCTGCGCCGGGCTCCCGGCTTCGCCGCCCGGCTCGCAGACATCGGGGGCGCTTGCGGGGCTTCGGCCGGGTTCCACTCGCGTTAGGCAGCCAGCTTGCGTTCGGTGGTGGCCTCGGTTTTGATTTGAATCTTCCGCGGCAGTGCCTTTTCGCTCAGCGGGGCCGTGATCTCCAGGACGCCGTTGGTGAACTTGGCCTCCATGCGATCACTCTGGACGCCTTCCGGCAGCGGGACCACGCGCTCGAATTCGCCGTAGACAATCTCGCGCTGGAAGCTGCGTTCCTCGCTGGGCGTGGTCTCTTGGCGGCGTTCGCCGGTGATGCTCAGCTCGTTGCCGTGGACCTGAATATTGACCTCATCGGGTTTGACTCCCGGCAGGGCGAGCCGCACGTTGAAGCGATTCTGGTCAATGAAAGTTTCGACCGGGGGGATAAAACCAATATTTGCGGAGGGGTTGCCGAAGCTCCACCGGTCCAACAGCGGGCCGGCAAACATCCGGGTGAAGAAATCATCGAAGTTGCGGCGGAAATCGAGCGATTCGGAGGCGAACGGGTCGCGGCGGATTAAAGATCGGGACGGCATGAGGAATCTCCTGCCGCAATGAGAAGACCGCCGCCATTGAAGGGTGGCCTCACCCGCTCAATTTACCGCCGCGGAGGAACTTAGGGCCAGGGCAAGCAGGCTGTCGCGCAGCAAGGGCTGGAGGCGGCGTTCATTCATGAGGGCGTCAAGTTCCTCGCCCAGGTGGCGCTCGGGCACGCCGGGAAGCGCGACCTCATCCACCGCGTCACCGGCGTGAATGCCGTCCGGGTGTTCTTCCGCCAAGACCTGTACCGCATGTCCGGCAAAGAGGCCGCGCAGCGGGTCCACCAAGCCGCCAAGCATGAGTTGGATAATACCTTGCGCTTGCGCCAGCTTGGCGTTCGAGGCCAGGTGTTCGGACCAGTTCACGCCCGCGGCAAAGACGATTTGCAGGTAATGGAACGCGACCGTTCCCACGTCGGAGAATTGCAAGGCGAATGTGGCGTTGTACAGCACCTCGTCCGGCAGGCAGTTGTCGAGATCGACTTCCACTCCCTCCAGCCGCAGGTCCTCCAAGCGATGATCGAAGATGGGCGTGGGGGGCAGCGGCCGATTGTCGGCCCCGGGAGCACCGTTGGGAAACAGCGTACGGTGCACGGCGCCGCGCAACTCGAGCGGCCAAGTCAGGTAGGCGAGCAGGCGCCCCTCAAACTCGACCCATTGCGGCTCCAGCCCGATCTTTGCAAACAGCACGCGCACAGGGGGATTGCCGAGCCGGTTGCGCAGCATCACCAGGTTGTCCTCGCTGGCGGTCATCGCGCCGATCTGAAACTCGACCTCGCCGCTTGGCTCCTGCACCGCCACCCAGTGGTTGCGGCAGCGCTCCTCCAACCCGCAAATCGGACACACGATCATGGTAGTTCCCTGCACCATCATCGCATGGCGAGCAGCGCGATCGCGGCGAAGATCAGCGCAACACCGGCCCACTGCCGCACCGCCAGCCGCTCGCGCAAGAACATGACCGCCAACACCAGGGTCCAGACGCTGAACAGCCCGCTCAACGATGCCACCACCGAAACCTTCAGGTGGTGGGCGCCGACGGCGTAAAGGAGGTAAGCGAAACTGTCCATCAGGCCGGTGGCCCAAATCCATCCGGACCGCGCCAGCCCCGCCGGCAGCCGCCAACCGAGCAGCAAGGGGAGCGCCAGCAGGAGGGCGCCCGCGAGGCGGAAGATCAGCACCGGCGCGGCGCTGTTCGAAGCAGCGGCGTGCGCCGCCAGCGCATAGAACACGGTTCCAAAGATGAGCGCGCTCAGGCCGGCGGCGAGCAGCGCGGCGGTGCGGCGCGGGTGCGGGGTACCGGGTTCGCGCGCTCCCACGCTCGCCAGCAGCGTACCCGCGATCACCCCGGCCACCGCCGCCGCCATCCAGGCGGTCAGCCGCTCTCCCGATATCCAGAACGCCAATACCGCGGACACCACGGGATAGGCGGCGGTAATCGGCGACACCAGCACCAGGGGTCCGAACTCCAGCGCGAAGTAAAAGAAGACTCCGCCCAGAGTGTTCCCCGCCCCCAGCCAGAGCAGGCGCGGCAATTGGGCATGATTCACGGGAATTCCACCGGCCAGCCACACCAGCCCCAACGCCAGCGCGCCCACCGCGTTCATGCCCCACACCGTGGGCCAAAAACCGTGACGGTCGGAGGCCTTCTTGGCGCAGAAGTCGGCCGAGCCCCACGCCATCGCCGCGCCCAATCCCCAGAGGAGGTACCAGTTCATGCCTGTAACAGTGTACGAGGCAACCAGGATGGGCCCAGCGCGCGGAAGCGCCTCGCAGGCGGCGCGGTAAACTAATCGGCATGGCCACTTCTTCCCTGCCGGGCCCGCCGCCCACCGCCATCCGCGCCCCGCGCGGCAGCCAATTGCGCTGTCGCGGTTGGGCGCAGGAAGCGGCGCTGCGCATGCTCATGAACAACCTGGATCCGGACGTGGCGGAGCGGCCGGCGGACCTGGTGGTCTACGGCGGCACGGGCCGCGCCGCGCGCAATTGGGCCTGTTACCACGCCATCGTGGCGGCGCTGGAGAAGCTGGGCCCCGAGGAGACGCTGTTGGTGCAGTCGGGCAAGCCCGTGGGCGTTTTCCCTACCCACGCCTATGCGCCGCGGGTCCTGCTCGCCAACTCCAACCTGGTGGGGCACTGGTCGAACTGGGAGAAATTCCACGAACTCGAGCGCCAAGGGTTGATGATGTACGGGCAAATGACCGCCGGGAGTTGGATCTACATCGGCTCGCAGGGCATTCTGCAAGGCACCTTCGAAACCTTCGCCGCGGCCGCGCGCCAGCATTTTGACGGCTCGCTGGCCGGCAAGCTGGTGGTCTCGGGCGGCTTGGGCGGCATGGGCGGAGCCCAGCCCCTGGCCGCGACCCTGAACGGCGGCGTGTTCCTCGGGATCGAGGTGGATCCGCAGCGCATCCAGCGCCGGGTCAAGACCGGTTACTGCGACATTCAGGTCAGTGACTTGGATGAAGCCTTGCGCATCTGCAAGAACTCGCTGCGCAAGCGGGAGCCCATCTCGGTCGGGCTGGTGGGAAACTGCGCCGAGATACTGCCTGAATTGGAGCGCCGGGGCGTAGTTCCCGACCTGCTGACCGATCAGACCAGCGCGCACGATCCGCTGAACGGCTATATTCCCGCGGGTCTGGACCTGGCCGCCGCGGCCGCGCTGCGGCAGTCCGATCCGGCGGCGTATCAGGATCGCGCGCTCGATTCGATTGCCCGTCACGTCGAAGCCATGCTCGCCTTGCAGAAGGCCGGCGCGGTGACCTTTGACTACGGCAACAACATCCGCACCTTCGCCTTCCAGCGCGGCGTGAGCCGGGCCTACGACTTTCCCGGCTTTGTGCCCGCCTACATCCGGCCCCTCTTCTGCCAAGGCCGCGGCCCATTCCGCTGGGCGGCGTTGAGCGGCGAACCCGCCGACATCCACGCCACCGACGAGCTGGTGCTCAAGCTCTTCCCGCACGACGAGATTCTCAGCCGTTGGATCAGGCTGGCGCGCAAGCATGTGAAGTTCCAGGGACTGCCGGCGCGCATTTGTTGGTTGGGCTACGGGGAGCGGGCGCGGTTCGGTTTGGCGATCAACGACATGGTGAAGCGCGGGGAGCTGAAGGCACCGGTGGTGATGGGCCGCGATCATCTGGACTGCGGGTCGGTGGCTTCGCCTTACCGCGAGACCGAGTCCATGAAAGACGGCAGCGACGCGGTGGCCGACTGGCCGTTGCTCAATGCCCTGCTCAATACCGCCTCCGGCGCGAGTTGGGTTTCGATTCACAACGGCGGCGGCGTGGGCATCGGTTATTCGCTGCACGCCGGCCAAGTCACGGTGGCGGACGGCAGCGCGGAAATGGCGGCGCGCATCGAGCGCGTGCTCAACAACGATCCCGGCATCGGGGTGGCGCGCCACGCCGACGCCGGCTATCCAGAAGCCCGGGAATTCGCCCAGGGTCACGGCATTCAACTTCCGATGGCATGAGCCTGTTGCTTGTTCACGCGGCGCAGTTGCTGACGCTGGCGGGCCCGGACGCCGCCCGGCGCGGGCCGGCCATGGGCGAGATCGGCTTGGTGCCAGACGGTGCGGTGCTGGTCGAGAACGGCCGCGTCTTCCGCGCCGGCCCGACCGATGCGGTGACGCGGAATCTGCCGTCCGGGTTGTCGCCGATCGAGGAGCACGATTGCCGGGGCATGGTAGTGACCCCCGGGTTGGTGGACTCCCATACCCACCTGGTGTTTGCCGCGCCGCGCCTGGCCGACTACGCGCGGCGTTTGGCCGGGATGGATTACGCCGCCATCGCCGCCGCCGGAGGCGGGATCAAGAGCAGCGTTGAAGGGGTGCGGCAGGCGAGCGCGGACGCGCTGGCGGATGCTGCCGCGCAGTGGCTTGCGGCGGCGCGGCGCCACGGTTCGACCACGGTGGAGGTTAAGACCGGCTACGGGCTGGAACTAGAGGCGGAACGCAAGAGCCTGCGCGCGGCGGCGGCGGCCGCCGCCCGATTGAACCTGGACGCGCCGCGCACCTTCCTGGGAGCGCATATCGTCCCACCCGGGATCAGCCGTGAGGCCTACGTGGCCGCCATCTGCGAGCAGATGCTGCCGGCCTTCACCGCCCCCGCGGCGCTCGCCTACGCTCCCGAGTTCGCCGACGCCTTCTGCGATCCCGCCGGCTTTACCCTGGCGGAGACGCGCCAGGTGTTGATGACCGCCAAACGGCACGGCCTGGCGCTGAAGCTGCATGCCGAGCAGTTTGCGCATTGCGGCGGGGTGGGGCTTGGCATCGAATTGGGAGCGGTCTCGGTCGATCATCTGGACGCGGTGAGCGGGGCCGACGCGGCGCTTTTGTCCCGCGCGGAAACCGTGGCGACCCTCATCCCCGGCGCCAACATGTTTCTGGGCCAGCCCTATCCACCGGCCCGGATGTTGATCGAGAGCGGCGCGGCGGTGGCGCTGGCCACCGACTTCAACCCCGGAACCTGTCCCATCGTGAGTTTGCCCCTGGTAATGAGCCTGGCGTGCAATGGCATGCGGCTGACGCCGGCGGAGGCGTTCACCGCGGTCACCATCAATGGCGCCGCGGCACTGGCGCGGGCGGCGGAGTGCGGCTCGCTGGCGCCGGGCAAGCGCGCCGATGTGACGGTGTTCGCGGCCGACGACTACCGCGCGGTGCCCTACTATGCCGGCCAGAACCTATGCCGCGCCGTAGTTCAGGCGGGGACCATCCACGGAAATCTTTAGGGAGTCGGCCTCGCGGCCAGGCGGAGGGCGGGGCGGCCCTCCAGGCTCTCCAGGCGCAGCTCGCGCCGTACTTCAAGGCCGTTCACGGCATCGCGCACGCGGCTGCGGGAAAGCAGCGGGCTGAAGAAGGCGGCGATGCTCTCCTCGGTATCGCAGACCATTACATCCAGATACTGGGACACCAGCGCCGCGGCGGCCTCCAACTGCGAAATGCGGTCAATCGCGGCGGGGACTTCGGGCAAGGCCTGGGCCAGCGCCCGCCAGCGGTTCCCGCCCACGCGCAGCACTTTGAGCGTGGCCGCCAGCTCGGCGAGGGCGCGCTCGATGCCGAGCACGGAAGTACGCGCCGCTCCCATGGCATCGCGCAATTCCAGGCTGGTCCGCGAGCGCGGGTGTTGCAGCAGATATTCGTACACCTCGGCGGCCAACCACGAGAGCCGGCCCTGGCCCGCCTGTTTCTTGAAATCCCTCCGGGGGTTGCGGTCGCCGACGCAGACGTAGACGAACTCCAGCAGTTCGGCCGCGGCGTAGCGGTGCACTCCCGGCCACAGGTACAACTCGATCAGGCGCAGCTCGCCCAGTTCGCGTTCGAGCATCTCCGGCGCCGCCTCCGACCATTCCGCCAGGGTGGGCAGGGTGACGAAGCCCAAGTTCCGCACCCAGGCATGAAGCGCGTCCGCCGACACTTCGGCCGGGCGCAACTCGGCCCAGCGCGCCGCCCGCGCCTGCCGCAATTCTTCACCGGTCACTTGATCCTCTTGAAGGCGCGTTGGATTTCATCCATGGAGTAGCGTAGCAGCACCGGGCGTCCGTGCGGACAGGTCATCGGGTAGCGGGTCTTGGCAAGTTCGGCCAGCAGCCACTCCATTTTTTCCTTTTCGAGCGGCATGTTCACTTTGATCGCGGCGTGACAGGCTACGGTGGCGGCGATGCGGGTGCGGACCGCCTCCATGGTCAGTCCGCGATCCTCCGCGGCGGCAACCTGAAGAATTTCCTGCAGGAGCCGCTCCACCTGCTCATCCTTGATGCCGGCAGGGGCAGCCTGAATCGCCAGCGCCTGACGGCCGAAGGGAGCGGACTCGAAGCCGGCCGCGTCCAGTTCGGCCGCGATCTCCTCATAGCGCATCCAGCGCCCCGGATCGAGCTGCACCACGCGCGGCAAGAGCAGGCGCTGTCCGGCGTTGGCGCCCAAGCCGCGATTCGCCAGATTCTGTTCGAAGAGCACGCGTTCGTGCGCGACGTGCTGATCAATCAGCCATAGTCCGGATGGACCGGCGGCCACGATGAAGCTTTCCTGGATTTGTCCCAGGGGGCGCAACTGGCCAAGCTCCCCGGGCTCGGGCGGCAGCGCGGGACCAATCTCGCGCAATCCACATCCGGTCCCCGTTTCCGGCACCCACCCGGTGGCCGGGAGGGCGGAGCGCATGAGCGGCTGCGGACCGGGGGGCGCCAGCGGCAGACGCTGGGCTACCGGCGCGGGTGGCGCGACGGTCAAGGCAAAACCGGCGGGCAGATCGGCCATGGAGATGCCCAATTCGGGAGCGGCACCGGGGGTGACCGCCAGCGGATTGGTGCCGAAGTCCGGCGGCTCCGACCAGGGGCGCGCGCTCCAGGCGGGCGCCGCCGTAGCCCGGGCTTCGCGCTCGCGCAGGAACGACGGCACGGGACGCGCGGCCGACAGCGCGCCCCGGATGGTGTCCCGGACCGCGTCGTGGACGAAGCCCTGGCGCCGGAAGCGGACCTCGGTCTTCGCCGGATGCACGTTCACGTCCACCTCGGAGTAGGGGAGGTCGAGGAACAGCAGCACCGCGGGGTAGGCGTGATTGGGCAGCAAGTTGTAGTACGCCGCGGCGATGGCGTGCTGGAGCAGGCGGTCGCGCACCAGGCGGCGGTTGGCAAAGATAAAGATCGAGTTGCGGTTCAGCTTCTGCAACTCCGGCCTGGAGGCATAGCCGTAAAGTCCGAGCCCGGGAAGACTGCCTTCGGCCGCCTCCGGCATGCCGGGGCCACCCTCTTCCGGCGCCCACTCCGCCGTCTCGCGGAACTCGACACACTGGCCGAGCATCTCCGCGCCGAAGACCTGCCGCAGCCGCTCGGCATGGTTTGCCGCGGGAGGCAGGGTCAGCAAGGCACGATGCGGGGTCTCCAGATGGAACCGCACTTCGGGGTAGGCCAACGCATAGTTGGTCACCAGCGTGGTGATGTGGCCCAGTTCCGTCGCCTCGCTCTTGAGGAATTTCTTCCGCGCCGGGATATTGACGAAAAGATGGGAAACCGTAATCGAGGTTCCGGCCGGCAAGCCGGCTTCGCCAACGCTTTTCCATTGGCCGGCGGCCACCTCCAAGCGGGTGCCGGGACCGCCGCCGGCGGGGGCCGTCTCCAAGGTCAGGTGACTGACCGCCGCGATCGAGGGCAGCGCCTCGCCGCGGAAGCCCAAGGTGGCAATCGCGCTGAGCGCGGCCGCATCGCGGAGTTTGCTGGTGGCGTGGCGCTCCAGCGCCAGGAGGGCGTCGTCCCGGACCATGCCACAGCCATTGTCGGTGATGCGGATGCGCTGGCGTCCCCCCGCCTCGACCTCGATCCGGAGGTCGTTGGCGCCCGCATCCAGCGCGTTTTCCAGCAGCTCCTTGACCACCGAAGCGGGCCGCTCCACCACTTCGCCGGCCGCGATTTTGTTGGCGATCTGATCGGAGAGTACGCGGATGACACCCATACCGGCCCGCCCTTCCCTACTCCGCGCGACTAGCCCCGGGCCGCGATCCCCAGTTCGCGCAACTGCGCCGGCGCGACCTCGGTTGGCGCATCCACCATCAGATCCACCGCGCGCGCGGTTTTCGGAAACGCGATGACCTCCCGAATGGAGTTGGCCCCGGCCAACAGCATCACCAGGCGGTCGAGGCCAAGCGCAATGCCCCCGTGCGGCGGCGTGCCGTAGCGCAGGGCGTCCAGGAAAAATCCGAAGCGCCGCTGCGCCTCTTCCGGGCTCATTCCCAGCAGCCGGAAGATTTGCGCCTGCACCTCGGCGCGGTGGATGCGGATGCTGCCCGAGCCCAGTTCAATGCCGTTCAAGACCACGTCGTACGCCTTGGCCTTGGCCTCGCCGGGCGCGGTCTCGAGGCGCTCGACGTCCTCGTCGCGGGGCGAGGTGAAGGGATGGTGAGAGGCGACCCAGCGCTTTTCCTCCGCGTCCCACTCGAACATCGGGAAGGAGGTCACCCACAAAAAGCGGAAGTCCATCGGGTCGAGCAATTTATGGCGCTCGGCGAAGCGCTGCCCCAGCCCCAGGCGCAGCGCGCCCGCCTGGGCCTGCAGGCCGCGCAAACCGGGAGCCTGATCCGCCCCGGCCGCGACCAGAATCAGCAGATCGTCCTCCCGGCTGCCCGTGGCGGCGCGGATGGCGGCGGCGGCTTCGGGAAAGGTCTTGGCGATACGGGCGAAGTCCTCGAAGAGCCGAACCGGCCGGCCCTCGGCCAAGGGCCGCAGTTCGTCGCGTTCGCGCCGCGACAGCGCGCCCACCCCGGGGATGCGAATCGCCAATACCGGCAGATCGGCGGCCAGCTTGAGCTGTTCGCGAGCGGCGGCGCCCAAGTGCGCAGCGACGTCGGTCATGGGCGGCAGCCGCAAGTCCGGTTTATCGCTGCCGTAGCGCGCCATGGCCTCTTCCCAGGTCATGCGCGGGAATGGCAGCGCGATTGACTTTCCCGCCGCGGCGCAGGCATCGCGCAGCATCCTTTCGACAATTCCGAAAAGGGTCTCCAGGTCCGGAAAGCTCATCTCCACGTCGATCTGAGTGAACTCGGGCTGGCGATCGGCGCGCAGGTCTTCGTCGCGGAAGCAGCGAACAATCTGGAAGTACCGGTCGCAGCCGCCGATCATCAACAATTGCTTGAAGAGCTGCGGCGACTGCGGCAGGGCATAAAACGTCCCGGGCTTGACGCGGCTGGGGACCAGGTAGTCGCGCGCCCCCTCGGGCGTACTGCGCGTCAGGAAAGGGGTCTCGACCTCGAGAAAGCCATCGGCGTCAAACGCTTTGCGGATGGCATAGGTCACCGCGTGGCGCAGGCGCAGATTGGCCTGCATTCCCGGACGGCGCAGGTCGAGGTAGCGGAAGGTGAGGCGGGTTTCCTCGCTCACGCCCTCGCCGCCCTCGTCATCGAGGGGAAATGGAGGCGTGCGGGCGTCGTTGAGGATTTCGATGGCATCGGCCGCGATTTCGACTGTACCGGTGGCGAGAGCGGGATTGACGGTCTGCGGCGAACGGAGAACGACCTCTCCGGCCACCGCGATCACGTACTCGGCGCGCAGCTGGGAGGCCCGGGCGTGCAATGCGGCATCGCGCCCCAGGTCGACGACCACCTGACAGAGGCCGGTGCGGTCGCGCAGGTCGAGGAACAGCAAGGCTCCCAGGTCGCGGCGCCGGTGCACCCACCCCCGCAAGGCCACCCTCTGCCCGGTGGCGGTTCCCACTTCGCCGCAATAATGCGTCCGCTGCGCGATCGTTCCCGGCTGTTCAAGCTCGCTGCTCATAACGGCATGGGCGGGGGCGCCTGCAGGCGTGTCCGCCGCTCGATCTCCTGTTTTCCCCAGTGTGCCAAAATCGTGGTCACAATCAGTTGCGGGATCAAAAACTGCATGTAAAACATCGAGTTCAACGACAGCACCGCCCACCAGATCCACCGCACGCCGAGCCGCGGCCGCGGGCCGGCGAAGGCCCCGCGCGGGCGGCGCAGCAGGACGCTAAAGCGCCAGTTCAGGAAAAACAGGGCGAGCGCCCCCACCATCCAGGCCAGGGTGAGGATCCACAACTGTTGGCCGGTGGGCTGGACAAATCGCGCCATGGCATCGTGCAGATTGCTCGCGGGGTGGGTAAACAACTGCGGTTCCATGGCCGCGTACAGCACAATCCAGGTCACCACCATGACTGCCCACACCACCAGCGTGCCGACGATATAACTCCGCCGCTCGATGCGCAGATGCTGGATCGGATCTTCGCTCACACTCCGGCTCCCAGGCGTGCGGGCAACTGCGCGAACGGCACCTCGCTCTGATCCCCGGTAGCCAACCGTTTGAGCTGGCACCGCGCCGCCGCGGCCTCGGCGGCGCCGACGAGCACGGCGAAGCGGGCGTGCTGTTTCGCCGCCAACTCCAACGCCTTTCCCAGTTTCCGCCCGGGTTCGGCGACCTCGATCCGCAGTCCCGCGCGGCGCAGCCGCTCGCTCAGTTCGAGCACCGGCTGCAGTTCCGCCGCGGTCAAGGGGATCGCAACCGCGTCAGGACCGGTGGCGGCATCGCCGCCGGCGCCGGCGCCGGCCTGCATCGCCAACACAAACCGGTCCTCGCCGATGGCAAAGCCGATGCCCCCGCCGGCCTGCGCGGGTGCGCCCAGCGCCTGGGCGAGGCCGTCGTAACGTCCTCCACCCAGCAACGCATTCTGCGAACCAAGGGCGCCGTGGACAAACTCAAACGCGGTGGATGTGTAGTAGTCCAGACCGCGCACCAGGCGCGGGTCCACCCGGTAGGCGATGCCGTTGGCGTCGAGAAGAGCGCGCAACTGGTCAAAGTGCGCGCGGCAATCGGAATCGAGGTAGTCGCCAATTTGCGGCAGGCCCGCAATGATGGGCTGGTCGGCGGGCACCTTGCAGTCCAGGACGCGCAGCGGGTTGGTCTGGGCCCGGCGCTGGCAATCGGCGCACAGCTCACCCAGGCGCTCGGCCAGCGCGGCGCGCAGCGCGGCGTGGTAAGCCGGGCGATCCTTGGCGCAGCCCACCGAGTTCAAGACCAGCTCCGCGCCCCCGATGCCGCAGCGCTCGAGCAGCATCCGCAGCATGGCGAGCAATTCGTAGTCAATCAGGGCGGAGTCCCCGCCCATGACCTCGGCGCCGATTTGGTAGAACTGCCGGTAGCGGCCCTTTTGCGGGCGCTCCCGCCGGAACATCGGTCCGATGTAGTACCAGCGGGTCAAGCCCGGCCGCTCCCACATCCGGTGCTCGACGTAGGCGCGGACGGCGGAAGCGGTCGCTTCGGGGCGCAGCGTCAACTGAGCCCCATCCTTGTCGGCAAAGGTATACATCTCCTTGCCGACGATATCGGTTTCCTCGCCTACCGAACGCGTAAACAACTCGGCCGGTTCGACCACCGGAGTGCGGATTTCCTCGAAATTGTAGCGTCCGAAGACCTCGCGCACCGCCGCCTCCAGGCGTTGGAACCACACGGTGTCGGCGGGCAGCAGGTCCCGCATGCCTTTGATGGCTTGAATCTTCATGTTGTCGCGCCGCGTCCGGCTCAGGGCAGGCTCAAGTACTCGTTCTTGTATCCCAAATAATTGGCCGCGTGGATGGCGATCAGCGCCCGGTCGGCGTCGTTGGCGGGGCGGCGCAGCCGCGCTGGCGCGCCCATATAGACGCTGCCCGGGGGCACTTGCATGCCTTCCGGCACCAGGGATCCCGCCGCGACGATCGAGCCGGCGCCAATCCGGGCGCCGTTCAGCACGATGGCGCCGATGCCGATCAGGCACTCGTCTTCGACCACGCAGCCGTGCAGGTTCACCGAGTGGGCCACCGTCACCCGGTCCCCCAACAGCACCGGAAATTTGCCTTTGTAGCCGTGCAACACGCAATTGTCCTGGATGTTGGTTTCGCGGCCGATGCGGATCGAGTGGACGTCGCCCCGCACCACGGCATGAAACCAGATGCTCGAGTGTTCCCCCACCACCACGTCGCCCACGACTTGGGCGCTATCCTCGATGAAGGCGGTGGCGGCAATCTTGGGGTGCCGTCCCTGAAAGCTCTTGAGCATGACTATTCAGGTTACCACAGCGAATGCGCCGGATCCGGCGCTAAAGCCGCATGAATGGCGCGATTTCGCGCTCGCGGCGGGCAAGCGCGCCGGCTTCGAGCTGACCGGGGCCGCGGGGGTGGCGCCCTCGGCGCGCTTGGCCTTATTCCCGGATTGGATCGAGCAAGGCAACGCCGGCGCCATGCAGTATCTGGCGCGGCGCGGCGAGGATGGACGGTACCTGCGCGAATCCATTCGGCAGGCTTGGCCGTGGGCGCGTTCGGTGCTTTGCGGCGCGGCGGTATACAACGCCGCCCCGCCCCGCGCCTCCGTTCCGCGGGACGCGGAGCGGGGTTGGATCTCGCGCTACGCCTGGGGCAGCGATTACCACGACATCTTGCGGACGCGGCTGGAAGCCTGGATCCGGGAGTTGCGCCCGCTGGGCGGCCCCGCCGACCATTTTCAACCCACCGTGGATACGGCCCCGCTGGTGGAGCGCGACGCCGCTCTGCGCGCCGGCTTGGGATGGCAGGGCAAGAACACCTGTCTGCTCCACCCCCAGGCGGGATCGTTTTTCTTTCTGGCGGCCATCATCACCTCGCTCGATCTGGGCGCCGAAGCCGACGCCCCGCTCCCCGACCGTTGCGGCACTTGCACGCGGTGCATCCAAGCCTGTCCCACCCAGGCCCTGACGCCGTACCAGATGGATGCTAGCCGCTGCCTGGCGTATTTGAACATCGAGCTCCGCGGCCCCATCCCGGAACCCTTCCGCGCCGCGCTGGGCGACAACCTGCTGGGCTGCGATATTTGCCAGGACGTCTGCCCCTGGAACCGGCGCGCCCCGCGCACCGAGGTTCCCGAATTCCAACCCCGGCCGGGGCTGTTTGCCCCGTTACTGGAGGAACTGGCCGAGCTGAGCGAGGCAGGCTACCGGGAAAAATTCCGTGGTTCAGCGGTCAAGCGGGCCAAATACGCCGGTTTGCGCCGTAACCTGGCACTGGCGATGGGAAATAGCGGCAACCCCGGCTTCGCCCCCCGCCTGGAACGGTGGACGCAGGACCCCGATCCGGTTCTGGCCGAGCATGCGAGTTGGGCGCTGGCCCGTTTGGCCGGGGGCGCTCAGGCAACCCCCGGTCCCGGCACGGATGTCCAAGTATCCACCTCAACATGCCCCTGAAAACCGCTTGGCTGTTCGCCGGTCTGCTCGCCATGCCGTTGGTTTCTCCGGTGCAAGGCGCCATGGATCTGCAACTCGTTTCCGCCGCCTTTAGCAATAACCAGCCGATTCCGCGGAACCACGCCTGCGACGGCGAAAAGACCTCGCCGCCCTTGCGCTGGAGCGGTGCGCCGCCGGGGACGCGCAGCTATGCGCTGGTGGTCCACGACCCTGACGCTCCGGGAGGGGACTTCACGCACTGGCTGGTCTACGACCTGCCTGCCACCGTTACGGAATTGCCTTCCGGGACCTACCGGGAGGAGAAACTGGCCCTGGGCGGGCTGGAGGGCGCCAACAGTTTCGGTGCGACGGGCTACGGTCCTCCTTGCCCGCCGGCGGGGCCGGCCCATCGCTACATCTTCACGCTCTATGCCTTGAACCAGCCCAGCCTTGGATTGCATTCCGGCGCCAGCCAGGGCGACGTCGAGCGCGCCATGCAGGGCAAGATCCTGGCGCAGTCGCAACTGGTCGGACTCTATCACCGCTGATAGACTTCCCCTCCGGATGTATCCTGGCGTTATAGGAGTTCGGTATGCTGGCTGACAGCCTGGAGACCCGGTCCCGCGATTTGCTGTCCCGCGCCGAGATCGAGATCGGAGGCAGCCGCGAGTGGGACGTCACCGTGCACAATCCCGCCTTGTACGCGCGGGTGCTGCGCCAGGGCTCGCTCGGTTTGGGGGAGTCCTACATGGAGGGTTGGTGGGACTGCCCGCGGTTGGACCAATTCTTCCATCGCGTATTTCTGGCGGGACTGGACCGAATGGTGGCCAGCGGCTGGCGTGGACTCGCCCTGGCGCTGGCCTCGAGCCTGTGGAACCGTCAAACCCTGGCGCGCTCGCCGGAAGTGGCGCGCCGCCATTACGACGTGGGCAACGAGCTGTTTGCGGCGATGCTCGACCGGCGCATGGTGTACACCACGGGGTGGTGGGACCACGCCGCCAACCTGGATGAGGCCCAGGAGGCCAAGCTGGACTTCATCTGCCGCCGCCTGGGGCTGGAGCCCGGCATGCGGGTATTGGATATCGGCTGCGGCTGGGGCAGCTTCGCCAAGTTCGCCGCGGAACGCTATGGGGCTCGGGTGGACGGCATCACCCTATCGCACGAGCAACTGGCGCTGGGGCAGCGGTTGTGCGCCGGACTGCCGGTGGACCTTCGCCTGGAGGACTACCGGGCGGTGGCGCAGCGCTACGACCGCATCGTATCCCTGGGCATGTTCGAACACGTGGGCTACCGCAACTACCGGCAATATTTCGCCACCGCCAGGCGGTGCCTGGCCTCCGCCGGGGCGATGTTCCTGTCCAGCATCGGTTCGAACCGCTCCGTGCACGCCACCGATCCCTGGATGGAGCGCTATATTTTCCCCAACTCGCACCTGCCGTCCATCCAGCAGATTGGCCAGGCCATCGAGGATCGGTTCATTCCGCTCGAGTGGCTGAATTGGGCGGCCGATTACGATCGGACCTTGATGGCGTGGTTTGCCAATTTCGAGTCGGGGTGGGAGCGCTGGCAGCAGCGCTACGGGGCACGCTTTTGCCGCATGTGGAAGTTCTACCTCCTGGCGAGCGCCGCCGGCTTCCGCGCCCGGCGGCTGCAGGTGTGGCAGATGCTGCTCGCGCCCCTGTAGGATTACGGCGCCGCGGCGGTGGTGTGATCGGAGACGATCCGCCATCCCTCCGGAAACTTGCGGAACAAGAGGGTAAACACCCCGTGCGGGTGATCGTGCGCGCGCAGCAAGGCAAAATTGCCGGTTACATAGGCAGCGGCGGCGTCCAGAACGGTGACCCGAAGGTTCGTGTAGCGCAATTGGCCCATGGCGGCGCGGCTGGGGTAGCGTGCCCGATAGCGGTCGCGGACCGTTTGCCAACCCCGGGTAATACCGCCGGCGCCGATGAACTCGGTTTGGGGCGAGCGCCAGTAGCCCTGCATGAAACCCGGAATATCCCCGCGGTTCCACGCGGCTTGTTGCTCGGCCATGACTTGGCGGATGGCGGCCCCGGCCCCCGAACCTGCCTGGCCGGAGGCGCACAAGGCGCCCAACAGGCAGAACGCCGCAATCCGGGTGCTTACCAGCAGCCATTGATTGGCGCGGGCCCCAGCGCGGCTGCGCCGCGCCCCCGCTTGTGCTCGCACTGGCATGGGGACCCCGGAGCCCCATGCCGGTGCTGCGCTCGCGGGGGCCGCGCCCGCATTGCTTGCCGGGGGCGCGAAGCTCGCACTGCGAGCTTCGCCCCTGCGGAATTTCGCTGCCCTTCGCGCCGACTTTGCCCACAGTGCAAACGGCGCGACCCCCGCGAGTTGCATGAGCGCAGCTTATCACCACTGTCGCGCATGCGGCAGCGTGTAGCATGAAGGAGACATGGTCCCGGCGATTCGCATCGTGTTGGTGCGCGTGCGCAACCCGCTCAACATCGGCGCGGTGGCCCGCGCCATGGCCAATTTCGGCCTGCCCGAGCTGGTGCTGGTGGACCCCTACGACCCGGCGTGGCGCGAGGCGCGCTCGGCCCGCGCCGGGACCGAGGTGTTGCAGCACGCCCGCGCGGTTGCCAGCCTTTCGGAGGCGGTTGGGGATTGCGGCTGTGTCATCGGTACGACCGCCGGGACAGCCCGTTCCCCGGAAATCCCGCTGGAGGATTGGCCCACGGTGGCGGCGTCGCTCCCGCCCGCTGCCCCCGATCGCCCGGTGGCGCTCCTGTTCGGTTCGGAACGTACCGGCCTGGCGGTGGAAGAGATCAGCTACTGCCATCGCCTGGCCCGTATCCCCACGCTCCCGGACGCCCCTTCGATGAACCTGGGCCAGGCGGTGGCGGTGTGCGCCTACGAACTGCACCGCCAGCCGGCAAACGCCCCCCTGCCCTTGCCTTCCCTCACGGTCGAGGAGCGGGAACGCCTGCTCGCCACCTGGTATCCTCTTCTCGAACAACTCGGGGTGGTGCCGCCCGGACACCGCCAGAGCCAGACGCGGATGCTGCGGCGCATGGTGAGCCGTTGGCAGCTTGGACCGGAAGACCAGTATCGGCTGCTGGGCGTGGCCCGCCAGGTCCGACGGCTGCTGAGAGGAGCCGAGTGAAAATTTCCGTGGCTTCCTTCCCCGCCCCCACCACGCCCTGCATCGGCGTTTGTACCATGGAACACGATCACTGCCGGGGATGCCAGCGCACTCTGGCGGAGATTGCGGCGTGGAGCCGGCTGCCGGAAGCCGAACGGCAGCGGATCGTTCGCGAGGTGCTGCCGCTGAGGCGCGCGGCGGCGCCCGCTTGCAATCCGCAATCGCGGTAACCTAAACCATGGCGCATCCCAAGATCCTCATCGTGGACGACGAATCGGGGATCCGCCATTCCCTGAGCGGGGTGCTGGCGGACGAGGGTTATGAGACCCGGGCGGTCTCCGACGCGGCGGCGTGTCTCCGTGCCTTGCGGGAAGAGACTTGCGATCTCGTCTTGCTGGATATCTGGCTACCGGATCGCGACGGTCTGGATCTGCTGGCGGAGATTCAAGCCCAGGAAGCCCCTCCCGCCATGGTCATGATCAGTGGCCATGGCAACGTGGAGAGCGCCGTGCGCGCCACCAAGCTGGGCGCCTTCGATTTTCTGGAGAAGCCTCTTTCCATCGACAAGACCCTGCTCACCATCCGCCACGCGCTGGAGCAGCGGCAATTGCGGCGGGAAAACCGCACTTTGCGGCAGCACTTCGCCGCGGCCGCCGCGCTGATCGGCGAGAGCGTGCCTCTCCGCGCCCTGCGCCAACAGATCGCCATCATGGCGCCGACCAACGGGCGCGTCCTGATTTACGGCGAGAGCGGCACGGGAAAGGAGCTTGTAGCCCGCGCCTTGCACGCCCAGAGCGAGCGGCGGCAGGGGCCGTTCATCGAGCTCAACTGCGCCGCCATTCCCGAGGAATTGATCGAGAGCGAACTCTTCGGGCACGTGCAGGGCGCTTTTGCCGGGGCGCAGGAAGCCAAGGAGGGCAAGTTCAGCCGCGCCGACCTGGGCACGCTCTTCCTGGACGAAGTGGGCGACATGAGCCTCAAAACCCAGGCCAAGGTGCTGCGCACCCTCGACGCCGGCCGCTTCGAGGTGCTGGGATCCAATGTATCGGTCCAGGCCGATGTCCGCATCATCGCCGCGACCAATAAGAACCTCGAAGAGGAAATCGCACGCGGCAACTTCCGCGAGGATCTGTTTTACCGGCTGAACGTGATTCCCTTTTACGTACCCCCTTTGCGCGAGCGCAAGGAGGACATCCCCATGCTGGCCCAGCATTTTCTGGCCGAGTTCGCGACCGCGTACGGGCGGAAGTGCCGCGAATTCAGCCCGGAAGCGGTGGCGGCGCTGCAAGCCCACCACTGGCCGGGCAACGTACGCGAGTTGCGCAACCTGGTGGAGCGGGTGGCGATCCTGACGCCGGCGGCGCGCGTCATCGAACGGCGCCACCTTCCTCCGCTCCTGCTGCGCGGCCGGGCGGCGTCCGCCGACAGCGATTTTGGCTCGCTGCACGAAGCCCGTTCCGCCTACGAGCGCGACTACATCGCCAAGAAGCTGGACGAGCATGGCGGCAACATGACCCGCACCGCCGAAGCGCTGGGGCTGGAGCGCAGCCACCTCTATCGCAAAATGAAGAGCTTGGGTATGGCCACCGCCGAGGCCGCCGCCAGTCAAAACTAAGGCGCTGCGCGCCGGCCCCAGCGCGGGCCGCGGCTTGGGGGCCCGGCGCCGCAAGCCGGGGCTACCGGCCGCGGGTCTCACGCCGGGTTCTGCCCGGCCTGCGATTGTACGTGGGCGCGCAGCGCCGCCTGAAACTCGGCACCCCTACCGGCCATGAAATGATCGCCGCCGGCGATCCACTGGCGCGCCTTGGGTTCCTCCAATTGCGCGTAGAACAACTCGAGCGCCGCGACCGAGGCAAACTCGTCGTGGTCGCCGGAGATCATCAGCTTGGGGCCTTGCCAAGCCCAGCGGGTGGGCAGCTCGTCGCCGCGTTCCTGGCGGTCGACCGGCAACCCCATCAACACCGCCTGGGCCACCTCGCTGCGCGCTTCCGCCGCCAGCAGCCGCGTCACCATCGAGGCGCCGAAGGAAAAGCCGGCCAGCAGCACCGGCGCCGCGGTCAGTTGGCGCAAGAACGCCAGCGCCGCTTTGAGGTCCGCGCGCTCGCCGCGGCCCCGGTCATAGACGCCATCGCTCTTGCCCACGCCACGGAAATGAAAGCGCAGCACCGGCCAGCCCAACTGCCCGAACGTCCGCGTCGCCTGAAATACGACGCGGGTGTGCATGGTGCCGCCGTAAAGCGGATGGGGATGGCATACCAACGCCGCCCGCGCCGGCGCCGCGCTGAACCCGTCCGGCTCGTTTAGAATGTACTCCAGCTTTCCCGCCTCTCCGGGGAAGGTTCCAGTGGTGATGCGCATGTTTGAGGATAAGCTGTTCCAATTTACCCGCCAACTCATGGATCTGGATTCGACTTCCGGATGCGAGGGCGAAGCGGGACAGTTCGTCGCCGCTTACCTGCGCTCGCTCGGCGGGCTCGAGGTCGAGCTCTGGGAGGTCGAACCGCAGCGCTTCAATGTGTTTGCGCACCGCGGGCGGCCCGAGGTGGTGTTGAGCACCCATCTCGACACGGTGCCGCCGTTTATCGCCAGCAGCGAGGACGACCGTGCGATTTATGGCCGCGGCGCGTGCGACGCCAAGGGCATCTGCGCGGCGCAGATTTTCGCGGCGCAGCGGCTGCTGGCCAAGGGCGTGGAGAACTTCGGGCTCCTGTACGTGGTGGGCGAGGAGAAGAACAGCGCGGGCGCCAATTTCGCCAATGCGCGTCCCCAGGGCTCCCGGTTCCTGGTCAACGGCGAACCCACCGACAGCCGCATGATCCGCGCCGGCAAGGGTGTGCTCCGCGTGAACCTGAATGCGCGCGGACGCGCCGCTCACTCCGCGTATCCCGACCTGGGCGACAGCGCCATCGACAAACTCCTCGATGCGCTGGCGCGGGTCCGGGCCCTGCCCCTTCCCAGCCATCCCGATCTCGGACCCGCGACGCTCAATATCGGCGTGATCAGCGGCGGCCGCGCACCCAACGTGATCGCCGACCGGGCCCAAGCCGAGATCATGTTCCGCCTGGTCGAAGACGCCGGAGCCCTACGAAACCAGGTTTGCGCCGCCGTGGGCGCCGCGGTGGAAACCGAGTTTGTGCTTGAGCTGCCGCCCCTCCACTGCCATACCCTGGACGGGTTTCCCACCGGCATCGTGGCTTTCGGCACCGATATCCCGAAGTTGACCGCCTGGGGCACGCCGCTGTTGTTCGGTCCGGGATCCATCCACGCCGCCCACACCACCCACGAGTTCATCCCCAAATCAGAGCTGGCGGCCGCCGTCGGCGCCTACGCCGCCATCGTCACGCGCCTGCTCGCGGGGTGCGACTAGCCCCCACATCGGCGGGTCAATCTTCACAAAATTGTCACGAAACCTTTGCCGCCAGCGCAAACCCGCGCAGGCGAGCGGGGGGCTGCGCGCGCTCTCGAAACAGACCCTTTACGGCCTGATCCGCAGTGGTACTTCTAGGGAGCGGGGTACTTCCGGTCACTCCGCAAACACAGGGTTTGAACAGGGAGAAACGCTATGTATTCATCGCTGCGCGCCGCCACTGTGGCTGTCGCCCTACTCGCCGCCACCATCGGATTGCGTAACTGGGCCGTTGCGTCCACGCCGTCGCATACCGGCTTCTCGATGCTGCACAATGGCAGCGGCGATCCGCCCCCGCCGGACAACTTCATGGCGGTCCCCAGCCCGATCGCCAGCTTTGCCGCTCTCGCCAAGAAGAACGGCAGCGGCGACCCGCCGCCGCCGGATCGTTTCAGCACGCGCGGCATCGCCAGCGCCAAGGGGATTGTCCTGGCACTGAATGGCAGCGGCGACCCGCCGCCGCCGGATTGCCCGGGCGACCCCGGCTGCCCGACCAATAATTAAAATCATCTAATCTTTGCCAGAAACTCGCGCTTATGGGGTACACTCGCCCCATGAGCGTGAGTTTCGCCATTTGGCTGGCTGTCTGCGCCACCAAGTTTGCGGGCTTAGTGGCGACATGGCGGCCGCGGTTCGACCGCGGACTCCTCTTTCTGCGATGGTATCTCGTCTTCGCTCTCGGCGAGGACCTGGCCATTCATTTCACCCTGAACAGATTCGGCTACCGCTCGGCCGAATACAAGTACATGTATTACGGCTGCGACCTGGCGCTGGTGGTCTTCGGCTTTTTTGTCCTGGCGCGCCTGGTCGAGCTTGCCTTTGAACGCTCCACCCTGCAGCTGCCGCGGCTGCGCACCGGCGCCATCGTACTCTTTACCGGTTTGGCCAGCTGCAGCGCCGCCCTGGTGTATCTGATGCATCGCGGACTCACGACCGCGCATCTGGGGCGCGAGATGGAGCAAAACTTCTCGTTCTTGGGGATGCTGCTCGCGATTGTGCTCTTCGGCGGGCTCAATCTGATGCATGTGCGCGGGGTGCGCTTCCGCCGCTTGGTCCTCTCCTTCAGCTTGATGTATGGATCGGGGGCGATCGTCTATTCGTTGACCGCGCTGGCCAGTCCGCTGAACGCGGTTGCCTACTACGCGGTTCCGCTCACCGGCCTGGCCGGGATGGGATTGATCGCCTATTCGTTGTGGGTTCCCGAAGCAGTGCCCGAAATGGCCGAGGCGGAGGCCACCTCCCGCCTCGCCTCGGTACGGGGGGTAGCATGATTGCTGGAAACTTCTGGTTGTCGTTGCTGGTGTTGATCGTCAGCTGCATCGTGCTCTTGTATGCGGTACTCGCGTTTGCCCATGTCCGGATTACCGATGGCGATATGGGCGAATTGCAGCGTTTGCGCAACGACGGCGAATTACCGGCGGAGCCCAATATCATCGCGGATTTCCAACTGGTGCGCGCCAAGCTCAACGATATTGCGCCGGCGGTCTGCCTGCGCCAGGAGTTGTGGCTGCAGCTCTATTTTTACCTGCTGCGGGGCGCCCACTGGTGGCAGCGACGTACGGCGCGCGGCAGCGTAATACGGGGCGGGGCCTTGGAGCGGGAACTGCTGCGGCTGAGTGCCTATCAAGCCGGGCACTATCGGGTGGCCTTGACGCGGATGGATGCCATCCGCAATCCCATCTTGTAGGCGGCCTCAAGGCTCGATTTTGCCGGCACCGAGCTTCTTTACATCGATGCCAAAACGCTTGATCTTTTGATTGAGGGTCGAAACCGGAATCTGAAAACGTTCCGCGGCCTCGGTTTGGCGGCCATGCGTCTGTTCCAGCATGTCGACGATCAGCCGCCGCTCAAACTCATCCACCACCGTAAACAAGGATTGGGGCGCACGCTCCGCCAGCGCCGCCGCGGCGCCTTCCCGCCACGCACGTCCGACACGGCCCCCGGCGAGCGGCTCCGGGAGCAGTTCTGGTCCGATCAAGGGAGCGGTGGAGAGCACGACCGCGCGCTCCATGACGTTTTCCAGTTCGCGCACATGCCCCGGCCATTGGTAATCGAGCAGGCAGCGCAGGGTTTCCGGCGCCAGTTTGCGGGCGGCGAGCCCATTCTCCGCGGCGTACTTGGCGAGGAAATGGTCGGCCAGGAGGGGAATGTCTTCCCGGCGCTCGCGCAAGGGCGGCAGCGTGAGGCTGAGCACGTTGAGGCGGTAGTAGAGGTCCTCGCGAAACTTCCCTTCCGCCACGTGCACTTGGAGATTTACGTTGGTCGCGGCGATAATGCGCACGTCCACCTGCACCTCTTCCACCGCACCCAGGCGCATGAAGCGGCGATCCTGAAGCACACGCAGGATTTTCGCCTGTGTCTCCAGACTCATGTTGCCGATCTCGTCCAGGAAAATGGTTCCGCGGTCGGCGGCTTCAAAGAGGCCCTTCTTCGGTGCGATGGCCCCGGTAAACGCGCCCCGCACATGCCCAAAAAGGGTGGACTCGAGCAGGTCGGCGGTCATGCTGCCGCTGTTGACCGGAACGAAGGGATGCTCGGCGCGGGGGGAGTGGGAGTGGAGGGCTTTGGCGATCAGTTCCTTGCCCGTCCCGCTTTCGCCTTGCAGGAGGACGGTCGAGCGGCTGGGGGCCACCTGGGATACCCAGTCGAACACGCGCAGCATCGCCTCGCTCTTGCCGATGATGTTCTCGAAGCTGGATCGCTGTTTGAGCGCCCGCTTGAGCTGTTCGTTCTCGCGGCTGACGCGGGCGGCCGCCATGGCGGCGCGCACATCGGCCAGCAGCTTCTCGTTGTTCCACGGCTTCTGCAGGAAGGTCTGCGCCCCGCTGCGCATCGCCTGCACCGCCAACTCCACCGTGGCGTAGGCCGAAATCATGATGACCGGGATATCGCTCGCCGAACGCAGGCGCCGCAACAGGCCTAAACCGCCCTGGGGGTCCGGTCCGATATCGCCTTCACCGCCGGGCAAGGCCACGTCGAGCAGCACCAGGTCGTAGACGGCGCCTTGGAAACGCTCCCAGCCCTGCTGCACGTCGCAGGCGATATCCACCTCGAAGCCTTCCAGGCGGAACAGCATGGCCAGGCTATCGCGGATCGCCGCCTCGTCGTCGACCACCAGAAGGCGTGCGGCGGCGGGCGGGGCCTCGACCGCGACTTCCAATTCGGTGAGGGCCGGCATAGGATTCATCCCGTTTCAGGCCACCACCGTTTCCGGTTGCGCCGCCGCTACCCGATGGGGCAGGTGCACACGGAACTCGGTGCCGCGCCGGGGCTCGCTATGCACGGCAATCGCACCGCCATGTTCCTGAACGATGCCGTAGGTCACGGCCAAGCCGAGACCGGTACCTGTGCTGAACGAGCCGCGGCCATCCGCCAGCCGGTTGGGGGCCTTGGTGGTGAAGAAGGGATCAAAAATACGGTGACGCAATTCGGCGGGGATGCCGTCGCCGGTATCCGCCACCTCGATCCAGGCCCGGCCTCCCTCGCCCGATTCGATACCGGTGGACAGGCGCAGGGTGCCGCCGCGCGGCATCGCGTCCCGGGCGTTCAGAATCAAGTTCAGGACCACCTGCTGCAATTGTCCGGCATCGCCCGAAACCTCCACCGCCGCGGGGTGCAGCGAGGCGACCACGTGCACTTGGGCGCTCTTGAGCGGATGCTCAATGAGAGCCAGCGTATCGCGGCCCACCGCGTTGAGGTCCACGCGATGGAAGCGGACACCGCCGGTGCGCGAGAAATTGAGAAGGTTGGCGATAATCTCCGAGGCGCGGAAGGTCTGTTGCGTGATGGTGTCGAGCACCGCGCCGCGGGGGTCGGAAGCCGGCGTCTGCTTGGCCAACATCTGGGTGTAGCTGGATATCACCGCCAAGGGGGTGTTCACCTCGTGCGCCACCCCGGCCGCCAGCAGGCCCACCGAGCGCAGGCGGTCGGCCTGGATGAGGCGCTGCTCGAGTTCCACTTCGGCGGTTACATCGCTCAACAGAATAATCTGTCCGACGCGCTCAAAGTGGGCAGTCAGGAGCGGGGCGATGGCAAGGTTTACGATCTTGGCGCCCGCGGTTCCATCCTCCAGCCGGAACTTGGAAAGGTTGCGGATGCCGCCGCCGGCTGCCTGGGCGAACTCATTGGCGAACTCCGCCCCCAGCAACGACGCCACCGGGCGCCCGAGGGCCTGGTCGCGGCGGCGGCCGGTCAGCGCCTCCATGTGCGTGTTCCAGCTCTCGACGTTCCCCGCGAGGCTGACCGCGATCACCCCGACTTGGACGCTCTCGACAATGTTCTCGTTGAAGTCCTTGAGGCGCTGGTATTCGTCGGCTTTCTGCCGCAGGGTGGCCATGAGCCGCGCATTTTCCAGCGCGATCGCGCAGTGTCCGGCCAGGGTCTCGACCAGAGCGAGGTCCTCGCTGGTCAGGAATTCGCCGCGCGCGGTCTTCCCCAGCCCCAACACCGCCACCGTCCGTTCCCGCAGCCGGCAGGGCAGGTAATAGTGCAAGCCCAGGCGCCGGGACTCCCCATAGGGATACTCCAGAAACCAGCGCTCGCCGGGCTGGGCCGGGTCCAGGAAGCGCCGGTTGAGAAAGTCGAGTGCGGGCTCCCCGCTTATTTCGAGCCCGATTCCCCGCCCCAGGCGAAATCCGTTACCGCCGGCCAAAAAAATGGCCGCGCGCCCCAGCGAGAGCGTTTGGCACAGGCGCTCGAGCATTTGTTGCATCAGCGGATCGAGCTCGGGCTCGGCGTTCAGCTGGCGCCCGAACTCCATCAGGGTGCGGCGGTAATCGTAACGGTCGCGATAGAACTGCCGGTCCAGGCGCTCCTGCAACCAGCGCTTGAGGGGTTCGAACAGGAGCGCGGTGACCAGGATCGCGAGCAGCGACCCGGCCCAGCCCCAGGCGGGGAGGCGCGAATGGATGAGGATACCGGTAAGGCCGATCACGGCCAAGTAAACGCCAACCACGGCCGCGGTAGCCAGGGTGTAGACCACGCCCCGGCGAAAGACGATTTCGGCTTCCAGCAGGCGGTGCCGCCAAATGGCATAGCCGAAAGCCAACGGCACCAGCCCCAGCGACAGAACCGAAAGATTCGAGAAGCGCGGCAAGTCCGCCCCGAAGAGGTAGGGCAGGATATAAAGCGCCAGGAAAGGCGCAATGGCCGCGCCCGTGCCCCATGCCATGACCCGCGCCTGCCGGGCCGCGGCTCCCCGTGCCGAAGGCTCGGGCCCAGCGTACCGGCTCCCGCCTTTGCGCGCGAACAGAACGGCGGCAAGCACAAAGTACGCGCCGAACACCACATAGCTAAGCCGGTCGAGCGCCGCTTGGGCGGCGCTCAGCGTAGCCGGAAGCCAGATCGCACCGGTCGCCAACGCCACCTCGAGAAGCCCGAGAAGGATGGCCGGCAAATAGACCAGCGGCGCCAGCCAGCGCCCCCAGTCCAGCCGCCCGGCGCGGCCGGCGGCCTGGAAGCGCAGGGCGAAGTGCACCAACAAACAGGGCGCGAGCAGCAACGCCGCCTCGTTGCACCAGAAAATGGTGCGGTCGAAAGCGTTGAGCTTGCCGGTGAAGTGAAAGCAGTACAGGACAAAGGAGGCGAGACAGAAGCAATAGAACCGAATGGCTTGGGAACCGCTCTGACGGCGGTAGAGCACAAACAATCCCATCAGCAAATACAGCAGGCCCACCAGTTCGAGGAAGGTGTAGCGCCCGAGGGCCGGCTGCGCCGGCTGCACCGCCACCGGAATTTCCAAGAGCGCGCCCGCTCGGAGCAGCGTGTACCGCAGATGCCCATGCAGTCCGGCGGCGGCCAGATCCCGCGCCACCGTTTCGGGCGCATCCACCGGCGCGCCGTTGACCGCGAGCAGGCGGTCGCCCAACACCGGCCCCGCGGGGACGCCGGGGGCGGCGGCGGCGGCCTCCAGCCCGGCCGTGGTGCGCTGCCAAAGCACGCCGTCGGTGGGCAGGCGGTAGACCCACAACTGGCGAATATTGAGCAGCGCCAACACCACCAGCGCGGCTGTCGCCAACGCGAGCGCCGCGGTACGGAAGCTCATCCCGCTTAGGTTGTTGCGCCTGTCCACCACTCACCGACCCCGCGAACCGTGCGTTCGTCTCGTTCTTCGTCAGAAGCGAATGGTGAAGCCGCCACGCAAGGAGCGCGCCGACTGCACCAAGTACAACGTATGACCATCGCTGCCTACCATGGGCAAATAGCCCTGGGCCAGCAGATTGTGAATCTCAATCAGCGCCTCGATCTTGTCTCCGCCTCCGATCAGCCCGGGCAGGGGCTGGCGCACGTAGACGTTGGCATAGGAGTCGCTCTGCGCCAGGCTATCGTCGTAGAGATCCACCCCGGTGGCGGTGGGCCGGCTAAGACCGCGGTAGCTGCAGATCACCTGGGTGTGCGTCAGCGGCGTGACGCCGCTGAGCTTGACGGTATAGGCGCCGGCGCGGACCGGCGCCAGAGCTGTGGCCAGGGAAGCCGTAAACCCCGGCGCGGCCGGGGCCAGCGCGGCGCCCGCGGCATAGGCCAGATCCGCGTGCCAAGTTCCGCCAAACCCGTGATCGTAAACCACGCGGTAGCCCCAGCCGCCGTAATTCCCGCCATCGCCGATAAACATGTTGTTGAGCAGGTCGGGCAGCAGGCTGGAAGACCCGATTTCGCTCGAATCGGCCTCGGCGCCGTTGACGGCGGCCCGGCTGAAGTGCTCCGCGAAGACCGCCGCCTCGATGGTGTCATTGGGGGTGAGCGTGTCGCTGTAACGCAGTTCCTGATGGCGGGCTTGCTCGATGCGGGCGCGGTTGTGGTCGAGCGTTACCTGCGGAGTGGGGTCGGGCATGTCCGCGGAATCCCGGTTGAAGACCAGAGGGGGAACCGCGGAGGCGGCACGGTACTCGAGCTGGGAATGGCCGCCCAAGCGGTAGGTGGCGCGCAGATAGGGGTTAAACGTGGCCACCGTGTCGGTCATGCTCACGGCGTTGACCAGAGAGCCTACCTGGACGTGCAGGCTGTCACCCAAATCCAGGCCGTTGGCGTAATTGAACGAAGCAACGCGCAGCGCCGGCAGCGCCGGCATGCCGGGAATGGATATCTGCCGCACGGCCATGGTGACCACTTGTTGGTTGCTGGCGTCGCGCGGGCGGATACTGGCTTGCACCCGGGTATCGCTGCCGCCACCCTGGCCGTTCGTGCCTACGTCTCCGGTGACGGAGAGGAAGCTGCCCCAGAGGCTGGAATCAACCCGAAACGCGGTCGCCAAATCCGGGGAGGCGAAGGCGCTGGAACCCGCGCCCGCCGTCAAGGCGACGTAGCCGGCAATGGGCGAGCTCGCGAGGGAGGTATCGGCCGGGTCTTGCGCACCATCATCCAGGCGCAGCACCGGACGCCAGATGGTGGCTTGCCGCAGAGCCCAGTCAAACGCCGGGTCGCCCTTGGGGTTAGGCGGCCCGAACTGCACCGACTGCACCAACCGCGGCAGATTCACCAGCAGAAGGGCGCGTTCGGAGGCGTGGATTTCGACCTTGCGGCGCAGCGCCACGCGAGCGCCCTTGCCCACCTGAACGTAATAAGTACCGGGCTCGAGTCCAGCGAGTTGGAACACTCCCGCGGCGCCGGTGAGCACCTGCTCGGCGGACCCGTGGAGCCCGGCGGCACGCACCTCGACCACGGCACGCGATTCGGGGCGTCCGGCGGCGTCGGTAACCAGACCGAACAGCTCCCCACTGTTGTGACTGACGGTGGACTTGGCCGGCGCAGCGGCGGAGCTTGCCGCGCAGGGGACGCCGCCGCAGGGACGCTGGGCGGCCAGCGGCAGAGCCGCGAGCACTGCCGCGAAGGCGGCAAGCAGCGGACCCGTTCTCCCCCGCTTCCGGTTTGCCATTGCGCCACTCCCTGGAGCGATCTTAGCGCAAAATGATAAAACTCGCCTCGGGTTTGATGGACTGGTGGTCGAGCTCGTCGGTGACCGTGATGGTCAGCCGATAGGTACTGGGTGGCAGGCTCGCCAGCGGCAGCGTCTTCTCAATGGTCAACTGATCGGCGGCGTTGCTGGTTTCGCCCAGCTTTTCGGTGTGGTCGAGCACCGGCTTCAAGGTGGCCAAGTCCTCGATCGTGTACTGCACGCTGACCGCGGGCTTGTGTGTGACCTTGTCGGTTTGCAAGTTATAAACCTGCATCCAGATGCCCAGGGACTGCGACTGCTTGAACTGGGCCGGGACGCCAACGCCGCCCATCACGGGCATCACCTTGCTGTCGCCCAGGATGAACTGACCGCTGCCCACGTTCTTATCCGGCACTTTTTCGATGTCGCTGGCCAGGATGATGCTGGATGCGGAAAGCTGATCGTCCTTAAAGGCCGGCACCAGAATCGAATAGGATTTGGTCCCGAGCTTGTCCGGCGCGTTGACATCTTTCAGCACCAGATTGACCTTGTACCTGCCCGGCTTGAGGAGGGCGCCATGCCAGTAGGCGACCTTCTTGTCCACCGAGCTCGGCAGCAATTCGGCCGGCAGGTCCACATCGGCCGGATCCTCCCAGCGATCCACGATCTTGCCGGTGATGGTCGTAATCCGGCCCGAGATTTCCACTTTGGCCTGATCGACACCGTTGGTCTGCTTCATCGTCATGTTGCGGTAGGCGATTTGCAGGGTGACCGGCACCAGAACCGTATCGTCGGTGATCTTGACGAAGTCGGTGCGGTACTGGAAGGGGAGCAGGCTGTAATTGATGTTGTGATCAATGATCTCGCTCAGGTCGGCGTACTTGATTTTGGGCGGAGCGAAGACCTTGGCGTAGGTGTCGATGCGGTTGAACTCATTCTGCGATTCGGGCAGGTAGGCGTCGGTGGGCAGCGTGGTGCCGTCGGCGCGGGTGAAGCGATCGCTCTTGTTGGAGGTCCCCATCATTTCGCCCAGAGAGAGGCCGGCGCCGGGGACGTGCAAGAGCGCATCCTTTTCGCCGGGATCGGTGGTGAGATGGAACTCGCCGCACTGGCAGGTATCCACGAACTCGAGGTGGATATCGGAGCCGATGCCCTCCAGGTAGTTGTAGGTCCAATCCTCAAACGGATAGGTCGAGGTCGAACCGCCGCCTTCTTCAATCGGGCGGTCGTAGGCGCCGCCGGCATCGTGATTGTCGCGCTCGTCGGGCGGTCCCCAGGTAATGTAAATCCGGCCGCGGTCGGTTTTCCACCCGGGCACACCCGCGGCAAAGTGCTGGTTGGCGTAAGCGAAGCGCTGGTAGTAGTCTTCCTTGTACTGATTGAAGGTAGACTCCGGATCGGGGTTGCGCCGCTGCCAGAAGCTCTCGATGAAGGCCTCGCGCTCATCCTCATTGCTGAGCTGCAGAAAGGCTTGGCGCTCCTCCGGAGTGATGATGTAGGCCACGTCCTCGTTGAGCCACTTCTTGTCTTCGGGGTTCAACTCCTTCTCCAACTTCTGCTGCTGTTGCCGCCGCTGTTTGGGGGAGAGGGCGTGCTGCGGCGGAGGCGCCGGCGTCTGTGCCTGCCGCGGCGCGGCGGCTGGAGCCTGAGGCTGGCCGGCGGCGGGGGTCTGTCCGATCGCCGACAGGCAGAACAGGCCCGCTCCAAGCGCGGCGGCCAAGCTCAAGCAGAAGACGGAACTAGGACGGTATCGCATAGGCAGCGCGGCGCGGCGCCGGTGGGAAATCTCTGTTCCCCATCGTAATCCGCACCCCGGCCTCGGTCAAGGAAAATAGGGGGAACTCCGGGCACCCTTTTTCGTATTGCCGCTAGGCATGGGGACGTTGAGCGGCGGCCCGGGATCGGTCACAAGCCGCTCTGTTCCGTCGTTATCGAGTAAGCTGAATACAGGTTGCTGCCATCATGACAACGGGTAAAAAATTATTGCTGTTCCTGGTCATTGTGCTTGTCCTGGGGGGCGTAGTGGCGGTTTCGCTCACCCAGCAGGGACGCGATCGGGTGACAGTGCAGACCGTCAAAGCGGACCGGCAGGACGTCGTCTCGATTGTGACCGCCTCGGGCGAGATCACGCCCAAGACTTACGCCGACATCAGCCCCAACAATGTCGGCCAGATCACCGATCTCTACGTCAAGGAAGGCGACCACGTGAAGGCCGGTCAACTGCTGGCCAAGTTGTGGAATGTGCAGGAGGCGGCCAGCGTCTCCGGCATGCAGGCTTCCCTGCGCACCGCCCAAGCCAACCTGGCGGCCCAGCAGGCGGCGCTGGGGACCGCCAAGGCCAACGTGGACCGCGACACCGCGCAATTGGCCCAGGTGACCCAGGACTGGCGGCGGACGCAAGCCCTGTACGAGGACCAGTTGCTGGCGCGCTCCGACTACGAGACCAAGGAAGCCGCCTACAAGACGGCCGAGGCCCAGCTTCAGGTTTCCCAGGCCGCGCTCAAGCAAACCCAGGCGCAGGTGGCGAGCCAGCAGGCCCAGATCAACCAGTCCGAGGCCAACCTGCGGGCGGCGTCCGATGCCCTGAGCCGCACCGAGTTCACCAGCCCCCTAACCGGCATCGTGACCTACCTGCCGGTGCATGTGGGCGACACGGTGGTCATGGGCATCCAGAACTCGCCGGGCAGCGTACTGATGCGCGTGGCGGATATGTCGGTGGTGACGGCCGAGGTTCAGGTGGATGAGACCGATATCGCCAACGTGGCGGTGGGGCAGCCGGCCACCATCACCATTGACGCCTTCGGCGACCGCAAATTTCCGGCCCATGTGGCCGAAGTGGGCGATACCGCCATTCTGCGCTCGACCGGAGCGGCCGCCACCAGTTCGACCGGTTCGGATGCGCAGCAAGCGAAGGACTTTAAAGTCGTGGTGCAGCTCGACTCGCCGCCGGACGACATCCGTCCCGGCCTCTCCTGCACCGCCCAGATCACCACCGGCACCGCCGCCAACGCGGTCGCGGTTCCGCTGCAGGCGGTGATCGAGCGCGACCCCAGCCAGATCAACCCGCCGCCGCCGGGAACGCCGGCGCCCGCGCCCACGGCTGCCGCCAAGAAAGAAGTCCCGGTTCAGGGGGTCTTCGTGGTTGATTCCAAAACGCAGTCCGCAGTGTTTGTGCCGGCCTCGACCGGACTGACCGGGGTGGACCACATCCAGGTGTTATCGGGCATCAAGGCCGGGGACGAGATCATCACCGGGCCCTACAGCGCCTTGCGCAACCTGGCCAACCACGCCAAGATCAAGGTGGACAATTCGCTCCAAGCCCAACAGGCGGCCGCCGCCGCGGCTCCACCCGCTAACTAAAGGGAACGCCGCGCGTCCTCTGTAATTCATATCGAGCATTACCATGACGCCAACTCCCGCTCCCCTGGCCACGTCCGCCCCCAGCATGGCGGAACCGCCGCAGACCCAGGCCGACGTCGTCATCCAGACCGTGGACCTCTGGAAGATTTACCAGATGGGCACGGAACAGGTGGCGGCGCTACGCGGGGTCTCGCTGCAGATCCGGCGTAACGAGTACGTGGCGATCATGGGTCCTTCGGGCTCCGGCAAGAGCACGCTCATGAACCTGATCGGCTGCCTGGACTCGCCCTCCAAGGGCCAATACTGGCTGAATCATCAGGCGGTGAGCGAGATGGATGACGATGCCCTGGCGCACGTGCGGAACCACGAGATCGGCTTCGTTTTTCAAACCTTCAACCTCTTGGCCCGGGCCACCGCGCTCCACAATGTGGAGCTGCCGCTCATCTACGCCGGCGTGCCGGCGGCGCAACGCGCGGAGCGGGCGCTCGATGCCCTAAAGAAGGTGGACCTGGTGGACCGGCGCACCCACCGTCCCAACGAGCTCTCGGGCGGGCAGCGGCAGCGCGTCGCCATCGCCCGCGCGCTGATCAATAACCCATCCATCCTGCTGGCGGACGAGCCCACCGGCAACCTCGACAGCACCACCTCGAACGACATCATGGCGCTGATGGACAAGCTCTGGACGCTGGGCAACACCATCGTCCTGGTGACGCACGAGCCCGACATCTCCGAATTCGCCCACCGCGTGATCTACATCCGCGACGGCATGGTGGCGCGCGACGAACCCACCAAGCGCGGTCTGGCGCTGCGGCAGTCCCGCCCCGAGCCTCCATGCAACTAAGGGAGGCCATGTGGGTGGCGCTGGACACGCTGTGGTCGCATAAGCTGCGCAGCTTCCTCACCCTGCTGGGCATCATCGTGTCCATCTGGACGCTGGTGGCGGTGGTGTCGCTGGTGCAAGGCGTGAACCAGTACGTCGGGCAAAAGATTGCCCGGCTGGGTTCGAACATCGTCTCGGTCAACCAGTTCAGCCTGGAAGAGATGACCGACCAGAAGCAGTTCCGGGAGGCGCAGAAGCGCAACAAGCCGATCACGCTGGCGGAGTACGAGTATTTACGCGACCATCTACGGCTGGCGCGGCTGGCGGCGGCGAGCGAGCAGCGCACCTCCGGCACCAACCTGAAGGCGGGCAACCACTCGATGACCGACGTGACCGTGATCGGGGCCACGGCCAACTCGATCGAGGTATCGAACTGGGACGTGCTGGCCGGGCGGTTCCTTTCGAGCAACGACGAGACCCGGGGCAATCCGGTGGCGTTCATCGGCGCCGACCTGGCCAATCAACTCTTTCCCGGAGTGAACCCCATCGGGCAGACGATCACGGTGGACGGCCACGACTTCCAGGTGGTGGGCCAGGCAAGCGCGCAGGGCAACGTCTTCGGGCAGTCGCAGGACAGCTTCGTGGACATTCCCTTGGATATTTACCGCAGCATGTACGGGACCCAGGACTCGGTCGGGGTGCAGGTGCTGGCGCCATCGGCGGTGTTGCTGCCGGCGGTGACCGACGAGGTCGAGATGGAGATGCGCAGCGTCCGCCATCTGAAGTACGAGGACAAGGACACCTTCGGCCTGATTGGCGCCGACTCGCTGATGACGCTGTGGCACCAGTTGACCGGTGTCATCGCCGGCGTGATGGTCGGCGTGGCGATGGTCTTCCTGGTGGTGGGCGGGATCGTGATCATGAACATCATGCTGGCGGCGGTGACCGAGCGCACGCGGGAGATTGGCATCCGCAAGGCGCTGGGGGCGCGGCGGCGCGACATCCTGTCGCAGTTCCTGGTGGAGGCGGCGGTACTCTCGGCCGTGGGCGGCATCCTGGGGGTCGGACTGGCCTACGGATTTACGCTGCTGGCCGGCGCGGTCACGCCGCTGCCCTTCTCCCTGCCCTGGCTGGCGGTGCTGGCGGCGCTGGTGCTGGCCACGGTGGTGGGCGTCTTCTTCGGCATCTACCCGGCGCAGAAGGCGGCCAAACTCGACCCCATCACCGCGCTGCGGGCGGAGGCATAGACCATGGCGTCCAGTCTGCAGGAAAACCTGACGCTGGCTCTCGACACCGTGCGCTCGCACAAATTGCGTTCGGCGCTGACCATTCTGGGCGTGTTCGTGGGCACGGTGACGCTGATGGCGATCGGGAGCATCCTCACCGGCATGAACAAGACGGTGGTGGATCAGCTCGAGAGCTTCGGCACCAACAGCATCTTCGTCTATAAATTTGCGCCGGGGATTCATATTGGGCGGCTGACGCGCGAGGAGCGCATGCGGAAGCCGCTCAGCGATGCCGATATCGACGCGGTGCGGGAGGATTGCGGCGCCTGCGTGGCGATCAGCGCGCAGGTGCTGCCCGACAACGGCTTCGGGCCGCCGGGCAGTGGCAGCATCAACGCCCGGGTGAAGAGCCACGAAGTGGACGGCCTCGATTTCACCGGCACCGAGCCCAATTTTCCCGACGCCACCAATCAGGGCATCCAGGATGGGCGCTACTTCACCGCGGCCGAAAACGATCACCGCGACAACGTGGTGGTCGTCGGTCACTCGGTGGCGGACGCGCTGTTCCCCGGCCAGGATCCGGTGGGGCAGAGTTTCGCCATCAACGGCACCACGTTCCGCCTGATCGGCGTATTCGCGCCGCGCAAGTCGGCCGGCCCGGGCGAGCAGGATCTCTCGGCCAAGATCCCCTATTTAACCTTTGAGAAGCTCTACCCTGCTTACAAGGAGCACGCCATCGAAGCCCTGGCGCGCCCGGGTATGCTGACCGTGGCCGAGGACCAGATCGAGGAGGCGCTGCGGCGATCGCGGCGGGACAAGTGGACGGCGCCCGACAGCTTCGGCATGGCGACCGCGGACAGCATTATCGGCCAGTTC
>Ga0134125_10001097_pt1 | contig 34031 bp, 28 predicted proteins | sample KB31751_FD_96464 | JGI IMG/M metagenome (GOLD analysis project Ga0134125, IMG submission 96464) | Terrestrial soil microbial communities with excess Nitrogen fertilizer from Kellogg Biological Station, Michigan, USA - KB3-175-1 | ecosystem: Environmental > Terrestrial > Soil > Unclassified ...
TCTTCTTCATGCTGCTGCTGCCGCTGTTCCTCAAGCGCTACGGCATGAAGACGACGCTTCTCATCGGGATGGTTGCATGGGCCTGCCGCTATGCCCTCTTCTCGCTGGGTGATTCCTGGCAGCTCGAGTGGCTGCTGCTCGTCGGGCTCGCCCTGCACGGGCCCTGCTACGACTTCTTCTTCGTCTCCGGTCAGATCTACACGGACACCCGCGCGGGCCCGGAACGGCAGGCCGCCGCGCAGGGACTCATCACCCTGGCCACCTACGGCGTTGGGATGCTCATCGGCTTCTCCGCCGCGGGTGCCATTACCGACCGCTACAGCGTGCCCGCCGGGCACGATTGGGTAACGGTCTGGGCCTATCCGGCGGTGTTCGCATTCGCGGTCGCGGTGCTCTTCATATTCTCGTTCCGCAACGAGAGGATCGCCCATGCCGTCCCCCAGCAATAGTCCCCGTGCGGCGGAAGCGCCGGCAGGCGGCGGCACGAGCGCCGGCGCATTCCAGCCGCGGCCCATGAAGCTGAGCATTCTCACGGCGGCGCTCCAGGAGCTGACACCGAGGGAGCGGCGGGAAGCGGACCCGGATCTGGCGGTCGAGGAATGGCTGGCCTTTGCCGCAGAGATCGGCGCCCCCAATATCGAGCTGTCGTGTGCTCTGCATCCATCGCAAAGCGACGTTCCTGCCGCGGCCCTCCTCGATCCGGTCGCCAACACGTTGGACCTGCGCAAGCCCTTCACCGCGGCGCGCGCCGCTCGAGTCGAGAGCGCCATGCGCTCGACCGGCGTCGGGCTCTCGGAGCTCGGCTATTTCGACAACATGCTCGTCCCGGACGAGCGCGCGCGCAAGGTCAAGCACGACCTGATGCTCCGCGTCTTCGACGCAGCGGTGCTGCTGCGCTGCGATGCAGTCGTGGGCTTCGTCGGACGCAATCCCAAGATCGGTATGGACGCCAATCTCGATATGTTCGAGGAAATATTCATCCCGTTGCTGCGGGAGGCGAAGGCGCGAGGGCTCACCTATCTGGTGGAGCAATGCCCGATGCCGGGATGGAACGTGACCGACGCCTGGCACAACAACATCGCCTATGCTCCGGGGCCGTGGATTGCGCTGCACCGGATTTGTGAGCGACACGGCGTCGGCGATCAGTTCCGCATCCACTATGATCCCTCGCACGCCATCCTCATGGGACAGGACTCGCGCTCGCTGTTCCAGTATCTACGGGACTCAGGCTACGCCTTCCTCATCCAGCGCTTTCACGTCAAGGGCCAGGTGATCGACTCACGTGGCATCGCCGCGTGGGGGTATGGCGGGCAGACGATGCAGCGGGGCGACCGCGATGGCGATACGCCGCGAGCCGATCCCTCGGAACAGCAGAACGCCTGGAAGAAGCAAACGGTCTTCTGCGAGCACGAGCTGCCGGGGACGGCCCGCCACGATCCGCTCGCCTACCTGCAGAACCGGTCGGTGGACTGGCTCGATCATCAGCTCGCGGCGCGCGAGCTGCTCGACCTCGACCCGCAGCGCACGTACCTCGTGCTGGAGCACGAATATCCCAAGGCGCGGGTGCAGGACAAAGCGCTTCTCGGACCCATTCTCGCCGGCTCGCTCGCTTTTGCGCGGGCAATCGACGAGGCAGCAGCGGCAATGTATGCGCTGCAGCACGAGGTGCTGGCGCACCGGGGCATTCCGGTGCAGGGATTCGGCAGGCAAGCCTACAGAACCTGAGACAACTTCAACGACGGAGCATTGATCGATGCCATTCGTGACGGCAAACACTCAACGCGGCTCATACGACGTCATCATCGTCGGCTCCGGCGCGGGCGGCGGCCAAACAGCCTACACCCTGTGCATGGAGGGTGTGCGCGTGCTCATGCTCGAGGCCGGGCGTCAGTACACACCGGCGCACGAGACACCGATGTTTCAGACCCCGGACATGGCCCCGCTCGGCGGCGCGGGCACGCCCGATAAGAACAAGGGCTTTTACGATGCAACAATCGACGGCGGCTGGGATGTCCCCGGAGAGCCGTATGTCTCCGTCCCGGATAAATGGGGCGGCAACTTCACCTGGTGGCGGGCGCGGATGCTGGGCGGGCGCACCAACCACTGGGGCCGGATCTCGCTGCGCAATGGCCCCTATGACTTCAAGCCCCGCAGCCGTGACGGGCTGGGATTCGACTGGCCCATCGGCTACGACGACGTTGCCCCCTACTACGACAAGGTGGAGCTGCTGATCGGCGTCTACGGCGGCGAGACTTCACTGGAAAACACGCCGGCCGGCCCGGGCGGGACCCTCCTGCCGCCGCCGAAGCCGATCGTCAGCGATCACTTGCTCATGCATCGCGCGCCACCGCTGGGCATTCCCGTGCTGCCGGGTCGCCGGGCCGTGCTCACACGCGCCCAGGACCACCGCACGATCCCGGGGAAGCTGCATCCGGGTAACGCGCGGGCGCAGCAAATCCTGGCAGATGCAATGCGGAAGCGCTCACCGTGTCTGTGGGCTACCCCTTGCGGGCGCGGCTGCGCCGTCGCGGCCAACTACCAGTCCAACACAGTTCACCTGCCGCCGGCGCTTGCAACCGGGAACCTCGACATCATCACGAATGCGATGGTGTATGAGGTGACGATGGGCAAGAACGGGCGGGCGAACGGCGTAAGATTTGTCGACGCTACAACCGGGCGACACGAGCACGCCACCGCAAGGGTGATCGTGCTCGGCGCAAGTGCGTGCGAAAGCGCGCGCATTCTGCTCAACTCCAAGAGCGGCCAGTTTCCGAACGGCTTGGGCAACTCCAGCGGGCTCGTCGGACGCTACGTGCTGGATACCGTAGGAAGCTCGGTGGGCGCACAGATTCCGCTGCTCGAGAATCTGCCGCCTCTCAACGAGGACGCGGCTGATGGCCTGCAAGTGTACGTCCCGTGGTGGCTGTACAAGGAGCAGCTCGCACACAAGCTCCCCTTCCCGCGCGGCTATCACATCGAGTACGGCGGCGGTAAGGGCATGCCCTCCATCGGGACCTTCAGCGGCTTGGAGTGGCTGACGGGCGGCAGCTACGGCAGGAAATTCAAGGAAGATGCCCGCCGATATTACGGCTCATTCGTCTACTTCGACGGGCGCGGCGCGATGGTGCCGAACGACAAATGCTATGTCGAGATCGACCCCAAGGTGAAGGACCGGTTCGGCATCCCGGTACTGCGTTTCCACTGGCAGTGGGGCGATTACGAGCAACGCCAGGCCGTCCACATGCAGGAGACTTTTGGCCAGATCGTGCAGGCGATGGGAGGCCGAGTCCAAACACCGATCATCACCGACCCCGTCAAGGCGATCGCGCCAGGCGGGTACATGATTCACGAGGTCGGCGGCACGATCATGGGGGCGAGCGCCCACAACTCGGTGACCAACAGCTGGTCCCAGACCTGGGACGTTCCCAACGTCTTCGTGGCCGACGGCGGCGTCTTCCCGTACAACGCCGACAAGAACCCGACGCTCACCATCATGGCGCTGGCGTGGCGCATGTCCGATCACATCATGGAGCGGATGAAGAGGCGCGAGATATGACCGACAGGCGTACGACCATCAAACTGATCATCGCGGCCGCGGCCGGCGTTCCGGCGCTGCGCGCCCGCGCAACCTACAGGTTGGAGCCGGGCGCGTCGGCCCCGGGTCCACTGCGGGAGTTCGAGGCCACCATGCACGGGTATGGACCGGACCCCGACCTGATCAAGGCCTACGAGAAGGGAGCCTTCTGGCCGCTCACCTTGAGCGCCGAGCAGAAGCAGCTCGCAGCGTCGCTGTCCGATCTCATCATCCCCGCGGACGATCACTCCCCGTCTGCCTCGGCCGTCGGAGTAGTCGACTTCATCGACGAGTGGGTCAGCGCACCCTATCCGCAGCAGCGCGAGGATCGCGAGACGATATTGAATGGCTTCGCCTGGCTGGATGGGCAGGCGCGGCATGCTGCCGAGCAGCCGTTCGCGAAGCTGCACGAAGGAGAGCAGCGCAAGATCTGCGACCGCATCTGCAATGTCAGCCGCGCTCCTGCGGACCTGCAGCAACCGGCGCAGTTTTTCGCCACCTATCGGAACCTGACGGCTGCAGGGTTCTACACGACGCTCGCCGGCCGGAAGGACCTGAAATACATCGGCAATGTGGCGCTGACCCACTTCGACGGCCCGCCGGTCGAATTACTCAAGAGGCTCGGATTGGCATGAGACCGTCTTTCGCGCAGATGATACGTAAATTACGGCCGCTCGCACTTGCGTCGGCGCTAACGCTGATGCTGTCGTATGGTGTCACCGGACTTGCGACCGCAGCAAGTCATGTGAAAAGCCAACGCGCAGGGTGGCAGAATCTGATCGAGGGCGACTCCGTCAGGTCGCTGCGCGGCTGGCAACACCCGGGGCTCCCTGCGGGCTGGACCGTGCACGGTGGCGTGCTCTCCAAGAGCGGGCCGGTCGAAGACCTCGAGTCGACGCAGCCTTACAAAGACTTCGAGCTGGAGCTCGAGTGGAAGATCGGCAAGGAGGGCAACAGCGGCATCTTCTATCGGGCAACCCATCAGTACGATGAGATCTACTGGACCGGGCCCGAATACCAGCTTCTCGACGATGAGAATGCCCCGGATGGCAGGAACCGGATGACGGCGGCGGGCTCGGTGTACGCCATGTACCCGGCACCTGCCGGGGTCGTGCATCCCTATGGCCAATGGAACGAGTCGCGCATCGTCGTCCGCGGTAATCATGTCACCTACTGGATGAACGGCCGCAGGATCGTCGACTACCACCTGGGCAGCCCCGAATGGAAGAAGCGGGTCGCGGCCTCTAAGTTCTCGGCATATCCGGGATACGGGCTGGCGGCGGAGGGTCTGATCGGGATCCAGGGCAACCATCCGGGGGCGATCGCGGTCCGCGACATGCGGATTCGCGTGCTGCCGTAGCGGGTCGTGACGCTGTGGCGATCGGGACGCCGCGGTGAGCGAGACGATCGATACAGCGGGTAACACCTCATCGTCGCGGCTTGCCGGAGTCGATGTGCTCCGGGGTCTGTGTGTGCTGCTGGTCGTGCTGCATCACATCAACCTGCGGTTCGTCCTGAATCACTTGCCGGTGCAGCACGCCGTGCCCGCGCTGATGGAGCAGGTGCTCTTCTGGTCCGGGTACTACGCCGTCGTGGCATTTTTCGTCATTTCGGGCTTTCTCATCACGGGGCTGTCGCTGCGTCGCTGGGGGAGCCTCGGCGCCGTGCGGATCGGCAGCTTCTACCGGATGCGATTCGCACGGATCGCTCCCTGCCTGCTGCTCCTCCTCATCGCCTTGAGCACACTGCACCTCGCCGGCGTGCCCGATTTTACGATTCGTCCCGAGCGCGCATCCCTCGGCCGCGCCCTGGTCGCGGCACTCACGTTTCATGTGAATTGGCTCGAGGGACATCATGGTTATCTCCCGGGCGGTTGGGACGTGCTGTGGTCGTTGTCGGTGGAGGAGGCGTTCTATCTTCTGTTCCCGCTCGCTGCCGTGCTCCTGCGCAATGAGCGGATGTTCCTGCTCGCGCTCGCGACGCTGCTGATCGTGGGACCGGTTACCCGCACTCTGTTGGGCGATGCCGATCCGTGGAGAGAATACGCCTACCTCTCGTGCACCGACGCGATCGCATTCGGATGCATTGCCGCACTCGCTTCCCACCGCGGGCTGCTCGGACGGCGCGGCTCGAGGATCGCCCTCCTCGCCGGAGCATCGATCAGTGCGCTGACGGTCGTCCTTTGCAACGAAGATGCTCACACCGGCATCGCCGCCCTGGGGCTCGACGTCACGGCCCTGGAGCTGGGGATCGCGCTAATGGTCGTTGCATTCGGCAACGGAACGGGAAACGCGGCGATGGCAAGAGGCACAGGCTGGCTGCGCGCGATCGGCCGCTGCAGCTACGAGATCTATCTCTTCCACATGCTGATCGTCCTCGGATTGATTGCGGTCGTGAAGCAGACACACGCAGCACGCGCTGCGCTACCGGCCTGGTATGGAGCCATGCTGGGCGCGAGCATCCTGCTCGGGTACATGATTGCACGCGGCTACTCGGAGCCTCTCAATCGGCGAATCAGAAGGGGATCGGGACTCCTTGGTGACGGTCGAGCACGAGCGTCGCAGTTGGTTGCCGACTGACGGCATCGGTCCCTCCATGGGGGCGGACCTGCAGCATCCGCTGTATCATCCTCCCATCCCCTCCCCGCGGTCTGCGAGAAGCCCATGACTGAAGCTACGACGGCGGCTGGATACAGCAGCGAGCCGGTCAAATATCCGAGCCTGCAGGTCATCGACCTGCCGGATGAAGCCCGGTCAGTGACCGAGGAGTATCGGAACCAGGTGCTCAATCGAGTCAATGACAGCTGCCTGCGCCTGGCCGTGTTCCAGGGAAAGTACCGCTGGCATGTGCATCCGACCTCCGATGAGCTCTTCGTCGTCCTGGAAGGAGCGATCATCATCGAGATGCAAAATGGCGAGTCCATTCGCATCGGGCCTCTTCAGGCCGCGACCGTTCCGGCCGGGGTGGTGCATCGCACGATCGGCGTGGGCCGGACGGTGAACCTGTGTTTCGAGAAGGCTCGAGCCGAAACTGTGTTCCTTGACGAGTAGCCAGGATGTCGGGAATGCATGACCTGAAAGACCGCGTGGCCTTGGTCACGGGTGGCTCGCGCGGCATCGGCAAGGCGATCGCGATCACGTTGGCAGAGGCCGGAGCTGCGGTCGCAGTAAACTATCGCGTGAGTGGCACGGAGGCGGAGGCAGTCGCCGAGGCCATATGCAAGAATGGTGGCCGTGCTGCCGCTTTCGGTGCCGATGTCTCGGCTCGGAGCGCGGTCGAGGCGATGGTGCATGAAATCGACAAGCGCCTCGGCGCCATCGACATTCTGGTCAACAACGCCGGCATGGCTGCGATTCGTGGGCTCGAGCAGATCACGGAAGAGGATTTCGATCGCACGATGGCCGTCAACCTGAAATCCGCCTTTCTCTGCACACAGGCCGTTCTGCCGGGCATGCGGGCGCGGCGATGGGGACGGGTCGTCAATATCTCCTCGGTCGGAGCCCGCATCGGCTCCGGCTCGATCAGCATCGCGTACGCAGCCGCGAAGGCAGGTCTGGAAGGACTGACGCGCGGCTACGCGCTGCGGCTCGCGGCCGAGGGTGTAACGGTCAACGCCATCGCACCCGGACTCATCGACACTGAGATGGGAAAGCCGCTGATCGAGGCAGGCGTCCCGGCCCGGATTCCGGTTGGGCGGGCCGGAACGGGGGAAGAGATCGCGCAGGCCGTGCTGCTGCTCGTCTACAACGGCTACATGACCGGCCAAACGGTCGCGGTCAACGGCGGCACGCTCTTCTCCTGACCGGCCGCCGACGGGGGCAGCGGCCTGCCCGTCCCGTCCCCGCTATTTCTTCTGCGACTTGGCCAGCAGCTCGATGAGATAGCGCTTCCACACCGCAGCGTGGGTGTGCGTCCCATGACCGTAGGTCTCCATGGATGCCGGAATGAGGATGTAGCGTCCGTGCGGAATCCTGCGGACCAGCCTCTGAGCGATGTCCTCGAGCTCCGGCGGGTTGATGAAGTCATCGCCGGAATTGATCCACGTGACGGGTGCCACGATCGAGCCTAGCCGCGGCTCCGGATTGTAGAAGCGAGAGGAGTCGACCTGGTACAGGAAATCGTCGGCGTCGATGTAGGACGCATAGTATTGCACCCTCTCCTTGACGTAGTCCTCGGCCTGCTTACGGGTCGGCAGATCCTTCTGCATCTGCTGCGGCGCCGAGCCCGCGATGATGAGCCAGTCTGCGGCGTCGTCCACGCCCTCCATCGGCTCATCGGTATAGTTGCCATTGTCCCAGGCCGGATCGTTACGAATCGACTGCATCGACATGTAGCGCCAGATGCGGTTGCGGCCTGCGATCTCCATGGGCATGCAGGCAAGAGGCATGAGCGCGTCCATGAACTTCGGGTAGGTCTCGCCCCAGACGAACGACTGCATGCACCCCATCGATGTCCCGAGAACGAGGCGCAGATGATCGACGTGCAGAGCCTCGAGCAGCATCTGGTGCTGCGCGCGGATCATGTCGTCGTAGGTGTAGTGAGGAAACTTCATCCTCAGACCGTCGGACGGCTTGCTCGACTCGCCATGCCCGATCTCGTCCGGGAGGATGATGAAGTACTTCCTGATATCCATCGGCTGGCCAGGACCGAACAACACGTCCGAGAACACCGGGTTGAGGAGTGAATGCGCATCCCCGCCAGTGCCGTGAATCAACAGGATGGCATTGGTCGTGTGACCGGCCTCATCGTGTCGGGGCTCGCCGAGCGTTACGTAGTGAAGTCGCAGATCCGAGAGCGTCTCGCCCGTGCCGAAGCGGAAATTGCGGATGTGAAAGACGCCGTTGCGGATCGGCCAGTGTGTTGGCTTGTAGTGGATCGGAGGCGGAACCTGCGCGTAGGCAAGCGTGATCGAGGCAATGAGTAACGCAGCAAGCCGCTGGAGCATCGAGTTCTCCCCGATAGAGATTCGCGCGAGATCGCGCATGATACTACGCGCGAGCGAGAGCCAGCCGCGCCCGGCTCTTCAGCTCAACTCCGGAGCGTCTCCAGTGGGCGCATCACGGCTCGCCGCCCCGATTGCCGTGCGCGCGATCCGCGTAGAGCGGCCTTACGCTCTGTCAACAACCGCCGCCGGCGCTGCCGGCCCGCGCCCGATCCGGCGAGCGAGCCCGTGGCCGAGGCCCATCGCGACGAGCCCGACGAGCAGGTGGATCGCCTGCACGATCCAGTGGCCAGCGCCCGGGAGGAGCTGCAGCTGCAGCACGCCGAGCGCAGGGACGATCAGGCTCCAGATGAAGACTACGAGCGCAAACATTCGGGTCGCAGGCGCGAGAAACCCGATCACGGCGAGGACCCACAGGCATATGACGAAGAGGCCGCCAAGGTCCATGTGGAGCGAGAGCAGCGAGAGAGCGTGGCCGGTCCAGAAAAGGATGCCCAGTACCACGAGCGCCAGGCCCAACAGGCTGATGAGTGAGCGGGCGATGATCACGGTGTATTTCACGTCAACCTCGCACCAGGGGAGCGGCGACCGAAGTGCCGGCCACATCGTCCACCCGTCATTTTTGATATCCCTATAGTATATCGCTTAACGTCTTCCCCTCACTGAAATGAGGGGATTTCCGTCTGCTGGAGGCCGACGCTCCGGCCCGAGAATAGGATATTGATTGCAGAGTTGATGTCCGGTCATGCCGAGCCCCACAACCGCTACAGCTTCACTCTCACTCCTGCTGGTTGGCAGAGACCGGAAGTTGCGTCCCATCTTCCGGGCATTGATCTACGCGGCCCTGGCTTTCTGGCTGCTTTCTGCCGACGAATTCCTGGGTCCGCCGCTGCAGCGCGCGGCGACTGCGCTCCATGCCACCGGGCTCTCTCCCGGCACCGGCGCGTTCTACGAGACGATCAATCTGCTCACTGCCCTGCTCCTCACCTGGCTCTTCGGGAGGTACGAAGGGCGTCGGGTCGATGACTACGGCCTGCCCATCCGCCAGGCATTCCGGTCGCGGTACTGGGAGGGTTTCGCCATCGGCGTCGCGGCCGCCGCTGCCGTGGCCCTCGGCATGATTGCTCTCGGGGGTATGACGGTGCACGGGCTGGCCCTGCACGGTCCGATGATCGGCTGGGCTGCGCTCGCCTGGCTGGGCTCGAATGTGCTCGTCGGCATCGCCGAGGAATACCTCTTTCGCGGCTACCTGCTGCAAACCCTGTGGAAGAGCCTCGGCTTCTGGCCGGCGGCGGTGCTCATCGCCCTGTGGTTCGGCGCCGATCACTACTTCTTCAAGCGCGGCGAGAATGTGTGGGATCTCATCTCCCTCGTCTCGTTCGGCATCTGGACCTGCTACACGGTCCTGCGAACGGGGTCGCTATGGCTTGCCGCGGGCTACCACGCCGCTTTCGACTACATGCAGCTCTTCGTCATCGGCACACCCAACGGGGGCGTGGCCCCGCTCAATCACCTGTTGAATGTGTCTTTTCAGGGACCGGACTGGGTCACCGGCGGTGTCCTCGGCACGGAGGCGAGCTTTCTCATCTATCCGGTCATCGCCTTGATGTTCATCTATATCGGATGGCGGCAATATGACTTGCGTGCGCGGACATGAGCGCCACCGGGAGCCAGCACCTGACGATCAACGTCGGCTCATCTCATCGAGTCTCGGCGCTGTTGGACCGGCCGAATACGGCACGCTCGCTATTCGTCTTCGCGCACGGCGCAGGAGCCGGTATGGAGCACCCGTCGATGCAAGCGGTTACGACCGCCCTCGGTACGCGCGGTATCGCCACCTTGCGCTATCAATTTCCCTACATGGAGCGGAGGAGCCGGCGGCCGGACCCCCCACCCTTGTGTCACGCCACCGTTCGCGCAGCCGTCGCGGAGGCTGCGCGAGTGGCGCCCGGCCTCACGCTCGTTGCCGGCGGCAGGTCGTTCGGCGGCCGGATGACTTCGCAGGCGCAGGCACAATCTCCGCTACCGGAGGTCCGCGGACTCGTGTTTCTGGCATTTCCGCTGCATCCCGCCGGACGACCCGGGACCGAGCGCGCGGCACATTTGGACCAGGTCAGGATTCCGATGCTGTTCATCCAAGGTACTCGTGATGAGCTCGCAGAGCTCGACCTGCTGACGGCGCTCATCGAGCGCCTGGCCTCCTATGCCACACTGCACCTGCTGGATGATGCCGATCATTCCTTCCATGTTCCGGCCCGAACGGGCCGGAAGGACGCTGAGGTCAGGGACGAAGCCCTGGACGCCATGAGCCAATGGCTGGAGCGCCTGAGCCGCTCCGCTCCAAACTGATTGAAGGTCAACCATGCGAAATCGACAAGATCCCCGCGGCTTGCCCGTCGTCGTCGCCGTCGCGCTCACGGCTGTGCTCCTGGCCCCATTCCCGGGCCTCGCGTTGGGGCAAGCCGCGAATGCCGGTGCAGGTCAGGACGACAGCCCCGCGACCTCATGCGCTGACGATGCCGGACTGAAACTCCCGTCCGGCTTCTGTGCCACCGTTTTCGCCGACCATCTCGGTCACGCCCGTCACATGGTCGTGGCGCCCGATGGGGTGGTCTATGTCAACACGTGGAGCGGCAGCTACTACCCCGGCTCTCCGCCGCCACGGGGCGGCTTCCTCGTGGTCTTGCAGGACACCAAGGGTAGAGGCAAAGCCAATGTCGTCCGGCGTTTCGGGGCGACGCCTCACAAGGGTGGTCACGGCGGCACCGGCATTGCGCTCTACAACGGCTATCTCTACGCCGAGGAAAGCGATCGGATCGTTCGTTACGCGATGTCGCGAGGATCCATCGTGCCGAGGGGTCCTGCGCAGACGGTCGTCTACGGAATGCCGCTCAGCGGCGATCACCCGATGCATCCGTTTGCGATCGACGCCGATGGCTGGATGTATATCGATCTCGGGTCTCCGAGCAACGCATGCCAGGAACAGAACCGCATGCTGGAATCGCCAGGCGTGAATCCGTGCCCGGAGCTCGAGACCCGGGCCGGTATCTGGCGTTACAGCGCGAAGCGGCTGCACCAGAAATTCTCGCCGGCGGCCCGTTACGCCACCGGGATCCGCAATGCTGACGGCATCACCGTGGACGCGGGACACGAGGTCTATGCAACCCAACATGGCCGTGACCAGCTGGGTCAGAACTGGCCGAACCTCTTTACTTCGCAGCAGGGCGCTTACCTGCCCGCGGAAGAGATGATGCACGTGGTGCAGGGCGGCGATTACGGCTGGCCGTATTGCTATTACGACGGCGTGCAGGACAAGCTTTTTCTCGCACCCGAGTACGGCGGTAACGGCAAGACCGTCGGGCTCTGCGCGAGCAAGCGCGCGCCCGTGGCCGCCTACCCTGCCCACTGGGCGCCCCTGGATCTGACAGTCTACCGTGGCAATCAATTTCCCAAACGTTACGACGGCGGCATATTCATCGCCTTCCACGGCTCATGGAATCGCGCCCCCTTTCCGCAACAGGGCTACAACGTGGTGTTTCAGCCGCTCGCCAACGGTGCGACCTCAGGGAAGTGCGAGATATTTGCTGACGGCTTCGCCGGAGGACAGGAGGACCCTGGCTCGGCGGCGCATCGTCCAGCGGGACTGGCCGTGGGACCCAACGGCGCACTTTACGTGTCTGATGACGTGCGCGGACGGATCTATCGCATCGTGTACCGTGGCGGCACCGGCTCGACCGACGAAGCCAGCGGTATCACGCCCTGCCCGGACATGACTGCACTGGGCGGCACAACGAAGTCTGCCGGTGCGCTTCCGCCGGAAGGTATTCATCCCAATGCGGCGGCAGTCGCGCGTCTCCCGATCCCGCAGGGCGCCACGCGCCAGATGATGGAGCTCGGCGATCAGATCTTCCACGGGCAGGTGGCCTCGGGTACCTGCGCCGGCTGCCATGGGGAGCAGGGCAAGGGCTCGCCGCTCGGCCCCAACCTCGCGGCCGGCAGATGGCACTGGAGCGATGGCAGCTATCAGGGAATCGAAAGCACCATTCGCCATGGCGTACCGAGCCCGAGGAATTACCGCAGCCCGATGCCGCCGATGGGTGGTGCGCAACTCTCGAGCAGTCAGGTTGCGGCGGTGGCGGCATACGTCTGGGGCTTGGGGCATGCAAACGCCCACTGACGGGCTACCGGTGTCCGGCGCAGTCCGTCGCAGCCCCGGGCTCTGCTGATTGATTGGATCCGGATCTGCTCGCGTCTCGTCGCGCAGGCCCTTCCACTCGTCACAGCCGCCGGCAACGTTGATTGCGGGCACTGATCTACTTGGATAAGCTGGTTGGAATTCCGCTTGCACGTTCCGTGCACAAACGGATCCAAAGAGGGTCTCGACCGATGAATTCAGCCGACGCGCGATTCCTCCGCGGCAAATCCCTGGTCACAGCGCTTGCTGCGCTGACGGCCGTTGCGCTCAGTGCGCATGCTGCGACCGCGACTCCGACTCCACACCAGTTTCTCGATGGCAAGCTCGCCTGGCGCAGCATCGGACCGAACATCGGTGGGCGTGTTGTCGCAGTAGCCGGCGTTCCGAGCACCCGCAACCTGTTTTACATGGGCGGCGTGGATGGCGGCGTTTGGAAGAGCACGGACTACGGCGTCGTCTGGGTCAACATCACCGACGGCAAATGGCCCTCGGCCAGCGATAGCGTTGGCGCCATTGCAGTTGCGCCGTCGAACCCCAAGGTGCTCTACGTCGGCACCGGCGAGACGGACATCCGCAACGACATGATCACCGGCGACGGCATCTACAAGTCCATGGATGCCGGCAAGACCTGGAAGTATGCCGGCCTGAAGGACACCCGCACGACCAGCGCAATCGTCGTCGATCCCCATGATCCGAACGTCGTCTATGCGGCCTCGATGGGCCACGTGTTCGCGCCGAATCCCGACCGCGGCGTCTTCAAGTCGACCGACGGCGGCAAGACCTGGCAGAAGATTCTGTTCGTCGACGACAAGACCGGCGCCATCAACCTCGTGATGGATCCACGCGACCCGAGCGTCCTGTACGCGGCGATGTGGCAGGCGCAGCGCACCCCCTGGTCGCTGAATGACGGCGGACCCGGCAGTGGCCTGTACAAGAGCACTGACGGCGGCGCGCATTGGTCTAACATCACGCGCAGCCCCGGACTGCCGCGGGGCGTGCTCGGCAGGATAGGCGTCGATGTCGCGGCGAGCAATCCGAGCGTCGTCTTTGCAATCATCCAGGCGAAGGGTGGTGGTGTCTTCCGTTCGGCTGACAGCGGCGCCACGTGGCACCGCGTCAACGACAACTGGAGCCTGCGGCAGCGGGCGTTCTACTACACCAGCGTCTACGTCGATCCGACCAATCCAAACACCCTTTATTGCCCCAACGTAGACGGCGTGTGGGTATCGCACGACGGCGGCAAGGGCTTCTCCCTTCTGCACATGCCCCACGGTGACGACCACATCGTGTGGATCAATCCCACAGACCCGAAGGTTCTCCTGGTCGGTAACGACGGTGGCGCAACCGTGTCGACCGACGGCGGCGAGACGTGGGGCACCGAGCACAATCAGCCGACCGGTCAGTTCTATCATGTTGCGCTCGATGGGCAGTTCCCATTCCACGTCTATGGTGCGCAGCAGGACGAAGGCGCGTTCGAAGGCCCCAGCTCGAAGCCAGGGGGCGCCATACCGGTAGGCGCTTGGAACGAAGTCGCGGGGGGAGAGAGCACCTTCGTTGCGCCGGAGCCGCATGATCCCGATGCCACCTACGGCAGCGACTATTACACCCTGATGCAGCGCGTCAACTCGGTGACGGGCGAGCGGCGAAACGCGAGTCCACAGCCGGAATACCTCGACGGCGTCTCGGCGGGTGAGATGAAATATCGCCTCGGCTGGACTCACCCGATCTTCTTCTCACCGAATGACCCGAAAAAGCTCTTCCTCGCCTCGCAGTACGTGATGACGAGCGATGATGGCGGTCATAGCTGGAACGTCATCAGTCCGGATCTGACGCGCAACGACCCGGCAACCGAAAAGCCGAGTGGCGGTCCGATCGATCTGGATCAGACCGGAGCGGAAATCTTCCCGGACATTTCGGCGCTGGCGGTCTCGACAGTCGACCCGCACGTGATCTGGGCAGGATCTCAGGACGGCCTGCTTCATGTGACGACCGACGGAGGTCAGAACTGGCAGGCCGTGACGCCACCCCAATTGCCGCAATGGGCTGAAATCAGCTCGATAGAGCCCTCACACGTCGCGGCGGGTACCGCGTACGTCACTGCCCAGCGATACATGTGGGATGACTACCGGCCTTATGTATTCGAGACCACCGATTCCGGCCGGAACTGGACGGTCCTCACAACCGGGTTGCCGGACGACCAGTCCGCCTTCATCGTACGGCAGGATCCGAACGACGCCTCGCTCATGTTCCTCGGAACCGCGAATACCGTGCATGTCAGCTTCGATGGGGGCAAGCACTGGCAGCCGCTCGGCCTGAACCTGCCGCACGTGGAGGTACGGGACCTGGCGATCAACTCCCGCGAGGGCGAGCTGGTTGCCGCGACGCACGGCCGATCCTTCTGGATACTCGACAATCTGGCGTTGCTCGAGCAACTGTCACACGACGGAGAGCCGGCGGCGGATTCGGCCGAGCTCTACGCACCGCAGACGGCCTGGCTGACGAACGCCTACGGTCAGAATGAGAGAGCGAAGCGCCGTGAGCCCGTCGGGGACAATACGCCGTTCGGCGCGACCGTGTTCTTCCACATTCCCGGCAAGTATGACGGCAAGACTCCCGCGAGCCTCGAATTCCTGGACGATCAGGGGCAGGTGGTCAGGCAGTTCACGCTGCACCTGAAGAAGAAGAAGGAGAAAAAGCTGCCGCCGGTCGTCGAAGACAACCTGCTGCCATCGGAGAAAGAGAAGATCGGCAATGAGAAGCTGACGGCCATCTCCCCCGGGACGAACAGCCTGCGATGGAATCTGCGCTACGCCGATGCGACGGACGTGATCGGGTTCGAGCCGCCGGAAGAGGGTGACGGTCTGACGGGCGATGCGCGCGGGCCGCTGGTCAACCCGGGCCGTTACACCGTCGTACTCCACTATGGCAGGAAGACGTCCAAGCAGACGTTCCAGGTAGCCCTGGACCCGCGGATTCACACGACTCCAGAGGCATTGAAGCAGCACCTCACCCTGCAGCTCACCCTGCACCAGACGATCGACACGCTCGACCGTGACATCAACTCGGCGATCGAGACCCGGCAACGCCTGGTGAAGGCCATTGCCGACCGCAAAGTCACTGCATCTGCGGCGGCCGCGAGTCTCAATGAGCTCCATGACGCGATCGATTCCATCGTGCAACTCAACGTCCGCTCCAGCGAGGGCGACGTGCTGCATCCGATGCACCTGCGCAGTCTCCTCGCCTTCCAGCAATCGAACGTCGGCCTCGATTACGGGTCGCCGGATGCGGCGATGATCGATGCCTGCAATCGGCTGTTGAGTGCGGCCCGGAGCGGCGAGGCTCGACTGCAGGCAGCGACCGCGACCGCGCAGCACCTGCTGTGAGAAATGCGGTCCGGGTCGCCCCGGGCCGCTTTCTCAGGAGCTCGCGCGGTCGGCGCTCGAAGCAACCGCCACTTCGAGTGGCGGTCCCACATACCTTGCCCGCGGCCGAAACAGGGGTCCTGCAGAGGCCTGCTCCATCGCGTGCGCGAGCCAACCGGCACAGCGCGCAATCGCAAACAGCACGAGGGGCGCATCGGGCGGCAGGCGAAGGCAGCGGTCATGGCCGCGAGCGCGAAGTCGATGTTAGGTCGCTCACCGCTGAGCTGGCCGGCAGCCACGCGCAGCTCCTCGTATTCCGGGGGCGTTCACCTGTGTCTTCGCGGCGGGCCGTGCCGGTGGTTGGATTGCCCATGCCCGCAGCAGATGCTTCGGGGCCGCCTGATCCGTCCGCTGTCGCGTTACGTGGGACCCCAATGCAGCGCGGCTGCCTGATACACTGGATGGCGTGAGTGGAGCGCCTCATGTTGCCCGTGTGCTCCGCGGCCCCGCGCCCGGGATCTACAGCACACATACATTGAGCGGCCGACAATTCGGTCGCCATTGGCATGATGCGTACGGATTCGGCATCCTGGAGGAAGGCGCGCAGCGATCCGCGAGTGGTCGCGGTCGGGTCGACGCGTTTCCCGGGCAGGTGATCACCACGAATCCCGGTGAGGTTCATGACGGCCGGCCACTGGGCAGTGCGACGCGGCGCTGGTGCATCGTCTCGGTGGATGCGGACGTGTTCTCTTCTCTGATCGGGCATGCGAGCGCAGCGGAAATCACGCATCCCGTGATCGACGATCCGCCTTTGCGCCATGCCCTGCAGCGGCTTTTTCACCGGCTCGGGCGGTGGCACGCACGTGTGGGCAATAGAGCCGCGGAGAGGCTGGCCTGCGAGGAGTCGCTCGTCGAGACGACAGTGCAGCTCGTGGCGCGGCACGGCACGGCACGTCCGCCCACCGATACCGCGGACTGCAGCCTGCGCCGGCTCCGGGAGCTGCTGGCCGATGCGCCCCTCGACCCTCCTTCTCTCGCCACCATGGCGGCGATGGCAGGGCTCAGCCGCTATCAGGTGCTGCGGCGATTCGAGAAGGCCTATGGACTGCCGCCCCATGCCTGGCTTCTTTGCCGCCGCGCCGAGCACGCGCTGCGCCTGATCCGGGACGGCGAGACGCTCATCGATGCAGCGGCTGCGAGCGGCTTCGCGGATCAGAGCCACATGACCCGGGTCTTCGCCCGCTACTACGGCATCACGCCCGGAGCCTGGCGTGACGCCATGGCGATGCAATAGGGTTCAAGACGCCGGCCAACGGCCTGGTGATAATTTCGCGCATAGGGCGGCGGCATCGCCGGCGCTGGACGAGCCACCTCGAGGGGACACGACGCATGAGCACCTGGCACATTGCGCAATTGAACGTCGGCCGCGCCGTCGCACCACCAGGCAGCCCTGAGCTGGCCGATTTCATGGGCGCGCTCGATCGGATCAATGCCCTCGCCGACGCCGCGCCCGGCTTCGTATGGCGGTTGCAATCGGCGAGCGGCAACGCGACCGACATCCTGGTCTCGGATGATCCGAGATCTCTCGTCAACATGTCGGTGTGGGCCTCGGTCGAATCACTCTTCGCATTCGTCTATCGCACGGCACATACCGCCGTGATGCAACGACGCCGCGAATGGTTCGAGAGACCGGCGGAAGCTCATCAGGTGCTGTGGTGGGTTCCAGCGGGCCACATTCCAACTATCGAAGAGGCCCTGGAGCGCCTCGCGCATCTGCGGCGCGAAGGTCCGACCGCGCGGGCTTTTACGTTCGGCCGGCGCTATCCCCCTCCAGGGGAGCTGGGATCGCCCGAGAACATGAAGCCCGAGCCGTACTGCGGAGGCTGGGAAGGCACTGTGCTGGCAGAAGCCTGAAAGCGTCGCCGATCGAGATCGTCGCCCTTCCATAGCTGCGGCGCCGGCCGGGCACCGGCGCCGGAGTCGCTTCGCGTTGGCTCATCAGCCAACCCGCGCAGATGACGCAGCGGGCTGCTGGTCAGATGCGAGGACATGATGGTGAGTCGAGCTCCAGTGGTAGGCGCGCGTCACAACCTGCTGGGAAGCGGCGAGTGTCAGGGGCGCGGTGACGAGAGTCGCACCAACAAGGGTGATGGTGAGGGCCATGGCGGCAGTGGTGGCTTTCTGGATTGCGTTCATGATGTGTTCTCCTCCTGTTACGCCCCCAGAACACGACAGCCCGCCAAAAGTTGCAGAAATTATGTCGCCGTCGCACCTCGGGCGAAGGACCCTGCGCGAGTGGCAGCGCCCGCGTTCCCGGGCTGAGCGCGGGGCAACACCGGTCGCGCTCCCCAAGCTCGAACTGCGCATAAGTCTTTGAGTAGACGATAATTTCTTGAACTCAAAGCCCGTGCCGCGCCGCCCCGCCGTGTGCATCGGCGCTAGAATCAGCGCCCCTCAGGCGAGGTGCGCACCATGCGAGCGTTGCGAATCATCGGGATCGTGGTCGGCTGTCTCATCGTGGTGCTCATCGCCGCGGTGATCGCGCTGCAGCTGCTCGTCCATCCGAACGATTACAAGGGGCGCATCCAGGCAGCCGTCAAGAGCTCGACCGGCAGGGACCTGTCGCTCCCGGGCGATATCCATCTTTCGATCTTCCCGTCACTCGCTGTGAAGCTCGGTCCCGTGAGCCTCGGGAATCCGCCGGGGTTCACCTCCGCACAACCATTCGCTTCGATCCAGCACGCAGCGCTGCGCGTGCGCCTGCTGCCACTCCTCCACCGCCGGCTGGATGTCGGGCGCATCGTCATCGACGGCCTCGACTTGCGTCTTCTCAAGAACGCGAGGGGCCAGGGCAACTGGGCAATGCCCGCGGCCAAGCCGACGACGCCGACTCCGCAGCAGTCAGGCGCCAGCCAGGTGACGCTCGCCGGAATTGCCGGCATCGTGATCAAGAACAGCCGCGTCAGCTACCAGGACATGGTGGCGGATCATGTGAATGTCGACATCGGCCATGTGGCGGCCAGCACCGAGGTGCCCGTCAAATGGAAAATTGATCTGACCACCGGGGCCGGTGCACATCCCATGGCGCTGTCGGGGAATGCCACGCTCGAATACGACGCGAAGACCGCCCATCTGTCGAGCCTCGACGCCCGGGTGGATGACTCGACCCTGCGCGGCAGTGCGGCGGTCACGAATCTGACCACCGGAGCCATGAGCTTCGATCTGTCGCTCGATCACATCGACCTCGATCGCTACCTCACGCCCGCCTCCAAATCAGCTCATACGGCCGCCCAACCCGCCCCGCAAAGCGTCGGCGGAGGCGCCCAGGCGACCGAGCTGCCCACGAGCGCGCTGAAGACACTGCAGCTGCACGGCAAGCTTGCGATCGGTAGCGCGATCATCGACCGCATCAAGCTTTCCCAGGTGGCGGTCGGCCTGGCAGCGGACGGAGGGGTCCTGCACGTCAATCCAGCGACGGCAAAGCTCTACAACGGCACCTCCGAAGGGACCGTGACACTCGATGCGCACGGCGACGTACCCGTATTGCAGCTGAACGAAAACCTGTCGGGTGTCGACATCGAGCCGTTGCTTCAGGATTTCGCCAAGCTCAATCGCATCTCAGGGCGCGGCAATGTCACACTCAATCTGACGGGTCATGGCAAAACGGCCCCCGCGATAGTGGGCTCCCTGGACGGCCACGCCGCAGTGAACCTCGCGAAGGGCGCCATCGACGGGCTCGATCTCTGGGCCGCCGTCAACAGTGCGGTGGCGCTCGCCCAGCGGCATACATTGCCCACTGGAGTGACCGGCAGCACCAACAGCACCCGTTTCGATGTCTTCAAGGCCTCCGCCGATCTCACGAACGGCATAGCGTCGACGAAAGACCTGGAAATCACCTCGGGCGACTTACGTGTCACCGGACAAGGCACGACGAACCTGGTCAATGGCGCTGTGGATTACCACGTCAATGCGGCGATTCAGCAGGGTCCCGGCGCAGGCGCGGCACTGGCCAATGTGCCGTTGCTGATCAGCGGCAGGATGACGAGCCCCATCGTGCGTCCCGACACCCAGGCTCTGGTCAAATCAATGGCGCGCCAGCAGTTGGAGAAGCACAAAGGAGAGATCAAGAACAAGTTGCGGGACGCATTGAAGGGATTGATCCACTGACAGGAGCGCCCCCGCCGCGAAGTCGGAGGTCGGGTTTACCCGCGCGCATCGCGCGCCGCGGGCGACTCGTCAGCGTTTAGACTGCTGCTGTCACCCCGAAGGAGTGCAGGAAACATGAGACTCACCGCGAGGTTTTCCCGGTCCGCCCGCGTGCTCCTTTGCTCGTTGTGCACGCTCGTGATGGCCGCCACGGCAAGTGCCGCCACCATCAAAGACCAGGGGCACGGCGATGCCGCTGCCAGTCTCATTCACTCCATGCTCGGAACCTGGGATGTAAAGGAGTGGATGTGGCAGGCTCCTGGCGGTGCGGCCGTCCCGCTGCCGTCCGCAGTGGCTCATCGCCGGCTCATCGGCAACGACTTCATTCAGGAGGTCATGAGCGCCACGCCCGGCTCCGAGGGTGCCTTCACCCGCTTCGCGTATTTTGGATACAACGCGGTGAATCAGGACTATGAATACTTCTCACTCGATACGCGCGCGCCGCAAATGATGAACGAGCGGAGCTTCGGCGCGGGCAGTGGAGTCTCGGCGCGCCATTCCATCGACCTGCTCGGCAGCACGTTCGTCGCGCCTCAGTGGGGCAAGCTCACCAATGCGGCGTTCCGCTACCGACTCGTCGTCGGACCCGTCGAGCATGATCGCCAGGAAGTAGTCCTGTACCTGACTCCCCTTTCGGGGGCGAGCCAGCCGGAGTTTCAGGCTTTCAAGTATGTCTACTCGCGCCGGCACTGACCCGCGCCTCGAGCCTTTTCAGGCTTCCTTACCAATCACTTCCTCGGCAGCGATGGCGGGTGTTTCAACGGCCGGAACCGGCGCCACCTTGGCTGCCAGCGTGTCCGAGATGAAGAACCTGTACAGCGCCACGCCCAGGGAACCCCCGATGATCGGACCGATGATGGGGACCCACCAGTATCCGAAAGGCCCCGGGAATGCGTTTGCTCCCCAGCCCATCAGCCAGCAGAAGAGGCGCGGCCCGAAGTCGCGCGCGGGATTGATGGCATATCCCGAGCCGGTGCCGAAAGACATCCCGATCGCGGCGACCGCCATGCCGACCATGAAGGGGGCAAGGTTGGCCTTCACACCCACGTTCATCGAATCGACGATCGCCAGCACGAAGAGCAGCAGGAAGAACGTGCCGACGATCTGGTCGAACAGCGGCCACAGCATGTTCACGCCGTAGTAGTGCGCCGGAAAGGTGGCGAAGATACTGAACGTGGTCATGCCGGCCGGAGCCGCGCGCGAAATGACTCCATTGGCTGCATTCCACGCATCGATCGCCGGGACGTAGTCTGCATAAGCCAGCGCAGCGCCGGCGAACGCTCCGGCGGCCTGCGCCGCCGAATAAGGAAGGACCTTCGCCCAGGGGAAGTCTCCTTTGACCGCAAAGGCAACCGTCACCGCGGGGTTGAGGTGCGCGCCGGTGACACCCCCTGCCACATACACCGCCATGGTCACCGCCATGGCCCATCCCCAGGTTATGAGCAGCCAATCACCCGCGCCGGCGAAAATCGTCGGCGTGCGGCCGGATTCAGGCAGGCCCACCACCGCGACGGCAACCACGCCGGCACCGAAAGCGAGCAGCACGAAGGTGCCGAAGAACTCCGCCAAAAGCTCGCTCCAGATGCTGCGAGCACGCCAACCCGTCTTGACTCCCATTTTCACTGGCATGACATTTCTCCGATCACTCGGCCCAGTCGAACGATCGTGTGACGGCTTTCTTCCAGCATTTGTAGTAATGGTCCCGCTGTTGATGGGGCATCTTGGGCGTCCAGGTGCGGTCGATCTCCCAGTTGGCACGCAGGTCCTCGGTGTTGTCCCAGAATCCGACCGCGAGGCCGGCTGCATAGGCAGCGCCGAGCGCCGTCGTCTCCGTCACCTTGGGCCGGATGACGGGCGCGTTGAGGATGTCGGCCTGAAACTGCATGAGCAGGCTGTTGGCGACCATGCCGCCGTCGGTCTTCAGGCTGGATAGCGCGATGCCACTGTCGGTCTGCATGGCCTCGACCACATCGCGCACCTGATAGGCCGTGGACTCGAGCGCCGCGCGAGCGATGTGCGCCCGGGTTGCATACCGGGTAAGACCGGCAATCACACCGCGCGCGTCATCCCTCCAGTAAGGGGCGTAGAGTCCGGAGAAAGCGGGCACGATGTAGACATCACCGTTGTCGTCGACGCTGGCCGCCAAAGGCTCGATCTGCGTGGCGACGTCGAACAGCTTCAGATTGTCGCGCAGCCATTGCACCAGCGCGCCGGTGATGGCAATGGCGCCTTCCAAGGCATAGTGCGGCGCTTCATCACCAAAGCGGTAGGCGAGCGTGGTGAGGAGCCCGGCCTTGGATTGCACGGGCTGGGTTCCGGTGTTCATGAGCAGGAACGAGCCGGTGCCGTAGGTGTTCTTGGCTTCGCCGGGCGCAAAGCAGGTCTGGCCCACGAGCGCCGCCTGCTGATCGCCGAGGATACCCGCAAGCCGGGTCCGCTTCAGCGGCGCCGAGGCCACTTCGCCATAGACTTCGGAGGAGGACACGATACGCGGCAGACATGCCCGGGGGATGCCGAACTCTGCGAGCATGTCCTCGTCCCACTCGCAGGTCGCGATATTCATCAGCTGCGTGCGGCTCGCGTTCGTGACGTCGATGATGTGCTCACCGCCGTGTGGACCACCGGTCAGGTTCCAGGTGAGCCAGCTATCCACGGTGCCAAAGAGAGCCTCGCCCGACTCGGCCTTGCGGCGTGCACCTTCGATGTTGTCCAGGATCCAGCGCAGCTTGAGACCCGCGAAGTAGGTCGTGAGCGGCAACCCGGTTTTCGGCCGGAAGCGGTCCTGACCCCCCTCGCGGGTATAGCCTGCCACCAATTGGGCGGTGCGCGCATCCATCCACACCAGGGCATTGCACAACGGCCGGCCGCTCGCTTTGTCCCACAGCACGGTGGTTTCGCGCTGATTGGTGATGCCGATCGCTGCAAGATCTGAGGCACGCAGGCTGGCGCGAGTCAACGCTGCCTCGATCACCTCCTCCGTGTTTCTGATGATCTCCAGCGGATCGTGCTCGACCCAGCCCGGCTTTGGATAGATCTGACGATGCTCCTTCTGCGCAAGGGAGACTATCTCGCCTTTCCGGTCGAAGACGATGAAGCGCGAGCTCGTCGTACCCTGATCGATGGCGCCAACGTAGCGTGACATGAGACTTCCCCCCCGGCTCCGGGTGTACCCGGGCTGCCGCACGATTATAGGCCGCCCGTCAGCGGGATGGCGTCCGAGCGCGGGACCGAGGCCCCCCGGGCGCAGTGCATGCTTGGACCTGCCCATGGCGATGATCCGCATCGGCATTTCAGGCTGGCGTTACGCGCCCTGGCGCGGGTCCTTCTACCCGGCTGGCCTGCCCCAGCGCGCCGAGCTCGAGCATGCAGCGCGCCGCTTCGCCACCATCGAGATCAACGGATCGTTCTATTCCCTGCAGCGGCCAGAGCTCTATGCGCAGTGGTACGCCGAGACTCCGGAGGGGTTCGTATTCAGCCTCAAGGGAGGACGCTACATCACACACATGCTGAAGCTGCGGAACATCGAAGAGCCCCTTGCGAACTTCTTTGCCTCGGGCGTGTTCAATTTGCGCGACAAGCTGGGCCCGATCCTCTGGCAGTTTCCGCCCAACTTCAAATATCAGCGCGAGCGGCTGGAGAGCTTCTTCCGGCTGTTACCTCGCGACACGGAACGGGCGTGCGCTCTGGCGCGACGGCGCTCGGCGTGGATGAAGGGCCGCGTACGGCTTGCTGTTGATGCATGGCGTCCGCTTCGTCATGCAATCGAGGTCAGGCACGAAAGCTTTCTCGATCCGTCGTTCATCGACTTGCTGCGCGAGCAGCAGATCGCGCTCGTCGTGGCGGAGACGGCCGGCCTGTGGCCGATGAGGCAGGACGTGACCGCGGACTTCGTCTACATCCGGCTCCATGGCGACAAGGAGCTGTACCGCAGCGGCTACTCGCCCCGCGCGCTCGCGCGCTGGGCCGAGCGGATTCGGGCATGGCACGCAGGATCGGAGCCTGCCGACGCCGAGAAGGTATCTGCTCTCCTCCCGCCCTCCGCGGCCCCGCGGGACGTCTACTGCTATTTCGACAACACCGACGTGAAGCTCCGAGCCCCGGTCGATGCGCAGAGTCTCATGCGCAGGCTGGACATCAAATGGCATCGCGATGAGATTTCCAGCGGGCGGCGCGGCAGCGCGCGCAGGAAAGCCTGACCGCGCGATGCATTGCGTGTTGCCCGTCCCGTCAGGTTGCACGGTTGCGCAGGGCCTCCTCAGGTCGCTTCAGCTCATCGGCGCTGAGCACTTACGACGCCGATGGGCGACAGGTTGGCTCGCAGAGATCTGACTTCGTTAAGGGCGCGTTCAGGACGACCGGCTACGATGCGAGAGCGCCTGACATCGGAAGTTGGCGCACGGCCGGGAAGATATATTCTGTTAAATCGATGATCCGCGCACCTGGGAGACACGGGTCCGCAGCAGGCCGGTGCAACGACAGAGCGTCCGGCTGATTGGTCTTGCAACATAGCCCGGGAGAGACCCCATGAGCCCCGTACTCTCGCAGACTCGGTTCCGGCAATTCCTGCGCCTCATCGCCGCAACTTGCCTGGCTTTGCCTCTCCTTACTGCCTGCGGCAGCGGCACCGGCGGCGGATCTTCCGCAACGATGAACCTTGGGGTCACGGACGGACCGGTAGATTCGGCCAGTGCAGTGGTGGTTTCCTTCACCGGCGTCGAGCTGCAGCCCAGTGGCGGCGGCCAGTCGGTCACCGTCAATTTCGGCACACCCAAGACCATCGATCTCCTGCAGCAGCAAAACGGCAACGAAGCCGCACTTCTCACCGGCGCGTCCGTACCGGCAGGCAACTACGACTGGATCCGGCTGATGGTCAATGTTGCCGCTGACGGGACGGCCGCCAATTCCTACATCGAGATCAACGGCGCGCAGTATCCGCTCATCATTCCGAGCGGTGCCGAAACTGGCCTGAAGCTGGTGCAGGGCTTCACCATGACGGCCAACCAGGTCGCCAACTTCACGATCGATTTCATGCTGCAGCAATCGATAACCGCTCCGCCCGGACAGACCAGCGGCGGCGTACAGGATTACGTGCTGCGCCCGGCGCTGCGCCTCATCGACAACGTTCAGGCAGGAACGGTCAGCGGCACGGTGGCGCTCTCGACTCTACAAAGCAATTCCGCCTGCCTGAGCGGCTATTCGGGCAGCGGCCCGCTGCCCAACGCCCACGTCTACATCTTTTCCGGTAGCGTCACGCCATCGAGCAGCCTGACCCCAGTGGTGGAACCGCAGATTACGCTGACGTCCGCGGGGAGCTACTCCTACAGCCAGCCGTTCCTGTTGGCCGGCGGCTATACACTGGCCGTTGCCTGCACGAGTACTTCGAACACGGGGACGATCAGCGTGGCGTTCCTGCCCGCGGCGGGCATGACTGCCACCGTGACCGCCGATCAGACTGCTACCGTAAACTTCTGACCGACCGGCACCGGCCGGATCAACGGGCTCGTGCGCAGGCGAGGAGGCTCGACAAAACGAGCCTCCCCGTACTACCTGCAGCCACGCACTGACGCAGCTTCCGTGGCTGAACCGGAACCGACCTAGTGCGCTGCCGCGACGAGATCCGGGATGAGATTCGCTGCGTTCGGTGTACCGAGGCCGGTGATGGGATCCCAGCCGGTCGTGGCGGGATAGCCAGCGACGCTCGGATCAGCCGTGTTGTTGCCGGTCGTGATGTCGTAGAAGTCGGATGAGTAGCGCGGGCCGCTCCCGATCTTGTACAGGGCGGCGTTGATCGGACCGAGGCCACCGCCGTTCAGCTGCGCGGCGATGGCAATCAGTCCGGCCCATTGCGGAGTGGAAAGTGAAGTGCCGCCGATGTCGTACCAGCCGGTGCTGCACGGCACACCACCGCACAACAAGCCACTGCTGCCGTCAGGCGGCAGGCTCACGTACACGAGTGCACCGGTGCCCGCACTCGCCTGGAAACCGACATCGGGAACACCACGCATCGTCCCGATCGCCGTGGAGCCTGCCGGCAGCGCGCTCTGGTATGCAGGCGTGCTGAATACGTGACTGAAACCACCGCCGGAGAACGTCCAGCCCACCTCCTCCTGAGTGGGGAACGCCAGGCATTTTGCAGGCGGGCCCAGGTACAACGTTCGCGGCGCGCTGGACGTGGCGGTAGGATCCGTGCACAGGTAGGTGCCGCCGATTCCCGTCACGAGAGGGTCGGATGCCGGCCAGCCGACCGTCGGGAAGGGAATCAGCGTACCGCCTTTGGACACTGGCGCTTTCGCGGGGTTGGCCGTGCCGTTGTCACCGCTGGCTGCCAATACCGTGACGCCATTTTGCGCAGCATCCGTGAACGCGTAACGCAGGTTCAGAAGCGAGGCGGTGCCATTGAAGGATTCCTCTGCGGCACCGAAGCTTTGCGAAATCACCTGCGCCAGGTGGTTCTTTACGACATAGTCCTCCGCCGCCATCATCTGCGGGAAGCCTTGCACGCCGAGCGTCTCGGCCGTCGGAGTCGTCACGAGAATGATGTTTGCCATCGGCGCCATGGCATGTGCCGTCTCGACGTCCAGTGACACCTCGATATCCCAGCCTGCCTTGTTTTCCTGGCCGGTGCCGTTACTCGTTCCCGGTGGCGCTTTCGTCGCAGGCGCCCCCTGCAAGGCCAACCGAGTGAACGTCGGCATACCGGGCGCACAGGTCACACCTTCCTCGCCGCACATGGGCTGAAGCCCGAACGCCTGGTCATACACGTGCAGGTCATGAGCGATCGTGTCGCTGCCGTACGAATCCACGATTGCGATGGTCTGCCCTGCACCGTTGAGTCCCTGCGCGTAGAGGGGCGCGACGTTGTAGGCCGACTGCACCGCCTGCGGAGTGAAGCAGCGTCGCCCTACCGTTTCGCACTGTGCTTCCGTGGGCGGAACGGCGCTGCTCGTGATCAGCAGAGCGTCGCTATAAAGCGGTTGTGGCGGCGGCTGCGAGCGCGCGCCCGAAGCGGGCGCATTGGTATCAGCACTGGCGACTGCGGCCAGCGCCGCAAAGCCAGCCGCGCAAAGTTGCACATGGATCGGTTTCATCTTTGCTCCCCAATGTTTGACTTGTCGCCCAGCGTGAGCGTGGGCCTAGGCTATTGCCGTGTGAAAGACAGCATACGCCATGCCTCACGCGGCAGCTTCTTTGATGGAGCAGTCGGATGGGCGGATGTCATCCCGCGCATCCGTGGCACGCCCCTGGCACATCCGATCCAGGCTCGAGACATTCCGAGACAGGCGTCCCCAAGGGGAGCCCGTCCCCGGGGGAAAGTTCAGAGCGACGAAATCGTTGCCTCTCCACGCGGCAGCGACCGATTTCGCGGCGGTCTACTGAGACGCTGAATCGTAATCGGCTCCGATCGACACGGTCTTCCAGGCTTCGACCTCCGCCGAGAAGGCATCGAGCATCTCGCGGGTACGATGGTAGGCGTCGGAGCCGAGGACGAGATGCAGCGGGGGCTTGGGTGAGTCAACGGCTTGGATGATGGCGGCCGCGGCACGCGCCGGATCACCAGGTTGTTTGCCCGCCATCCCGGCAAGGCGCTCGTGTGCCGCGCCAGCGGTCCCCACGTAATCCTTCAGCCGCGTGGCGCTGCGGCGGATGGAGTGGTCGGAAAGAAAGTCGGTGCGGAAGGCGCTGGGCTCGACGAGCGTCACTCGGATTCCGAGCGGCGCGACCTCTTTGGCCAGCGCCTGCGAGATCCCTTCGACCGCCATCTTCGCGGCCGCGTAATAGCCACTGCCGGGATTCGGGGCCACGGCGGCCATGGAGGTGATGTTGACGATGTGCCCGCTGCGCTGGGTCCGAAGATGAGGCAGTGCCGCCTGGATCACCCGGCGTGTGCCATGGAAGTTGACGGCAAATACGTGCGCGATCTCATCGTCAGTCGCTTCCTCGACGGAGCTCAGCAAGCCGTAGCCGGCGTTGTTGACGATGACATCGATTCTGCCGTGGAGCTGGAAAGCAGCAGCGACTGTAGTCTTCACGGCCTGCGGGTCCGTCACATCGAGGGCGAGCACGTCGAGACGGCCGGCGCCGCGGGGCACATCCGCTGACCCGTCGCGCGTCGTCCCGATCACGAGGTCTCCTCTAGCAAGCAGGGCTTCGGCGAGCTCGCGGCCGAAGCCGCGGGAGATGCCGGTGATCAACCAAATTTTCGGGCCGATGCTCATGCTCATGGCGGTCTCCTGGCGAGTCGTGGCGGTGCGAACGAAGGATAGGGTATGGGTTGCCTTTATTCGATAAAAGCCGCTTCTCGTTGCATGCGCTGTTTAGCCGAACTAAATTATTGCGAGCCCCTTCAGAAGTGCCCGCCATGTCGCGCAGCAATCCCTTCAGCGGTCTTTCCGAGTTTCTCGCGGTCGCAAAGCATGGATCCTTCCGGAAAGCCGCCCACGAGCTCGGCGTAACGGCCGGCGCCGTCAGCCAGGCGATTCAGAATATTGAAGCCCGTCTGCGCCAGCCGCTCTTTCACCGAACGACCCGGTCGGTGGCGCTCACCGAGGCCGGCGAGCGTCTGCTCGAGCGCGTCCGACCGGCGGCGGGCGTCATCACGGCATCACTGGACGATCTACTGCAAATGGGCGCACAGCCGAGCGGCACCCTGCGCCTCCTCGTACAGCGCTCTGCCCTGCGCAGCGTGATCGAGCCGGCGGTGCCCCTGTTCCGTCGCGAGTACCCGGATGTGAAGCTCGAGATCGGACTCGAGGCCGATCACACCGCTCTCATTGGTGCCGGCTATGACGCCGGCGTGCGAATCGGCGAGTACATCGACCGCGACATGGTGGCGACCCGGGTCTCGCGGCCGTTCAGATGGCTGGTCTTCGGTGCGCCCGGCTATCTGGAGAAGCACGGACGGCCTCGGGTGCCGGAGGACCTCTCGCGGCACGAGTGCCTCCGATATCGCAGGCCGGAGATCGGCGATATCTATCGGTGGGAATTCGTGCGCAATGGCCAGTCGGTGATCATCGATCCTCCAGGATCCGTGCTGGTCAACGACCCGACCCTGCTGCGCAGCTTCGCGAAGCAAGGTATGGGGCTCATCTACAGCGCCAGCATCAATGTCGCCGCGGACGTCGAGCGCGGCGCGCTCGAGCCCCTCCTCGAGAAATACGCACCCGCGCAGGAGAGCTTTTTCGTCTACTACCCGCGCGCGAGCCGCAATCAGCCGAAGCTGCGCGCGTTCGTCGACCTCTGCGCGCGGAATGTCTGACAAATACCTCAGCCGCGGCACGGTAGAACGAATGGGCAGCTGCAGGGCCGCCGGGCTTGCGGCGACGAATCTCGTGCAGTAATGGCCGGCTTCGATCTTCTATCGAAGCGCAGCAGCTGGCGTGCTCCGTGATCAGCGGGACATGTGACAAATCAACCACTTACGTTCCTTGCTGCTTCTCATCCCAACCTCGCCCCGGCACAGTCGAGGGCATCCGGTCTGACCTGAACACGCCGCAGGTGCAGACATTTCGCGATCACCGGGCCACGCCGCCCTGACTTTATCCCGCAAAGTTTTGCGACGAAAAGGCACGCGGATCGCAGGCATGCGTGATTAAAATGTGACTTGGACGATCGATCCTGCGAGCTGTCCCTCGTATGGTCGCAAAGTGATCACCGTGACCGCGAACGGTAGATGCACGGCATGCCGCGCCTGCGCGAAAACGGGGCTCGGCGGCTCACTATAAGTACGATTTCGAGACGGCTTGGGGGCAACGCGTGGAGTCGAATGACTGCCTGAAACAGCAGAAGTGCGCCATGATCGGGCGCTACGCAAAGTCGGAAGACTGCATAGGTTTGCTGCAAGTCTTCACGACCCTGGGACCATTGACCCTTCTATGGTGGGCCTCCATGCGGCTCATCGACGTATCCTTCTGGGTTGCCCTGCTGCCGCTGCCCTTCATCATCCTGTTGACGGTGCGGGTCTTTGGGCTGATGCACGAGTGCGGCCATGGGAGCTTGTTCCGCAGCCGTCGGCTCAATCGCCTGGTCGGATTCCTTCTCGGCGTGTTGTCCGGCATGCCCCAGTACGTATGGTCGCAGCATCACAATTATCACCACGTCCACAACGGCAACTGGGACAAGTATCGGGGACCCTACACGACGCTTTCGGTCGATGAGTATGCGGCGCTGAGCCGCACACGGCAGCGCATGTACCGGGTCAAGTGCAGTGTGGTGGCAGCCCCGCTCGCCGGCTTCATCTACCTGATTTTCAACCCGCGCTTCACCTGGCTCAAAGGCAGCATCGGGCTCGTGGCCCACACGCTGCGGCAGAAGCTGATCCAGCCCGGCGTATCGCTGCAGAGGCATGCTGCGACTTACCGGACGCGCTATTGGAAGTCGGCCCGAGAGTACCGGCACATGCTGTGGAACAATCTCGCGCTGTTGAGCGCCTGGGCGCTCATGTGCTTCGAGTTCGGCGCGGCCCATTTCTTCTGGATCTATGTGCTCAGCGTATCGATCGCAGGCGGCGCGGGGATCGTGCTCTTCACCGTGCAGCACAACTTCGAGCACTCCTATGCGAGCGACAACCAGCATTGGGATCAGGACGCCGGCACAATCGAAGGTACGAGCTATCTGGTACTGCCGCGCTGGCTCAACTGGTTCACCGTCGACATCGGTTATCATCACATCCATCACCTGTCGGCCAGCATTCCGAATTATCGCCTGGCCAGATGCCACGACGAATATCAACATCTGTTCTCGAGCGTTACGCGCGTGAGCCTGTACCAGGTGCTCGGCGCGCTGAAATGCATCCTGTGGGACCGGCATGCGCAGCGAATCATGTCGGTGGCGGAGTACCAGCAGCGCTGCGATGAGGCTGGCGGCGCCCTCGCCCGCTGAAGCGGATCGACGACCTCACCATCTGAACTTGCGGATCGTTCCATCAGACTGAGCGATCCCTGGCGGGCTCTGTTCTCGCCCGCGCAAATGCGTTCAAGCCAGAGGAAGCGGCGTCTCATATTCTCCATGCGAGAAGGGGACGGATGCTCATCGACTCACCGCAGCGAATACCGGCGACTCCGAAGGGGCCCATCTTGCGCGCACAACAGTTCTTCAGCCTCGCCGCCGTGTTGCTGACACTCCTCGTGGGACATCCGGCAGCGTTTGCCGCGGACGCGCAGGATTGCCATGTCGGCTCGTATCGCCTTGCCGACGGCAGCGTGGTGGACGTTGCGCCATCGGACGGCAATACGCTGCGCTGGCGCTCCTGGAGCGGCGAGACCGGCCAGTTGCATCCGCAGAAGGACGGCTCCTGGACGAGCACCTATGGCTGGACGAGCCGGCCCGATGGAAGAGCGATCTCGTTCTCGGATTGCGCCAAGGGTGAGATTTCGTTCGGCAAGCTATCCGGCAAACGTATCGCCTTCGATGTCAGCAACACGACTTTCGCTGGCGATGGGGGCGTGAAGCTGAAAGGCCGCCTCGTGATGCCGCAAGGCACGGGCAAGGTGCCGGTGGTTGTGCTCGTGCACGGATCGGAACACGATTCCGCGCTCGAATTTTATGAACTGCAGCGCATGTTCCCGGCGAAGGGTATCGGCGCCTTCGTCTACGACAAGCGCGGCACGGGAAGCTCCGGCGGCATCTACACGCAGGATTTCGGTGTGCTGGCGAACGATGCCGTCGCGGCGATGCGAGAGGCGCGTCGGCTTGCGGGCGCGCGAGCGGGCCGCGTCGGTTATCAGGGCGGCAGCGAGGGCGGCTGGGTCGTGCCGCTGGCCGCCAATCGCGCTCCCGTGGACTTCGCCATCATCAGCTTCGGGCTTGCGGTGACGGTACTCGATGAAGACCAGGAGAGCGTGGCGCTCGACATGTATTTTCACCACCATTCGGCAGCGGACACGAAGAAGGCGCTGAAACTCGCGGCCGCCGGCGAACGCGTGATCGAGACGGGCGGCAAGCAAGGCTACGACGCCTTCGATGCGCTGCGCCGCAAATACAAATCCGAGCCGTGGTACAAGGATGTGCACGGCGACTTCGTCTGGTTCGTGATGCCGGTCGAAGGCAAGGCGAAGATCGACGAGTTGGCGAAGCAGTTCGATTTCCATACGCCGTTCCGCTACGAGCCGATGCCGACGCTACGCGCTTCCAGGACGCCGCAGCTGTGGGTGCTGGGGAGCGATGATCTGGAAGCGCCCAGCAGAGAGACCTCGGCGCGCATCAGATCGCTGATCGCCGACGGAAAAGCCTATACGCTGGCCGTCTACCCGGGCGCCGAACACGGCATGACGGAGTACGAGCTCGATGCAAAAGGCGAGCGCCTGTCCACACGTTATTCGCCCGGCTACTTCGACATGATGGCCGATTTCATCCGCACCGGCCGCATCGGCGCGCGATATGGCAATGCGCAGATCACCCGGCCTCGGACCCATTGACGGCCTGCCTAGCCCGGCCTGGCTGCTCGCATTGACCCGGGAAAACCCGGCGGCCGGGCGGTGCCGGAGCAGGGCGACGACGCCCGCAACCAGCGGCTGTGCACTGCCGCGCGCGAGTGGCTTACACTGGACTCAGGCTAGGACTCGAAAATGCCCGTGCAGTACGACCACTACGGCCCGCCTAATCCGGGCGTAGATAAATTCCCCGCCAATGCGGTGCTTCCCCGTCACCGTCACCACCATGGGTACGCATCCGTCGTTTTGGCCGGCAGATTCACCGAGGCGAGTTTTTGGGGCTTGATGCCTGCGCAGCCTGGCGACGTGCTATTGCATGGCCGATTCGACTGCCATTGCGACTACGGCCAAGGCGGCACCTCCAAAGTCCAGATCCTGCGGTTGCCGTGGATCAATGATCATGTCGAAGGCCATTTTCGCATCAGCGATCCCGACGAAATAGTCCGCATCGCAAAAGACGACCCGCAGGTCGCCATGGAAGTGCTGGCTCAAAGAATGCGCCCGGCGCAGGTGACCGACCGCCATTGGACGCACCTTCTCGCCATGGCTCTGAGAAGTGAGGAACCGTTGTTACTGCAGCAATGGGCCGCGCGCATGGGCGTTCGCCCTGAGGCGCTATCGCGCGGCTTCCGCCGTTACTTCGGGACGTCACCCAAGCTCTATCGGCTGGAGGCGAGATCACGGCGCGCATGGCAACAGGTCGTGCAGTCCCCACAGACACTCACGGCAATTGCTCATGAATGCGGTTTCGCGGACCTGGCCCATCTCAGTCGAAGCGTCCGCGCGCTCACCGGAGCGCCGCCTTCCGCTTGGCGTGCTTCGGTCAGATCGGTTCAAGCTGACGCGCGAACTACTGCTTAGGGCGCCTGAGTTGTCATCGACCTGACGCTCAGGAACCGCGTCCGCCGTAGCTCGAGATCCCCACACCCACAGGCGCCCCGACTAACTTCGATGCAGGGCCTGAGCAGCGCCTTCCCTGCATCGCAGGCTCAAAGAAGGGCCCGACTCTCTCGAACCGCTTTACCCTCGGTGCATACGAAGCTCGCAGCATCGTTGGTGCTGCCATCGCCCGACCAACGTGCCCGTTTCGGCCATGCGCAAACCGGCTGCGCGAGCGACTTGGCCGGAGCGATCAATCGCTGCGGCGCAACACCGTCCTCCACCCAACGATCGAGCGGGCCGACGGTATCTATTTCGACCTCGAGCCCCCAGCCCCAACCGCAATGTGACATCCCGGGAATCATGAACAGACGGACCTGGTCTGCGCTGGCTCCGAGCTCCTTCGTCAAGGCATCGTAGTACGTGATGATATTGCCGGGCGGAA
>Ga0134125_10001098_pt1 | contig 34027 bp, 26 predicted proteins | sample KB31751_FD_96464 | JGI IMG/M metagenome (GOLD analysis project Ga0134125, IMG submission 96464) | Terrestrial soil microbial communities with excess Nitrogen fertilizer from Kellogg Biological Station, Michigan, USA - KB3-175-1 | ecosystem: Environmental > Terrestrial > Soil > Unclassified ...
TTCCGCATCGGCCATCTCGGCTGGTTCAATGAGCTGATGCTGATGGGCACCTTGGCGGGAGTTGAAATGGGGCTTGCTGCGGCGGGCATACCCCACCGCCAGGGCGGCGTCGACGCAGCGATGGGACATCTCCTCGGCAATGCTGTTGCCGCTGCGCCGCAGCGGGTGGCGCGGACGTGACCGACAAGCTGTCGGAGCTGGCGCGGCTGCTGCGGGGGGCGCGCGAAAGCGGCAAGCCCCTCGGCGCAGTACCCGCTGCGCTGGTCCCGGCGAATGCCGAGGAGGCCTATGCGGTGCAGGATTTGGTCGCGCCGTCTCTGGGCCGCATCGCCGGGTGGAAGGTCGGAGCGGCGGATCCCGGTGCGGAGCCCAATTGCGCCCCGCTCTTTGCCGAGCTCATGGCCGAAAGCCCGGCACGCTTTCCCGCCCGGCGCTTCCCGATGAGCGGCATCGAGGGCGAGCTCGCCTTCCGCTTCGGGCGCCCACTGCCGCCGCGCGCCGAACCCTATGGCGAAGAAGAGGTTTGGCAGGCCGTCGCCACCCTCCACCCGGCGATCGAGCTCGTGCAGTCGCGGTTCGCCGATCTGCGCGCCCAGGCGAAGCTGACCATGCTCGCCGACATGCAGGCGAACGGCGCATTCTGCTACGCCGCCGCCGTGAACCAATGGCGGCAGGTCGATTTCCTGCGGCAGCCGGCAAGCCTTGTCCTCGACGGCATCCCGGCGGCGAACGCGGTGGGCGGCAATGCCGCTGGTCATCCCCGCCGGCTCCTCGTCTGGCTTGCCAACCACCTGTCGCGGCGCGGCCGCGGCATCGCTGCCGGCGATATCGTCACCACCGGGACCCATACCGGCCTGGTCTTCGCCGCTCCGGGCGCGACGGCGACGGTGCGCTTTGCCGGCATCGGCGAGGCGAGCCTGACGCTCGCGGCGTAAGCGGCCCGATTGCGAGGATTTGTCGCGTCTTTGCGCCGCAGTTAACAAAAACCTAACGACTCTTTAACGAAGTACTATTATGGCCTAGTGTCGGCAGCGCTGGCCCTGGTCCTTCGCCGGGCGTCCGCTGCGCCGGGGGAACGCAGTCGCGGGACAGCGCGTGAGACGCCAGACCGTAGCGATCGTCGACGACAGGATCACGAACCTCAAGATCCTCGAGCGTCTCGCCGCCTCGCTCGACGACAAGGTCGAGGTCCGGACGTTCGACCATCCGCAGCGTGCGCTCGAGCAAGCCGCGCGCGAGCCGCCCGACCTGGTCATCACCGATTTCAAGATGCCCGATCTCGACGGCGCCGAGTTCATTCGCCGCTTTCGCGCCGTGCCCGCCTGCGGCGACGTTCCGGTGATGGTCATCACCGCCTATGAAGACCGCGACCTGCGCTATCAGGCGCTCGAGGCCGGGGCGACGGATTTCCTGCTGAGCCCGGTCGACCATCACGAGTTCCGCGTCCGCTCGCGCAACCTCTTGACCCTGCGCCGCCAGCAGCTCCTGCTGAAGGAGCGTGCCTCTTCGCTGGAGGAGCAGATCGCCGTCGAGGAGCAGCGGCATCGCGACGCGCTGCGCCACAGCCACGAGCTGCTGATGCGGGTGATCGACGCGGTGCCCGTCCTGGTGAGCGCCACGGACCACGAAGGCCGGTATGTCTTCGTCAACGATTTCTACGCCCGGCATATCGGTCGACAGGTCGCGGCCATCGTCGGGCTGACCCCGATCGCGGTCAGCGACGCGCCGGAGACGCGCGCTGCCATGGAACGCGATCGGCGCATCATCGCCGGGCTCGACCCGCCGGGATCCTTCGAGGAGGCGATCGCGCTGCCGAGCGGCGAGGCCCGGGTGCTTCTCACCACCAAGGCGCTGCTGCGCGACCATGACAACCGCCCGTCTCTGGTAGTCACCGCCTCGCTCGACATCACGGATCGCAAAGAGGCCGAGCTCGCCCTCGTCGCCGCCAAGGAGGAGGCCGAGCTCGCCAGCCGCAGCAAGACCGAATTCCTCGCCAATATGAGTCACGAGCTGCGCACGCCGTTGAACGCCATCATCGGCTTCTCGCAGGTCATGGCCGACGAGGTGCTGGGCCCGCTGGGCAGCGCGCGCTACGCCGGCTACGCCCGCGATATCGCCTCATCGGCACAGCATCTGCTCGGCATCATCAGCGACATCCTCGACGTCTCCAAGCTCGAGGCCGGCAAGGTCGAGCTCGACAACGACGAAGTCGAGATCGCCCAGATGTCGCGCGACATCCTGCATCTCGTCATCGAACGGGCGCGCGCGCTCGACATCGGTCTCGACCTCGACATTCCCGCGGACCTGCCGCGGATTCGCGCCGATGCGCTGAAGCTCAAGCAGGTGCTGCTCAACCTGATCACCAACGCCATCAAGTTCAGCCATCCCGGCGGTCGTGTGCTGATCCGCAGCCGCATGGCGGCCGACGGCATGCGCATCGACATCATCGATCGCGGCATCGGCATGGACGAGGCAGAGATCGAGACCGCCATCACCCGCTTCGGCCAGGTGGCGAGCACCTGGAACCGCAAGCATCCCGGCACCGGGCTCGGCCTGCCGCTCGCCATCGGCCTGGTCGAACTCCATGGCGGGCGGCTGCTCATATCCAGCGAGAAGGGCGTCGGCACCACAGTGACGGTCTGGCTGCCCGCGAGCCGCGCCTCGGCGCCGGGCGTCACCATTAATGCTTGAACCTGCCCGACGAGATTAGCGTTTTAGCGCCCAATATGTGGGCGGCCGCACGATTGGAACCATCTAAGTATAGATTTTTCTATTAACCATTGGCAGTATTGGCCCGGCCGTGCAACTCCAGGGTGGTTTGCCGGCCCGCGCGCCCGCGTTGCGCAGCGAGGAGAGGGTCGCCGAGGCCGGATGAGAACCGACAAGCGGGCGAGCAGGGAAGCGGGGACGGGACTTGCCGAGGGGAAGGCCAGGCGGGTCGCCCTGGCGCTGGCGCTTTACGCGGTCGCCGTTCCCTTGCTTCTGTCGGTCCTGCTGGAAACGGCGGCAAGCGGGTCCTCGCCGGTGCTATCGACGCTGTGGCTCGCCATGGTCATTCTCGGCCCGGGCGGCGCGGTGGTTGTCGGCCTGCTGCGCGGCTCCGGCCGCATCGCGCGCGAAATCGCGGAGCAATCCGACAAGGAGCCGCAGCAGATCATCATCCGGGTGTTCTTCCCGGGCTTCGTGCTGGTCTATCTCACCGGCCTCGCCTATTTCGGCGTCGCTGGCGACCGGCTGACGCCGCTGCTCGCGGTCGTCATCGCCGGTATCTTCTGCGAATGGCTGCTGTTCATCGACCTGATCAGCCGGCCGGGGCCGTCGCCCTATCGGCGCATCGCCGCGATGCTGAGCGACATCGGCTTCGTTTCCACCTTCCTTCATATTGGCGGCGGCTTCGCCGCGCCCTGGTTCTCGATCTATCTCTGGGTGATTTTCGGCTTCGGCTTCCGCTTCGGCCAACGTGCGCTGGTCACGGCGACGCTGCTGAGCATGGCAGGCTTCGCCGCGGTCTGGGCGAGCACGCCCTATTGGCAGGCGCGGCCGATGATGGGCGGCGGCATCGTGCTTGCGCTGGTGCTGCTACCGACCTACGGCGCAAGCCTCATCCGCTCCCTGACCCAGGCCAAGGCGCAGGCCGAGGAGGCAAACGCCGCGAAGAGCCGCTTCCTGGCCATCATGAGCCACGAACTGCGCACGCCGCTCAACAGCATGATCGGCATGGGCTCGCTGTTCAGCCGCACCAATCTCGAAGCCGAGCAGCGCGACATGCTGGCGACGATGCAGCTCTCGGCGCGCACCCTGCTCGGCCTGATCAACGACATTCTCGACTTCTCCAAGATCGAAGCAGGCAAGCTGCAGCCCGAGGTCGAGAGCTTCGTGCTGCACGAGGCGCTCGGCGGCGCGGTCGCGATGCTGCGGCTACAGGCCGAGGCGAAAGGCCTGAACCTCGCCCTGCGCATTGATCCAAAGCTGCCGCATGCGTATCGCGGCCTGCCGCTGCAGCTCCGGCAGATCCTGATCAATCTCATCGCGAACGCCATCAAATTCACGCCCAGAGGCCGCATCGAGGTCTCGGCGCGGCTGCTGTCGCGCGAGGGGGACCTGGTGCGCCTCCGTCTTGCCGTGCGCGACGAGGGCATCGGCATCGCGCCCGAAGCGCTCGACAAGATCTTCGACGTCTTCACCCAGGCGGACGGCACGGTGACGCGGCGCTACGGCGGCACCGGCCTCGGCCTTGCCATCGCCAGGCAGCTGGCGCAGCTCATGGGCGGCACGATCGGCGTCGTCAGCGAGCCGGGCAAGGGCAGTACCTTCACGGTCGAACTGCCGCTGGAATACGACCGGGTGCGAGCCGGCCGGCCGCCCGACCTCGGCGGCCGCGAAGTCATCGTCCTCAGCATCGATGCCAGCCTCGCCACCCGTCTCGAAGAGCGGCTGCGCGGCTGGGGCGGCGACGCGCTCGCGCTCAGCGAGGCAGACGCGGTACTGCGCCGCCTGAGCGAAATCCGCGCCGAGGCGGCGCGCCCTATCCTGGTGGTCGACGGCCGGGATGACTTGCTGAGCGGGCTCAGCCTGGCGCACCAGCTGGCAACCACCGCCGCGCGCCCACCCCTCACTCTCTTTTTGGCGCCGCCGGGCGGCGGCGACTCGGTCGCAGGCCTCGGCGTATCGCAGCTTGCCGGAATTCTGGAAGAGCCGATCGACGATGCATCGCTTGCCGCCGCACTGCTCTCGGCGATCGCCGTCGATATCCGTGTCGCCGAAACGGCCGAGCCGCCGCCGGCGCGCGAACCCAGCGCCCTTGCCCCGGCTGCACTGGCGCCGCCTACCCACGCAGCCGCACCGCCACCGCTGCCGGCGCCCGCCCGCAAGCTCAAGATCCTCATTGCGGAGGATAACGGCGCCAACCGCAAGATCCTGCGGCGCGTCCTCGAGATGGCCGGCCACCAGACCGTGGTGGTGAATGACGGCGAGGCGGCGCTCGCCGTGCTCGACCGCGACCGGTTCGACCTCGCGCTCATGGACATCAACATGCCGGAGATGAGCGGCTATGAGGTGACGAAGCTCTACCGCATGGAGCATCTGGGCGAAGGGCGGCTGCCGATCATCGCGCTTACCGCCGACGCGACCAGCGAAACCGAGCGACAGTGCCGCGAGGCCGGTATGGACGCCGTTCTGACGAAGCCGGCCGAGCCGGCGCAGCTGCTGGCGGCGATCGACGATACTTACGCCCGGGTGGCGAGCCCCGGCAGCGCGGCGCCTGCCTCGCCGGTGGTGACACCGATTTCCGCCCACCCCCGGTTTTTTGCCGATGCCGGGGCCATCGTCGACGAGGCGACGATCGAGGCGCTGCGCATGCTCGGCGGCAGCAGTGATTTCCTCAGCGACGTCATCGAGACCTTCTGCACCGACGGAAGGCGGCTGCTGGAGCATCTGCGCCATGCCACTGCCGAAGCCGATCTGCGCGCCTTTCGCGAGCTCACCCATTCGCTGCGCAGCGGCGCCGCCAATGTCGGCGCGGCACGGCTATGCCAGACGCTCACCACCTTGCGCGACGTCACCGCCAAGGATTTGCGCCAGAACGGCGGGATCTATATCGAGAAGATGCAGACGGAATTCGCCAAGCTCGAGACGGCGCTGAGCCGGATGGTGCTCGAGACGCGGCTCGGATAACGCGCCTCGTCCGCGCACAAGGAGCCGCAACAGCGCCTGCCGCTATTCGGCCGGAACGCGTCCCGCGGTCCCGGAGCGGCGGCGATCTTGCGCGGCCGCGAGGCGCAGCATCTTGCGCAGATCGGCGTCGGAGAGCTTCAGCGCTGCATCGACCCAGAGATCGGCGATGCGCGTCATCTCCTCGAAGGTGACCGGCTGCACGATCTGGCGCGCCTGCCTCACCGCGACATGCGAGCGGTGGCGGCGTCCGCCGCGACCGACATAAGCATAGACAGCGTCGACACCTTCGCCGTCGGCGGCCAGAATGTCGACGACGCCCATGCCGTGAAGCTGCTCGGCGGTGTAGATCTCGCCGGACAGGATCATGCGCTCGGCCAGCCCCGGCGCGATGCGCCGCGACAGGAAGGAGTAGGCGCCCATCCCGGGGAACAGGTTGAAGAGGATTTCCGGCAGACCGAACCGGGCGCTGCGCTCGGCGACGATGACATTGCTCGACAACGACGCCTCGAAACCGCCGCCCAGCGCCTCACCCTGTACCAGCGCGATGGTGATGATCGGCAGGTGATAGAGGGTGGCGTTGGTGTAGCCGACCTCGCAGCAGGCACGCGCATAGCGCGTCAGCCCGTCGCGGTCGCCGTTGCGGATGAGTTCGGCAAAAAGGCCGAGATCGCCGCCGAGATTCCAGACCCCAGGCGCACGCGAGCCCAGAACCAGATAGCGCACCGGCGGGTCGTCCGTCTGAGCCTCCGCGGTGAGCGTGCGCAGCAGCGTCTGGATCCGCCGCGACTGCTCAAGCACCGACGGCGCAAAGCACGGGCGGCCCCTGAAGTCGAAATAGCACCAGAGGACCCGTTCCTCGACGTCGAAGCTGAGTTCGAATTCGGAAAGCCGCAACGCGGCAAAAGCGGCCGCCACATTTGGCGAGGCAGGGTCGGCGCTTCGCGCCGGCAACTCGACGACAGATTGCGACGAGGGGGCCACTGCCAAACCTAGACGCGATAGCGCGCCGTCGAACAATTGCAGCTTGGACTTCATGTCCCTCTACCCCCGGCGCTTGCTGTTCCCGTTCCCAGCCCGCTGGCGACTTGGCATCGCTCCCGCGGCAAAAATTCCTTACTAATTGGTAACCGTGGAGCAAAATTCCTGACCGATCAAGAGGCGTCTTCAACAGACGCGCGAATTTATCCATGGACTCGGCGCCTTCGCTGCGTGGTAAAAATAGAAGATTGCCCTGGCGAAAGTCCGCGCCGCCCCCACGAATCCTTGCCGTCGTAGCAGTAGTAAGTCGTTTTACTACTCAACGCTACCTATGGGGGTGTAAGGGGCACGCCCGGAATGGCCGAATGTGTGGATAAGTCTCGGCGCGGCCCTGCGGCCCGAGGATTGCCTCGGGAAACGCCGCGGCCTAAACCCCGTTCTCGGCAGGCCAGGGAGAGCGAGGGCGGGCGGCATGGCGCATGGGATCGGGATTATCGGCCTGGGCGTCATGGGAGAGCGGATGGCACGCAACATGGGAAAGCATCCTGCTTTCCGCGTGACCGCGGCCTGGGATCCGGCCGCCGACGCAGCCGAGCGGCTGCAGACGATCGCACCGGAGGCGCGCTTCGCAGTGACCGCCGCCGATCTGATAGCCGATCCCGCAATCGATTGCCTTTACATCGCCGCCCCGCCGGCCAGCCATCTCGGCTATGCCCATCTTGCCTTCGACCGCGGCAAGGCGGTGTTCTGCGAGAAGCCGCTCGCCGTCGATACCGAAGCCAGCCGCGCCTGCGTCGCCCGCATCGAGCGCGAGCGGCGGGTCGCCGCCGTCAATTTTCCCTTCGCGTCGGCGCCTGCGGCGCGCGCCATCGCGTCGGGCCTCAAGTCCGGCGAGCTCGGGGCGGTCGATCGCGTCGAGATCGAGCTCGCCTTCGAGCGCTGGCCGCGTGCCTGGCAGGAGGCGGCCCGCTGGCTGACGCGACGCGAGCAAGGCGGCTTCGTGCGCGAGGTGCTGTCGCATTTTCTGTTCCTGAGCCTTCGGCTCTTCGGCCCTTTGCGTCTGCTCGAATGCCGCGTCGACTACCCGGCCGAGCCTGGCGCCGCCGAGATCGGCGTCGTGGCGCGGCTCGAGGCGGGCGAGGTGCCGGTGAGCGTCGAGGGGCGCGTCGCCGGTTCGGTGCCAGACCTCAATCGCTGGCGGCTTACCGGCCGGCAGGGCGCGTTCGAGCTGCATGACTGGTACAGTCTGAAGCGGCGCATCAACGGCGGCTGGCTCGACGTCGATTTCGGCGAGGGGTCGGTGCGCGAGATGTCGTATCGGGCACAGCTCGACGCGCTCGATGACATGCTGTCCGGAAAGTTGCACGGCTTGCCGAGCTTCCGCGAGGCGCTGGCCGTGCAAGAATGCGTCGAGGCGCTTCTGTCGAGCGGTTGATGGCGGAGAGAACATGGCCTGGATCAGCGGCGTCGGTGACACCGCCTTTGGCAGGCTCGAGGGCGAGACACCGCTCAGCCTGATGGCGAGCGCCGCATCGGCCGCGCTCGCCGAAGCAGGGCTGGAGCGCGACGCGATCGACGGCGTGCTCTGCGGCTATTCAGGGACGCTGCCGCATCTCATGCTGGCGACGCTCTTTGCCGAGTATTTCGGTCTCAAGCCGCGCTACGCGCATGCGCTCCAGGCCGGCGGCGCCACCGGCGCGGCAATGGTCATGCTGGCCGAACGGCTGGTGGAACGCGGCGAATGCCGCAACCTGCTGGTGGTCGCCGGCGACAACCGCCTGAGCGGCCAGGGCCGCGATAGCGCCGTCGAGATGCTGGCGCAGATCGGCCAGCGCGATTACGAGGTGCCGTTCGGCCCGACCATCCCCGCCTATTACGGCCTGATCGCCTCCCGCTACATGCATGTCCACGGCATCAGCGAGGCGGATCTCGCCGAATTCGCCGTGCTAATGCGCGCGCACGCGGCGCTTCACCCCGGCGCGCAGTTCAGGACACCGATCAGCATCGCCGAAGTGCTCGCCTCCCGACCGATCGCCGCACCGCTGAAGCTCCTCGACTGCTGCCCGGTATCCGATGGCGCGGCGGCGCTGGTGGTGAGTGCCGCACCGGGCGAGCCGCGCATCTGCATCGCCGGCGCGGCGCAGACCCATCCGCATCAGCATGTGAGCTCGGCCGCCGATCTTGCCGATTTCGGCCTCGCCGGCTGCGCCGAGCGCGCACGCGAGGAAGCAGGCATCGGCGTCGATGACGTCGACTTCCTGGCGATCTACGACAGCTTCACCATCACCTTGCTGGTGCTGCTCGAGGAAACCGGATTTGCGCCGCGCGGCAAGGCGGCCGATCGGTTGCGCGCCGGCGTCTTCGGCCGCGACGGGCTCTGGCCGCTCAACACCCATGGCGGCCTGCTCTCGTTTGGCCATAGCGGCGTCGCCGGCGGCCTCGCCCACCTCGTCGAGGCGGGGCGCCAGCTCGCCGGCCGTGCCGGCGCACGTCAGGTGCGCCAGCCCGAGATCGCCTTCCTGCACGGCGACGGCGGAGTGATGTCGTCGCATGTGAGCCTGGTGCTGAGGCGGGAGTGAGCCGTGGCCGATGCGCTTGCCGAACGGTTCTGGCAGGGCTGCGCGCAAGGCGAGCTGCGCTATCAACGCTGCCCGGATTGCGGCGCGGCGCAGCTGCACGCTCGTCCTTTCTGCGCCCGCTGCGGCGCCGCGCCGGATTGGGCAGCCTCGCGCGGTCTCGGCACCGTCTATGCCGTGACCCACGTCACGCGCGCGCCGACACCGGACTTCGCGCAGCTCGCGCCTTATGCCATTCTGCTGGTCGATCTCGACGAAGGATTCCGCATGATGGCGCATGGCGAGCCTGGACTCGCGATCGGCCAACGCGTGTGCGCCACCTTCGAAGCGCATGGCGCGCGCGCGCTGCCGCGCTTCGTGCCGCTCCGGGAGGAACAGCCATGAGTTCGCACGAGACGCTCCGCCACGCGCTCAATCCCGCATCGATCGCGCTGATCGGCGCCTCGGAGAATCCCAACAAGGTCGGCGGCAGGCCCCTCCTCTACCTGCGGCGCTGGGGCTATGCCGGCCGGCTGTACCCGATCAATCCGAACCGCGCCGAGGTACAAGGCGTGAAGGCCTATCCCGACCTCGCCAGCCTGCCGGAGGCGCCGGACCTTGCCATCGTCATGGTCGCGGGCGAGAGCGCCGCCAAGGCCGTCGAAGACTGCGCGAAGCGCGGCGTGAAGCTCACCATCTGCATGGCCTCGGGATTCGGCGAGACGGGGCCGGAGGGCGTGCGCGCCGAGCGCGCCATGGTCGCGGCGGCGCGCGCCCATGGCATGCGCCTCGTCGGGCCGAACTCGCAGGGGCTCGTCAACTTCGGCACCGGCGCGGTGGCGAGCTTCTCCACGATGTTCCTCGAAGCGCCGCCGGAGGACGGGCCGGTGGCGATCATCAGTCAGAGTGGCGCGATGAGCGCCGTGCCCTATGGGCTGCTGCGCGCCCGCGGCATCGGCGTGCGCCATTGCCACGCCACGGGCAACGATGCCGATGTGAGCGTGGCCGAGTTGGCTCGTGCGGTCATCGAGGACTACGGGGTCGAGCTGCTGCTGCTCTATCTCGAGGCCATTCCCGACGCGGCGATGCTGGCCGAAGTGGCGCGGCGGGCGCGCGAGCGGCAGGTGCCTATCGTCGCGCTCAAGACGGGGCGCACCGCGCAGGGTCAGCGCGCGGCCAAATCGCATACCGGCGCGCTCGCCAACGAGGATCGCGTCGTCGACGCCTTCTTCCGCCGGCACGGCATCTGGCGCGCGCGCGACATGGCGGGGCTGGTCAGCGCCGTCGAGATGTATCTCAAAGGCTGGCGGCCCACAGGAAGGCGGCTCGTTGCCATCAGCAATTCCGGCGCGAGCTGCGTCATGGCCGCCGACCTCGCCGAGGAGCTCGGCCTGCCGCTCGCGGTCTTCGCGGAAGATACGCGGCGCGCACTTGCCGCGGTGCTGCCCGGCTTCGCCACCACCACCAATCCCATCGACATCACCGCCGCGCTGCTCTCCAACAGCCGGCTCTTCGGCGCCATCCTGCCGATCGTCGCGCGCGATCCCGCCGCCGATCTCTTCCTGATCGCCATTCCGGTTGCGGGCCAGGGTTATGACGTCGACGCCTTTGCCCGCGATACGGCCGAATTTGCTCGCCTCACCGGCAAGCCGGTCGCCGTGGCAGCGCCGCAGGTGCTGGTGGCCGACCGCTTCCGCACCGCCGGCATTCCGGCCTTCGCCGCCGAGACCGAGGCGATCCTGGCGCTCGATCAGCTGGCACGGCATTGGGCTTTGCTGCGTCGCCCGGACCCGCCGCCGCTGCCGCGTCTCGCCGCCGCCCTGCCGCCGGGAACCGGCCGCTTCCTCAACGAGGCCGAGAGCCTTGCTCTGCTCGCGGCGCACGGGCTCCGCGTGGTGCCGCACCGGCTTTGCCGCAGCGAGCGCGAGGCGCGCCTCGCCTTCCGCGAGCTCGGCAGCCCGGTTGCGGTGAAGGCTTGTTCGGCCGACGTGCCGCACAAATCGGAGCTGGGGCTGGTGGCGCTCAATCTCGTCTCGGAAGAGGCGGTAGTCCAGGCGTTCTCCGCACAACTCGCCAAGCTCACGGAGCTCGGTGCTTCACCCGACGGCATCATCATCGCCGCCATGGTCGCAGGGCAGCGCGAATTCGTCCTCGGCGCCAAGCTCGACCCCGTCTTTGGTCCGGTGGTCATGATCGGCGACGGCGGAAAATATGTCGAAGCCTTGCCGGACATCGAGCTGCTCCTGCCGCCTTTCTCCGAAGCCGAGGCGCGTGCCGCGATCCTGCGGCTGCGCATCGCGCCGATCCTGAAGGGCATACGCGGCGAAAAACCCGCGGATGTCGGGGCTCTCGCCCACGCCGCATGGCGGCTCGGCGCGGTGATCTCTTCGGCCGAGGGGCAGATCGCCTCGATCGATCTCAACCCCGTGCTGGTGGGCGCGGCGGGCCAGGGCGCCACGGTGCTCGACGCGCTGGTGGAAAGGGCGTTGCGCTAGTCTCGCCGGCGAGCCGGGCGGCCAATGCCGTGGCCGCCGCCTTGTAGGCTTGCGCCTTACACTGATCGACCTGCTCGCGATCGCTGGCGCCACGATTCAACCATGGCGATTTGGCGGCGCGCTAGACCGTCGCGACCGGGGTGGCGGGCGAGCCCACCGCCCCTGGCAGCCGCAGGGGCGGCGCCGTCAGCAGGAAGCGGTTGCGCTTCTGCGCACGCAGGTGGTCGGCCAGCTCCGAGAGATACCAGAGCTCGCCGAGATTGACGCCGAGCTTGAAGAGACAATGCTCGTGCAGCGGCAACGCCGCGCAATGATCTCCGGTGCAGGGGCGCGATGGAAACGCCTCGACCGCGTAATTGTCGGCGATCAACGAGGCGAGACCGCTCCTGGTGATCCAGTTGAGCAGGCGCTCGTCGCGGCCGTCCAGCACGGCGCAAGCGCCATGCAGCACCTTCTCGTCGGGCTCCTTCTTCATGTCGAGCACGAGCTGGGCGAAGCCGGTGCGGATGCACACCATATCGCCCTCCTCGATCTCGACCTTGTCCTGCTTGAGGATGTCCATCAGATCCTCGAAGCCGACGAGCTTGCGCTCACGGCCGTAATGCGCCTCGAGATCGATCATGACGGCACGACCCTGAATCGCCTTCACGGCCATGTTCTCGACGCCGAGGGCGTGCGCTCCTTGATGCGGTTGCTCCTTGCCGGTCGTCCAGTCGCGCGGGCCGATGACATGCTGACCGGCGCGATACCCGTTGTAGTAGACCATCTCCGGCCTGCCATCGCCGTCCGCGTCGAACATCTGCCCGACATGGGCGAGCGTGTCCCATTGCGTCGAGTATTGCAGCGTCAGAAGCACGAGATCGTCGCAGACGACATCGGTGAATTTCGGGTCGTCCCGGCCGACCGGATAATTGAAATTGGGGCCACCGCCGCGCAGCGTCGGGCGCAATTCCGGCGGATGGCGGCGCGGATTGAGCTTGCTGCCGCCAGGATAATCGAGCGGCAGCGACAAGCAGAAGCTGCGCCCTTCCTTCACCTCGGCGATACCCTGAAGCACCTTCTTCGGCGTGATCAGGTTGAGCCGGCCAAGTTGATCATCGGGGCCGAAATCGCCCCAGGTCGATCCAGCCGGCCGGCGCTTCCAGCGCGGATTCTCGGTCATCGCATCGGGTCCTCCCGCGCAGAGCTTCCTCGACCGGACGGCGCGAGGCAAGCAGCCCGATGGAGCGGCAACGCTCCGGGTTACTTTATCCTGCGAATCCCGCTATAGCGGGCGCGAAGGTTCGGGGAAGAACGGGTGGCAACGGGCGGAACGCTTCCTTGCAGGCCGAGATGACGAGGCGCGGGGATCGTGCGCTACTCACCGGAACACGCCGCGCCCTGCGCTTGGCCTTGGCGCTGGCTCCGTTCGCCGCGCCGGCGCTCGCCGCGGCGCCGCCCGAAATCACCTACAAGACCGAGCTCCAACTGCAGGGTCTCGACAATTCACGTATCAGCGATGCGCTTAAATCCGCCTCACAGCTCATCGCACTTCAGGACAAGCCGCCGCCAAGCAACGGTGCGCTACGCCGGCGCGCCGATGACGATCTGCCACGACTGGCGCAGGTGATGCGCGCGGAGGGCTACTGGCAGGCAAAAGTCTCCTACACGCTCGACACCAGCAGCAAGCCCGAGCAGGTCACCATCACCATCGAGCCCGGTCCACTGTTCCGGCTGGCGGAAATTACGTTCCGCACGCCCGAAGGCGGCACACCGCCGCTCCTCGACAAGCTGGGGACCGGCGCCGTCGGGCTCGATATCGGCGCACCGGCGCGCTCTGCACCCGTGGCCGCCGCCGAGGCACGCATCGTCGACGTCTATGCCCGCGACGGCCATCCTTTCGCCACGGTGACCGATCGGAAGGTCGTGATCGATGTGGCCAAACACACAATGAGCGCGAGCTTCACCGTTTCGTCCGGGCCGCCGGCGCGGTTCGGCCGGTTGGCGATCCACGGACTGAAGCGCGTGAATCGCGATTTCGTCCAGCGCCGAATCGCGTGGAAGGAGGGCAGTCCCTATGACAGCCGCCAGGTCGAGGCGACGCGAGAGAGCCTGGTGAGAACCGGCCTCTTCAGCGCGGTGCGCGTCGATCATGCCGCATCGCCGGACGCGGGCGGCGAGGTGGCGATGACCGTCGACCTGGTCGAGGGGCCGCCGCGATCGGTCGGCGCCGGCGTCTCCTATAACACCAATCTCGGCCTCGGCGGTCAGGCGTTCTGGGAGCATCGCAACCTTTTCGGCGAAGGCGAGCGGTTGCGCGCCACCGCCGGCGTGGCGCAACGCCAGCTCGGCTTGGCGCTCGATTTCCGCAAGCCCGATTTCATCGATCCCAATCAGGCTCTGGTGGCCAACGCCGGCCTGCTGAAGCAGACGACCGACGCCTTCAACAGCCGGCGCGCGCAGATCTTTCTCGGCGTCGAACGTCCGCTCCTGCCCTCGCTGACGCTGGTCACCGGCCTCGATTTCGAGCGCGCGACGGTGCACGAGAACGAACTTGGATTGAGCGACGAGAACTACTCGCTGGTCGGCCTGCCGGTCGTGCTGCGCCGCGACACCACCGACGATCTGCTCGATCCGACGATCGGCGGCCGGCAGAACCTGACGGTGACTCCCTATCACGCCGTGGCCGGCCCGAACCTTGATTTCGTCACTTCTCGCCTGGAGCTGCGCCACTATCAACGGCTCGACGACACCGGCCGCTATGTCCTCGCCGGATTCGCCGCTCTTGGCTCCATCGTCGGCGCGCGCCGGGACGAGCTGCCGGCCGACAAGCGGCTTTATGCCGGTGGCGCGGGTTCTGTGCGCGGCTACGCCTTTCAGCATGCGGGGCCGCTCGATGCTGCGGGGGTGCCGGTCGGCGGCGCATCCAGCCTGGAGCTCGGCACCGAGCTGCGCTATCGCATCACCGACACGATCGGCATCGTCCCCTTCGTCGAAGGCGGCAACGTCTACCCGACGAGCCTCCCCGACAACTCCAGCCTGTTCTGGGGCGCGGGCGTCGGCCTGCGCTACTACACCCTGGTCGGCCCCCTGCGCCTCGATCTTGCGACACCCTTCACCCATCGTCCGGGGGACAAACCGATCGAGGTATATATAAGTATCGGCCAGGCGTTTTAGCCGAGGAGCAATGGCGAGGAGTCTAAGGGCGCTGAGGCTCGCGGGCGGCATCGTTCTAGGGGTGTTGCTGCTGCTCGCAGCCGTTTTCGCACTGGCGCAGACGCCACCCGGACGCGCCTGGATCGCCGCCGCGCTGGGCCGCGCGCTCGCCGGTCCCGGCGAGCGCGTCACGGTGAGCGGCCTCGAAGGTTTCGTGCCCTTCGACCTGCGCGTGGCACGGATCGAGATCGCCGATGCCGAAGGTCCGCGAATCATTATCGTGCGGGCTGGGATCTCTATCGCGCCGGCCGATCTGCTCGCCGGACGGTTGACCGTGCGCCGGCTTGCGGCGCGCGATGTCGAGGTCCGACGCCTCTCCTCCACACCATCCCATCTCGAGCTATCCTCTCTGTTGAACCCGCCGCTCCCCCTGCGCCTGGAGCAACTGCACGTCGACCGCCTCGCACTCGGGCCGGCGTTGATCGGCGAGCCGGTTGCAGTGACCCTGAACGCCAGCGGCCGCCTCGGCGGCGGCAGTGCCGCCGCCGATCTCGAGCTGCGCCGCATCGACGCGACGCCGGGCGAGGCGAAGCTTCATTTCGCGCTCTCGGGCACGCCGCCGGTGCTCGATCTCTCCGGTGATGTCGAAGAGCCGAGCGGCAGGCTCCTTGCCGACGCGCTCGGCAAGTCCGAGCCGCTTCCGATCGTGCTACACCTCGCGGGCCGCGGTCCGCTCGCGGACTGGCGCGGCGGCCTCGCGTTTCATGCCGGCACGCAGGCGGCGCTCGATGCCGCATTCCGCATCCGCGGCAACGCAGGCTATCGCGTCAGCGCGACCGGCAATGCGCAGCTTGCAGCGCTGCTGCCGGCGCGGCTGCAACCGCTGCTCGCCGGCACGCTCGACTTTTCCGCTGCGCTCGATCTCTCCGGCGACGAGATCCGCCTCACAGACCTTACCCTCTCGGAGAGCGCCGCGCGCTTCAACGCGCGTGGAGCCTTTGCGCGCAACAGTGGCGCTCTGTCGGGCCAGGGCAAGCTGAACTTGCCTGATCTGGCGCCGCTTTCGGCGCTCGCGGGGGGCCGCCTCGGCGGCACCGCGGACCTGTCGCTCGCGCTGGGTGGCACGCTCGAAGCGCCGCGGGCGCGTCTCACGCTCGCAGGCGGGCAGCTTGCGTTCGATCACGATCGCATTGCGTCGGCCGGCGCGACCATCGATCTCGGCGCCATGGGTAATCCTTCCGTCCCGGCCACGCCGATCGAGATTTCGGCAAGCGGCGATTTGCGGGGCGTCGTACCCGGCGCGACCGCGTTGCCCGGCGGACTCGGCGAGAGGCTCGACTGGCGGCTCGGTGCGCAGTTCGATCGTGCCGCCAAGCACCTCGCGCTGAACGCGATCGAAATCGAGGACGCCGGCAGCGAGTTCGTCGCTCGGGCTGCGGGCGGCGTGGACGGGCTTGCCGGCGAAGCGACTTTGCACGTGCCGGATATCGGACGCTTCACCGGCGGCACTTCCGGCGCGCTCGCCGTTGCCGCCGATTTCCGCGCCGCGGCCGATGGCAGTGCGACCGCCGTAGTCAGCGGGACCCTCGACGCGCCACGCAGCGGCACCGGCGCGGTCGATCGGCTGCTCGGCGAGAAGGCGACGATCACCGCGACCGTTACGCGTGCCGCCGATGGCGTACTGAGCGCCAGTGACATCAGCATCGAGGCTGCCAACGCCAATTTTGCCGGTTCCGGCAGCCGAAGCGCGACCGGGAACCTCGATGCCCACTACCATCTGGCGCTGCCGCGGCTTGCCGCCCTCGGCCCGCAATTGGCCGGCTCGGCCAGCATTACGGGGACGCTTAGCGGCTCGCCGCAGGCGCTTACCGCCAGCGCGACTCTCAGCGGCGAGGCGCTGCGCGCCGGCAATCTCAACCTCGATCATTTGGAAGCGCAGGCTTCGATCGCCGATCTCGCCAAGCTTTCCGGAACCCTTGACGTGCGCTTCAGCCGAGCCGGACTGAACGGCACGGCATCGACCGCCGCGGCGCTGGCCGGCGACACATTGCGGTTGAGCCGTATTCGCCTGGACGCCGCGCGAACGCATCTCGCCGGCGACCTCGCGCTGAGCCTCTCCGGCAAGCGGATCGCAGGCTCGCTCACCGGCACCGCACCCGATCTCAAACCTTGGTCGCCGCTGCTCGGCACGCCGGTGGCGGGCAGTGCCGCGCTCGAGGCACGCCTCAGCGGCGACAAGGAGCAGTCGGCCGATGTCACGCTCAACGGCAAGGCGCTGTCGCTCAAGGGTATGCGCGCCGAACGCTTGCGCGCCACGGTGCGGCTCACGCAGCTCGCGACGAGGCCGGCGGGCCGCGTCGAGATTGCCGTCGAACAGGCGACCCTCGGCAAGGCGACCGTAGCGAGCCTCAGTCTCACCGGCGAGGCGCAGAGACCGGGCCGCTTCGCGCTGAATGCCAAGGCCCATGGTAAGGCCGGCGAGGCCTATACGCTGGACACGAGCGGCAACCTGCGCCTTGACGGGAACGACATCGAACTCAGGGTGACGCGGCTTGCCGGCGCGCTAGGCAAGCTACCGGTAGAACTGGACAAGCCGCTGCTGCTGACGCGCCGCGGCGACGATCTCGCCTTCGCCGGCCTCGACCTCAGCTTCGGCACGGGCCGTGTCGCCGGAGACGGCTCGCTCAAGCGGGCCACCCTGACGCTCCATATTCGCGGTTCCGCTTTGCCAGTGCACAGCCTCGCCGAACTGGGTGGACAGCAGAATGTGAGCGGTACACTCAGCTTCGAAGCGACGCTCGCCGGCAGTCTCCGGCAGCCCGAAGGGCGCCTCGTCGTCGACGGCGAGGAGCTTCGACTCGCCGGGGCGAGCCGCCCTGATCTCGCGCCACTGGGTCTCGTCCTCTCGGCCGATTGGCGGGGCGGCGTGGTAACGGCGCAAGGACGCCTCGCCGGCCCGGACAATGCAGCATTGGGCTTCACCGGCCATGCGCCGCTGCTGCTCGATCCGCAGACGCTGAGGCCGCATCTCCCGCCGCAAGGCGCCGTCGCGCTGCATCTCGAAGGCGGTGGAGAGCTTGCCAAGCTCTCCGACGTGCTGCCGCTGGGCGAGGATCGGCTGGCCGGGCGTTTTGCCGTCGACGTCACGGTCGGCGGCAGCGTCGCTGCACCCGAAGCGAGCGGCAAGCTCACGGTGCGCGACGGGCGATATGAGAGCCTCTATTGGGGCACCACCTTGACCGGCATGAGCTTCGATCTCGTGGGCGACCGAGATCGCCTCGTGCTGGAGCACTTCCGCGCCGGCGACGGCGCCACGGGCAGCCTCGCGCTCTCCGGCGCCGTCGATCTCGCGGGACCGGCGGGACCGCGCTTCGACGTCTCGGGCTCCTTCAAGAGCTTCCGCGCCGTGCAGCGCGACGAGGCAACAGCGACGGTAAGCGGCGATATCACCCTCGCCGGAACGCTCGACGCACCTCGCCTGGGAGCGCGACTAAGCATCGACCATGCGGAATTGCGCGTTCCCGATCGGCTTCCGCAGAATGTGCGCCCAGTCGCCGCCACCGTGATCAACAGTGCCACAGGCCAAGTATTGTCGACGCCCGAGGAGACCCAGGCTCACGTCTCCCTGCTTTCGCTTGCGCTCGACGTCAGCGTCGAGCTACCGGGCCAAGTCTTCGTGCGTGGCCGTGGTCTCGACAGCGAATGGCGCGGGCATCTGCACGTCACCGGAACCACCGCCCAGCCGACGATCAACGGCAAGCTCGAGGTCGTGCACGGCACTTACAATTTCCTCGGCAGGACCGCGACGCTGAGCAGCGGCACCATCACCTTCCTCGGCGGCAAGCGCATCGATCCCGGGATCAACATCGAGGCGCGCGCCAGCTCGACCGACATCGTCGCCATCGTGCAGATCACCGGCACGGCGACCCGCCCCAGCATCAGGCTCTCCTCCGAGCCGCAGCTGCCACAGGATGAGATACTGTCGCGACTGCTGTTCGGCACGAGCGTCAGCAAGATCAGCCCCGCGGAAGGCTTCGAGCTCGCGCAAGCGGCGGCGGCCCTGGCCACGGGCGGCGATCCCAGCGTGCTCGATCGCATCCGACAGGGCCTCGGCCTCGACCGGTTGAGCCTGAGCTCGGCTAGCGCCTCCAGCACGTTGAGCAATGTCACCATGCCGACGACGCCGGCCGGCGTACCGAGCGCCTTTCCCACCGCCGGTGTCGGCAGCGCGCCGACGCCGCTCGCCGCGACCGGCGGCGGCGGCGGGGTCGGCGCGACCACAGTGAGCGCCGGGAAATACGTGGCGAATGGTGTCTATGTCGGCGTGGTGCAGGGTCTAGGGACCAGCTCGAGCGCCGTGAACGTGCAGATCGACGTGACGCGCCATATCAGCATCGAGACCACTGCAGGCGGGCAAGACGTCGGTACCGGCGTCGGCGTCAACTGGAAGCTCGACTACTAGGCTGCCGGCCGAGCTACCAGCCGGAGGCGGCCAAGGACGGGTGGAAGCGCATGCTTGCCTGGTTCAGCCAGCACGGCCTCCGCTGATCGGCGAGCGTTCTCAGCCGGCCAGCTTCCGCCGCTGCCGCTGCGCAGCGCGGGTCGGCTTCTCGTCCTCGTCGAACAGCTCGGCGAGCTTCTCGAGCATGGTACCGCCGAGCTGCTCGGCATCGACAATGGTGACGGCGCGGCGATAGTAGCGCGTGACATCGTGGCCGATGCCGATGGCCACCAGCTCGACCGGCGAGTTGCGCTCGATATCGGTGATCACCTCGCGCAGATGCCGCTCGAGATAATTGCCGGGATTGACCGACAGCGTGCTGTCATCGACCGGCGCGCCGTCCGAGATCACCATCAGGATGCGGCGCTGCTCCGGCCGTGCCATCAGCCTGTTATGCGCCCAGAGCAGTGCCTCGCCGTCGATGTTCTCCTTGAGGATGCCCTCGCGCAGCATCAGGCCGAGCGAGCGGCGCGCGCGCCGCCAGGGCGCATCGGCCGGCTTGTAGATGATATGGCGCAGATCGTTGAGCCGGCCAGGATTGGCTGGCTTGCCCGCGGTGATCCAGCGCTCGCGCGACTGGCCACCCTTCCAGGCGCGGGTGGTGAAGCCCAGGATCTCGACCTTGACCCCGCAGCGCTCCAGGGTGCGCGCCAGGATGTCGGCGCTCATCGCCGCCACGGTGATCGGACGGCCGCGCATCGATCCGGAATTGTCGATGAGCAGCGTTACCACCGTGTCGCGAAAATCGGTCTCCTTCTCCCGCTTGTAAGAGAGCGGATAGACGGGATTGGTAATGACACGCGACAGCCGCGCGGCGTCGAGCATGCCCTCTTCGAGGTCGAACTCCCAGGCGCGGGTCTGCTTCGCCAGCAGGCGGCGCTGCAGCCGGTTGGCGAGTCGGGCGATGACGCTCTGCAGATGCGAGAGCTGCTGATCGAGCAGCCCGCGCAGTCGCGTCAGTTCGTCCGGGTCGCAGAGGGCCTCCGCCTCGACCGTCTCGTCGCATTCGGTGGCGAAGGCGCGGTAGGCGGTGGGATCGTCGTTGAGACCGTGGCGCGGCATGTTGCCCGGACGTCCGGGCCGCCCGGGATCATCGTCGCCAGCACCGGGCATCAGCTCGCCCTCGATCTCCTCGGCGCCGGCCGGCTGCCCGTCCTCCTGCTGGTGCTCGGGCACGCCGCCTTCGAGCGCGCCTTGCGCCCCGGCCGCCGCGCCCTCGCCGCCGTCGCTCTGGCTGTCATTCTGGTCGGCGTCGTCGCCCTCGCCCTCCTGATCTTCGCTCTCGGCATCCTGTTCGGCATCACCGAGATCGAGGTCGAGATCCTGGATGAGCTGGCGGGCGGTCTTGGCGTAGGCTTCCTGATTGCCGATGTGACGTCCGAGCTCCAGCAGATCGCGGCCGACCTTACCTTCGAGGAACGGCCGCCACATCTCGACGACGCGCTGCGCCGCGGGAGGCGGCGGCGCGCCGGTCAGGGACTCGCGCGCGAGCAGCCGGACCGCCTCGGCCAGCGTCGTGTCATTACGTTCGGCGAGGTGCTCGTAACCCTGGCGCCTGTAGCGCTCGTCGAGCATCGCGGCAAGATTGCCGGCGACGCCGGCCATTCGCCTGACGCCAATCGCCTCGACGCGCGCCTGCTCGACGCCTTCAAAAATAGCGCGGGCGGTCTCGCTTGCCGGCTGCCGCCGCGCATGAAGCGCTGCGTCGTGGTAGCGAAGCTTGAGTGCGACCGCGTCGGCAGCGCCGCGCACCGGGGCAGCCTCGGTGGCGCTGAGCTCGCGTCCGGGCAACGGCAGACGGACGCGCGTCCCGGAAGCAGCCGCGGGCTCCGCGCCGTAGCTCACCGTCACGTCCTCGCGCTCGGCGATGGCGCGTACCGTCGCCGCGGTCGCGCGTTTGAAGACGTCGAGCGGCGTCTCGTTCTCGGCCATGGTCAGACGAGCTGCGCCTTGACCCCGGTCTCCTTGAGCTCCGTGCCGAAGCAGCGCTGATAATATTCAGCCACGGTCGCGCGCTCGACTTCGTCGCACTTGTTGAGGAAGGTGAGGCGGAAGGCGAAGGCGATGTCGTTGAAGATGCGCGCGTTCTCGGCCCAAGTGATGACCGTGCGCGGCGACATCACGGTCGAGATGTCGCCGTTGATGAAGCCGGCGCGGGTAAGCTCGGCGAGCGCCACCATGGCGTTGATCGAGCGGCGACCCTCCTCGTTGTCCCAGCTCGGCGCCTTGGCAAGCACGATGTCCACTTCGGCCTCGTGCTGCAAATAGTTGAGCGTCGCCACGATGTTCCAGCGGTCCATCTGACCCTGGTTGATCTGCTGCGTGCCATGATAGAGGCCGCTGGTGTCGCCGAGGCCGATGGTGTTCGCGGTGGCAAAGAGGCGGAACGCCGGATGTGGGCGGATAACGCGGTTCTGATCGAGCAGCGTGAGCTTGCCCTCGACCTCGAGCACGCGCTGGATGACGAACATCACGTCGGGCCGCCCGGCATCGTACTCATCGAAGCACAGCGCCGTCGGATGCTGCAACGCCCAGGGCAGCAGCCCCTCGCGATACTCAGTCACCTGCTTGCCGTCGCGCAGCACGATCGCATCCTTGCCGACGAGGTCGATGCGGCTGATATGGCTGTCGAGGTTGACACGGATGCAGGGCCAGTTGAGCCGCGCCGCGACCTGCTCGATATGCGTCGACTTGCCGGTGCCGTGATAGCCCTGGATGAGGACCCGGCGGTTGTAGGCGAAGCCGGCGAGAATGGCGAGCGTGGTGTCGTGGTCGAAGCGATAGGCCTCGTCGAGCTCCGGAACGTGATCGTCGGGGCGCGAGAAGGCCGGAACCTGCATGTCGCTGTCGAGGCCGAAGGTCTGCCGGACGGAGACGGTGATGTCGGGCTGGTCGAGCGGTGTCTCTACCGGGGAGGTTTGTGGCGAAGCCATCGGGATATCAGTCTCTGTGGTGGGAAGGTCGGTGTCTGTCCAGGCCGTCGGCGCTAACCTGAAGGGAAATAGCTCGCCTTCAGCGTCGTATAGGCCTGGTTGATGATCTTGAGACGCTCCTCGGCCACCTTGTCGCCGCCATGGGAGTCCGGGTGATGCTGCTTGACCAGTTCCTTGTAGCGCGCCTTGAGGGCGGCAAAGGTAACGGGCAGCGTCAGGTCGAACACGGCAAGCGCCTGCTCCTGCTCGGACAGCGGGCGCTTTCGCGCCTTGGCCGTGCGCTCTTCCTCGTCCTCGAAGCCGAACATGCCGAAATCGCGGACGCGCGCGCCGAACAGCCCGAAACGGCCGCCCAGCGGCCATGTCGGACGCTGCCAGACGGTATCGTTGCGGATCTCCGCCTCAATCTCGGCAGAGCTCATGCCGGCATAGTAATTCCATTGCGCGTTGTAGGCGCGGACGTGGTCGAGGCAGAACCAGTAGAAGTGACGCAGCCGATCGCGCGAACGCGGCGCGCGGTAATCACCGCTCGCCGAGCAGCCCGGATGGTCGCAGAGCCGCGCCGCCGCGGCCGCCGCGGCGGATTCGGCGCTGGCTTCGATGCTGGCGCGTGGCATGGGGCTGAGTATGGGGGGTGCCCCAAGCGCTGACAAGCCACCGTCGCGCAGCCCTGCGGTGCCTTCTTGACAGCGCGCGCCGAGGATTCCAGCTTCGCTGCATGCGGGTGGTCGATCGTATTCGCGAGAAACTCACCGCCGGGCTCCAGCCGGCCCGGCTGAGCGTCGAGGATGAGTCGCACCGGCACGCCGGCCACGCCGGTGCCCGCCCGGAAGGCGAAAGTCATTTTCGCGTCGAGGTGGTCGCCGCCGCGTTCGCCGGCCAAAGCCGCGTGGCACGCCAGCGCCGCGTTTATGCGCTGCTCGCGGAAGAGCTGGCCGGACCCATCCATGCGCTCGCGCTCGTTACGCTAACGCCCGAGGAAGACAAGCGAAATCGCCCTTCTGCTGACCTTCCGCATTCCGGCTGAGCGTCCTGACGGCAACTCGCGGTTGCCGATTCGTTAATTTTTCTCGAAATGATTGCAGCTCGAAAAAATTTGATCTATTCTTACTACCCATGCAGCAGCGCGAACGGGCACACCATCCCTCCGGTCTCGCCGCGAATGCCGAGCTCTCGCGGTCGGCCTCAACCCTCGTCAACCGCAACGTCACGGTGGGCGGCCGGCGCACCAGCATGCGGCTGGAGCCGATGATGTGGGAGGCGCTGCAGCAGATCTGCGCGCGCGAGAGCAAGACGCTGAATGAACTGGTGACGGAGATCGACCGCCAGCGCTCGGAATCGAGCCTCACGGCGGCCATCCGGGTCTATCTGCTGCGCTATTTTCGAGCTGCCGCAACGGACGAGGGGCACCGCCTCGCCGGGCATGGCAGTCCCGGCCGTCACCTTCCGGTATAGAATTCCGGCCAGTAGCGCTGCACCACTTCGCCGTCGCTGGCGAAGGCATGACAGCTGTCGACCAGCTTCGGCCGGCGGGTCGGGCGCGCGGCGGGCTTGCCCTCGCGGGCCAGACGCCGCTCCTCCTGCCGCGCTCGCCACGGAAACACCGTCTGGTACGCCGTCGTGGCCAGCGGCCCGAGCAGATCGACGAGATGCGTGCACCCTTCGGTGCCGCCCAGCCGCTCGCGCACCTGCTTCTGGAAGCCGGGATAGATGCGCAACCCCTTGAGCCGCTGGAAGTTGGCCGTCACCGCCGGGCAGGCGGCATAGGGGCTGGCCTCCGTCACAGCTTCGATGGCATGGATGACGAGCCGATCATCGACCGTGATCCGCAGCCACATATCGTGCACCGGCGCGCCCGCCGGCAACTCGCCGCGGAAATGATTATCGAAACTATAGGTCTTCGTGTCGGTGAGGTGCGCCTCGACATCCCAGAGTCCGTCCTCGCGGCGATAGCCGCGGCACTCGATGGAACGGGTGTGAATATGCTCGCGCGGCGCGGCGGGTGAGAGCGGCATGGGGAAGACTGATCGCTGTTGTTGCTGTAAGAGAGCGCCTCACTCGGCATTCCGTCCGCGCGCGAGCGCGGCGGTGAGGAAATCGGCAAGCACGGCCGGGGCGACATCGCGGCAGATGAAGGCCTGGCCGATATCGCGCGCGAGGATCAGCGTGACTTGGCCATCCTTCACCTTCTTGTCTTTCTGCATGAGCGGCAGCAACGCTTCGACGGCAAACGGCCGGCCCAGCGCCGAAGGGACGGTCGGCAGTCCCAGGCCGGAGAGGTGACGGCGCACCCGCTCGGCCGAAGCCGGCGGACAAAATCCGAGCCGCACCGAGAGATCGAAGGCGAGCTGCATGCCGAGCGCCACCGCCTCGCCATGCTTCAGCACCTCGCCGAAGCCCGTCGCCGCCTCGAACGCATGGCCGAAGGTATGGCCGAAGTTGAGCAGCGCGCGCTCGCCTTCCTCGCGCTCATCGGCGGCCACGACCGCCGCCTTGGCGGCGCAGCTCCGACGCACCGCCTGCTGTCGTGCCGCCACATCGCCGGCGACCAGCGCAGCGCCCCGCCCCTCCAGCCAATCATAGAAGGCGCGATCGCCGATGAGGCCGTATTTCACCACCTCGGCGTAGCCGGCCAGCAGCTCGCGGCGGGGCAATGTCGCAAGCGTGTCGATGTCGGCCACCACCAGAATTGGCTGATGGAAAGCGCCAACGAGATTCTTGCCGTGCCGCGTGTCGATCGCCGTCTTGCCGCCGACTGAGCTGTCAACCTGCGCCAACAGTGTGGTCGGCAGCTGGACGAAATCGAGCCCGCGCAACAGCGAAGCGGCGGCAAAACCGGCGAGGTCGCCGACCACGCCGCCACCCAGCGCGATAAGCGTAGTGCCCCGCTCGATCCCGAGCGCCAGCACGTCCTCGCAGAGCTGGGCGAAATGCGCAAAATCCTTCGTCGCTTCGCCGGGCGGCAGAACGATCGTGTCATGCCGGATTGCGGCCTGATCGAGCGATCCGGCCAGGCGCGCGAGATGCAGCGGCGCGACAATGGTGTCGGTGACGATCACGACGCGCTTCTGGCGGATCAGCGGCGACAGCAGCGCCCCCGCTTCAGCGAGGAGATTGCTGCCGACGACGATGTCATAGCTGCGCCGCCCGAGCGCAACGGCGAGCCGCTCGGCCGTGCTCATGGCGACGCCTGCCGCCGCGGGGCGGCCTCGCGCTCGGCGAGCGCCGCCAGCACGCGCTCAACGGTGATGTCGGGCGGCCCTTCCAGGCTGTCGACAGTGACGTCGGCTTCGGCATAGACGGGATAGCGCTCGGCGATCAGCCGTTCGAGCACCGCACGGGGATCGCCGGCCTTGAGCAGCGGCCGATTGTTGCGCCGAGCCACCCTTTCCAGCATCAGCTCCAGGTCGGCGCGCAGCCACACCGTCACCGCATACTCCCGCAGGTGCGCTCGGGTCGCCGGATCCATGAACGCGCCGCCGCCCGTGGCGAGCACATGCGGGGGGTCTTCGAGCAGCCGGGCGATGACGCGGCGCTCGCCGTCGCGGAACGCAGCCTCACCGTGGCGCAGGAAGATCTCCTCGATGGTGCTGCGCGCCGCCGCCTCGATCTCGGCATCGGCATCGACGAAGGGGAGTCCGAGACGCTGCGCCAGACGGCGGCCGATGCTGGTTTTGCCGGCACCCATCAAGCCCACCAAGGCGATCGTCCGCGTCGGCCGCGCGGGTAGTGCGCTCATGCCGCACCCGGCCGGGCCGTTGAAACCAGCTTGAGGCGCCGATACACTCGCCGCGAAGAAGCCATGATGGCACCCTAGCATATCGCCCGACTTTAGCGTCAACCGAGCGGCGGCCCACGCCGTGTCGCGCAATTCGCGCAGGAACCTACGGAAAAGATGGCAAAATTTGCTTTGATCACCGCCGCCGTGCTGGTCGTCATCGTTGTCGGCGTGGTCAGCACGCTGATGCTCTGGAACATCCCGGCACCTTCCGCCCGAGTCGAGCACGTTATTCCGGATGCCAAGCTCCCGAAATGAGCGCCGGCTTGCGCTTGCCGCCGCGCTGGTCGCGCTCGGGCTGCTGACGCCCTGGACAGCGCGGGCGCAGCTTGGCCCGCCCGTCCGCCTCGTCCCGACCGAACCTACCGGCAACACCACCGCCCCTAGTGCGCCGAAGGCGCCAGCCCCTTCGCCTGCAGCACAGGGGGGGACGTCCGCGCCGGCGGAGCAGGGCGCATCGATCCGCGCCACGGCCTTGGCGCCGGTCGACAGCGCGTGGATCGGCACGCTCGACAGCGCGGGCAACCCGCTGCCGGACAGCATGTGGCAAGGCACGCCGCGGAGCTTCGTTGCCGCGGCCTTGAGCCAGCTTCAGCCGACGACATCGCCCGAGTTGCAGCTTCTGTCGCGCCGGCTGCTCCTCAGCAACGCCATCGCCCCCGCCGGGCAAGACCCCGCCGACCGCCCCGGACTTGCCGCGCTGCGCGTCGAGCGGCTGATCGCGCTGGGCGAAGTCGACGGGGCGATCGCGGTGCTCGACGCGCTACCCGCACAGACCCGCACCGATGCGCTCGATCATCAGCGCGCCGAGCTCTATTTCGCGAAGGACGACGTCGCCGGCGGCTGCAAGCGCGTGCAGGAGGGCATCGAGCGATACCAGACAGACTGGTGGCAGCGCGCACTCATCGCCTGCCAGGCGCTTGCCGGGGACCGCGCCAAGGCGTCGCTCGGCCTGAGCCTGCTGCGCGAGCAGAAGGTGCCCCCCGACCGCGTGTTCGACCAACTCATCGAGGCGCTGGCCGGCAGACCGATGCGCCTCGTGCGGCTGCCGGACCCGTCGCCGATCCTGGTGACGCTGGTCGCGGCGGCCAAGCTGCCGCTGCCGGCCGAAGCGGTGGCCGCAGCCGACCTGCCGACGCTGCGCGCCTGGGCCGGCAACGAGGCGGTGCCACCGCTCGAGCGTCTCGCCGCCGCCGAGCGCGCCACCGCGCTCGGGGCGATGCCAGCATCCGCGTTGGCTGCGCTCTACGCCAAGGTGGAGTTCAAGCCGGACGAGCTCGGGTCGGCAATCAAGCAAGGCCGGGCGCCCACCACCCCACGCGAACGTGCGCTGCTCTACCAGGTGGCGCGCACCGATCCCGCAGCCGCGGCGCGGGCGACAGCGCTCAAAGCGCTGCTCGCGGGCGCGCGCAAGCGCGATGATTTCTTCACCATGGCGAGGGTGGTCGCGCCCGTCCTCGCCGACCTGCCGGCAAGCGACGATCTCGCGCCCTTCGCGCCCGAGGCGGTTCGCGCGCTCTATGCCGGCGGCCGACCCGATGCCGCGGCGCCCTGGCTGATCCATGCGCCACCAGGCACGGCGCCGCTGCTGCTGTGCTTGACGCAGCCGCCAACCGCCGGGAGCGACGCCAAAGCCTTGCACGATGCGGTTGCTGCCGCGGCCGGACGCGACCGGAAGCAGGCGACGATGCTGCTATCGGTGATGAAGGCGCTCGACCTGCCGGTCGCTCCCGCGGATTGGGCCGCGCTCATCGGCCCTGCGGCACCGGGCACCCTGCCCAACGCGGCGGTCTGGCTCGACCAGCAGGATGCGGCGGCCGGCAAGCGTGTCGGCGAGACGGTGCTGACCACGCTCATCCTCGCCCGTGATGGCGATCATCTCTCGACGGAGCCTGTCGTCGTCGCCCGCGCGGTGACCGGGCTCAAGGCGGTTGGCCTCGAGGCGGATGCGCGCGCACTCGCCCTCGAGGCGGCGCTCGGCGCGGGGCTTTGAGCCGCCCCGGCCGCAAGTCTGCGCCACCGGCGCCGCTGTCGCGCCACATCGAAGCCTTTTTGGAGATGATGGCGGCCGAGCGCGGCGCCGCGCGGCTGACGCTTGCCGCGTATCGGCACGACCTCAGCGATGCGGCGGCGTTCCTCGGGAGCGCGGTCGAGGCAGCCAACACCGAGGATCTGCGCCGATATCTGACGAAAATCGCACGCGCCGGTCTGGCGCCGCGCAGCGCAGCGCGGCGGCTTTCGGCTCTGCGGCAGTTCTATCGCTTTCTGGTCGTAGATGGCCGCCGCAGCGACGATCCCAGCGCGGCACTCGATTCACCCCGATTAGGCCGACCACTGCCTAAGCTGCTCAGCGAAGCCGAAGCAGACGGACTGCTCGCCGCCGCGCGGGTACGCGGCGGTATCGAGGGCGCACGGCTCACCTGCCTGCTCGAGCTGCTTTACGGAGCGGGCTTGCGAGTCTCTGAGCTGGTGAGCCTGCCGCTTGCTGCGGTGCGCGGCGAGCGGCGCTTTCTGCTGCTGCGCGGCAAGGGCGACAAGGAGCGGCTGGTGCCGCTCGGTGAGCCGGCGCGCGCAGCGCTTGCGGACTACCTTGCGGTGCGCGGCGCCTTCGAGAGCGGCGGCCGCTCGGCGCGCTTTCTCTTCCCCTCCCGCAGCGGCGCGGGCCATCTGACCCGCCGGCGCTGCGCGCAGCTCCTCAAAGAGCTCGCGCTCGAGGCCGGTCTCGATCCGGCGCGGCTCTCGCCCCATGTGCTGCGCCACGCCTTCGCGACCCACCTGCTCGAGCGCGGCGCCGATCTGCGCAGCGTACAGGAGATGCTGGGTCATGCCGACATCGCCACCACCCAGATCTATACCCATGTTGCGGGCGAGCGGCTGCAGCGCCTGGTAAACGAGCATCATCCGCTCGCACGGCGGAAGCCGCGCCGCAGCTGAGCAGCGGGCCGTGCAAGACGATAGAGGATCGGCCTTTACCTCGTCGCATCCGTCGCCTAATGATCCGCTCCCCATCGCCGCGAGGCAGTCATGAGCTTCACCACCGTCGAGAATGCGCCGGCGCGTCTGAACCGCAGCGAGCTCGCCGTTCCTGGCAGCCATCCGCAATTCTTCGAGAAGGCGGCGGCCGGTGCCGCCGATGTCGTCTTTCTCGATCTCGAGGACGCGGTAGCGCCGGACCAGAAAGAAAAGGCACGCAAGAACATCATCCAGGGACTCAACGAGGTTGACTGGCGCGGCAAGACGATGTCGCTGCGTATCAATGGCCTCGATACGCACTACATGTATCGCGACGTCGTCGATGTGGTCGAGCAGGCGGGCGACAAGCTCGACCTCATCATGATTCCCAAGATCGGCACCGCGGCCGACGTCTACGCGCTCGACATGCTGGTCACCCAGATCGAAACCGCGAAGCGCTTCAAGAAGCGCATCGGTTTCGAGCTCATCGTCGAGACCGCGCTCGGCATGCAGAACGTGCACACCATCGCCGGCGCCTCGAAGCGGCTCGAATCGCTGCATTTCGGCGTCGCCGACTACGCCGCGTCGACGCGTGCGCGGACGACCAATATCGGCGGCGCCAATCCCGACTACGCCATCCTCACCGACAAGGACGCGGAAGGTCGCCGCGAAACCCATTGGGGCGATATGTGGCACTATGCGCTGGCGCGCATGGTGGTGGCCGCCCGTGCCAACGGGCTGCGCCCGATTGACGGTCCTTTCGGAGACTTCTCCGATGCGGAGGGCTATCGCGCGTCGGCCCGGCGGGGGGCGGCACTGGGCTGCGAAGGGAAATGGGCAATCCACCCCTCGCAGGTGGCACTCGCGAACGAAATGTTCACCCCTTCGGCGAAGGAGGTCGAACGCGCGCGGCGCATTCTGGCGGCCATGGAACAAGCCAAGCGCGAGGGCCGGGGCGCCGTCGCGCTCGATGGCAAGCTCATCGACATCGCGTCGATCCGACAGGCTGAGGTGCTGGTCAAGAAGGCGGAAGCGATCGGCGCGGGCTGATCGCCTGTGGCATCGGGCGCGCACTTGTGCTAGGCATCGCGCCCGATGCGCCACTTCCTCGATTTCGAGAAGCCGCTGGCCGAGCTCGAAGGCAAGATCGAGGAGCTGCGGCACCTTTCGAACGGCAGCGATATTAACATCGCCGATGAGGTCGCGCGCCTAGAAGGCAAGGTCGACCGGCTGCTGCGCCAGACCTACGCCAAGCTCACGCCCTGGCAGAAGGTCCAGCTCGCGCGCCATCCCGACCGACCGCACGGCTCCGACTACGTCAAGGAGCTCATCACCGACTTCACGCCGCTCGCCGGCGATCGCGGCTTCGCCGAGGACCGCGCGGTGCTCGGGGGCATTGGCCGCTTCCGCGGGCGCAGCGTCGTCGTCCTGGCGAATGAGAAAGGCGCCGACACCGAAACGCGCCTCAAGCACAATTTCGGCATGGCGAAGCCCGAGGGGTACCGCAAGGCGCGCCGGCTGATGGCGCTCGCCGACCGCTTCGGCCTGCCGCTCCTGACCTTCGTCGACACACCGGGAGCATATCCCGGCATTGATGCCGAGGCGCGCGGCCAGGCTGAGGCCATCGCACGCGCGGTCGAGGCTTGCCTGCAGCTCAGCGTGCCGATGATCTCCACCGTGATCGGCGAAGGCGGGTCCGGCGGAGCGCTGGCGCTCGCCGCGGGTAACCGGGTGCTGATGCTGGAGCATTCGGTCTATTCCGTCATTTCACCCGAAGCCTGCGCTTCGATCATCTGGCGCACCGCCGACAACGCGCAGGATGCGGCCGAAGCGCTGAAGCTCACCGCGCAGGATCTACTGAAGCTCGGCGTCGTCGATACGGTCATCCCCGAGCCGCTGGGCGGCGCCCATCGCGAGCGCCTCCCGGCGATCGCCGGCGTGGGCGATGCCATCGAGCAGGCGATGCGCCCGCTTGCCACCCTCGACGGGCCCGGGCTGCGCCAGCAGCGGCGCGAGAAATTCCTCGCCATGGGAAATCGCGGCCTCTGATCCCCTTGCCGCGCCGCGCGCCCGGCCCGATCTAAGAGCCAGCTCCATTTCCGTCTCGGCGAGGTACCGCATGACACCGCAAGAACGCGATCTCATCACCGCCCTGCTCGGACGCCTGCAGCAGCAGGCGGCCCAATCCAAAGACCCCGAGGCGGAATCGCTCATCCGGCAGGGCATGGCGGCACAGCCGGACGCGCCCTACCTGCTGGTTCAGACGGTGCTGATTCAGGACCTGACACTCCATGATGCTCAGCGCCGCATCGCCGAGCTCGAGCGTCAGCTCGCGGCGCCCCCGGCGGCGACGGCAGCGCCGAGCTTCCTCGGGGGACGCGGCAGCGTGCCTTCTGCCGGAGCGTGGCCGCAAGCGGCTGCGCCTGCCGCGCCGGGCCCGGTCTGGACGCAATCTCGAGCCGGAGCGGCCGCGCCGCAAGCCGCATCGCCGCAGCCGGCGCTGAGCCCGCCGCAGATGTTGTCGGGCTCGGGCGGCGGCTTCCTCCGCCAAGCGGCCACGACCGCGGCAGGCATCGCCGGGGGCGCCCTGCTGTTCGACGGCATCCGCTCGCTCTTTGGGCCACATTACGGCGGTGGTTTCCTCGGCGGCATGCCGATGCAGCCGGGTCTCAGCGAGACCGTCATCAACAATTACTACGGCGAGCCGGACGCGCAATCCGGCCAGGCCGATCTGCAAGGCGTCGATCCCGGCAACGATCCTGGGCTGCAGAGCGCGGATTTCACCGGCGGTGCCAGCCAGGGTGACGCGGGCGGCGACTTCACGGACGACCAGAGCTTCGCCGACGACAGCAACCAGAATGTCGGCAGCGACGACGACGTGTAAGCGGTTCAGCCCGGTGCGCGGAGCGTGTACCCGGCGCCGCGCACGGTATGCAGCAGTGGCGTCGCGAACCCCTTGTCGAGCTTCTGGCGCAAGCGACTTACATGCACGTCGATGACATTAGTCTGGGGATCGAAATGATGGTCCCAGACTTTCTCGAGCAGCATGGTGCGGGTGACAATGTGGCCGGCATGCCGCATCAGATATTCCAACAATCGGAACTCACGCGGCAGCAAATCGATCGTGCGCCCGGCGCGGCTGACCGTTCGCGTGAGCAGGTCCATTTCCAGGTCGGCAACGCTGAGCCGAGTCTCGGCCGTGCCGCGCCGCGTCAGCGCCTCCAGCCGCGCCAGCAATTCGACGAAAGCGAAGGGCTTCGAAAGATAATCGTCGCAGCCGGCGCGTAGCCCCTTCACCCGGTCCTCGACGTCGCCGAGCGCGCTCAGCACCAACACCGGTGTCTGATTGCGCGCGGCGCGCAGAGCGGCAACGATCGAAAGCCCGTCGATGCCCGGCAGCATCCGGTCGATGATCATTGCGTCGAAATTCTCTTGCGTCGCCATCTCGAGCCCGTCGCGCCCCTCCTCGGCGAGCGCGACCCGATGTCCGCTCTCGGTCAGGCCCTTCACCAGGTAGCTGGCGGCCTCGCGATCGTCTTCGACCAGAAGAATGCGCATGAGCTTGCTCGACGAAATGTCGCCGGGGTCGGCGCGGCGCGCCGACCCGGCGAACATCTCACTCATCCGTTTCCGCCCTTGCTCACCGAGAGCGCCAGGAACTGGTTGGTGCCGTGGCGATTGATAAGCAGGAGCACGTTCTCGTTCTTGCCCTTCTGCGCCTGCTTCAGCTTCTCCGCCACCTGCTTCGGCGTCGTCACAGGCTCGCGGTTGATCTGCACGATGACGTCGCCCGGCTGGATGCCGAGCTGGGCGAGCGGGCTGTTGTCATCGATCCCGGTGACCACCACGCCCGTAACATCCTTCGGCACGCCGGCGCGCTGCCTGAGATCGCTGGTGAGCGGCGAGAGCTGCAGGCCGAGCGCCGAGGTTTTCTCGCCCGTGCCCTGATGCTCGCCGCCTCGCTGGTTCGACGCCACCTGCGGATTGTCCGGCATCTTGCCGATGTTGACGCCGAGCGCCTCGCGCTTGCCGTTGCGGAAGATATCGACCTTGGCCTTCTCGCCGACCGGGGTTTGCGCGACGATGATCGGCAGGTCTCGCACCTTGTGCACTTCATGGCCGTCGAAGGAAAGGATCACATCGCCCTGCTTGAATCCGGCCTTGGCGGCCGGGCTATCCTTGGTCACGTCGGCGACCAGCGCTCCCTCGGCCTTGGGCAGATCGAGGCTCTTGGCGATCTCCGGCGTCACTTCCTGAATTTGCACCCCGAGCCAGCCTCGCTCGACCTTGCCGTGCTCGCGCAGCTGCTCGATCACGGGTTTTGCAAGGCTCGACGGGATCGCGAAGCCGATGCCGACCGAACCGCCATTGGGCGAGTAGATCGCGGTGTTGATGCCGATCACCTGGCCTTGGAGGTTAAAAGTCGGGCCACCCGAATTGCCGCGGTTGATCGCGGCATCGAGCTGAAGGTAGTCGTCATAGGGGCCGGAATGGATGTCGCGGCCGCGCGCCGAGATTATGCCCGAACTCACCGTGCCGCCGAGGCCGAAGGGATTGCCTACGGCCAGCACCCAGTCGCCGACCTGAAGCGCATTGCTTTCGCCCCAGCTGACATAGGGCAGCGGGTGGTTGACGTTGATCTTGAGGAGGGCGAGATCGGTCTTGGGATCGCGGCCCAGCACTTTCGCCGGATGCTTGGTGCCGTCCTGAAAGATCACCGATACCTTATCGGCGTCGTTCACCACGTGGTTGTTGGTGACGATGTAGCCGGCGGGATCGATGATGAAGCCCGAGCCGAGTGCGATGCGTTGCGCGTGCGGGAGAGGTTGGCTCGGCATGCCCGGCATGCCCTGCCCCTGCTGCTCAAAGAACTTGCGCAGGAACTCGTCGAAGGGCGAGGGCGGGAAGCCCTGCTGCGGGCCGTTCTGGTCGCCGTCCATCTGGTCTTCTTCATCCGGCGCATTCGCCTTCTCGGTGACCGAGATATTGACGACGGCCGGCAACACCTTCTTCACCAGGGGCGCGAA
>Ga0134125_10001099_pt1 | contig 34011 bp, 23 predicted proteins | sample KB31751_FD_96464 | JGI IMG/M metagenome (GOLD analysis project Ga0134125, IMG submission 96464) | Terrestrial soil microbial communities with excess Nitrogen fertilizer from Kellogg Biological Station, Michigan, USA - KB3-175-1 | ecosystem: Environmental > Terrestrial > Soil > Unclassified ...
AAAACGGATTGAAAATCTGCTCCCGCAGCTCGCCGGGCACACCCGGCCCCGTGTCGGCGACCACCACCGTCACGCCGCTGGCGCCGGACTCCATGCCGCGGCGCGCCGTCACGGTCACTTCGCCTCCGGTCTCCGCCATCGCCTCGAAGGCGTTGGCCACCAGGTTCGCGAAAGCGCGTTCGCACAGGGTCTCGTCCACCGCGATCGGCGGCAGCTCGGCGTAGTCGCGATGCACCGTCACGCCCAGCTCGGGCCAGCGCTCCCGGGCATCGGCAATGGCCCGGTCTAGCAAGGCTGCCACCGCTTGCGGCTGCCGGTCCAACCGCAGCGGACGGGCAAAATCCAGGAACCGCCCCACCAGCTGATTGACCCGGTTGACCTCGCTGGAAATGTACCCCGCCAGTTCCACCGCCACCGCCTGCGAGGCGTCCAGGTGGCGCTCCAGCATTTCCGCCGAGCCTTTGATCACCGCCAGCGGGTTGCGGATCTCGTGCGCCAACCCGGCCGAGAGCTGACCCAGCGCGGCCAGGCGTTCCGCACGCCGCTGCAGCGCCTGGGCCTCCTGCAACCGCCGGTTGGCGCTCCGGCTCTCCTCCACGAAGCGGTTGATGATCAACGCCAGCAGAAAGAAAAAAAACACGCGCAGCGCCAACTCGTCGCGCCCGGTGACATCCAGGCGGTAGGTGTTGAGCGCCGGCCACAAATAGGAAAGGTAGGCTCCGGTCGCCACCGCGGTCCAGCCCAGCGTCCCCCACGGCCCGAACAGCATCGCCGCGGTGACCACCGGCACGTAGAAAATGGGGTAATAGCTGCTGTTGATCGCCACCTCCCCGGTGTGCCCGATCAGCAGCGCCGCCAAGCCGATCTTGACCCCCACCGCCAGTACCGGCCCCCGCCGCGGCAGCAACGCCAGCAGTTGCCCTTCAAATAATTGGAACAGACCAAAGCCCAGCAGAATGAGCTGTTTATGGACCTCCGCCACCGGCGGCAGCACCGCCAGCCCGGCCAGAAATACCAACCACAGTAAATCAACCCAGGTCCAGCGTCCGCCCCACTGCCCGCTGCGAACGCCGCGCCCAGACACACCGGGGATCGCCATTGGCATGCCTGGAATCTAGCATGCTACCGGGAAAAACCCCGCCGCGGTGTGCTGGTTGTGTCATAATCCGCCCATTCGGGGCTGCTGGGTCGTGTGTGGACCCCACAATCTATTCTTTCCACGAGGTGATTCTGTATGATTGCCGGTCGTCGCGGTTTGTATCACAGTTTTGGATATTTCGGCCTGCTGTTGTGCTGGCTGCTGTGCCTGGCGGGACTCGCCGGGGCGCAGACGGCGTCTTCGGGTACGGTGCTGGGCGCGGTGAGCGATGCCAGCGGCGCCCTCATTCCCGGCGCTCACCTGGCGCTCAAGAATAACGCCACCAACTTGATCGCCAATCAATCCACCAATCTCCGCGGGGAATATACCTTTACCGGCGTGCAGCCGGGCACCTACACCCTCACCGTCACCGCCACCGGGTTCCAGAGCCGCGTCATTACCAATCTCGCGGTCGAGGTCAACAAGAGCTTCACCATCAACCCCAAGCTCACCGTGGGCCAGCAGTCGCAAACCGTGGAGGTCACCGCCGACAGCCAGACCGCGCTCCAGACCGTGGATGCCACCGTCGGCAACGTGATCAACGAGAGCGGTATCGACAAGCTGCCCACCGTCCAGCACGACACCGTCGAGCTGCTCGGCCTGCAGCCCGGCGTGCTCGGCTCGGGCAGCTCCGCCCGCGTCAACGGCGCCATCGACGACCAGAACACCATCAAGCTCGACGGCGTGGACATCAGCGGCCACGTCATCGCCGGCGCCACCACCTCGGTCGAGTCCCTGCCCACGCCGGTGGATAGCGTCGAGGAGTTTCGCGTCGGCGTCGCCAACAACAACTCGAGCTTCAACGACTCCAGCGGCGCCAACATCACCCTGGTGGGCCGGCGCGGCAGCAACGACTGGCACGGCGCGGGCTACTTCTACGACCAGAACGAGCATTTCAACGCCAACACCTGGACCGCCAACCGGCAACACCAGGCAATCACGCCCTTCACCGATAACCGCTTCGGCGCGCGCCTGGGCGGGCCCATTCGCAAAGACAAGGATTTCTTCTTCACCAACTACGAGGCGCGGCGCTTTCCCGCCACCTCCACGGTGACCCGTACTGTACCCACCGCCGCGCTGCGCCAAGGCATCCTGACTTTCAAGGACGCGGCCGGCAACACCGAGACCTATAACTTGGCCACCGCCCAGAACTGCGGACCGAGCGGCAACGCCGCCTGCGACCCGCGCGGCATCGGCATCAGCCCCGCCATCCTGAAGATGTACAGCCTCGAACCCGTCGGCAACAACAGCGCCGCCGGCGACGGCCTCAACACCACCGGTTTCACCGGGCCGATCAAGACCCCCGAGAACACCGACTACGGCGTGGTTCGTTACGATCACGTCTTCAATTCCAAGTGGCAGCTGCATACCAGCGCCACCTATTTCCGCGACTTGGTCACCGGCAGCGGCCAGGTGGACTCGCTCGGCGGCGTGCTCTCCGGCACGTTGGACCAACCCAAGCGCGACACCGCCCTGGCCGCCACCTTGGTGGGCCAGATCAGCCCGAATCTGCTCAACACCTTCACCTTCGGCTTCACCCGCGATTTCAGCGTGTCCCAGCCGCTCAGCCCGACCGCCGCGGCCGATCTCGAAGCTCTGCCCGGCACCACCACTGCCGACGGCGCCATCGCCCTGCAGTCCAATGCGCTCAGCCTCCCGATTGACAACAGCGCCGGCAGCGCCCGCTATCAGTGGACCAAGGACGTCGACTTGCAGTTCGTGGACGATGCCACCTGGCTGGTGGGCAATCACACCTATCAGTTCGGCACCGACATCCGTGCCTTTCCCACCACCCACGCCCGCAACGACAAGGTCGTGGCCGGCAACAGTTCGTTGGCCGCGGTCATCAACGGCGGCACCTTCGTCCGCTTGACCAGCGCCGATGAGCCCGAAGTCTGTACCGCCTCCCTCACTACCGGCTGCCTGCCCAAGAGCAGTCTGAATACCTGGGACTCGCTCTACTCCACCACGCTCGGCCTGATCGACAACGTCAACATCGAGGCGGCGCGGGATTCCAGCCTCAACCCACTGCCCTTCGGCACCACCCTGCAGGCCAATGCCAACTGGCAGGCCTATAATTTCTACGGCAGCGACACCTGGCACGCCACCCAGAACCTGACCCTCACCTACGGCATCTCCTACGGCTGGCAGACCCCGCCCATCGAGCGCAACCAGAAGCAGGTGCTGCTCGAAGCCGCCGGTACCGGCCAGGTCCTGACCGCCAGCGGCTATTTGAGCGCCAAGTCGGCGGCGGCCGCCGCGGGCCAGTTCTATAACCCCACCCTGAGCTATGTGCCGGTGCAGTACGCCGGCAACACCGTCTTCAACACCGACTACGGCGACGTCGCCCCGCGTCTGGCCGGCGCCTGGAACCCGTCGTTCACCCAGGGTTTGCTGGGCGAGCTCTTCGGCGATCATAAATCCGTGCTGCGCGGCGGCGTGGGCATCGCCTATGACCGCACCAACATGGTGCAGAACGTTGAGATCCCGATGCTCGGCGTCGGTTTCGCGCAGACCCTCACCGTGGCCAGCCCCCTCTGCTCGGCCAGCGCCACGCCCGGCGCCGGGTGCAATGCCGCCGTCGGCACCGCCACCAACCCCGGCTTGGCTTCCTTCCGCGTTGGCGTAGACGGGAGCATTCCGCTGCCCGCCTTCGCCCCCACCCCCAACCCGCAGGGCGGCGTGATCCCGGGCATCAACGGCGAGCAGGTGTCCTTCCAGCTCGATCCCAACAACAAGGTGGGCCGCAGCATCAACGCCGACCTCACCCTGCAGCGCCAGCTCACTAACCACATGCTGCTCGAGCTGGGCTGGACGTCCAACTACGGGCGCGACCTGCCCGAGGCCATCAACTACAACAACGCGCCCATCATGTTCCGCGATAACGCCTCCGGCCAAACCTTTGCCCAGGCCTACGACGCCATCGAAGGGCAGTTGCAGGAGGGCGTCAAAGCCTCCAGCGTCAGCGCGCAACCCTGGTTCGAGCACCTGGTCCCGGGCGGCACCGACGCCTTCGTCGGCGCCAACGCCAGCTCCTTCAGCTCGGCCAGCGTGAGCAACATCTTCCAGAGCATCGATACCGCCCGCATGGCCCAGGGTCTGTCCACCTTCGACAATCAGCAGGTGGGCACCCTCTTCATGCGCACCCACCTGGGCGTCACCAACTACCAGGCCTTCATCGCCACGCTGCGCATGAACCCCACCCACGGCCTCAACTTCGACATGAACTACACCCGGTCGAAGCTGCTCAGCAACGGCTTGGGCGACCAGGACAGCGCCGGCTTCTTCGCCGACAGCTACAACCCCTTCACCACCTACGGCGTGGATTCCAGCGACCGCTCCAATACCTTCAACGCCACCTACTCCTACGACCTGCCGCACGTGGGAGGCAGCGGCTTCCTCAACAAGCTCACCGCCGGCTGGTATCACTCCGGCATCTTCACCTACGCCAGCGGCGCGCCGCTGGAGGTGAGCGAGGGTGGCCAGGTCTACGGCGGCGGCAACCTGGGGCTGACCAATGGTGCTTTTGCCATCCCGACTGTCAGCTCCAGCCAGTTGCAGAGCGAGATGGGGGTTTACACCAACCAGGCTTCCTCCACCGTCGCCACGAAGGGGAATCCGGCCAACGGCGGGCTGGGGTTCAACATCTTTACCAACCCGGCCGGGGTGTTCAACTCCTTCCGCACCATCCAGCTCAGCAGCGACGGGCGCAGCGGCAACGCCAACCCCCTGCGTGGATACGGCACCTGGAACCTGAACGGCGCGCTGGGCAAAACCACCCAACTCACCGAGAAGACCAACCTGATCTATACCCTCCAGGTCTTCAACGTCTTCAACCACCCGATTTGGAACACTCCGTCGCTCAACCTGTTCGGTACCGGGCCCGCCAGCTTCGGGGTGCTGACCTCGAAGAGCGGCAACCGGACCATGGAAATGGGCCTGCGCGTCGAGTTCTGATCGCATACAATCGCGGGGGTGCCACCCGGCGCCCCCGCTTTTTTTCTTTGAGGAGACGGATATGCCCCTGACCGAGACCAATCGCCGCAAATTCCTCGCCGCCTGCTCCACCCTCGGCTTGTCGGCCACGCTTCTGCCCGGCCTCATGTGGGGCAAGATGGCGGAGGCTGAGTCGGTAGACATCACCCCCGCTCTGATTGACGAAGTGGCGGGACTGGCCGGGCTCAACTTGTCCGCCGAGGATCGCGACAAGATGGTCTCCAGCCTCAACCAGCAGATGCGCAGCCTGGATCAGTTGCGCCAGGCGCCGCTCAACAACTGGGATCCGCCCGCGTTGATCTTCAACCCGGTACTGCCGGGCATGACCTTCGAGACCGCACATCGGCCCACCCGTCTTTCCCCGGTGCGCGTCGCCGCTGCCCCCAAGAACCTGGAAGACGTGGCCTTTTACAACGTGCGGCAGTTGGGCGAGCTGGTGCGCACCAAGCGCGTCTCCGCCACCGCCCTCACCCAGATGTACCTGACGCGGCTGCGGCGCTACGACCCCATGCTGCACTTCGTCATCAACTACACCGAAGAGCGCGCCTTGGCCCAGGCCAAGGAGGCCGACCGCGACATCGCCGCCGGACGCTACCGCGGCCCCCTGCACGGCATCCCCTGGGGCGCCAAGGACCTGCTCGCCGCCAAGGGCTACCCCACCACCTGGGGCGCCCAGCCCTACGAGCACCAAATGATTGACGAGGACGCCACCGTGGTCAAGCGCCTCGACGCCGCCGGCGCCATCCTCATCGCCAAGCTCAGCCTGGGTGCGCTGGCGCAGAACGATGTCTGGTTCGGCGGCCGCACCCGCAACCCTTGGAAGCCCAGCCAGGGCTCCAGCGGCTCCTCCGCCGGCCCGGCGTCGGCCACCTCCGCCGGCTGCGTCGGCTTCTCCATCGGCTCCGAAACCCAGGGCTCCATCTCCAGCCCCTCCACCGTCTGCGGCGTCACCGGGCTGCGCCCGACGTTTGGCCGCGTGGACCGCTCCGGCGCCATGACCCTCTCCTGGAGCCAGGACAAGCTCGGCCCCCTCTGCCGCACGGTCGAGGATTGCATGATCGTCCTGCAGGCCATCTATGGCCCCGATCGCGGCAATCCCAAGGCCGACCGCACCGTGCTCGATGTCCCGCTGAGTTGGGATGCGCTCATGCCGCTCAGCAGCCTGCGCGTTGGCTACGTCAAAGAGTCCTTCGACCAGGAGCTTAATCCCAACCCGCCGGCTGGGCGCGGCGGTGCCGGAGGCGGTGGCGGCCGCGGCGGCCGCGGCATGACCCCGGAAGAGCGCGCCGCGCGGGCCAAGTCCCGCGCCGAACAGGCCCAGTACGACAACGCCGTGCTCGACGTGTTGCGCGGCCTCGGCGTCAAGCTCACGCCGGTGACGCTGCCCGCCATGCCCCCCTTTGCCGGCTACGGCCCGGCGGTGAACTGCGAAGCCGCGGCGGCGTTCGACTCGCTCACCCGCAGCGGACGCGACAAGCTGATGGAGGCCCCCGTCCCCAACCCCTCCACCTGGCCCAACACCTTCCGCGTCGCCCACTTCTACCCGGCGGTGGACTACCTCAACGCCGACCGCCTCCGCCTCGAGCTTATGCAGCAGATGGAGGCCATGTTCCACGACTACGACGTGGTCGTCACCCCGACCGGCGGCGGCTCCCAACTCGCCATCACCAACCTCACCGGCCACCCCGCGGTAATCCTGCCCAACGGCTTCCGCACCGCCGACGGCACCCCCACCAGCATCACCTTCCTGGGCAAGCTCTGCGGCGAAGAGAAGATGTGCGTGCTCGCCCGCGCCTATCAGGAAAAAACCGGCTTCCAGCTCAAGCACCCCGATCTGGATGCCGAGTTGAAAGCCGCCAACTCCTGATCGGCTGGCAGCCGCCGCCATGCAACCGAAGCGGTGGCACGGCCACTTTTTGCCTGGGGCGCTCGCTCGCGGCGCGCCTTCGTACTAAAACCCCAGCCGCTCCGGTTCAGGCTCCAGGGTCACCCCAAAGCGGGCCGCGACCGCTTGCCGAATTTCCTCCGCCAGCGCCATCACTTCTTCGCCCGTCCCGCCGCCATAGTTGACGATGGCCAGCACGTGCCGGCGGGAAAGTCCCACCGCGCTGCCCGCGAGCCGGTACCCGCGGGCGAACCCGGCCCGCTCGATCAGCCATGCCGCCGGAATCTTCATCTGCCCGGCGCCCGCGGCAAACTGCGGCGGCGCCTGTCCAGCCATGGCCGCGATGCGTGCCGCCGCCGCCACGGCGACGACCGGGTTCTTGAAGAACGACCCGGCACTGCGGCTGTCCGGATCGGCGGGATCGAGCAGCATCGCCTTGCCGCGCCGCAGCTCGCGCACCGCCGCTCGCGCGTCGGCAAGCGTGATGGGCCCGCGCTGCGCCAACTCGGGGTAGCGCAATGTGGGCGGGCTTCCCGGACGCAGTTGCAGCCACACCCGCGTGATCACGAACCGCCCTTTGTCCTGCTGGTTGAAGCGGCTGGCGCGGTAACCGAAGCCGCAGGCGCCGGCATCGAGCTCGGTCCAGGTCTCGCTCCACCGGTCCCAGGCACGCACGCGCACAAGCGTGTCGGCAAGCTCCTGCCCATAGGCGCCGATATTCTGCACCGGCGCCGCGCCTACCGTCCCGGGGATGCCGCTCAAGCACTCGATACCGGCGAGTCCTGTCTCCACGCACGCGGCCGCCACGCCATCCCAATCCTCGCCCGCCGCCGCCTCCACCGCGCCATCGTCCGAGAGGCGCAACCCGCGCAGCCCCATGTGGATCACCAGCCCGTCAAACCCGCGGGAGCCGACGACCAGGTTGCTGCCCCCGCCCATCACCATCCACGGCAAGCCGCGTTCCCGCGCCCAGGCCGCGAGCTCTTCAAACTCCGGCTCGCTCGCGCACTGCGCCCAGGACCGCGCCACTCCGCCCACACCGAGGGTGGTGTGGTCCGCGAGCGGGACGTGTTCCTCAATCGTCACGCGGGTGTCCCTAAATATAGTCCGAGCAGGAGAGATAGTACCCGCACCGCGGGCAGCGCAGCTTGCAGCCCCGCTCCTCCAGCCGCCGCGAGCACTGCGGACAGTGCAGCATTGCCTCCACCGGATCGGCGGCGGGCGTGGGCGCGGGAGCGTTGTGTCCTTCGGGTGTCATGACGAGCGCTTGGGCAGCGGCTGCCGCGCCACCGCATACAACGACGCGCACAGGACCCCGAACAACAGGATCGAGACCGCGCTGTTGTGCGTGAGCGCTTCTCCCAGCATACGCGGCCCCACCGCAAACCGCCCCTGGACAACCCGGCCGGTGGCCTCCAGGTACGAGATGGCCGCCGCCACCAGCCCGAACACCGCCGCGCCCGCGATCAGGCCGCTGGAGTACAACGCCCCGCTGCCGGTCTCCCCCTCCTCGTGCACCCCGCCTCGCTCCACCGCCCAGCGCAACACCCCGCCGGCGAACATGGCGGCCGTGGTTCCAATTCCCAGATAGCTCCCCACCGCGAACGCCAGCGACCGCACCCCCAGCAGCTCGACCACGATGACCACAAAGACGCCGATCAGGATCAGCGCCCACGGCAACTGGTGCCCCAGCAGCCCGTTGATGATCGTCGCCATCAGCCGCGCCTGCGGGGCCGCCACCTGCTCGCTCCCGATGCCCTGCACCCACTGGATTTCGACGCGGCCGTTCGCCGGGTTGTACAGATACTTGCCGTCGGGAATGGTGTGCGAGCCGATCACATTCAGCTCCCAGTACTCGCGCAGCGGCGTCTCGGGCAGAATGCCCTTGGGCAGCTGATAGTGCAGGTTCTCGACGCTGACTCCCGGCTCCGCCGTCGCCCCCACCCGTGGCGCCGCCGCCAGGCTCGGCAGTGCGATGGTTTGCGGCTGGTAGGAGGAGTAGGCGGTATTGAGGAAAGGAACGGTATAGCCCACCACCAGCACCGAGGCCACCACCCCGATCATCAGCGTGACTTGCTGCTTCCAGGGCGTCGCGCCCACCAGGAAGCCGGTCTTGAGGTCCTGCGACGTCGCCCCCGCGATCGCCGCCGCGATCGCCACCGCTCCGCCCACGCTCAGCGCCAGCGCGGCGTACAGATGCCCGGTCCAGCCGGCGGCAATGAAGAACAGGCAGGTGATGACCAGCGTGGCAATGGTCATCCCCGACACCGGATTGCTCGAGTTCCCGATCAACCCCACGATCCGGCTTGACACCGTGACGAAGAAGAACCCGAACAGCACCACCAGCATCGCGCTCAGCACGTTGCTGAACCACGCCGCCTGGGTGTTGTAGCGCAGCGCCAGGATGGCCCACATCAAAATCCCCAGCACCACCGCGCCCGCCAGCACGATCCACTGCGGCAGGTCGCGCTCGGTGCGGGGCAGGTCGCTGGCGATGATGCCCGTCCCGGGGCGCGCGCTCCGGCGCGGCCCGCCCGCAAACGCCCGCCAGATGGTCGGCAGCGTGCGCAGCAGCGTGATCAGCCCCGCCGCCGCCACCGCCCCGGCTCCGATCGGCCGGATGTAGGCGCTCCACACCTGGTCCGCCGTCATTTGCGCCACCGGAATGGTGGAGGGATAAATCGCCCCGGCAAACTGGCCGCCGAAAAACTTGATCGCCGGCGCCAGCGCCAGCCACGACAGCACCCCGCCCGCAAACATCGTCCCCGCGATGCGCGGCCCGATGATGTAGCCCACCCCCAGGTACTCCGGCGTCACGTCCACCCGCATGCTGGCGCCCGGCAGCCAGGAGGGATCATAGTTGGACGTCCCCTGCCAGAACTGCAGCGCATCCATCAGGAACTTGTAGACCCCGCCCACCCCCAGGCCCCAGTACACCCGGCCGGCGAAATTCCCGCCCTCCTCGCCCGCCTTCAACACATCGGCGCAGGCCGCCCCCTCGGGGTAGGGAAGCACCCCATGCTCCTGCACGATCAAGTACCGCCGCAGCGGGATCATGAACAGGATCCCCAGCCACCCTCCGATCATCGCCAACAAGAAAATGCGCGAGTACTCCAGCGGGAAGCCCAGGAAGATCATCGCCGGCAAGGTGAAGATCACCCCCGCCGCCACGCTCTCGCCCGCCGAGCCCGTGGTCTGCACGATGTTGTTCTCCAAAATGCTGGAGTTGCCGAACTGCTTGAACAGGCTGATGGTCAGGACGGCGATCGGGATCGAGGCCGACACCGTGAGCCCGGCGCGCAATCCCAAATAGGTGGAGACCGCGCCGAACAGAATCCCGAATCCCACACCCAGAATCACCGCCCGCAGCGTGAACTCCGGCATCACCGCCGAGCTCGGCACGTACGGACGGTAGGCAGCCGCGCTGGCGGGATCGGTGGAGGACGGACGGGGGGCCATTGCGGCTGACCTTACCACGAGGCGTGGCCCGGCGCCATAGCCACCTCATCCCGCACCCGCCTCAAGGCGAAACTGAAGCGAAGCGCGCACAGCCTTGCGTGCCCATCTGAAACCGGCTTGTAATTCGCCTCGTTCTGAGGCAACCGCAGAAGAGCCTCGATTTTATTGGTGCAAATGCGCGCCGCCGGTCATCCCGGAGTGTGCAAAACCCGCGAAGCTATTGTTTTTCGCGCCACCACGCAAGCTCGTCCCCGTCGCCGCTGCGCGCGCACCATGTAAGATCAACAAAAAAAATGGGTTATGGCGCTTCCCCGGCCGCCGTTCGGAACCGGTTTCCGGGCCGCCGGCCGGCGTGGTGGCCGGTAACCGGCTTGTAATATTCACCGGTTTTCCACAGATTTACGGATCGGTCGGCTCCGAAGCTCTTGCAATTGGGCTTTCAGCGAGGCGGGCACGAGCGCAACCAATTCCACACGCTGCGCCGCGTGATGTTCGGCCAGAATTTCCCCGCGTTCATGCAGCAGGTGAATCACCCGGCCGGCGGGGTGAGGCACCCGCAGCCGGATCTCCTCCCAGGCCTCGTCCTGCAGCGTGCGCCGCAGTACCTGGTCCACCCTCTGGCGCAGTTCCTCCAACCCGGCTCCGGTACGGGCGCTGACCAACAGGGGCGCCTGCTCTACCGCTAGTGGAGCGCGCGGCGCCGCCGCGCTGGGGCCCGCGCCCGCCAAGAGATCGCTCTTGTTCCACACCCGCAGGCGTGGCGTCGCCCCCACGCCCAACTCCTCCAGCACCTTCACCACCTCGGCTTCGCGCTCCTCCCGGTCGGGGGCGGCCACGTCCGACACCAGGATCAGGAGCCGGGCCCGCGTCACCTCTTCCAACGTCGCGCGAAACGCGTTAATCAGCCCGTGCGGCAGGTCGCGCAGAAACCCGACCGTGTCCGAGAGCAGCGCCCGCCGCTTGGATGGCAGCGGGAACACCCGTATGGTCGGATCGAGCGTGGCGAACATGCGCGCCGACACCAGCACCTCCGCGCCCGTCAAACGCTGGAAGAGCGAGCTCTTCCCCGCGTTGGTGTAGCCCACCAGCGCCACCGTCGCCAAGGGCACGCTCTCCCGCTTTTGCCGCTGCTGGCCGCGCTGCACCCGGACGCGCTCGATGGCGGCGCGCACGGTCTGGATGCGCTGGCGAATCCGCCGTCGGTCGGTCTCGATCTTGGTCTCGCCCGGGCCGCGCGTGCCGATACCACCTCCCAAACGCGACATCGCGTGCCCGTGGCCCGCCAGCCGCGGCAGTTGGTACTCGAGCTGCGCCAGCTCGACTTGCAGTTGGCCCTCGCGCAGGCGCGCGTGCCGGGCAAAGATATCGAGGATGAGTTGGGTGCGGGTGACCACCCGCCGTCCGAGACCCTCTTCCAGATTGCGCTGTTGCGTCGGCGTCAGCTCGCGGTCGAAGATCACGAGGTCGGCGCGGGCCGCCGCCGCGGCCGCGGCCACCTCCTCGACTTTGCCGCTCCCGATCAGCGTCGCCACGTCGGCCCGGTGCCGCCGTTGCAGCAAAGTGCCCACCACCGCCGCACCCGCGCTCTCGGTGAGTTCCCGCAACTCGGCGGCGGAATCTTCCGCATTGCGTCCGGCCCCGCCGGCGGCCGCCCGGGCCTGCTGCGCGGCGGCGCCTCGCCCGTTGCCCGGGTCGGCCAGCTCCACCGCCACCAGGAAAGCTCGCTCCATGCGCCTGTTTAGCTGGTCTCGCTCGCACCTGCCGCAGCCGCTGGATTCACCGCGCCTGCGCTCTCGGCGGCCGCGGACCGCGCCGCCGCGGGCGGCGCCAGCGCCGGGCCGTGGTTGGCGCGCTCGCTGTGCTCGCGGGACAGCACCCGCTGCATCACCACGGTCGAGATCGCGTGCTTGAAAATCATCTGCTCCTGATTGCCCGACTCCAATATCAGGCAGTACTTGTCAAAGCTGCGGATGCGGCCGGTCAACTTCACCCCGCTCAGCAGGTACAGGGTAATCGCCAATCGTTCTTTGCGGGCGGTGTTCAGGAACGAATCCTGGATGTTTTGGGCGGGCTTGTCCATTGGCTTCTCCCCACTCCTTACCTTCAGCCTAACAGAAGGACTCGCCGAATGAGCCCTCCGCTTGCACTACTTCGGGCTGACGGCGGGTAGAACGGTTAGCTTCAGGCTCTGGGCTGCCTTCCGGTTATTGGCGTCGGTCGCCTGCACCGTAAAGGTATAGGTTCCCGCGCTGCCGGTTCCGGGTACGCCGCTCAGGATGCCATTGGTGCTGAGCGACAAACCGGCCGGGACCGTCCCGCTCACCACTTGGAAGCTGTAGGGCGTGGTCCCGAAATCGGCATTGATCGTCTGCGAGTAAGTTTGTCCCGCCTGGGCCGGCGGCAATCCGGTGGTCGTCACCGCAAAAGCTGTCCCGCTAAAGATCACCAGTTGATAGGAGGTCGTGACGCTCAGGCTGGTGCTGTCCTTGGCCAGGACGCCGAAGGTGTAGGTCCCCGCGCTGCCCGAGGCCGGCACCCCGGTCAAGTTCCCGCTCGCGTCCAGGCTGAGACCCGCCGGCAGCGAACCCGTGACCAGGCTGAAGGTGTAGGGACCGGTACCCCCCTGGGCTCCAAACGTCGCTTGGTAGCCGCGCCCCTCGGTGCCCGAATTCAACACGGTCGGCGTAATTTCAAACGGATTGACGACCAAGGTCAACGCCTGCGTCACCTGAAGTCCGTCATTATCGGTAATGCGCACGGTAAACGGGAATACTCCCGCCTGTGTCGGCGTGCCACTTATCAGCCACCCCAAGTCCCCGCCGGCGCTGGCCGCCAACGCCATGCCCGGTGGCAGCGCTCCTCCCACCAAAATCGGCGTAAACGGACCCGCGCCGTTCACCATTTCCACCGTCGCGGAATAATCCACGCCTACCGTGGCGGGGTCAAGAACGGTGTTCTTTACCGCCAGCGGCTGCACCTGGATGGTGATCGGCAGCGTGGCTTTCAGCGGCGGCACCGAACTATCGGTGACCTGAATCTGCGTGGTCGTGGTTCCGCTGTTGGCGGGCGTGCCGCTGATCACGCCCGTGCTCGAGATCGCCATGCCGGTGGGCAAAGGGCTAAGCACGGAGAACGTATAGGGCGAGGTACCGTTGGCCGCCGTCAGGGTCAGCGAGTAGGGCTCGCCGGTGGTCCCGATCGGAGGCGCCGGGGGCAGAATCGCCAGCGTCTGATCAATGGTCATGTTGATCGTCTGCTGGGTGGTGTGCCCGGCCGAATCGAGCGCCTGGAAGGTCACGGCCACCGCGCCCGCCACCAGCGGCGTTCCCGTAATGTTCCCCTGGCCATCCAAGCTCAAGCCGGTCGGCAGCGGGTTCCCGCCGCTCACCACCGAAAACGTGACGGCCGAACTGCCCAGCGCCCCATTGGCCGCGCTCAACGTCGCCAGGTAGGGAACGCCCACGTTGCCGTCGGGCAGCGTTGTGGTCAGGATGGTCAGGCTGCTGGTCGGCGTTTCCTGCACGATCCACAGCCCCGAGTTGATATCGCTCGCCAGGATGTAGGAGAGCCCGTTCTGTTTCAAGCTCGCCACCCCATACACCAGCGCCTTGGCGGGGTTGTTCACCGCGGAATTGGTGCCGTTGGGATCGGGCGTGTCCGGCGGCACAAACGAGGCCAGCACCGTGGGCGGGTCAATCGAGCTCAGGTCCAGGTCCACGATCCCGTCCGAGAACCAGGCCACATAGCCGTGTGGATGGCTGACGTCGCCGTTCCATGCCAAATTGTGGGCCGTATAGATGCCGAGATCGGGCGCCGGCGCCGACAGCGATTCCGGCGTGGCGAAAAAACTCTCCAGCGTGGCGCTGCCCGGCGTGGGCAGCGAATAGGTCCGCACAAATCCCCACCCGTGGTTGATGTCCAGCGTTACCGGGCTTTTGGGGCCGCACACCACCCCCACCGCCGGATTCACCGCCACGGTCTGCGATGGGTTGCCCTGCCCCGAGCTCTGCGCCGTGGCGCAAACCTGGTCGGCGACCAGCAGCTCCGAATCGTTGACCACCGGCAGCGCTTCGTGCGTGTTCCCTTCCGGGCTCGAAGGAGTGTCGGAGGTCGCGGCTGCGGTTTGCGGATAGGTAATATGGTCCAGGAAAATGTTGGCGTTGTTGGTGGCGATGGCGGTCGGGTCGCTGACGTCCAAAATCACGACCCCCTCGTCCCAGTACCCCAAATAGGCCGTTTTCTTGTCGCTGGAAAGTTGGATCGTATCCAGATAAACGCGTTGATCCTGCCCCATCACCGCCTGGGGCAGCTGCGTATCGGTCGCCGTCAAGACCCCCCAGTTGGCGATCTCGCGCGGCTGGCTGGGGTCGGTAATGTCCAACACCCGCAGGTCGCCTTCCCCCCCCGAAGTCTCCGAACCGGGCACCGCCGCCAGGGCGTAGAGATGGCCGTTGGCCGGCAGCAGCGCCACGTCGCCGACACCGAGCAGTCCCGGGCTCCAGCTCCCCAGCAACGTCGGGTTGGTGGGATCGCTGACGTCGAAAAAACGCAGCCCGGACTCGGCGGCGGTCGGGTTCGACGGGTCGCACGGCTGCTCCGTCACCGCCATCAAGTCGCCCTGCCCGCTGCCGTGAAACGCCACCGAGGAAACCCCGGTCAGCACTTTCGCTTCTTGTTGGCTGGCGCCCTGCACCCCGCCCACCGTCGCCACCACCTGCGGGCTGGTGATCTGGCGCAGGTCCACGATCTTCACCCCGCTCGCCGGGCACTCGCCCGGATAGCCGCGCGTACCAATATACGCATAGGGCACCTTGGTCGCCGTCGCCATGGCAGTGACGATATCGGCGTTCTGCCCATGCCCGCCCAGATCGTTGTGCGCCACCTGGGTCAATGTCGCCCCCGGCAGGCGGACGCTCAGCAAAAAAGTGGCGCGCGCCGTCCGCGGGGCCGGCGAACTATCCAGCGCCGTGAGCTGCACATCAAAGGTTCCCGCCTGGGTAGGCGTCCCGGACAATACACCCTGGGAACTTAGCGTCAATCCCGGCGGCAGCGTCTGACTGGGCAGGAAGGTAATGGGCAGAACCGCATTGACCCCGGCCTCGCCCACGTTGGTTTCAAACCCATAGGCGTAGGGCGCGTCCGCGGTCGCCTCCGGTAAATGGCCGGTGGAGGAGGTGGAAAGAATGAGGAGGTTCGCGTTCGGCTGAATCTGCACCGGCGCCGGCGCCGAGGGCGACCCGCCGCAGGCACACAAACTTACCAAGGCCAGCCCCGCCAGAGCTTGCCAAAATCTAGGGAATATTCGGTTGCTCATGCGATGCTGGAATCACGGCGCAGGGCCTAAAACTTAATGCCCCAGTTTACATTAATTCGCCGCCTGGCCGTTCCCGCGCTGGCCGCCGCCCTGATTGTGGCCGGGGCTTGGTGGGGCCTCGGTCCCGGCCCGCGCCTGGCCGTCCCCGTCATTGTCGAAATCCCCTCCGGCAGCGGCCATACCGGCATCGCCCGCCAACTGGCGGATGCGGGTGTCATCCGCTCCCCGCTCGGATTCGAAGCCTGGAGCCTGCTCCACCGCCGTGACCGCCTGAAGGCCGGGACCTACCGCTTCACCGGAGGCGCCACCGTCCCCGCGGTCTACCGCATGCTGGCCCGCGGCCAGTTTTACAGCATTGCGCTGGTGGTGCCCGAAGGCTATAGCCGCTTTGATATCGCGCGCGAGCTGGCCGAGCGCGGCCTGGCCGATCCCGCCGCCTTCCTGCGCGTCACCGCCGACCCCAGCCTCGTCCGCGACCTCGACCCGGCCGCGGTTTCGCTCGAAGGCTACCTCTTTCCGGCCACCTACCCCGTCCCGCCCCACGCCGACCCCGCCCACCTCGCCGCCCTCATGGTCGCCCGCTTCCGCCGCGAGTTACGCGACGAAGGCGCCCACCCCGCCGACCTGCACGCCTGGGTGACGCTGGCCTCGCTGGTCGAGAAGGAAACCTCGGTCCCCGCCGAGCGCCCGCTCGTCGCCGGTGTGTTCACCAACCGTTTGGCTCAACGGCTCCCCTTGCAGTGCGATCCCACCGTGATCTATGCCGCCGTGCTCGCCGGCCGCTATGACGGTTCCCTCCACCGCGCCGATCTCGACTTCGACTCCCCCTACAACACCTACCGCCACCCCGGCCTCCCGCCGGGCCCCATCGCCAACCCCGGCCGCCAGGCGCTGCTCGCCGCCGCCCAGCCCGCCCACACCGGCTTCATGTATTTCGTGAGCGACGGACACGGCCAGCACCGCTTCGCCCGCACCCTGGCGGAACAGCGGCAGAACGTCCAGCTCTACCTGCGCGCCCTGCGCGGGGGAGGGCATTGATGCCGAGCGCCCATGCCGTCGCTGTCGTCGGTGGCGGACCCGCCGGCGCCTTCCTCGCCTCCCAGCTTGCCTCCGCTGGCCGCGCCGTGACTCTTTTTGACGAGAAGCTGGCCTGGGAAAAACCCTGCGGCGGCGGCCTCACTGCCAAAGCTCTGAGGCAGTACCCGTTCCTTCAGAACGCTGGTGGCCGCCGCAATTCCATCCGCGAGTGCGAGCTGGTGAGCCCCTCCGGCCGCCGTCTGCTGCTCGAGCTTGACCAGCCCCTCGCCATCGTCTCCCGCCTCGAACTCAACGCTGGGCTGCTCGACCGGGCTCGCGATGCGGGTGCAACCGTGGTTCACGAGCGGGTCGTGGCCTTGCGTCCGGGCGCGCAGTCCTGGGAGCTGGAGCTACGCTCCGGCGCGACCGTGCCGGCCGCCGCCGTGGCCCTCGCCGCCGGCGCGCGCAATCCCCTGCACGCGGGCGGGCCGCCCCCGCTGGGCCCCGGCGACTGGATGGCCACCGCCGGCTACTATCTCCCGCTCGATCTCCTCCCCTGGCCCGCGCATCGCATCGCGATCTTTTTTTTGCATGGCCTCGAGGGCTACATCTGGAGCTTCCCCCGCACCGATCACGCCTCCGTCGGCATCTGCGGCAAACTCGGCGCCCCGCCCACCGCCGAGCTCCGCGCCAAGCTCGAGGCCACGCTCACATCGCTCGACATCCCCTTCCGCGGACACCGCTTCTACTCCCACCTCCTGCCCGCGCCCTCGCCGACGAGCCTGAACGCGGCATGGCGTGGCGGCGCCGCGCCCTATCCCTGGGCCCTCATCGGCGATGCCGCCGGCCTGGTGGACCCCATCACCGGCGAGGGCCTGTACTACGCCCTCCGCTCCGCCGAGTTGCTCGCCCGGGCCTGGATCGAGAACGCGCCCGAGCGGTATCCGGAGCTGCTCTCGCACGAGATCCTGCCGGAACTGCGCGCCGCCGGCGAGATCTCCGCGCGCTTCTATCATGGCAAGTTCTTGGGCGACGCCGTGCTCGAAAGGATGGTCCAGTTCGGCCGCCGCAGCCCCCGCTTTCGCCGCCTGCTCTGCGACCTCTTCTCCGGCGCGCAGGGCTACACCGATCTCCGCCCCCGCCTCTACCGCAACCTCGCTCCCACGCTCTGGCAGCTCGCCACCGCGGCCTCCTGAATATGGACACCTCCCGCTCCCAGCAATTGCAGCAGCAAGCCGAAGCCCGCATCCCCGGTGGGGTCAACTCCCCGGTGCGCTCCTTCCGCTCGGTGGGCGGCGGCCCGCGCTGGATGGCGCACGGGGCCGGCGCCGTCATCGTCGATGTGGATGGCAACCGCTACCTCGACTTCATCCAATCCTGGGGTGCGCTCCTGCTGGGCCACGCCCCCGCCCCGGTGGTCCAGGCCATCCAAACCGCCGCCGCCGCCGGAACCAGCTTTGGCGCCTCCACCCCGGCCGAGCTCGAGCTCGCCGAGGCCGTAAACCGCGCCATGCCCATGGCCGAGATGGTGCGCGCGGTCAACTCCGGCACCGAAGCCACCATGGCCGCCGTCCGCCTCGCCCGTGGATTTACCGGACGCAACAAGATCATTAAGGCCAACGGCGCCTACCACGGCCACGCTGACGTGTTCCTGGTGCAGGCCGGCTCGGGAGTCGCCACCCAGGGACTCGCCTCCTCCGCCGGTGTCCCCGCCGCCGCCGTGGCCGATACTCTCAGCCTTCCGTATAACGACCTCGCTGCGGTGGAGCGGGCGCTAGCGGCCAACCCCGGCGAAGTGGCGGCTGTAATCGTCGAGCCCGTGGCCGGCAACATGGGCTGCGTGCCCCCGCAGCCGGGCTATTTACAGGGTTTGCGCCAGCTCACCAGCCGCCACGGCGCGTTGCTGATCTTCGATGAGGTCATGACCGGCTTCCGCGTCGCCCACGGCGGCGCCGTCGCCCGCTATGGCGTCACCCCCGACCTGGTCACGCTGGGAAAGATCATCGGCGGCGGCCTCCCCGTGGCCGCCTACGGCGGCCGAACCGACATTATGCGCCGCGTCGCCCCACTCGGCCCGGTCTATCAAGCCGGCACGCTCTCCGGCAACCCCGTCGCCATGGCCGCCGGCGTCGCCACCCTGCGCCAGCTCGAAGCTCAGCCCGAGCTGTACGCCACACTGGAGCGCCGCGGCCAGCAGCTCGAGGACGGCGTGCGCGCCGCCATCCGGGCCACCGGCGTCCCCGCCGTGGTCCAGCGCGTGGGCGCGATGCTGACCGTCTTTTTCACGCCCAACCCCGTGCACAACTTCGCCGAGGCGGAAACCTGCGACACCGCCGCCTTCGCCCGCTTCCACCGGGCGCTTCTCGCAGGCGGCGTCCTCTGGCCCCCCTCGCAGTTCGAAGCCGCTTTTTTCGGCGCGGCCCACTCCGAAGCCGATATTGAGCACACACTTACGGCGGTCCAACGCGCGTTCACGATTGCCGGTGAATAGCCGCGTCCCGGGTTTCGTCGGATACTCTCGGATCGAAGTACTGTCGCGGGCCCCGCTTGCCCAGTGCCTCCGTAGTTACTGACTCCTGGCGCCGCAGCCTCGACGCGGCCCCCCAATCGGGTTATCATCGCGGCGTTGACGGTGCGCCGCCTGTACCGTCGCCACTCACGAGGTCTTCATGAGATCAGCCATTCTCTGGCGAGTTCTGCCGCCGTTGGCGCTGGCCGCGCTGCTCGCGCCCGCCCAATGCCCGCGCCAGTCTTACGCCTTCACCCACGCCCGCGTCATCACGGTGAGCGGGGCGCCGCTTTCCGGCGCCACGGTCGTGGTCTGCAACGGCATGATCACCGCCGTCGGCGCCGATGCCGCCGTCCCCGCCGACGCCGAGGTCGTGGACGCCACCGGCCTGACCATCTACCCCGGCTTCGTGGACGGCTTCAGCCAGTACGGCCTGCCCCCCGCGCCCGCCGGACGCGGCGCCGCCCCCGGCCGCGGGGGCAGCCCGCAGGCCGCCATCGCCGCCCAGGCTGCCGAGATCGCCGGCACGCTCGACGGCGTCCCGGTCAACGACCCCCGCCGCTACATTGACCCGGCCGCTTCCGGCGTGGACTCCGACCGCGTCACCGCCGACCTGCTCGACCCGCCCTCCGGCCTCACCGCCGTGCGCGACAGTGGCGTGCTCGCCACCCTGGTCGCTCCCGCCGACGGCATCTTCAAGGGCGAGGCCGCGCTGATCAATCTGCGCGGGCCCGACGCCGCCGCCATGCTGATCGAGCCCCACGCCGGCGAGGTCATGGAGCTGACCCCCGCCGGCCGCGGCGGCTACCCCAGCTCGGTCATGGGCGCGGTCGCCGTCTACCGCCAGACCCTGCTCGACGCCCAGCGCCTCGCCACCGAGATCAAGATGTACCGGCAGGCGGGCCAGCGCGGCCTGCCGCCACCCGATTACGATCCCAAGACCCTGCCGTTACTCCCTCTGCTCCAGCACCAGGAAGCGGCCTACTTCGTCGCCAGCGACTGGGATGCGATCCTGCGCGCGCTCGACCTCGCCAAGGAGTTCCAGCTCCAGCCCACTATCGTCGGCGCGACCGAGGCCCAAAAGGCCATCCCGCAACTCCAGGCCGCCCACGCCGGCGTTCTGGTCTCGCTCGCCTTCGCCCCCGCCGGCGCGGGCCGCGGCGGACGCGGCGGCGGCCCCAGCCCCGCCATCGTGGCCGCGCAGCGCGCCGAGGCCGAGTCCACCCCGGCCGCGCTCGCCAAGGCCGGCGTCCCGTTCGGCTTCACCACCATGGGCCTGACCGCCAACCAGACCGTCCTCGCCCAAGTCAAGCTCGCCATGGATAAAGGCCTCTCCGAGAGCGAAGCTTGGGAGGCGCTCACGTTACATGCCGCCCGCATCGTCGGCGCCGGCACCCAGCTCGGCTCGATCGAGCCCGGCAAGATCGCCAACCTGGTGGTCGCCACCGGCGACCCGCTCGCCGCCGGCGACAGCACAGTGACAAACAAATGGATCATGGTCGCCGGGGACCTCTTCCCCGTGCATGCGGCGCCGGCTGCGCGCCGCGGGAGCCCGCAACGATGAGAACCGCGCTGCTATCGCTCTGCCTCGCCGCCGCCTGCATCGGCGCCGCGTCCCAGGCCTACCCGTCGCCCGACCAGGCCGCGACACTCGCCCAGCCGGGAGATATGTTGATTCAGGACGCCACCGTGATGACCGCCACCCACGGCACCCTGGAGCACACCTCCATCCTGGTGCGCGCCGGCAAGATCACCGCCATCGGCCCCAGCCTCTCCGCTCCCGCCGGCGTCGCGGTCGTGGACGGCAAGGGCAAGTACGTCATCCCCGGCATCATCGACGAGCACTCCCACACCGCCGTGGATGGCGGCGTCAACGAAGGCGCGCCCTCGATCAGCGCCATGACGCGCATCAAGGACGTCATCAACCCCCACGACGTCAACCTCTACCGTCAGCTCGCCGGCGGCGTGACCATCATCCACATCTTCCACGGCTCCGCCAACGAGATCGGCGGCGAGGATGCGGTGGTGCGATTGAAGTGGGGACTGCCGGTGGATGAGATGCTCTACCCCGGCGCGCCCCAGGGCATCAAGTTCGCCCTCGGCGAAAACCCCAAGCAGACCGCCAACCCTCACGGGCGCTATCCCGCCACCCGCCAGGGCGTCAACGATGCCATCCGCACCGCATTCTTGCAGGCTCAGGCTTACAAAAAGCAGTGGGACGACTATCACGCCGCCGTTGCCCGCGGCGAGCCAGTCTACCCGCCCCGCACCGACCTCAACCTCGAGCCCCTGGTCGGCATTCTCGACGGCAAGATCCTGGTGCACTCCCACTCCTACGTTTCGGCCGAGATTCAGGCGCTGATTGACGACTCCGACGAGTTCCACTTCCACATCGCCACGCTCGAGCACTGCCTCGAGGCCTACAAGCTGGTGAACGAGATCAAGGCGCATAACATCGGCTGCTCCACCTTCGCCGACGACTGGAGCTACAAAGAGGAGGCGGTGGACGGCATCGCCTACAACGCCGCCCTGCTCGAGCAGAAGGGCGTGCGCGCCGCCATCAACTCCGACGACGACGGCCGCGCCCGCCGCCTCTACATGGACGCCGCCAAGGTCATTCACTACGGCAACGTCAGCGAGCAGACCGCGCTCCAAACCATTACCCTCAACCCCGCCTGGATGCTCGGTATTGACAAGACCGTGGGCTCGATTGACGTGGGCAAAGACGCCGACTTCGCCATCTTCAACGGCGACCCCTTTGGCCCCAGCGCCATGGTGGTTGCGACCATCATTGACGGCCGCGTCTTCTTCGACCGCTCCCAGGACCTGGCACGCCGCAAGAAAGTGGCGGAGTACGAAAATCTGTTCCAGCCCGGGCTCAACCTGAGCCTGGCGGATGACGGCGGCCATGGAGGCAACCAGTGAACCGCAAACCCTCGTATCTCGCCGCTCTCACCGTTGCTTGCGCCCTCGGTCTGGCGGCGCAGGCGCCGCAACCCAAGCCGGTCGCCATCGTCGGCGCCCGCATCGTCCCGGTCTCCGGCGCGGACATCGCTGTGGGCACCGTCGTGTTCGCCGGCGGCAAGATCACCGCCCTCGGCGTCCACGCCGACGTGCCCCGTGGCGCCACAATCATTCCGGGCAAGGGCCTCTCGGTCTATCCCGGCATGATGGATGACTCCACAACCCTGGGCATCGCCGAGGTCACCGGCGCCGCCCCCGGCACGGTCGACACCAACGAGCTCGGCACGTTTAACCCGCAGCTCATCTCCAGCAAGTCGGTCAATCCCACCAGTGACATCATCGGCACGGTGCGCGCCAACGGCGTCACCACCGCCCTGGTCAGCATGCGCGGCGGCGTCATCCCCGCCCAAGCTTCGGTGGTGGACCTGGGCCTGTACACCAACGACGAGATGAGCGTCGAGCGCGAGACCGCGCTCTGGATCAACTTCCCCTCTGCCAGCGGCGGCGGGCGCGGGGGCCGCGGCGGCGCGGCTCCGGCCCCCAATGCCAACCCGCTGCGGGAGCTCAACGACTACCTCGACGCCGCCCGCCGCTACGCCGCCGTGAGCCAGCCCGACGGCGACCCGCGGCCCGCCATGGCCGCGATGAAGCCCTACGTCACCGGACAGAAGCCGGTCATCGTCTCCGTTACCACCGCCGCCGACATCCGCGCCGCGCTCCGCTGGGGACGCGAGCAGCACCTGAAACTCATCCTCGCCGGCGCGCGCGACGCCTGGGAGACCATCCCCGAAATCAAGGCCGCCGGCGTACCGGTCCTTTATGGCCCGGTGACCGCAATGCCCGGCAGCGAGAACGACCCCTACGACGCCGTCTACAGCACCCCCGGCGAGCTGGCCAAGGCCGGCATTCCCTTCGCGCTGATCACCGGCTCCGCCGCCGACAGCCGCAACCTGCCCTATAACGCCGCTCTGGCCGAGGCCTACGGCCTCGCCTCCGACGCCGCCCTGCGGGCAATTACCCTTTCCCCCGCCGAGATCCTCGGCCTCGACCACGACCTCGGCTCCCTCGCCATGGGCAAGCGCGCCAACCTGGTGGTCACCACCGGCGACCCGCTCGATCCCCGCACCCAGATCAAGCAGGTTTACGTCGATGGCCTGCTGATGCCCGAGAGCAAACACCAGCGCCTCTACGAGCAGTGGCTGGCGCGCCCCGACGGCAAGTAGCCGGCACTGGACGCTCCACAAACGCCCCCGCTTGTGCATAAAACGCTCCTAAATCGTTGATTCTGCACAGGCGGCGATTGCACAGCGATGAACTTGCCCCGAATTCCATCGCCGATCGAATCGGACGCTGCGTGTCCACCGCGGCGTTTCAGGCCCGAGCGCGGCGTCTTGGCGGCGATGTTCCATGCCAAGGGGTAAGATGCGGCGCACCGGCGACCGCCCCGCGATAACTTTGTTGCAATTTGGCGACGGGCTGAACTAGTTGGGCGTGGGGCGCTGAATCTGGTCGAAGACCAGCCAGGGCACGTTGGCTTTGGTCCGCTTCAGTCCCAATCCCAACTGCTGCTGCAGGGCATCCCAGAGTTTTAGGCCCTGGGGGTCGTAATACCTGCCTGGGTTGGCGACGGCACCATCCGTGCTCGGGTCTTGCACGTATTCAATCCACCAGTCGTAGCGTCCGGTCAGGCCGGTATGGTCTACCACGGGCCGGTCCATGCCGCCGCGCAGCGTGGCCAGGAAAGCGCCCATCGTGACATTCCGGCCCCCCAGGCGCGTGCGGCCGAGAGGCGCTCCAGGCAGCCCCATCAAGTCGCCGCAAGTCGTCGGGTATCCGTCGGGCGTGGCTGACGGCCCGCGCCGTCCGGCGGAGCCTCTGGCCGCAGGGGACGGCGGCGGCGGAGCGGCTGACGGTGCGGCCGGCACGGCTAGGTTCTGGCACGGTACGCCGTCATCCCTGTGCACGCGCATTTGCGGTCCGAATTGGCCCGGCTTGATCAGCATCAACTCGTAGACGTTGAGATTCCGGGTTTCGTAATGCGTCTTCATCTTGAACCGGTCGACGAGCAGGTTGCGGACCATGACCCTCATCTCGTCCTTGGTCGCCGGGCGGCCGGCACGCGCCTCGATGTCGTAGCGCTCGCTCTTGGTCCAGCCGGGTAAGACGGCGAGTTGCGGATCGGGGTTGGGATCGAAGCCGTACGCGAAGGCGATGTAACGGAGTACCGGCAGGCCGCTGGCGCGAAAGAGCCCATCGTTGGGTGCATAGCGGTCACCCGGGGTCAGGGGAAAACTGGAGCCGCGCCGCCCGCCGGGCTCGCTCGGCTTGATCGAGGCCACCTCGAAGCGCAGGTTCGGATCCGGGCCCGCCCCGGGCGCCGGCGCCGAACTCTGGGCCCAGCCGATCGCCACGATCGCCACAATCACGCCGAGCACTCGCTGAATCATGTGTTCCGCCCCCTTCCAGCGTTTTGAACGACTAGACAAAAATACAGTCTTCTCCTCCGCGGCAGCCAGAGTGTCATTAGCGGAGGGGATGAATGAGAAATGCGAGAAAAACAATCTTTCCGTTGGCCTCACCCCGGAGAGTTTGGATCGCCGCCTCAGCGGCAACAACAGCGTCTTGTGCTTGCGCCTTGGTCATCTTGTAGTCCGGATTGTAGTCACACTCATGGCGCAGAATTTGCAATTCCACAAACATGTTGGCGAACTCGCGCAGCGTCGGTGGAAATTGCTCAAACCCGAAAAAGGCGCTCAGTTTGGCGTCCAGAGGAGACTTCGCCAGTTGCAAGCAACGCTGGCGTGCTTCGCCATGGTTAACCGCACGATACAGCAAGCTCCATGCCTGCAAGTCGGTCTGTCCCGCAAAGGTATCGGCAATTTCCCGCGCAAGGCAGTGGAAGACGGCGTAGTAAGCGGTGGAGGCGGCGCGACGGAGCGTCGCCTGCCGGGGAGCGCCGGCACCGCGCGGGTTGGCCCCCGCGCGCGCAAGTTCAAGCAGATGGTCCGGATTCAGGCTTCATCTCCTCGAGCTCGCGCTTGTCCTGCTCAGAAAAAACCCGAACATAGGGAAAGCGCTCCTCGTCTTTTTCCGTGGAAAGCCAGGTTCTGAACCGGTCGATGACGCGCGCCATGGGGCGAGTGGTTCCCCCTGCGGGAATCTCCCGAAAAATGATCTCGGCCGCCAGACTGGGCTCACCGTCGTATGTGGCTGACTCCCGCACCGACACAGCCAGCAATTGCGCTTGCGGCAGCTCCTCATTCACCAGGTCCGCCAATTTTTTCTGAATCGCCGTCTGATCAAACCTGGGCATAAACTTCGCAGTCCCGATTCGATGGTACCGCCGAAAGTCGCCGGCGTGTTCCGCCGCAGTCCGAGCGCTATCCAACAAGGTGGCACGGCCACCTTTTGCCTGGGTCGCTCCCGTGGGTCGCTCGGAGGCCGGGCTTCGATTGCGGGCCGGGGATGCCCGCTCTGCTCGGGGCATCTGCAAGCTGCCGCCAATTGTGGAACAGATTCGCCAGTCTCGTCCGCTAGTGCAGTGTCTCAGAAATGCTGAGCTATTCGGAAATGGCCACCAATGCGACTTTTCTCCAGGAAAAGTCGCACGCGCTCGCCCAGCATAACGGTCATTCTGGCTGAGACACTACGCTAGGCTCCCACCGCCGCAGCCTTGCCCTCGGCCATTTTGCGGGCCAGTTCCAGCACCTGCTGCCGGTCGGCCTCGCTCAGCGTGGCGGCACACCGCCGCATCTCGTCCAGGAACGCCGCCGCCGCCGGGTTCGGCGTCGAAGCCGCCGCGTCGGTGGCCGGTTCCTCGAAGAACCCCACCAGCGGCATCTCCAGCGCCGCCGCCAGCCGCGCCAGCGTCTGCAGCGAGGGTTCGGTGTGGCCGTTCTCCACCCGCGACAGGTAACAGCGCAGCAGCCCGGTGCGGTTCTCCAAATCGCCCTGGGAGAGCCCCCGGGCCAGACGCACCTGCCGAATCCGCTGTCCGATTTGCATCGCGCTTAGCCGGCCGCCGGCGGGGCCGCCGCGGCGCTGCCAGTCTCGTTGATGCCGTCGCGCAGTTCCTTGCTGGGCTTGAAGAAGGGGACCTTCCGCGCGGCCACCGCCACCGGCGCCCCGGTCTTGGGGTTGCGCCCCTGCCGCGCCTCGCGCTGCCGGATGCGGAAGCTGCCGAATCCCCGGATCTCGATCTTGTCCCCCGCCCGCAGCGAGTCCACGATGCTCGAGAAAATGGTGTCCACGATGACCTCGCTTTCCTTGCGCGTGAGCGAGCCGGTACGGCTTACCTCGTCAATCAGGTCGGCCTTGGTCATATCCTGGACAATACCACAAGAATGCTTGGATTGGCGCGGCCCCCAGCGCGGTTTTGCCGCGCGCCCCGCTTCTGCCCGCGCCGGCGCGGGGACCCCTTGACGCCCCCTGCGGGCGCTGCGCTGTACGGCGTATGCTCGATTGCTAAACTAGACGCGTGAGCGATTCCCAGCCCATTCGCGTCCGCATCGCCCCCAGCCCCACCGGCGATCCCCACGTCGGAACCGCCTATATGGCGCTGCTCAACCTGATCTTCGCCCGCCAGCGCGGCGGCCGGTTCGTGTTGCGCATCGAGGACACCGACCGCGCCCGCTTCGTCGCCTCCTCCGAACAGATGATCTTCGACGCGCTGCGCTGGCTGGGGCTCGAATGGGACGAAGGTCCGGACAAAGGCGGGCCCTTCGGCCCCTACCGCCAGTCCGAGCGCACCCCGCTCTACCTGGAGGCGGTCGCCAAGCTCCTGGCCAGCCGCAACGCCTACCGCTGCTTCTGCACCCCCGAGCGGCTGGAGGAGATGCGCAAGCAACAGGCCGCCGCCAAGCTTCCGCCGCGGTACAACCGCGCCTGCCGCGGGCTCGACCCCGCCGAGGCGGAGCAGCGCCAAGCCGCCGGCGAAGCTTGCACTATCCGGCTCGCTGTGCCCGTGGAGGGTTCCACCACTTTCCGCGACGAGCTGCGCGACGCCATTACGTTTGACCACAACAACGTGGACGACCAGGTCCTCCTCAAGTCCGACGGCTTTCCCACATACCACCTCGCCAACGTCGTGGACGACCACCTCATGGGCATCTCCGACGTGATCCGGGCCGAGGAGTGGATCTCCTCCACCCCCAAGCACGTCCTGCTCTACCACGCCTTCGGCTGGCAGCCGCCGCGTTTCTGGCACATGCCGCTGCTGCGCAATTCGGATAAATCCAAGATCTCCAAACGCAAAAATCCGGTCTCGCTCATCTACTACCGTCAAGCCGGCTATATGCCCGCCGCCATGGTCAACTTCCTCGGTTTGCTCGGCGGCGGCATGCCCCAGGGCGAGGACGCCGCATCCGAGAAGTTCTCCCTGGACGAGATGTTCGCCCGCTTCCAGTTCGAGCAGATCCGCCTTGGCGGCCCCGTCTTCGACCTGGAGAAGCTGCGCTGGCTCAACGGCCTCTACCTGCGCGCCCTGGCGCCCGCCGAGTTCCTCCACGCCGTGCGCGAAGGCGTGTTCTCCGACGAGTACCTGGGGCGCATCGCCCCCCTGGTGCAGGAGCGCATCGAGACCCTGGGACAGTTTCTCGACCTCACCGATTTCTTCTTCCTCGATCAGGTGCTGCCGCCGGATTCGGTCTTCCTACCCAAGAAGCGCACCCTGGAGGAGACCCTCGCCGTCGCCGCCGACTTGCTCACCGCGCTCGAGGCCAGCGCCTGGGAACACGCCCCGCTCGAAGCCGCCCTGCGCGCGCTGGCGGCCGCGAAGCAGTGGAGCGCCAAGGAAGTCTTCATGCTGCTGCGCGCCCTGATCACCGGCAAGACCGCCTCGCCGCCGCTGCTCGAAAGCCTCGAAGTGCTGGGACGCGCCCGCACCCTCGACCGCCTGCGCCGCTTCCTCGATCACTATAAAGGCGCGGCGGCGCCTCCGGCCAAAGCCAAGGCAACGTCTTAGCGGTTCACCGCCGCCATCCCGGCATCCGGGTAGCGCATCCCCGCCGCCGCCCCCGGCGGCACCGCCGCCGCGATTTCGCTCACCTCGTCCGGCGTCAGTGCCACCTGAAGCGCCGCGATGTTCTCCTCAAGGTACGGAATCCGCTTGGTGCCCGGAATCGAGACGATGTCGTTTCCCTGCGCCAGCAGCCAGGCCAGCGCCAGTTGTCCCGGCGTGCAGCCCTTGCGCCGCGCCAGCTCATCGACCCGCCGCGCCAGCACTTGGTTTTTTTCAATCGCCTCCGGCTGAAAGCGCGGGTTGCGCGCCCGCCAGTCGTTCGCCGCCAGATCGGCGCTCGAACGCACCCTGCCGGCCAGGAAGCCGCGCCCCAGCGGGCTGTAGGCTACGAACCCGATGCCCAACTCGCGGCAGGTGGCAAGCACGTCCTTCTCCGGATCGCGCGTCCAGAGCGAGTACTCGCTCTGCAGCGCCGTAATCGGATGCACGGCGTGGGCGCGGCGGATGGTCGCGCTGCCCGCCTCCGACAAACCCAGGTAGCGGACTTTGCCCTGCTGCACCAGCGCCGCCATCGCCCCCACCGTCTCCTCGATCGGCACCTTGGGGTCCACACGGTGCTGGTAGTACAGGTCAATCGTCTCGATCCCCAGCCGGCGCAGGCTCATCTCGCACGCCGCCCGAACGTACTCCGGCCGTCCGTTGATGCCGAGGAAGCTGCCGTCCACGCCGCGCTGGTTGCCGAACTTGGTGGCGACGATCACACCCTCGCGGCGGCCGCGCACCGCCCGCCCCACCAGCATCTCGTTCATCCCCACGCCGTACATGTCGGCGGTATCGAGGAAGGTCAGGCCCACATCGAGCGCGTGCCGGATGACCCCAATCGCCGCATCATCCGTGATGCCCGAGCCGTAGAACTCCGACAGCCCCATACACCCCAGGCCCAGAGCCGAAACCTCGAGACCGCCCAGACGCCGTTTTTCTACCGCCATGACTCCAGGATAGCGCCCCGTCCGAATGCGGACACCCGTCCCGCAAAACGGACAGCCGCCAGCTCTCCCGCCGTTGAAAATGCGGGGCTTAGCCGCGGCCTCCCACGTGCAGCAAGAAGGGGATGAACGATTGGGGCCAGGACCTGAAATTCGGCTGGCGCGTGCTCCTCAAGAGCCCGGGCTTGAGCCTGATCGCGGTGCTCTCGCTGGCGCTCGCGATCGGGGCCAACACCGCCATCTTCACCGTCTGGAACGCGGTGCTGCTGCACGGCGTTGCGGTGCACGACCCGGCCCGCCTGTTGAATCTGTATACCCAGGACAGCGGCCCCAACGCCGGCGTCGGCGGCTTCCAGTACCTCGGCCTTTCTTATCCCAACTACCAGGACTACGCGCGCAATACCGCCGTCTTCTCCGGCCTGAGCATTTATCAGGGCTTGGGCTTGGCGCTCACCTACCAGGGGCAAACCGACCAGGTCAATGCGCTGGCGGTGAGCGGCAACTACTTCGAGGTACTCGGCGTTAACGCCGCCGTCGGACGCGTCTTCAGCTCGGCCGAAACCGCGAACGACGGCCAGGGCGCCCTGGTGGTCCTGAGCAACGAGTTCTTCCACCGCCGCTTCGGCGGCGGCCGCGCGATCATCGGACAGAACATCGCCCTCAACGGCCATACCTTCATGGTGGCGGGCGTGGCGCCGGCCAGCTTCCACGGCACCGCCGCACTGGGCGGCCCCGAAGTCTGGGTTCCGCTCAGCATGCACGACGTCATCTTTACCGGCCCCTTCCGCGCTTACTTCTCCCAGCGTCGGCCCCGTCTGTTCAGTGCCTTCGGACGGCTGCAGCCCGGCATCTCGGAACAGGCAGCCGCCAACGGCATCCGCCTCACCGCCCAGCAGCTGGCCTCGCAATACCCGGCCGCGAACCGCGCCCAGACCGCGGTGCTCGTTCCGCTGCTCGAGTCCACCATCAACCCGGCGCAGCGCGGCCAGTTCGTGCTCGCCTTCGCCATGATGATGGGCGTGGTCGGACTGGTCCTGCTGATCGCCTGCGCCAACGTGGCCAACCTGCTGCTGGCGCGCGGCATGAGCCGCCAGCGCGAGATCGCGGTGCGCTTGGCCATGGGCGCCTCGCGCGCGCGGCTGATCCGGCAGCTTCTGGTCGAGAGCGTCCTGCTCGGCCTGGTCGCCGGGGGCGCCGGCATCCTGCTCGCCAAGGGCGCGCGCGACTTCCTCTGGGCCCACCGCCCGCCCGCGCTGCTCAACGCGACCCTCGACCTCTCGCTCGACCTGCGCGTGCTGGGCTTCGCGCTCGGCATCTCGGTGCTCGCCGGCCTGCTCTTCGGCCTCGCGCCGGCGCTGCAATCCACCCGCCTCGATCTGGTGGCCCAGCTCAAGGAGCGCAGCGAGCCCGCCGCCAGCAGCCACCGTCCCTGGTCGCTGCGCGGACTATTGCTCGTCGGCGAGGTGGCGCTGTCGCTGATCGCGCTGATTGTCGCCGGGCTCTTTCTCACCAGCCTGGACAACACCCGGCGCACCAACCCCGGCTTCGACGCCCCCCACCTGGCCTCGCTCCAGTTCGACCTCGGCCAGGCCGGCTTCGACCTCACGCATCCCGGCGCCCCCGATACCGTCACCGTCCTGCAGCGGCAAATTCTCCAGCGCGCCCAAGCCATCCCCGGCGTGCGCCGCGCCACCCTGGCCTCGGGCACGCCCATGGCCGCCGCGTCCTTCGCCCGCAGCTTCCTGCTCGAAGGCCAGGCGCCGCTCCCCGGCCAGAGCCCGCGCTTCGTCAGCGTGGAGTCGGTGTACCCCGACAGCTACTTCGCTACCATGGGCATCCCGCTGCTCAGCGGGCGCGGCTTCCGCCTTACCGACAACGCCACCGCCCCCAAGGTCATGGTCATCAACCAGACCATGGCGCGCCAGATCTGGCCCAACCAGGACCCCATGGGCCGCCGCCTCAAGTTCACCGGCGACACCGACTACACCCAGGTCGTCGGCGTGGCGCGTGACATCAAGTACTTCACCCTCTCCGAGGACCCGCTGCCCTTCGCCTACCTGCCGCTGGAGCAGTACCCCGCCACCGCGCTCGGCCTCACCGTCGCCGCCGCGGCGCCGCCAGCGTCGCTGCTCCAGCCCTTGCGCCAGGCGGTCAACGCGGTCGTGCCCAACATGGCGGTCACCCGGGATCAGGTCGCCACCGACCCCATCGAGCAGTCGTTGTGGGCGGCCGAGATGGGCGCGTACCTGTTGGGCGCGCTGGCGCTGCTGGCCACGCTGCTCGCCGCCATCGGCATCTACGGCGTGATGGCCTACGGCGTGCGCCAGCGCGCGCGCGAGCTCGGCATCCGCATGGCGCTCGGCGCCGGGGCAGGCAATATCTTCCGCCTGGTGCTTTCTGGCGGCATGCTGCTGGTCGGCCTCGGCTTGCTGCTTGGCGTCGGCGGCGCCCTGGCGCTCAGCCGCCTGGTCGCGGCGCTGCTCTTCGGCTTGAGCGCCGCCAACCCGGTGACCTACTGCGAGTACTCGCTGCTTTTCGCGGCAATCGCGCTCGCGGCCAGCTACTTCCCGGCGCGCCGCGCCACCCGCGTCGACCCCAGCGTCACGCTCCGCAACGATTAGCTGCCACGCTCAAGCAGCCAGGCCATGGGCTCGGTGCGGTTCACGCCGTCGTGCACCGCGAACGGCGTCGGCTTCCCCCCCTTCGCCGGCCCCCACAGCGTCGCCGCGGCATAGGCCCCGTCCACGCGCAGCGCGTAAAACTGGATCTCCACTTTTGCCAAACGCTCCGGGTACGCCCGGAACAGATGCTGGATCCGGCGCAGCGCCTCCAGGCACGCCTCGCGCGGCGTGCGCCCAGTGCGCATCTGCTCCACGATGGTGTGGCCGCCGCAGACGCGGATGTTCTCCTCGCCCCGTCCGGTTGACCCGGCCCCGCCCACCTCGCCGTCCACGTAGCAGCCCGCGCCTAGGACCGGCGAGTCGCCGCACCGCCCCGGAATCTTGAACGCGGTGCCCGCGGTCGTGGTGACCGCCGAGAGCTCGCGCTTGGCGTTCACCCCCAGGCAATGGATGGTGCCGTGCGGCGGAAACAAAACCTGGGCGAAGGCCTCCGCCCACTCCTCCCGCGGGATCCCGATGCGCTCCGCCAGCGGCTCCAGCGCGCTGAGCGGGGCGCGGCCGGTGGCCTTGTACTGCTGCCACAGCTCGTAGCGGGGATCGTCCAGCCCCGGCCCCCAGCCGTCGCGCAGGCTGCGCGATTCTTTCCACAACAGCCAGCGCTGCCGCGCCTTCTCGGTGAGCCCCGGGGAGCGCTCCATGCCGAGCGTGTCCGCGAAGCGCGCCGCGCCCGCACCGACCAGAAACACTTCGTCGGTGTTCATCATCACCGCCTGCGCCACCCGCGCGGTGTGCAGATAGCCGGCGAGGCACCCGACCGCGCCCATCTGCATGGTGGGCCCGTGCACGCAGCTCGCGTCGTTGGTGACGACGCCGCTCTCGTCGGGCAGCGAGCCGTAGCCCACCGACATGTCGCGCGGATCGGCCTCGACCTTGCCCACCCCGCTCACCACCGCCTCGAGCGTGTCGGCTCCGGCCTGCATCTTGGCATAGGCTTCGGCGGTCGCCCCGTAGGTGTAGCCGTTGGGGCTGGAGACCACCACCGGCAGCTTGCCGCCCGCTTGACCGCTGCCACTGCCTTGCAGGTCCGTCGGCGCGGGTGTTCGACCCGAAATGGCGGGCAGCCCCGCCCCGCGCAACCACGCGGGCGCGGCACCCAGTCCGGCCGCAAGCGCGGCGCTAAATTGTCGGCGTGAGAGTCGTGAAGCCATGCAGCCTCCGTAGGTACACGACTGAGAGTACTCTCCCGCCCGCGGCTGCACCAGAGCTACAATGCGCTGATGAACGGCACAACGCTCCTGCCGAGGACCGATTACAGCCACCGGACGGTCCCCTACCGAGAACGCGGTTGCGCGCCGTGCTTTTGAGCAAGCTCTCGATCAGGAACTGAGGGCAATTCTCGGCAATGCACAACGGCGCGTCGCACGAGGCAAAGTTGTAAAGGCTCTACGGTCGGGTTCGCCGGCATTCCGCGACCGTCTTGATTCCCTGGATTGATTGGCGCATCGAAATCTCACGATCTTGAGGGCGGCCTTAGCTCTAGTCGAAACGGTGCTCTGCCGACCGACCCGATCCATGACACTCGGCCCAACGAGCTAGTCCGTCGAATCGCCAAAACCTCGCGGGATTGAATCTTGAGCCGTACCAAAGTGGAGGGAAGCATTGCCGAAGAGCTGCTCAATCCGTCCCGCCTGCTTACCTTTATCTCGATCGACCTCGCCCCCGATCAAATATCCGAGCAGGCCGCCAACAGCCCCAAGTAGAGCCCCCGCCGGTGCTGTCGCAGCAATACCTACCCCGCCGGTTGCGAGCCCAATGTGGGTCCCCACCTGAGCTCCAGTTGCAGCGCCGGTGATGGCGCCCCCCCAGAGGCCAGCGCGCCCGGCATCGCGTCGTACCTTATCCGGCACCTCGGGAAGAGCCGCTTCAATCAGACCCAGCAGCTTCTCTTTCGCGGCTTTCAATACAGCGAGATCGTTCGGTTGCATGGAGATCACCGGTAAGCGCGTGAGATATTGCTCAGGGACTCTTCTGCCAGTTTCAGTTGCCGGTTCTGGGCCGCAATAAAGGTGGCCTCGGCTTGGTGTAAAGACGCGGTATGGCGCTGGACAGTGCTTTTGGCGGCGCTATCAACCGCGCACAACGCGTCCAGTCGATCCGGCGCTA